>Ga0315912_10001104_pt1 | contig 36050 bp, 34 predicted proteins | sample VfabasoilMG_FD_204469 | JGI IMG/M metagenome (GOLD analysis project Ga0315912, IMG submission 204469) | Garden soil microbial communities collected in Santa Monica, California, United States - V. faba soil | ecosystem: Environmental > Terrestrial > Soil > Garden | place: USA: California... | reverse complement strand
GAGGACCTCTGATGTGACGAGTGCTGCCGGGGTAAACGGCCATTCGAACATGACGTACCCCGGAATGGGAGCAAGTGTACAGATGAAACCGGATGTTGAACCGACGGGCAACCTCTGACGACACGCACGCTCTCGTGGCAATTGGCGGAGGAGTCAGGCCACGGTCAAAGGCGTGTCGCACCGCGGATCGGCGATTGCAGTAGAAGCGCCCAGGAATAATGAGGGTGGGGTTAGATGTGTCAGAATGAAGCGCAATGTCGCGAGGGGCGTCACGTCCAAAGTTCGAGAGGTCCGTGGTTGGCGATGGCGCGTAAGAGATCGCGCGCAGACAAAATACCGACAAGACGGCGGGTCCCGTCGAGAATAGGCACCGCATGGATTCGCTCACTCAGCATGGTGCGGGCGATTTCACGGATATCCGTCGCAGGCGTCGCGGATATGACCCGTGTGACCATGATCTCGGCCAATCGATATTGAGCAGCTTGGACAGGGGCTGTGCCGGTGCTCAGACTAGGCACATGCCGCAGAAGATCGCGATCGGATACCATTCCCACGAGAGTGCCGTGCATGGAAGTGATTGGAATGTGGCGGAACCCTCTGTGCGTCATGATGGTCCAGGCATCGCTCACGGTGCTATCCGAGGAGAGGGTCAGGACCGGCGACGTCATCAGATCGCGAGCGAATAGGACCGGCTTCGCGTGCTGGTCCTGATTGGCCTGCTGTTGATACGCGTTGTGTGCGGCCACATTTGATCGGTCCGACGACGATGAGCGTTGATCATTATTTCCTTGAGCCTCAACGGCTTCGACCTGCATATGCCGTTGGGCTGCCGGCTTGACCGGATAAGTCTCGACAACTCCGTTGACCGCCAGAATGATAGACATGCTGCGGCTCCTGATACCGATATCGGACGATCGGGGCAATACTTAAGCCGGGATGCGATTGATTCCCTGACGGTGCCAGACGAGTGGGCAAAGCGAGTAACACGAGGAGGTTGCGCCGACCGACAAAACCGGTGTAGCGTAGGGCTCGTATGACACCTGATCCCTCACCGGTGCGCCCGCGGCGACTGGCCCGTATTCCCTCTCGTCTCTTCGGTCTGCTTGCTGTTGCCGTCTTGCTCGGAGCCTGTAGCACGCCCGGCTGGGACGGGTATTTCAAGGATGGTATAGGCCGGTTGACCCAAGAAGACATCCGGGAAAAGTTCGGGCCACCTCATACGGCGAAAACCCCGGCATTGGGCGGGGACAGTCTTTGGACATACCGGGTTGCGTTAGGCGAGCAAGACTTGGATCGCTGGAAGCCGACGTTCTTGGTGGATGCGTCCCAGTCGGTCGGGTCCCTCATGGGCAAGCCGAACGAGCAGGTCAAGCCGACGTTGTATTGCTATCGGTACACCTTGGCATTCAGCGAATCGCAGGTACTGAAGAGCTGGAAGCGAGACGAATGTGTGCCGGGCACGAGAGAGACCCTGATCGCCAAGTAGCCCGGATCGGTTGCTTCCATTTTCACCCCTATGTTATAAACGCACGGTCTGTGGGGTATCGGATGTGTGCCGGGAGGCGGCATCCGAAACTTAGAAATTATCAGGATCCGCTCGCTCTTTAAGGTTATGGTGAGGTCATCATCGCCCTAATCGAATGTCCGATTCTTTTTGAGGGAGGTAGGTAATGGGAAAGACGATGTGTGCGGTACTCTTCAGCGTTGGAATTATTGCGGCGGGCGCGTCTGCAGCACACGCTCTTCAAGCGGGCGGCGTTGAATTCGGCGATCTGGAAACGGGATCGGTCGTTGGCCAACCGTTCAAAGAGCTTGAGGTGGATGCCTCATTTTTTGCACTCGAAATCGGAACGATGAAGACGTGGTACCCTCCGACGACGATCATTGACTTCAAAGCTCGTCCCGGTGCTCCGGTTTTGTTGAAGGTCACGAACAACTCGACAGCGGAACATGGGTTTCAACTGACAGCGGCTGTGAATCAATCGGCGCCGACGGTGCTGGACACGAAGCTGGTGCTCAAGCCGGGTGAAACCAAATATATCGGTGTGCCGACCAGCGATTTGTTCTACGCGGCGGGCAATGTGCTGACGTATCGGTGCCATCTACATCCTGGGCATGTCGGCGGCAAGTTGTTGATGCTGAAGTAGCCGGCAACATCTCTTTTATAGATTTCTCATGGGCCTCAGGGAACTATGTTCCTTGAGGCCCATGTATTTTAGGCCGCCGGTATCCGATCATCCGACAGATGTCCGGTGGGTCTTTGCCTGCGTTGGAACTCTTACAAGCCAAAAGGCCTTGGTCCCAGTTGGAACCAAGGCCTTTTGGCAACGGTCTCAAGCTTCAGAATGTCAGTTTCTCACGCCGCTCCAGATCTTGGCCGGATCGATCGTTTTATCCGGATTTAGCTGCTTGGCTCTCTCCAGAAGAACCTCGGTTGCTTCGGGATAGAGCGGATCTGAGATGCAGCAGTTATCGACCGGACAGACTGCTGCACATTGCGGTTCATCGAAATGGCCCACACATTCGGTGCAGCGATCGTGCGCGATGACATAAATATTGTCGCCGACTCCTTGTCCGTCGCCGACGTGATTACCTTTGGCCTCGGCGTCGCTTCTGGTTTCAAAGATCGCTTCATTGGGACATTCCGGCAGGCATGCCCCGCACGAAATACATTCGTCTGTGATCAACAGTGCCATGACCCGCGCCTCCTTACCCACTCCAAAAGACAGCCTGACGATATTGACAAGGCCGCGCCGCCCCCACCATAGTGCAGAGGCTCGCACAATGCGTAGACATCTTATTCTGTGGCTCTTTTCCAAGTCAACAGAATGGAATGCGGACAGAAGGCCTAGATCATCGGTGGTGATGAGCCATTGGGCCCAGCAGGACAAGGAGTTGAACGTTCGCCATGCAGTCGGGTCAGAGCCGATCGAGTGAGCCGGGGCAGAAGAAAAATCGGATCATCATGATGGTCCTGCTCGCCATTTTGCTGATGAGTGTGTCCATGTTTGTCGTCGAGCGTAAGGAGTCGAGCATTATTGTCGTTCGATTTCCGAGCGGTGTTGAACTGGAAACCGAAGTGGCGGATACGCCGGAAAAGCAGCTGTTCGGGCTGGCTTTCCGCGAGGAGTTGCCTCCGAACGGCGGGATGCTTTATATTTTTGAAGAGAACGGCCTCCATCGCGTACGCACCAAAGAGTATCGATTTCCCATCGACATCCTCTGGGTGGACGAAAGCCACCACGTCGTGCATATGCTGGAGCATGTGGAGCCTTGCGCGAAAGATCCCTGTCCGTCCTACGGCCCTCCGCCGGAAGCGGCCCGGTATGTGATTCAGGCTGAATCGGGGTTCCTGAAAAAATCCGGTGCCATGAGAAACGACGAGCTCAAGTATTCGCTTCGCATGTAGCTGACAGAGTCGCTGACTCGCCGCGCTGCTACAACGAACGGGTGTGAGTAATGGGAGCTGAGGTCAAGGGAGAGGAGCAGAAGGAAGATGGAAGGGTTTCACAAAGTTGCACAACTTGACGAGCTGTCTCCCGGGCAATCGAAGATTGTGACAGTCAATGCGCGCGCCATCGCGCTGTTCAATGTCGGCGGAACGTTCTATGCGATCCACAATAGTTGCCCCCATGAAGGAGGGCCGCTGATTGAGGGACGGCTCAAAGGTTTTGTGGTGGCCTGTCCGTGGCATGATCTTGCGTTCGATATCCGAAATGGACAGGGGACGGATGGCGGGGGGTATTGCGTCGGAAGCTACGAGGTGCGGGTGGAGGGAACCGATGTCATGGTAGGTCCCCGACGAAAGACCTGATAGGACCGGCTCAGACTGCTCGTGCGTTCTTTGCTGATAGAGAACACCGGATACGTGACTATTTCGAAGCCTGATTCCCATTCCGTTCGCGATTTCAGCGACTGCCGCTCCATGTCGGCGACGGTCGACCGGCCGTTCGTCATCCACTTATGGGAGGATCGAACCAGGGGGGAGCAGTGGGTTCCGTCCTACGACTCCAAAGGGCTTGCGCTCCTCAGTGACGAATTTCTTTGTATCGCAAGCAACAATGCGGTCGAGAACGGGCAGCGTATCTTTGAATTCAAAGCCGTGACGCCGGGCACGCACCGCCTGGTATTCGAAAAACGTATGGGCTGGAAATTTACCGCTGAGGATCGGCGTGTATTTCAGATTGACGCGGCAAATCCGCCGGGGAGCTGACCAATATGCCGGATATTGCATTCGTGAACGGCCGTTTTCTGCCATGGAAAGATGCGACGATTTCTATCGACGACCGAGGGTTCCAATTCGGGGACGGCGTCTACGAAGTGATCAGGACCTACCGGGGTGCGCCGTTTGAGATTGCCGCGCACCTGAACCGTCTCAATCGAAGCGCACAACAACTGAGTCTCTCACAGCCCTATTCGAAGGCGCAGTGGACACAGTGGATTCACCAGGGGCTCGGCCAGGCCGGATACCAGGAGGCGAAGGTCTATATCCAGATTACGAGAGGGACGGCTCCCCGCGACCATGCGTTTCCGCCTGAGATCCCACCGACCGTGGTCATGACGATTCGGGAACTCCATCCGCTGAGTTTGCAGATACGCCAGGATGGCGTCAGTGCGTGCACCTGTGAGGATCTTCGATGGGGCCGGTGCGATATCAAGAGCCTCAATTTGCTCGGCAATGTGCTGGCCCGTGAAGAGGCGAAAAGGGCCGGCGTCTTCGAAGCAATCCTCGTGAAGGATGGGCTGGTCACGGAAGGCTCGCTGAGCAATGTCGCAGCGGTGCAGTCCGGAACGATCATCACGGCGCCGGAGGGTCCGCGGATTCTTTCCGGCGTCACGCGGACGGTTCTGCTGGGATTGGCCGGGAAGGAGGATATCCCGGTTGAGGAACGGTTTCTCTCAGTGGATTCTCTCTATGCGGCGGACGAAGTATTCTTGACCGGGACGACACTTGAGGTGTTGGGTGTTGTCCGGATCGATGGACGAACGATCGGGTCCGGTCGGCCCGGCCCGATCACCAAAACCCTTGCCGCCCGGTGGTCGATCTTGACGGGGTAGCGCCCCTTGCTTTGCCGTGGGGTGCGTGGTATTGTGCTGCCGCTGGAAGTGGGCTCAGGCCCACTTTTTTGTTTGAGCTGATATCGGTCCGGTCAGGGGAAGAGGGTTGAGCACACAGAAGCGCGGCGCGCAGTCGGTCGTCGACCGGGTGCAGGAAGTTATTTTGCCGATCCTCTGGGCACTTGGACTTGAGTTGGTCGAAGTGGTGTGCGTGGGGCAAGGGCCTCGCTCCGTTGTCCGCGTTCTGATCGATAAGCCGGGCGGTGTTACGGTTACCGACTGCGAACAGGCGCATAAGGCGCTGGGACCGGCATTGGATGTGGCCGATCCTTTCCCGCACGCATACACACTGGAAGTGTCTTCGCCGGGTCTCGATCGGCCCTTCAAGCGCCTTCAAGACTATCAGCGAGCGATCGGCAAAGAAGTCAGTCTCAAGCTGCGGCATCCGCTGAACGGCCAGTGGCGTGTGATTGGACGGTTGGTGGAGGCGGATGAACAGGCAGTGTCGTTGACCGTGTCAATAGGGGCGGCTGCGCCACAGACGTTGAGGGTGGAACAGGAACAGATCGCCGATGCCAGGCTGCTTGTGAAAATTTAGACGGAAGAGCAGCCCGGTGTGTGCAGGTAATCGGATCCAGGAGTGTGACGCATGAACCGTGAACTTATCTCTGTAATCGACGAAATCGGACGCCAAAAGGGGATCGACAAGGCACGGGTAATCGGGGCCATCGAGTCCGCCTTGCAGACAGCGGCCAAGAAGCGTTTCGGCCAAGCTGAAAACATTCAAGTCGAAATCGATCCAAAAACCGGCGAAATTTCTGTCGTCTCCAAGAAGATCATCGTCGATCAGGTCAGCAATCCCAAAGCGGAGATATCATTGCAGGAGGCCCGCCAATACGATAGTGAGGCGGAGGTTGGCGACGAAATCGGGTCGTTGATTGAGATGAATGAACTGGGGCGGATTGCGGCGCAGACGGCCAAGCAGGTTATCTTCCAAAAGGTTCGTGAGGCGGAGTGGGAGGCGGTTCAAAAGGAGTATTCGACGCGCCAGGGAGATTTGGTGAACGGCATCATCCTCGGCATGGAACGGCGGAATTATCTGGTCGACCTCGGAAAGACGGAAGCGATTCTCCCCATTCAGGAACAGATCCCGCGGGAAACCTATCGCCGCGGCGATCGGGTCAAGGCCATGCTGCTGGAGGTTCGTCGTACGCCAAAGGATGTGCAAGTCATTCTCTCCCGCAGCCATCCGCAATTTGTAGCAAAGCTCTTCGAGCTCGAAGTGCCGGAGATCATGGAAAAGATCATCGAGATCAAGTCGGTTGTCCGGGAACCGGGCGACCGCACGAAGATCGCAGTCACCTCGCGGGAAAAGGCCGTGGATCCGGTCGGCGCCTGTGTGGGTATCAAGGGATCGCGTGTGCAGGCAGTCGTCCGTGAATTGCGAGGCGAGAAAATCGACATCATTACCTGGACCCAGGATCCTCGCGTATTCATTGCGGAAGCCCTGAATCCGGCGACGATCGAAAAAGTCGGCATCGATGAAGAAAAGAAGTCGGCCCTTGTTGTCGCGGCCGACTCCCAGTTGTCGTTGGCCATCGGCAAGAACGGGCAGAATGTACGGCTGGCGGCGCGGTTGACCGGCTGGAAAATCGATATTATCAGCGCGACCGAGTACGAAAAAGAAAAAGTCGAGCGGGATAAGGAAATCAAGGCGGCTCTCGCGGAAGAAGCCGAAGCCCAGCGGTTGCAAGAAGAGGCTCGGCAGGCTGCCAGAGCTGAGGCTGGCGAAACGGCAAGCAGCTAGGAGACGGGGGCGGTCCGATGAGCATGCGTGTCTACGAACTTGCCAAGAAGCTGGGGCTGGAGAATAAGACACTCCTGTCCGAATTGAAGAAGATGGGCGTGTCCGTCGCCTCGCATAGCAGTGCGCTGGACGATGACATCGCTCAAAAAGTATTCGACAAATTTACTCCGAGCGCCAAGGGCGGAGGAAAAGCCGGCGAAGGTCCGACGCCACAGGGGATAAAAACCGCTCATGACGTGCATCATGTCAAGGCAGGGGCTGTGAAGAGTCAGGTTATCGAGCAGCCGGCCAAGCCGGATAAGCGGCGTATTCTGATCAAGCGGAAAAAAGAAGATGAACCAAACGAGGTGCTCTCCCCCGCACAGACCGTCGAAGTTGACTCCGGTCTCGTCACTCCGACGGACGCGTCTCCATCGGCAGTTTCTCCGGAGCCGCCAATCGCGGTAGAAACCGAAAGCATCCACCCGGTGGAAGCGGCGGCGCCGAGCGGGCCGGTCCTATGGACGCCAGCTCCTCCCATTGTGCCGGTGCAGGAAGTCGTGCCTGTCAAGCCTGCAGCGGCTGCGCCGCCGAGTGCAGCAGCAACGGTCGAGGCGGTGGCGGCCAAGAAAAAGAGTATGGCCTTCGAAGCCATCGAGGCCGAGGCGCAGCGAGACAAACTCAAGAAGGCACGGAAGCCGGGACGGCCCAAAGACGAGCAGCAGGACGTCAAGTTCCGAGAGGATGCCGCACGCTGGCAAGATCTCCGTGCCATTCCCGTTCACCGGCGCGACGACCGCTCGAAGCACCTGCATCACAGCCCTCCGAGCGAGATCACCAAGCCGCGTAAAAAGGGCGTCAAGCTGACTCCCGGGACGAGCGTCAAGGAATTTGCCGAATTGATCGGTCAGAGACCGGCCGATATCGTGCGCAAGCTGATGGAAATGGGTCAGATGCTCACCTTCAATCAGCCGATGAATCTGGACGCCGCATCGATGATCGCTGAGGAGAGCGGCGTGAAACTCGAAGTGGCCGTGGAAAAGGTCGGTGACGAATTGTTGCAAGACGTGGTTGAAACCGGGGGCGAGGAACGGCTTGAGCCTCGTCCTCCCGTTGTCACCATCATGGGACATGTCGATCATGGGAAGACGTCGTTGCTGGATGCGATCCGGCAGACGAAAGTGGCCGAAGGGGAAGCCGGCGGGATCACGCAGCATATCGGCGCGTATACGGTGCCGGTGCGCGGCAAGCTGGTGACATTTCTTGATACCCCGGGCCATGAGGCCTTTACCTCAATGCGCGCGCGTGGTGCGAAGGTCACCGACATCGTCATTTTAGTCGTGGCCGCGGATGACGGAGTCATGCCGCAGACGATCGAAGCGATTCACCATGCGAAGGCGGCCGGCGTTCAATTGATCGTGGCGATGAACAAGATCGACAAGCCGGAAGCGAACCCTGATCGCGTAAAAAATGCGCTCTCTGAGCACGGACTGATTTCGGAAGCCTGGGGTGGTGACACCATCATGGTGGAGGTGTCCGCCAAGAAGAAGACCGGGCTCGATACATTGCTTGAAATGATCCTGCTCCAGTCTGAGGTGCTCGAGCTGAAGGCTGACCCCCATCGGCAGGCTAAGGGCACGGTTATTGAAGCGAAGATCGAACGCGGCCGCGGTCCGGTGGCGACTGTGTTGGTGCAGAGCGGCACGCTCAAAGTGGGTGATATCTACGTGGTTGGAACATTCAGCGGGCGCGTCAGGGCACTGATCGACGATCGAGGGGTGAAGGCGCAGCAAGCCGGTCCTTCCATTCCGGTCGAAGTCATTGGGCTTCCGGGAGTTCCGTCGGCCGGGGATGTGTTTCAGGTGGTTTCGGATGAACGGGTTGCCAGAGAGATTGCCGAGGAGCGCGCCCAGAAACGGCGAGCCGCCGAGCTGGGCGGTCCTGCCAAAGTCTCGCTCGACGACCTGTTCGCAAAGATTCAGGAAGGATCGGTGAAGGAGCTGGCCATTGTCATCAAGACGGATGTCCAGGGATCGTCCGAGGCCTTGGCCGGGTCAGTGGAGAAGCTGTCGACTGAGGCCGTCAAGTTGCGCGTCATTCATAACGGTGTGGGCGGGGTCATGGAGTCCGATGTGCTGCTGGCCGCCGCTTCTCGCGCTATTATTATCGGCTTCAATGTCAGGCCGGAACCGAAGGCCGCGTCGTTGGCGGAACAGCAAGGCGTCGACATCCGGCTGTACACCATCATTTACGATGCCATTGCCGATATCAAAGCTGCGATGGAAGGCTTGCTTGAACCGACCCTCAAGGAACGTATGTTGGGGCGTGCCGAAGTACGCCAGGTGTTCACGATTCCCAAGGCCGGGACTGTGGCCGGTTCCTATGTCGTCGACGGGACGATTTCACGCGCGAGCGCCGGGGTGCGCGTGATCAGAGACAGCGTCGTTGTCTACCAGGGGAAGCTGGGATCGTTGCGGCGTTTCAAGGACGACGTCCGAGAAGTACAGCAGGGCTACGAATGCGGCTTGAGCGTTGAGAATTTCAATGATGTGAAGGTCGGCGACATCATCGAGGCCTATGCCATCGACAAAATTGCGGCCAAGCTCTGAGCCTGTGCGGTAGTTGATATGGTCGTCGGACTTTGTACCGTCGAGCTGTTTATTTCGGAGAGTCAGTCGCTTAAAGATAAACGGCAAGTGCTCCATAGTTTGAAAGACCGGCTGCACGGAAAATTCAATCTGTCGGTCGCCGAAGTGGACGGACAGGATCTCTGGCAGAAGGCGGTCTTGGGCATGGCCTGTGTGGCGAATGACGGCGGCTACGTCAACCAGGTGCTTGAGCAGGCCCTGAATGTCATCAAGGGCATGCCTGCAGTCGAGGTTGTCCGAACCAAACTCGAATTGTTATAACGGCAGCTTGATACGTGCCGTCAGTCATTAGATGGAGCGGCAGATCAGCGCACAATGTCCAAGACCACCTACAAACGGGCGGATCGGGTTGCCGATCAGATCCGGATGGAAGTTGCGGATATCTTGATGCGAAAAATCAAAGATCCGCGGGTGCAGTCTGTTACGGTGACCGGCGTCGAATTGACGGCAGATCTGAGAATCGCCCACGTCTTCGTCACAACGATGGAAACGGAACAGGCCGAGCGCGATACCTTTGCCGGGTTGTCAAAGGCCAGCGGATTCGTGCGGGCCGAATTGGGCCGGCGCCTGACGCTGCGATATCTTCCGGAAGTGATCTTCAAGAAAGATGTCAGCGGTCAGCGTGGGGATCGGATTATGCGGCTATTGGACGGATTACATGGGGGCGGTGAGCAGAACGTTGCGCCGCCGCTGCCGGAGCGCCCAGATCGAACGACATCGGGATCCTAAGTCGATGAGCATTCCCACGCACATGAGTTCGACGAGCACAGTTGCCGACGGAGTCCTTGTGATCAACAAGGAAGCCGGCTGGACATCTCACGATATCGTGGCAAAGATGCGTGCAGTATTGGGAGGGGTTAAAGTCGGACATGCAGGCACGCTCGATCCGGCGGCGACCGGGGTCTTGCCGGTGTTGGTGGGGCGTGCCACACGGGTCTCGGAGTATTTGGTCGATTGGGATAAGGAGTATCGCGCGATTCTGCGCCTTGGTGAAACCACCGACACGCAGGACGCTACTGGTAAAGTCCTTGTGCGCATTGATCCGAGTGCGGTCCGTGAAGAGGCGCTTTGTGAAACGATTGCCAGATTTCGCGGTCCTCAGCGGCAGATGCCGCCGATGTACTCAGCGGTGAAGGTGGGCGGGAGACCGCTCTACAAGGCGGCGAGGGCTGGTGAGACTGTTGACCGGGCGGAGCGGACGATCGTCATTCATGCGCTGGACATTCTTGCTGTCGAGGGTCGGGATGTGACCTTGAATGTCGTCTGCTCAAAGGGCACCTACATACGAACCTTGTGCTCCGACATCGGACAGGCACTGGGCGTCGGCGGACATCTCTATGCGCTCCAGCGCCGTCGTGTAGGGCCGTTGTCGATTGATCACGCATTGACCGTGGCCCAGGCCGAAGCACAAGCGGCGATCGGGACATTGCAGCGGCACCTAATCGGGTTGGATCATGTGCTGGACCAATTGCCGGTTCTTGCGCTGACCGAAGATCAGGTCCGATTGGCGCTGCATGGCGGTGCGGTGTCTCCCGCCGGGATGGAGCGATTGCCAGCCTCCACCGAGCCGGTGTCTGTCCGGTTGCAGAATCAGGCGGGGCAGTTGCTTGCGATCGGCATCCATGATGCGCGCACTGCGGGGCCGATCAAGATTCGCAAAGTATTGACGGAGATTGAGTCGTTGGATTGAATCAGAAAGAGGAGCAAGACCATGGCGTTACTCAAGGAAGCGAAGGCAGGACTGATCAAGGAATATCGGCAGCACGAGACGGACTCCGGATCTCCGGAAGTCCAGATTGCGGTGTTGACCAACCGCATCACGTATCTCACGGAGCATTTTAAGACGCACAAGAAGGACCACCATTCCCGTCGGGGCTTGCTGCAGCTGGTGGGACGGAGACGGCGATTACTGGACTATCTTCGTGGCGTCGATGAGGCGCGGTATCGGGCTGTTATCGATCGACTCGGTATCCGCAAGTAGGCCGCACCCGCGCGGCCCGGCGCCGCCCGCGGCGGCATGGAACGGACGTCGCACAGGTGAACACGGACATAGGCTCACTGACAAACGATTGTCAGTCGTGAGTGGTGCATGATGAGTTGTTCTGGCATGGCGAATGACTCAGCACTCACATGCGTCACACTTCCCGGTGAGCCTATCTCTGTGGGCATCTGTGGGACCTAACAGAGGAGACCCCTAGATGGTGCACACAGTTGAAATCGAGATAGCCGGCCGGATACTCCGGCTGGAAACCGGCCGCGTTGCCAAACAGGCAGACGGATCAATCTGGGCCTCCTACGGAGATACGGTGATCTTGGCAACCGCTGTGGCCGCCCAGACAGCCAAGCCGGGCATCGACTTTCTTCCACTCACGGTCGATTATCAGGAGAAAACATACGCTGCGGGGAAAATACCCGGAGGGTATTTCAAGCGCGAAGGACGGCCGTCGGAGAAGGAGGTTCTCACCAGCCGATTGATCGATCGCCCGCTTCGCCCTCTGTTTCCCGAAGGATATTATTTCGAAACTCAAGTGATCGCCTCGGTGCTCTCTGCCGACAAGACCGGGTCCTCCGACGTCATCAGCATCACAGCCGCCTCGGCCGCGCTCTCCATCTCAAACATCCCGTTTCAAGGGCCGGTTGCCGGCATCAAGATCGGCCGGGTGAACGGGCAGTTCGTTGTGAACCCCGATCTCGAAACCATGGAGAAAAGCGAGCTGAATCTGGTCGTGGCCGGTACAGCCGATGCCATCATGATGGTCGAAGCGGGGGCCAACGAATTGCCCGAATCAACGATGCTGCAGGCGCTTGAATTGGCGCATGCCGAGATCAAGAAGATCGTTGCCCAAATTGCCGAACTGGCCAAGAAAGTCGGGAACAAGAAGCGCGAGGTGAAGGTCGAAGCCATCGATCCGACGCTCGCGGCGAAGGTGAAAGACATGGTCGCGCAGCCTATTCGCGAGGCGATCATGATTCCCAACAAAGCGGCGCGCCAGGAACGGCTGGATCAGGTGTTGGCGCAGGCAGTTGAAAAGCTCAAGAATCCGGAAGCGCCCACAAGTGAGCGGCACATCAAGATCGTGTTCCATGGACTGGAGTACACGGAAGTCCGGAACATGATTCTTGAAAAGGGTTCTCGTGCGGACGGCCGAGGCCCTTCGGACATCCGGCCGATCACCTGTGAAGTGGGCGTCCTGCCGCGCACGCATGGATCGGCACTCTTCACGCGCGGTGAAACACAGAGTCTCGCCGTGGTGACGCTGGGCACCACCGACGACGAACAGCGCATTGATGCGTTGGAAGGCGAGTACATGCGGACCTTCATGCTTCATTATAATTTCCCGCCCTTCAGCGTCGGTGAAGCGCGGCCGCTCAGGTCACCAGGCCGGCGGGAAGTCGGGCATGGCGCATTGGCCGAACGGGCATTGAAGCCGGTTATTCCGGGCAAAGACGTCTTCCCGTACACGCTTCGCATTGTCTCGGAAATTCTGGAGTCCAACGGCTCATCCTCGATGGCCACGGTCTGCGGCGGTACGCTGGCAATGATGGACGCGGGCGTTCCGATCAAGGAACCGGTTGCCGGTATTGCCATGGGATTGATCAAGGAAGGGAACGGCGTGATGATCCTGTCCGATATTCTCGGATTGGAAGACCATCTCGGCGACATGGATTTCAAAGTGTGCGGGACCAAGAACGGCGTCACGGCCCTGCAGATGGACATCAAGATCGGCGGCATCACCATGGCACTCATGCAGCAGGCCTTGGAGCAGGCGCGTGCAGGCCGGCTCCATATTCTGAGCCATATGGCCAAAGCGCTCACGGGTGCGCGAGAGAATCTATCGCCGTTTGCGCCGCGTATATATACGATGAAAGTCAAGCAAGACAAGATCCGGGACATCATCGGCCAGGGCGGGAAAACGATCCGCGGGATCCAGGCCGATTGCGGCGTCAAGATTAACATCGAGGATACCGGGATTGTCACGATTGCATCAGCTGATGAAGTGTCGTTGCTGAAGGCCAAGGATATCATCGGCCGTCTGACTGAGGAAGTCGAAATCGGCAAAGTCTACATGGGTACGGTCCGGAAGATCATGGACTTCGGCGCTTTCGTCGAAGTGCTGCCGGGGACGGACGGATTGGTTCATATCTCGCAGTTGGCGCACCATCGCGTAAAGGCCGTGTCTGACGAAGTGGCCGAAGGGGACCAGATCCTCGTGAAGGTGCTGGAGATCGACAAGCAAGGCAAGATCCGGCTGAGCCGAAAAGAAACCATGCCGGCACCGGCCGAAGGCGGTGCGAAGGATCAAGCTGGCGGGTAATTTCCTTGTACCGCAAACGTATTCTCGACAATGGGATCCGCCTGGTCACTGAGCAGATCCCGACGCTCAAATCTGTCACGGTCGGCATGTGGGTGAATGCCGGCTCCCGCGACGAAAGCCCCGCGCAGGCGGGGTATTCCCACTTCATTGAACATATGTTTTTCAAGGGGACGGCCACTCGGTCAGCCACCGATATCTCGCGCGAGATCGACGCGCTTGGGGGCGAGATGAACGCCTTCACCACGCGCGAGACGACCACCTTTTATGTCAAAGTGCTCGATCAACATCTGCCTAAAGCGCTGAATCTACTCTCGGACCTGTTCCACCGGTCCCGATTTGGGCCGAAAGAAATTGAGAAAGAGAAGCAGGTGGTGCTTGAAGAAATCCGTATGGTTCAAGATGATCCGGAGGATTTGGTCCAAGAACTGCACACAGGGCTCGTGATGGGCCGCCATCCGCTGAGCCGGCCGATTCTTGGACAGGAAACGACGATTGCGAAACTGAGGAGGGACGATCTTCTCGACTATGTCGGGACGCACTACCGGCCTCAGGAAATGGTGCTCGCGGTTGCAGGAAATTTCGACCAGCGTGGGCTTGAACGGACGATGGCCCGTACATTCGGGAGGCATCGTCCGTCCGTGAGCGCCGCGCCGCGCCGACGTTGGCCACCGGACATCTGCGGCGGCGTTGTGACCAGACGGAAGTCCCTGGAACAGGTACACCTTTGTGTCGGACTGAAGGGGATTCCAGCAGGCCACAAAGACCGCTATACAGCCTATGTGTTGAACAGCGTGCTGGGGGGAAGCGTCAGTTCACGCCTTTTTCAGGAGATTCGTGAAAAGCGTGGCTTGGCCTACTCGATTTATTCGTTTTTATCCGGTTATTCGGATGGGGGCACGATGACGGTCTATGCCGGAACCCGCGCGCGTGAAGTAGAACGCGTGCTCGATTTGATCCGGCGTGAAGTCAGAAACATGGCGGCGCATGGCATCGAACGGGCGGAACTCAAGCGGACTAAGGACCAGATGGAAGGCAGTCTGATGCTCAGCCTGGAGAGTTCGCATAGCCGTATGAACAAGCTGGCGAAAGATGAGCTGATCACGGGGGCCCACACGAGTCTCGAAGAGATGCTGTCGGATATCGATGCCGTCACGGGACAGCGCGTCGCTCAAGTTGCGCAGGAGTTGTTCGCGCCGGGCACGATGGCGATTACTGCCTTAGGCCCGCTCTCGTCTCGTCAGGTAGCCGCGTTGCAGTAAAAGGTTGGGCCTGCAACCGATTGATTTGCATAATCTCATGGCGGTATAGTGCGCCAAATCGGGCGCACAAACATTTTCTTGACATAAAATGCCTGATTCGGTACCGTTTCAGCTCCGTTGTCCTGACGGAATATGCGGAAATGTAGCGGGGCGACGAAGGAAAGACATTTAAAGGAATGTGATACGTGCCGCAGTCGTCGCTCTGCGTAGAACATTCTTGAATCATGATTGCTGTTCAAAAGATTACGGGCTTTGTCTTCAATTCTGTACGAAGGAGGGACGAGGTATGAAAAGGAAAATCGTTCTAGCCGCAGTCGCGCTGTTTTCCGCCGTCGGCTTGCTGGCGGTCGAATCTGCCTTGGCTGCCGGTCCGATCGAAAAATTAGGTCTGGCCGATGCGGTCGTCGGTGGAAAGCCGCTCAAGGCTGAAGCCGCTGCGAAGACGCTCCAAGGCCGTGTGTGGTCGCAATGGGCGGATAATCCGGACGGAGAGCTGTTGTTCGGGATTCAATATTGGAATACAGGAGAGCCGTCATCCGGCTCGTCGGGCGGGCGATCATCGACGATGCTGGATGTGAAGCCACCCGATCCATTATTGACCTGCTGTTCCTGGGGATTTGCCGGCGGCACCGAAAAGAATAACTCCTATTCCGGCTGGTACCACGCGGCTACGACCGTGCGGTTAGCCGTGAAGGATAAGGCCCTGATGGATCAAATCATCAAGGCGTCACAGGAACTCGTCGCCATGGAAGTGACCTTGGACGGTCGGACGATCACCGGCTTCAAGGTGATCAAAGGCGACTAAGGAGTAGGCACGAGCGGATTATTCTATCCTCGCATGTGTTTGAAGGAGGACGTGATGATGACCCTGCAGAAACAAAGTGGAGCGGCAATTGCAGCTCTGGCATTGGTAGCCGGTATGGCCTCGACCGCATTGGCTATTGAATCGTTCCAGGAGCGGTTTGAGTGGGGGGACATGAGCAAGCCCACCACGATTCAGGGGCGCGTGATCGTGCTCGACCCCTACGATGAAGCCGTCTGGATCAACGTGTCCGTATACGGCGGACCGGCAGAAAGCGGGTTGTACTGGCAGAAAGTCCATCCCGGTAAGAACTTGAAGTTTTATGCCGACAAAGGCGCATGGGCAGAGTTGAAGAAAATGGGGCGTCCGCATGCGGGGCCGGCCGCGGCGAAAGAAGTGCCTCCGGGCAGCACAACAGACTTGATTGAGTTTGTCGCCACAGAAACCGAACAGAATCACCGGGTGATTTCCTCGGTCAAGAAACTCCCCGAGGTGGCTGGGAACATCGGCAAGCCGCTCAGCATGTCCGCGCTTCGGTTGAAAGAATGTGCGGGAAAGAGCGAGAATGATGCAGCCTGTGCTGGGGCGAAACGCGGGCTCAACACCTCGCCTGTGTCTCCGGATGGAGACAACGTCGGTATGCAATATGATGTGATGCTCCCGGGAGGAAAAACCCTCGGCGGTTTGATTCCCACGACGGCGCAGTACAATCAGCCCCACTGATCGACGTGCGAGCAGGTATGAAGGCGGTCACTCTTGACTAGGAGTGACCGCCTTTCTTTTTTCCTGGCGGCCGTTACCCGGTTGGACCATGCGTTGCAGTTCAGCCAAGCGGTTGAGTGCATCGAGCGGTGTCATGGAAAACAGGTCGATCTGTTTAACCTCCTCGATCACGGGATGGGGCTGTGGCAGGGGGGGCGGTGCCTGATCGGGTTGTTCTCGGACTGATCCTGCGATGGAAGACTCCGGCTGTTCCAGCTGCGTCAGGACCGCTTGCGCCCGTTCGATCACAGATCCGGGGAGCCCCGCCAGTTTGGCCACGTGAATACCGTAGCTCCGATCGGCCCCTCCTGCGACAATTTTACGGAGAAAGACCACGTCCCCATCGCGCTCTTGGACCGCGACCCGATAGTTTTTGATTCCTTCGCGCTGACACTCCAGCTGCACCATCTCATGGTAGTGCGTGGCGAACAGAGTACGCGCGCCGAGGCGCGTCCGGTCATGAATGTATTCCGCCACTGCCCACGCAATGCTGAGCCCATCATACGTGCTGGTGCCACGGCCGATCTCATCCAACAGAATCAGACTTCGCGGAGAGGCACTATTGAGAATATTTGCGGTTTCTACCATCTCCACCATGAAAGTGCTCAGGCCGCCGGCCAGATTGTCCGAAGCACCTACGCGGGTAAAGATGCGATCCACCAGTCCGATCTGCGCGCTGGCAGCCGGGACAAAACTGCCGATTTGGGCCATGAGGACGATCAAGGCCACCTGTCTGAGGTAGGTGCTTTTACCCGCCATATTGGGTCCGGTTAAGATCAGCAGGCGGTTGTCATTCAGATCCAAGATAGTATCATTGGGAACGAATGCTCGATCGTCGCGAAGCTGTTCAACCACGGGGTGGCGTCCGTTGCGGATGGCGATGCTGCCGCTCTCATCCACCTCAGGCCTCGTGTAACGATTCAACGCGGCGGTTTCGGCGAGACCGGCGACGACATCGATCAACGAAAGGCTGCCCGCCATGGCATCCAGACGAGAGGCTTCTTGCGCCAAGCGCCCTCGGAGTTGAGCGAAGATGTCTTGCTCAAGCGCCAGCAATCTGGCCTCCGCTCCAGTCACCTGTTCTTCGAGCGCTTTCAGTTCGGGAGTCATGAACCGCTCGGCATTGACGAGAGTTTGTTTGCGGATGTAGTCGGACGGAACGCGGCTGAGATTGGCCTTCGTCACTTCGATGTAGTAGCCGAACACCTGGTTGTATCTGACTTTCAATGAGTCGATGCCGGTACGTTCACGCTCGTTGAATTCAATCCCGGCGATCCACTGTTTCCCTTCTTTGCTCGCTTTACGCAGTTCATCGATGCCGGCATGGTAGCCGTCCCTGATGAAGTTTCCGTCGCGAACCGATGGAGGGGCGTCGGGCTGGATGGCGCGCTCGATTATCTCGTACAAGTCGCGCCCGTCATCCCACGACGAGCGGGCCTCAACGAGCAATGCATTCTGAAGCGACGCAAGTCTGGATGCAATTTCAGGCAACACAGACAGGGATTGCTTCAAGGCAAGGAGTTCGCGGGGACCCGCATACCCCAATACGATACGGCTGCCGAGCCGCGCGATATCCTGCACCTCACGCAGTGCGGCGCGCAGGGCCACACGCTCCTCCAGGCGGTCCTTCAGCTCTCCCACCGCGTCCAGTCTGGTGCGGATCGGTTCGCATTGAATCAAAGGCCTGATCAGCCATTGTCGCAGCAGCCGGCTGCCCATAGCCGTGACCGTACGGTCCAGCACGGCCGCGAGAGCAGTAGAACGCGACTCCGGTGCACTGTCTCCAAAGGCCATCGGTTTGAGGATTTCCAAATTGCGAAGGGTGGCGGCGTCCAGATGCATGGCGTCATGACTTCTGCGAACCATCATTCGCCGAATATGGTCCAGCGGGGCAGCCGGTTGCGTTTCGCGAAAGTAATGCAAGACGGCGCCGGCTGCCTCCAGGCCGACGGTCAGATCCGCGCACCCGAACGCATCAAGCGACTGGACACGGAATTGGTCCAGCAAAGACCTCGCACTCTGGCGCCGATCGAACGAAGCGGCTGGTCGTTCGCACACACGCGTTCCCTTGATTTGATCAAGCCAAGCGGCCGCGTCATGGTCCAGGCCAGCCGGGAATAACACCTCGCGCGGGTCAAGCCTCGCCAGCTCGTCCAGCGCGAGTGCCACCGCCTGTGGACCATGTAATTCCGTCACCCAGAACTCGCCCGTGGAGACGTCAATCGCCGCCAGTCCGATTACCGCCGGCTGCGCCGATACCGGTTGGAGAGACAGTGCAGCAAGATAATTCGATTCGGCCGGGGAAAGCATCTCTGTATCGACGAGGGTACCGGGTGTATAGAGATGCACGACTTCCCGGCGCACCAGACCCTTGGCCAGCTTGGGATCTTCAACTTGCTCACAAAGCGCGACGGTCCGCCCCGTCTTGAGTAGCTTGGCGATATACCCGGTTGCCGCATGATAGGGGACCCCACAGAGGGGAACCGGATCGGGACTGTGCTTATCACGGGATGTGAGTGCGATCGAAAGGAGTCGTGAGGCCACTTGCGCGTCCTCGTAAAACATTTCATAAAAGTCTCCGACGCGAAAAAACAGGATGGCTTCCGGATAGCCCCGCTTGATGTCCCGATACTGCCGCATGAGGGGGCTTGTGTCCTGGTCAATCATCCGCGACGTCCTGTGAAGGCCCCGGCGACGCCGGGGCGCGGTCGGAGGTGTTCTCGACGGACCGGCGAAGCCGTTCGAGGTCTACTTCGGCCTCTTGCAGCGCTTTCGTTTTCCGTCTCAGCTCGATACGGCTCCGCACCCATGGGGGAAACAGTAAAATGGCTGCAACCAACAGCCCAACCACGAAGCCGGCCATGATGGGCTTGTAGACGGGCGTCGAGGCCTCCAGCAACCCAAAAAAGTATCGAAGGGTGACCTCTTGCTCCTGATTTTGAAGAAAGAAGGCCAGCGAGAGCAGCAAGAGAATGCCGACTAAAATCAATCGAATCATCGAGCCGGAACCTTTCTTGTGCCGGTGCTCTTTCGCGTCTGGGAAGCGGGCGGGCGTTTGGCCGGCCGGCGGGCTTGGTCGATGCGGGCCAGCAACGAGCGCGATTGCGGTCCTTTGGCTGCCAACCGTACTGTCCGAGTGGCCGGCGTCCGGTGGGTCAACCGCACTTCCAATCGGTCTTCGGGAAGCAGGGCGAGAAACCGGTCGGCCCACTCGATGGCCACAACCGTTCGGTCGGTGAAATAGTCGGAAAGTCCGATCGATTCGATGTCTGCGTCGGTGCGCAGCCGGTACAGATCGATGTGAATCAGGGGAAGACGGGCTCGGTATTCGTGCACCAATACGAAGGTGGGGCTGCTGACAGAATCGGGCGGCACGCCGAGACCGGCTGCGATGCCCCGGACCATGGCGGTTTTGCCGGCGCCTAATGCACCGATCAATGCCAGCACGTCCCCTCCTGTCAGGGCGCAGCCGATGTCACGGCCAAGCGACTCAGTTGCAGCGAGGGACGTGAGCACCAGATCCGGCGAAGCCGCATCGGCTTTCCGCCTCGCCCCCGGTGCTTGATCGCTTCTTCTCGCGCGGGATCTCGCTCGGCTAGGTTTCATGGGCGATCTTGACGGCAAAGGGTATCTGCTCAATCAGGTCTCCTGCGATCAGCCCCGCCTGTCCTTTCTCAGCTGCGGCTAAATCTCCGGCACAACCATGTAGGTAGGTCGCCACGCAGGCGGCTTCCCATGACGATAGGCCCTGGGCCAACAGCCCTACGATCATGCCGGTTAAGACGTCGCCCGTTCCCGCCGTTGCCATTCCGGGATTTCCGGTCGGACAAATGGCAGCAGTTCCGTCCGGTCTTGCGACTACGGTTCGGGCGCCTTTCAGGACAACGAATACTCCCCGTTCTCGCGCAAACCTGGCGGCAGTATTGATTCGATCGGCATTGACACTCTGTGGCGTCGCGTCGGTTTCCAGCCGGGCCATCTCTCCAGGGTGGGGCGTGAGGATCGGAGGCGTCTTGCATGCGGTGAGCATCGATGCGCGGCCGGCCAGCGCATTCAGCGCATCGGCATCGAGGACAGCAGGCCGATCAAGTTGCTTAGTCAGCGCTTGCACCAATTCGACTGTTTCCGGATGAGTCGATAACCCAGGGCCGATCGCAATCGCAGTTCTGGCGGCAATAAAAGCGGTGAGCCGGTCGAGCGCCGTACGCGCGAAGGTCCGCGATTTGGTCTCCGGCATCGGGATGGTCATGGCCTCCAGCAGCTTTGCCTCCAACACGTCGTTGACGCTGGAAGGGACCGCGACGGTAACCAGCCCGGCCCCGATTCGAAGGGCCGCTCGCGCAGCCATGGCCGCCGCGCCGGTCTTGCCGACAGAGCCTGCAATGATTCCGGCATGGCCGAACGTGCCCTTGTGGCTGGATGGTCTGCGTGTCGGTAAGGAGGCTCGTACAAAGGCGGGAGTCATCAACAATATTCGGCTTGTGACGGCATCGATGTAGGCTGAGGGAATGCCGATATCAACGATTCTGATAGGCCCGGCCAGATCGACCCCATGATTCTGGTACAGCCCCAGTTTAGGAAGCCCGAACGTCACGGTGAGGGAAGCTTTGACGGCGTGGCCGAGTATGGCGCCAGTGTCGGCATGAAGACCGGATGGAAGATCGACGGCTACGACCGGTCGTCCAGATTCATTGATGTTGTCGATCGCGTCGCCATAGCGTCCTATGACATCGGAGGACAGGCCGGTTCCGAGCAGTGCATCAATGAGAATGTCGCTCTCCCGGAGAAGCGGGAGCGTTTGGCTCGCTGAGCGATAGGGCTGCACGGCCGACTTGCCGGCCGCGCGGACGAATTGCCGATACATCGTCGCGGCGTCGCGGCTCAATTCGGAGATGGGCGTCATGGTAAGGATTCGAACATGGGCCTGACGACGGCGAAGCAGCCGGGCCGCGACAAATCCATCGCCGCCGTTATTGCCTTTTCCGCAGAGGATGGTGATGCGCTTCCCACGCGCGGAACCAAACACGTGCTCGAGGTTGGTCACGAGGCCAGAGCCTGCGCGTTCCATCAATACAGTTCCCGGGACACGGGCTTCGCCGATCGTCCGGCGATCGAGTTCCTGCATCTGCGCGCCGGTGACGATCTTTGTCATTGTGGTCCTGTGGCGAGCATAGAATAGCGAAGAAGGTCGGTGCAGCCGCTTGCCTGTGTTCGCATCGCTTCGCCGCCGCGACGGAAGTCGAAGAAAGTCATGGCATAGCCCTCAGGCGCGTGATGATCTGGCGGCGCCGCAGGCAGATCGATGGCATGGTGGTCAACCGAGCAAGGCCTTCATTTCCTTCACGGCCTGTTCGAGGCCAACGAGGACGGCCCGCGCGATAATGCTGTGCCCGATATTGTATTCGACGATTTCCGGAATGTGGGTCAAGCGCTTGACGTTGCGATAATTCAATCCGTGCCCGGCGTTGACGCCGATGCCCAGCTTGTATGCCAGTTTTGCCGATTGGGTGATGGCCTCGAATTCTGCGTCGGCTTCCTTGGAACGGGTGGCGTTCGCATAGCGGCCGGTATGCAGCTCTACGAAATCCGCCGACACTTTATGTGCGGCCCTGATCTGATTGAGGTCGGGTTCAACGAAGACGCTGACCGGGATACCGCCATCATGCAAGAGCGTGATGATTTTCTGGAGCTGCTCGCGCTGTCCCGCCACGTCCAATCCACCCTCGGTGGTGAGTTCCTGCCGTTTTTCCGGGACAAGAGTAACCAGATCCGGCTTGACAGTGAGTGCGATCTTGGCCATCGCATCGTCCGCCGCCATTTCCAGGTCGAGCTTCGTGCGGATGATGTCGCGCAAGAGCTGAAGGTCCCGGTCTTGAATGTGCCGGCGATCTTCGCGCAGATGGACAACCAGTCCGTCTGCTCCCGCAAGTTCGGCAAGAACGGCGGCAGCCAACGGATCGGGGTCGTTCCCTCCTCGCGCCTGCCGCAATGTTGCGACATGATCGATATTGACGCCCAGCCGGGCCACGGCTCCTCCGTCCGGTCTGTGAAGTGCAAGGCAAAATAGGACAACGATGAGGTAATACTAATCGGTATTAGTAGCAGAAAGAAGAGAGGGGGAGCAAGAACAGACTCGTTCACATTGAACCCAAACCGGACGGCTAGGGTTGGGGGGGCGATGAATTCGGAACCCCACAGAATCACGGGGTAAATTGACTCGAGTGGGGCCCTCCATTAGAATAGGCACTTCTCAGCGGCTCTCTCGTGAAGTGACCAAGAGGAAACGTTGAGCATCACCGAGAACGTCAGAGGAGGGTCATGGGGCTAGGCGACGGGTTTTATCGAATCAAACGACTCCCTCCGTATGTCTTTGCGCAAGTGCAATCGCTCAAGCTTGAAGCTCGGCAGCGCGGCGACGATATCATCGATTTCGGCATGGGGAATCCAGACCAGCCGACACCGCCGCACATCGTCGAGAAGATGATCGAGGCAACCCGGAAGAGCAAGAACCATCGGTATTCGGCTTCACGCGGAATCACGAAGCTGCGGCACGCGATCTGCGGGTGGTACAAACGAAATTACAATGTGGATCTGGACCCTGAGACGGAAGCCATCGTCACCATCGGGTCCAAGGAGGGACTGGCCCATCTGGCGTTGGCCACAATCGGCCCCGGTGACGTGGTGTTGACTCCGACGCCGACCTATCCGATCCACATGTATAGTTTCATCATCGCGGGCGGCGAAGTCCGTGGGATTGAACTGCGCCAGGACAGTGATTTTTTTGAAGACCTGACGCGCGTCTATCGCCAGACATTTCCGCGCCCGAAAATCCTCGTTATCAATTTTCCGCACAATCCGACTACGGCCGTTGTGGACCTCGAGTTTTTCAAAAAGATCGTAGCCTTCGCCAAGGAGCACAACGTCATCGTTATCCACGATTTGGCGTATGCCGATCTGGTGTTCGACGGCTACAAAGCGCCGAGTTTTCTTCAAGTGCCTGGTGCGAAGGACATTGGAGTGGAGTTCTATACCCTCTCCAAAGCGTACAACATGCCCGGCTGGCGGGTGGGATTCTGTGTGGGCAATCGCGAGGTCGTGGGCGCGCTGGCGAAGATCAAGAGCTATTTGGACTATGGTATTTTTCAGCCCATTCAAATCGCCAGCGTGATCGCGCTGAACGGGCCACAGGAGTGCGTCAAGGAGACGGTCTTGCGCTATCAAAAACGGCGTGACGTGCTCGTTGGCGGACTGAATCGTATCGGCTGGCAGGTGGCGAAACCGAAGGCCACGATGTTCGTGTGGGCGCACATTCCCCTTTCCTATCGCCATATGGGGTCCCTTGAGTTTTCAAAACTCCTGCTCAAGGAAGCAAAAGTTGCGGTCTCTCCCGGGATCGGGTTCGGGGAGGGCGGTGATGAGTATGTGCGGTTCGGATTGGTGGAAAATGAGCATCGCACACGCCAAGCAGTGCGGGGGATCCGCAAAGCGCTCAAACTCGACGGAGCGGAAGAATGATGACTCGCATCGGGGTCGGTATCATAGGATTCGGCACGGTGGGCACCGGCGTCGCGAAGGTTCTGCTCGACAATGCGGCGCTCATTCGGCGCCGGGTCGGCGTGCCGGTCGAGTTGGTCCGCATTGCCGATTTGGATATCACGCGGGATCGCGGAATTCTGCTGCCATCGGGGATCTTGACGACCGATGCGAAGCAGGTGATTCACGATCCCGCCGTTGACATCGTCATTGAATTGATCGGCGGATACGACACCGCCAAGCGCGTCATTCTGGAGGCGATGGCTGCGGGTAAACAGGTGGTCACGGCGAACAAGGCGCTTCTGGCTCTCCACGGAGAAGAAATTTTTGAGGCCGCGTCGCGCCAGGGCGTGGATGTGGGATTCGAAGCCAGCGTGGGCGGCGGGATTCCCGTCGTTCGGGCGCTGATGGAAGGCCTTGCAGGCAATAGGATCGAATCCATCTATGGCATCATCAACGGGACGTCGAATTACATTTTATCGAGGATGACCCGCGAGGGAGAAAGTTTCGACTCGGTACTCAAGGATGCACAGCAAGCCGGATATGCTGAAGCGGACCCGACGTTCGACGTGGCGGGGATCGATTCGGCGCACAAACTGGCCATTCTCGTGAGTCTGGCCCACGGCACGCCGGTCAATTGCAAGGAAATCTATACCGAAGGGATTACGCACATCACGCCGACCGATATCGCGTATGCCAAGGAATTTGGTTTTACGATCAAGCTCCTGGGTATTGCGAAGCTCGCTGACGGTGAAGTGGATGCCCGTGTGCACCCCACGATGGTGCCGTCTGTGTCTCCCATCGCGCAGGTCGACGATGTCTACAACGCCATTCAATTGGTCGGTGACGCAGTCGGTGACGTCGTGTTATACGGCCGAGGGGCCGGATCGATGCCGACCGGGAGCGCCGTGGTAAGCGACGTGATTGCCATCGGCCGCAATCTGCTCAAGGGCGCGGTCGGCCGTGTGCCGGTTGCATCGTTTCGCCAGGATCAGCGCCGGCCGTTGCGTATGAAACCGATAGAAGAAATCAGTTCGCTCTACTATCTGCGATTCATGGTCGTCGATCGCCCCGGCGTCTTGGCGCAGATTGCCGGTGAACTGGGCCGTTGCGGCATCAGTATTTCGTCGATGTTGCAGCAGGGACGTCGGGAGGGGCAAACGGTGCCGGTGGTGATCAAGACGCACATGGCCCAGGAGCGCGATGTGCAAACGGCGCTTCGTGACATCAACCGCAAAGCCTTCGTGTCTGAACCCGCGACGCTCATTCGGGTGGAAGGCCGAGACGAGTGAATGGACGAGTGATCGGATGAATCGCTGGCGCGGCATCATCGAGGAATATCGCAAGTTTCTTCCCGTCTCGGAGAAGACGCCGGTCATCAGCTTGGCGGAAGGCAATACGCCGCTCATTCGTGCGGCGCGACTGGCTAAGGCGATTGCGCCCGGAGTCGACCTGCATCTCAAATTCGAGGGCATGAATCCAACCGGCTCGTTTAAAGACCGCGGCATGACGATGGCAATCTCGAAGGCGGTCGAACAAGGCGCGCGGGCCGTGATGTGCGCCTCGACCGGCAACACATCCGCTGCTGCCGCCGCCTACGGCGCCCGCGCGGGGTTGGCCGTCTATGTGCTGATCCCAGCCGGAAAAATTGCGATGGGAAAACTTTCCCAAGCGATGATGCATCAAGCCACGGTGATTCAAATCGAAGGAAACTTTGATCAGGCGCTTACGCTCGTCAAGGATCTTTCGGCCGCCCATCATATCGAGCTGGTGAATTCCCTGAATCCATTCCGGATCGAAGGCCAGAAAACGGCCGCGTTCGAGGTGTGCGATCAACTCGGCGACGCGCCGACGTTCCATGTGCTGCCGGTCGGCAATGCGGGGAACATTACGGCCTATTGGAGAGGGTATCAAGAATATCGCGCGGCGAGTCAAACGACGAAACGTCCGCGCATGATGGGATTTCAGGCTGCCGGAGCGGCTCCGATTGTGCTGGGAAAGATCGTGGAGGAGCCACAGACGGTTGCGACGGCGATTCGCATCGGAAACCCGGCCAGCTGGTCGGCGGCGCTGAGGGCAGTCGAGGAATCCTCCGGCGCGATTGATATGGTGACCGATGAAGAAATCCTCCAGGCCTATACGGCAGTAGCGGCCACAGAGGGGGTCTTTTGCGAGCCGGCTTCCGCTGCCTCAGTCGCAGGGGTGGCCAAATTACATCGGGCCGGGATATTGCGAGAAGGCGATACGGTGGTATGCACCTTGACCGGGCATGGCTTGAAAGATGCCGATACTGCGATCAGCGTGTCGAAGCAACCGTTGACCGTGAAGGCGACACGTGAGGATGTCGCACGTCTCTTGCGGATGTGAGCATGGTGCAGGTCTGATGAAATATGTGATCGTGCATGCCGGTGGAATGGCTGATCAACCTCGTCAAGAACTGGGTGGTCGCACACCGCTTCAGGCTTCCTCAACCCCCCATCTCGACCGGCTGGCCCAGAGCGGAGAGCTAGGACGGCTTGTGATTCCCGCTGACGGGTTGCTCTATGGAAGCGGATTGAGCAGTACGGCGATTCTTGGCTATGACCCCAAGAAATATTATCAAGGGCCAGGTCCGCTTGAGGCGGCCAGCTTGGGAGTCTCCGTAACGGAACATGATGTTGCGTACCGGTGCACGATGGTGACTGTGAGGCCGGAAGGCGGGAAGACCGGCGGCGAGATCAAGAAATTGGGCCACCATGTGATATTGGACGATGCCACGGCCGGATTGATCGACACGGAAGAGGCCCGCGAATTGATCGAGGCGATCAATGAGCAGCTTGGGTCCGAGACCATCCAATTTTATCCTGGAGCAGGCCATCGCCATCTCATGGTATGGGTCAATGGCAAGTCACGGGCGGTCTGCGTCGATCCCAAGACGGTCCTCGGCCGGTCCATCGCGGATGCGTTGCCCACCGGTGACGGCGCCGACATACTTCGGAAGCTCATGGACGCCGCGCACCTGATTTTGCGAGATCATCCCGTGAACGATGAGCGGGTCGCGGCAGGCAAGAAACCGGCAAACTGTGTGTGGCTGTGGGGTGAAGGGCGAGCTGTGATGTGGCCGAGCCTGCCGGAAAAGTATCGTATCAAGGGTGCGGTTGTGGCCACGAGCGATGTTCAGCGGGGCGCCGGAATTTGTGCCGGCCTCGATGCGGTGGATCCCGATCAACTTACAGCAGGGGACCTCCGCGAGAAGGCGGCGATGGTATTGGCGGAGTGCGCCAAGAAAGACTTTGTCTATGTGCATGCCGGGCTGGCGGACGAAGTCGTTCACAGCTCCGATCCCAACGCGAAGGTTCGCGGCATCGAAGCGTTCGATCGAGATCTCGTCGGGCCCGTGATCGACGGATTGGCCAAACAGGGGCCCTACCGTTATCTGGTCATATGCGATCATGGCGATGCGTCGCAAGGTCCTGCCTTCTATGTTTTTGGAGAAGGAGGCGGCAAAGGATCAGCGCCGGCCGGCCGGCGGTTTACCGAGTCCGATGCCCAGGCTGCAGAGACGCCCGCCCGCGATGCCACCAAGTTCGTCAACAAGCTCTTTGCGAACGGGTGAAGCCGGTGGCCTTGATTGTCCAAAAATATGGAGGCACGTCGGTTGGATCGATCGAGCGGATTCACCGGGTCGCTGATCGGGTCGTACGGGCTCAGCGGGAGGGGCATCGGATCGTGGTGGTGCTGTCCGCCATGAGCGGCGAAACGGATCGCTTACTCAAGCTGGCGCATGAGGCGACACCGGTTCCGGATGAGCGCGAGTTGGACATGCTGCTCTCTACCGGAGAGCGGGTCACGATCGCTCTGCTGGCGATGGAATTGCGCGGGCGGGGGATCAATGCGCGGTCCTATACGGGCCGGCAAGTCGGCATCATTACCGACAGCGCGCATACCAATGCCCGTATTGCGCGGGTGACAGCGGATCGGATTCGTGAGGCGCTGGAGGAGGGTGTGATCCCTGTTGTGGCTGGTTTCCAAGGGATCAACGAACAGTCTGATGTGACGACGCTGGGCCGCGGAGGGTCCGATCTGTCCGCCGTCGCGCTGGCCGCGGCGTTGAAGGCGGACCGCTGCGTGATCTTTACCGACGTCGATGGCGTCTATACGGCGGACCCCAATATCGTACCGGCAGCGAGACGGATCGATAAAATCTCGTACGAAGAGATGCTCGAAATGGCCAGCCTCGGGGCCAAAGTGCTGCAGACCAGATCGGTCGAGTTTGCAGCCAAGTTCAGCGTGCCGGTGGAGGTGAATTCGAGCTTCAAAGAAGGAAAGGGGACCCTCGTGACGAAGGAAGATACGGACATGGAAGCGGCGGCAGTGGCCGGGGTCACAGGAGACCGCAATCAGGCGAAAATCACGATCGTCGGTGTGCCGGACAAACCCGGGATCGCCGCGCGGATTTTCGGCATCGTGGCGGAGGCCCATATCAACGTCGATATGATCATCCAGAATATCAGTCAGGCAGCCATGACGGATCTTTCGTTCACGGTGCCACGGGCGGATCTCAAGAAGGCTGTGCCGATCATTCAAGCCGCGGCCAAGGAGATCGAAGCCAAATCAGTGTCAGTGACCGAGGCGATCGCAAAGGTCTCGCTCATCGGAGTGGGGATGCGATCTCACTCGGGAGTCGCGGCAAAAATGTTCGAGGTGCTCGCGCGCGAGGGGGTCAATATCATGATGATCAGCACGTCAGAGATCAAGATCTCCTGCGTGATCGATGAAAAGTACCTTGAGCTGGCCATGCGCTCGTTGCATTCCGCGTTTGGACTAGACCAAGCGTAGTCCTGACGGGCTGCCAAACCAAATGCGTCACCGGTCGCCCCCAGATCTCCAGTACCGATGTTGCATGGCATCAGAAACAAAGGCCGCTCGATTCCTGCTCATGATTTGGATACGGCTCGAGGTCGGATGCATGACTGGCAGAAGAGGATGAAGGGATGAGACAGACCAACTTCGATCGCTATCTGAAAGAGCAGTTGGCCGATCCGGACTTTGCTAAGCGATTCGAGCAGGCGGGAGAGGCCTGGGATGTCGAGCTCCAGGTCGTGCGAACACGGCGCGCAAAAAGCCCCGGAACTGATCTCCCAACAGCACATCGCAGCTTCTCGCTTGTGCGCATGGCGATTCGGTCCTGACGATACGTCAAAAACCTGCCACTCGATCTAACCTCTTCAAGCCTCATGACCTCCTGAGCTGAGCCCCAGGCAGCTCAACCGGACACCGCATGTCCGCTTCCGGCAAATTACATGTGCCCCAATTCATGTCATTCCGCCCTATTGTTCCCCCTTCCGAAAGCCGGTATCCTTGCGCCGCCAAATTAAGACCGGGTTTCAAAGTGCCAGCAGCAATGTTTTACCCGCAGCTTTTGTATCTGCCTAGGAGACCATGGCCAAGATAGAAGATTTGATAGCCCAAATCCCAGATGAACGCCTTCGCAAAGGCATCGCTGCCGAAGTAAAGGTATTGAAGAAGTCGAAGAAGTTCGGGCTGGTATTTGAAGAGCACTTGCCAGAGACGGTACGTCTGCCTCGATTGCCGGTGAAGCCCGGCGATCTTGTGGCGTTGAAGCGGGAGTCGGGGAATCAGCTGTGGAGAGTAAGAAGTATCAAGAGAAGCATCGCTGTATGCGATCGTGCGGTAGAAGGTTATCCTGATGCCAAGGATGCAAACCGAGAGTTTACTGTTTCCGACCTCGTCGTGGTTCGGAATTTTGGCGATCCCATCTATCCAGCTCTTGTGTCGGTGGATCGCGTTGAACGAGGCGGACCTGACAAACCGTGGCATGTGTTGATCAATGCCGACAACTTTCACGCTCTCCAGCTCTTACTCTACTGCTATGAAGGCAAGGTCGATGTGATCTACATTGACCCGCCGTACAACTCCGGCGCGCGTGATTGGAAATACAACAACGATTACGTCGATAAGACCGATTCGTTCCGGCATTCGAAATGGCTTTCGATGATAAAGAAGCGGCTGCTGCTCGCAAGGCGGCTTCTGTCGAGGGATGGCATCTTAATAATCACAATCGACGAAAACGAAGTCCACCACTTGTGCTGCTTGCTAGAAGAAATTTTCCCGGGCGAAGTTCTTCAACAAGCAACCATTGTCATTAATCCGAAAGGAGTAACGCAGGGTAGGTTTTCACGCGTTGAGGAGTTCGCGGTTTTCCTTTTCCGGCCTGGGGCAATGCCTGCGGGCAAAGCGGACGACTTGCTGACACCAGAGCCAGATGAGGGTTTTGAAGCAGTCGGGGGTCGTGAGCCTCGATGGAAGGGCCTGCTCCGTTCTGGAACCAATGCGCGCCGTGAAGACCGAGAGAATATGTTTTTCCCGGTCCTGATCGATGAAGCCAAGAAAAAGATTGTGGGTGTTGGGGAGCCACTGCTTGAAGGCGAGCCCATCCTAGGCAAGAAGGTGAAAGGCTATGCAGCCGCGTGGCCAGTCAGGACAAACGGGCAATGGGGGAACTGGGGTGTTGGCCACATCACGCTTAGAACACTTATTGACCAAGGATACGTCTCTCTAGGTGAGTTCGACGATGAGCGGAAGACCTGGGCGATTTCATACCTGAGTCAGCAACTCCGTGAGCAAATTGAAGGGGGAATTCTCGAAATAGTCGGACGTGATCCTGTTACCAACGTCGTCAAAGTGCGGTACGCCGAAGTAGCGGATCGCAGAATAAAGACTGTTTGGAAACGTTCGAGACACGATGCTGGAGCCTATGAATCAGCCATGCTCAAGGAACTTCTCGAAAGAACAGAAGCGTTCTCATTTCCGAAGTCTCTGTATGCAGTGGAGGATGCAATATTGCCTCTCGTTAGGACTAAGAAGCGTGCAGTGATTCTCGACTTCTTCGCCGGTTCAGGCACCACTTGTCATGCCACATGCCTGATGAATTGGCGTGATGGTGGAAGTCGCGTTTCAATCTCGGTTACGAACAACGAAGTTAGTGCTGAACAGGCGACCAAGCTTACTGCATCAGGATATTTTCTTGGAGATGAGCCTTATGAGGCCGCAGGAGTTGCGAACGCTGTAGCGTGGCCGCGAATCAAGGCAGCGATCACGGGCGTTGCGAGATCAGGGAAAGTGCTTGGTGGTTCCTACCTCGGGTGTGATGAGAATGGAGTTGGTAGAGACTTTGCCATGGGATTTGCCGAAAATATTGAACACTTCAGGCTAGATTTTCTCAACCCCGACGAAGTTGCGCGCGGCGATGCTTTCCAAGCCATCTTGCCAATCTTATGGATAATGGCAGGATGCCAAGGGGCAAGGGAAGATTCCAAAGGGTCACAGCCGTGGTTTATCCCCAAGCACTCACCGTTTGCTGTGCTGATCAAAGAAAAAGAGTTTCGGGTGTTTCGTGAAAGGGTCTCTGTGCGTAAAGACATTGGGTGGGTATTCTTGATCACGGACTCTGAGGAGAACTTTGCCCTCATGCGCCGTGCTTTAGGTAGCAAGGTGGAATGTGTTCAGCTTTACAAGAGCTATCTTGAGAACTTTCGACTCAATACACCTGAAGCGCTGGGTCAAGTCGAGACATCATGAAACTGGAGCTGAAACCGTTTCAAGAGAATGCCGCGCGCGAAATCATCTGCGAGCTTGATGAGGCGCGAGCTTCGGTCGCCAAGGGCAAGCTCCAAGCCGTTATCCTGAGTGCGCCCACTGGATCAGGGAAGACTATTACGTTGGCGCAGGTGATCGATCTCACGTTTGGTGGAGGCGACGGCATTCCAGCCAGACCCCAGACGACATTTCTGTGGCTTTCCGATTCTCCAGAGCTCAACGTGCAGAGCGGGAACAAGCTTCTTGGTGCATGCGATTTCTTGCCCTATTACAAGATGGTCCGAATCGAGAGCGATGTGTTTGATGATGACTACTTACAGCCGGGGCATCTGTATTTCATCAACACGCAACTGCTCGGGAAAGACAAGATTCTTACGAAGGAGCCTGGAGATCGACGAAAGTTTACGTTTTGGCAAACCGTCACCAATACCATATCCCGTGCCCCCCAAGATTTCATTCTAGTTATTGACGAGGCACACCGAGGCGCGACTGCTACCGATAAAAATCGGACCACGATCATGCAAAAGTTTATCGTGGGTTCCGAAACGGACGGGTTGCCACCTGTTCCGCTCGTGCTTGGCATGAGTGCCACACCGCAACGCTTTACCACGCTATTGGGCAATACCAACCGCACGCAACGACCAATCAATATTTCTCCCGAAGACGTACGGTCGAGCGGCTTGCTCAAGGACTGGATCGTTGTTCGCCACCCCAAAACTGCTGTTGCCGGAGATCTCACCCTTCTTGAAAGCGCTACGAAGAGTTGGAAGCACTTCACGAAGCTTTGGGAAGACTATTGTACTCAGGAAAAAGAAAAGAATATCGTCCGCCCGATTCTCGTTGTGCAGATTGAGGATGGGAGCGGGAATTCCCTGACGCGTACACCCCTTGACGATGTGGTACGTGTAATAGAGCGTCACAGCGGACCGCTGAGAATCAATGAGATTGTTCATTGCCTACAGGATCACATTGACCTTGAGGCGGGTGGGAGAATCATTCGAAAACTAGAGGCCTCGCGAATTCAAGAAAGCCAGGATGTCAAAGTCGTTCTCTTCAAAACGGCCTTGTCCACAGGCTGGGACTGTCCGCGTGCAGAAGTCATGATGAGTTTCCGCCGTGCTCAAGACCAAACCAGCATTGCACAACTCGTGGGGCGGATGATTCGAACCCCATTGGCCAGACGGATTGGCACGAACGAAGCTCTCGACACAGTCGAACTCTACTTGCCGCATTATGATGCGGAAGCACTGGAAGCCGTATTGGAGAGATTACGAAATCCTGATGCGCAGGATGGTGTACCCACGCGTGTCGAGACATCTATCGAAACGTATGGTCGTAACCCCGCGATGGAGAAGGTTTTCGCTCTTCTAGGAAAGTTGCCGACCTATTCCGTGGATCGTGTCCCACGAATGAGCGATGTGAAGCGCGTTTTGCGTCTGGCTGGGTTGCTGGTCCATGAGGGGGTTGATATTGATGCCGATGAGCAGGTTCGTGATGAGTTGGTCGAGAAGCTCAAGGGTGTGCGCGACAAGTGTGCTGCCGAGCGGGCGGATTGGGATACCCTCATTCGCGAAGGGGGAGAGATCGAAGTTGATGTCTCCAGAATTGCAACCGGGGGGATGCAGGTTGCGGGTAAGACATCAAGCCGAGTGTCGTTAGTCGAAGAAAACATTGACCAGTTGTTTGATGAAGCAGGCCGAATGCTGGCATCGGGAGAAGGTTTGCATCGAACCTATTGGAAGCATTATCACGATCGAGGGTATCCGAACCAGGCTAAGCTAGAGTTATTTGCTGTGCTTGGCCAACCTGAAACGCTTAATGTTATGGAACGGCTCAGTAAACAATTGTTCGATGCGATGTGGAATAAGCGCAAAGCTGTCATTCAGCAACTGCCTGCTTCCATCCGGAAGCGGTTTCAATCGCTTGTACAAGCGGCTGGCGAGGCGGCGCTACAAGCGTGGGAATTGCCCACACAGATTGTTGAAAAGAAGGAAGGAGATGTCTGGGAGAAACATCTCTACTGCACGGCAAGTGGCGGATTTAGCGCAAAGCTAAACGGATGGGAAAAGGAGTTACTGGCCCTGGAAATGAATAAAGAGGGCTTTGTTGCTTGGCTGCGGAATCTGCCACGGCGCGAATGGGCGCTCTGCATCCCGTACGAACTGGCAGGTAAGAAACCTTTCTTTCCGGATTTCATCATTGTTCGAAAGAGCGGCAAAGGGTTGGTCGCTGATATTTTAGAACCGCACGATGATAGCCGCACCGACACATGGGCTAAAGCCAAAGGGCTTGCTGAATTTGCCGATAAACATGGCATGGATTTCGGGCAGATTGCCATTGCCAGGAAGAAAGATAAAACTTGGCAAATAGCAGATGTGAATGAAATGAGGACTCGGGCCAAGGCCCGCAAAATGCAGTCGGCCAGTGATCTAGAAAGTCTTTTCGGGTGGTAAGAAGATAAGACACGAGTATCGGGAGCACGTTTTGCTCTGAACAAAACGTGTAGGGGCTACTGAGGCCATGCCTGATGATCGAAGAGACAGAGAACACCAGTTTGGCGGGGAATGGACCACCAGGAAGCTGGAGGTGCTGGCTGGGTACCTGCAGGGCTACACGACTGCGTTAAAGAAGACGCCTTTTCAGAAGCTCTACATCGATGCGTTTGCCGGTACAGGCTACCGGGATACTCGGCGTGAGAACGAGGAGGACTCGCCACAAAACCCGCTCTTCCCTGACATGGCTGAACCTGAGCCGCAGTCGTTTCTGGATGGCTCTGCCCGCCTGGCACTCAAGATTGAGCCGAAATTCGATCAATACATCTTCATCGAACGTAGTCCTGAACGCTGTGCCCATCTTGAAAGCCTGAAGACTGAGTTCCCAGGACTTGCCAACAAGATCGATATTCGTCAGGGGGATGCTAACGCTAAGATCCAGGAACTATGCGCAACAGATTGGCGTTCCAAGCGCGCGGTGCTGTTTCTTGATCCCTATGGCATGCAGGTTGAGTGGAAAACGATCGAAGCCATCGCGAAGACGAAGGCCATTGATCTCTGGCTGCTTTTTCCGCTTGGCATCGGGGTGAATCGTCTACTCACCAAATCCGGCGATATTCCAAACACCTGGAGGAATCGTCTTAACCTGCTACTGGGGACTGAAGATTGGTACGATGAGTTCTATAAAGTTGCGATTACCCCCACGCTTTTTGGTGAAAACAAGGAGACACTAATCAAAGCGAAGATGGAAACAATCGGACGGTATTTCAATAACCGACTCAAATCGGTCTTTGTCGGTGTGGCGGAAGAGCCGGGGGTGTTGCGTAACTCAGCAAACAATCCCCTGTACCTTCTTTGCTTCGCGGTTGGGAATGAACGAGGAAAAGACATTGCGCTGCGCATCGCACAGCATTTACTCAAGGAGGTGCGCTGATGGCACAGGGATCTGGCATAGAGTGGACAGAGTCCACATGGAATCCGGTTACGGGGTGTACGAAGATCAGCCCCGGCTGTAAGTACTGTTACGCCGAGCGTATGGCCGAGCGTCTCCAGGCCATGGGGCAAGCCAATTATGTAAACGGGTTCCAACTGACGCTCCAGCCTCACATGCTTGAGCTTCCACTGAAATGGAAGAAACCTCAAACGATCTTCGTGAATTCCATGAGCGATCTCTTTCATGAGGACGTTCCGATCGAGTACATCCAGAAAGTGTTTAGCGTGATGAACAGGGCTGACTGGCACCGGTTTCAGATCTTAACCAAACGCGCTGAACGGCTTGAAGCGCTGAGCCCCATGCTTAACTGGACGTCGAACATCTGGATGGGCGTCAGTGTCGAGAGTGACGACTATCGGGATCGAATCGACCATCTTCGTCGGACCAGTGCATATATCAAGTTTCTCTCTCTTGAGCCGCTGCTAGGTCCTTTACCTGAACTCGATCTCGCCGGGATCGACTGGGTCATTGTTGGAGGAGAATCGGGTCCCAAGGCCAGACCTATGAACCCTGCGTGGGTCCTAGATCTGCGCGATCAGTGCCGTGGAGCAGAAGTCTCCTTCTTCTTCAAGCAGTGGGGAGGCAAGAATAAGAAACAAGCTGGTCGCATGCTCGAGAAAAAAGTTTGGAATGAAATGCCCCGCGTTCTAAATAGAAGGAAAGACCTGCCTGTACTCGCTTGAGAGCTTGGGAAAGAGAAAAGCAACTGTCTTTCCAGTCAAGAGCTGATTTGAGCATTTACGATGCAACCTCGAAAAAAACATCGCACGCAATTGGCCTAGGAGCCGCGATCTTAGAATG
>Ga0315912_10001103_pt1 | contig 36054 bp, 51 predicted proteins | sample VfabasoilMG_FD_204469 | JGI IMG/M metagenome (GOLD analysis project Ga0315912, IMG submission 204469) | Garden soil microbial communities collected in Santa Monica, California, United States - V. faba soil | ecosystem: Environmental > Terrestrial > Soil > Garden | place: USA: California... | reverse complement strand
ACCTCCAGCGCTATATGCAAGGCCTGACAAAGCAGTAACACTGCATTGGCCATTCGTGAGCTGAGTACAACATCCATCACCAAAATAATGGACTCGCGAGAGTTGCGCCTGAACCTGGAGTTTGAGCTGGAGAGCCTGCGCAACAGTTACCGTTTTTTTAAGAAGACTCCTCCACGCCTGGGCAACAGGATGGAGAGAAAGAAGTGCCTCAACGAAATCACTGCACTGGCTACTGAACTAAAAGAGCAAATGGCCGAGGTGCCAGAATATCCGCTACTGTGCGAGCTGCGGTTGAAGGATGAAAATGAAGCCCTGCGTTTGTTGAAGCTGCTTGTGGCCAATGTTGTGCTCTACCACACCACCAGCGAGGTAATGAGCCCTGACATGATTGACGAAGTAGCACTGAGGCTATTATATCAATTTGGTGGCCTTACCCTGGAGGATGTGGCCTTATGCTTCCACCAGGTAAAGAATGGCACACGGGGCAAAGTTTACAACCGTGTGGACGCTGCTGTGATCATGATATGGCTGCACGATTACCAGAAAGACATGCAGGAGATTGGCATGGAGCGCAACCAGCGTATTGCCAACAATGATAAGACGGGTGTGTGGAAAGACAGCCACCCGTGGAGGCTGGTTGATTTGAACCGGCAGAAGGATTTCGATCACCATGCATACATGGCAGAACGAGCCAACGATATTAATGCCAGGGAGACGAAGCGGATTAAAGAGTTGATGAATGGATAGGAAAACAATTTCGATAAATGACCTTGAGAAGGCTATGGAGATAATGAGGAAGCAGAACATCCCCAGAATTGAAGTGAGGCCTATCTATCTCACTAAGCAGATGGTGCAAACTTTTATTCAGGGAGGTGAGAAGGTTGATTTGATTGCCATGACGATTAACGGACATCCATTCGATTACTTCGATGAAATATTACCGATACCTAGGAGATAAAATGACCAGACCTGAATTACGTGGAGCGCTTTGCATGGCTGTTACAAAAAACGGTAAGTGTATTCGTGGTAAGAACTCTAATATGTTAGTTCAGTTTGAAAACGGTGAGCGTGTGAATGTGCTCGCCAGATTGTTGAGAAAACAAAAAGAAAAGTAGATCATGCCCATTGACTATCGCGAATATCACCCGAAGTGGACACTGATTAGTCGATTGATCCGCTCGAAGCGTGCTGGCAATAAGTGCGAGTGGTGTGGCATTGAGAATGGTGCGGTCATTAAGAGGTTGCCTGATGGAACGTACAGAAGGCCAGGTCACCAGGAGTGGGATATGATTCACTGTAGAATTAAATACTCACACAGCAATATGACTGAGAGCCTGAAGTATCATGGGTTCACAAAGATTGTTTTAACAGTAGCACATTTGAATGGAGATAAAACGAAAAATATTTTCTCCAACCTCGCTGCGCTTTGTCAAAAGTGTCATCTCAACCATGATATAGGTCATCACATCATGAACCGTAAGTATGGCAGAAACCACAACAGGAAACATCAACTGAAACTATTTCAAACTTTAAACCAATAATTTATATGCAAACAAAACAACAGAACACTTTCAAAATTGACATTCCGGATGGATGCCTTATCGACTCGTTCGATAAATCTACCGGACAAGGAACGTACAAAGAAAAAGCCAAGCGTGAGCGGCTCAACACCGATGAAGCTGTGCTGACTGACAACGGCTACACATGGGAAAGCTTCGAGAAGTGGTGCGAAGGCTTAAGGCCGCATGAACGCGCCACACGTTTCATTGAGTTGCTCCAAAAGTCACTCAATGGCGATGTAGCCCTTGACTTTGACAACTCAGACCAGGTGAAGTATGAGCCTCGTTTCGTGGGCGGTTCTTCCGGCTTTCGGTATTACGTCTACGATGTCTGGTACTCGTATTCGCATGTCGGCTCGCGCCTTTGCTTCCTGGAGCCGGATGATGCTATTCATGCCGGGCAGACTTTCACGAAGTGGTACAAAACAATAATCGTACAATGAAACTCTCACAACTAAAATCGTTCGAAGCCGCTTGCAAGGTTGAGGGGCTCGACTCAAAGAAGGTGATCCCTGACTTTAAGTTCTTTCCTGAGAAAGATAGAGAGGCTGAGAAGGCTCATGCTATGTTAGTGATCGTTATTAGCGCTGCCAACCGCATTGCCAACGGAGGTAAGGAGTGGATAGCTGACCATGATGATCCAGACCAGGTAAAGTATGAACCATACTTCGTGGGCGGTTCTTCCGGCTTTCGGTATAGCGACTTCGGTTACCGGGTCTCGGGTTCGTGTGTCGGCTCGCGCCTTTGCTTTATTGATCACCCTACCATGATGCATGTGGTGAAGAACAAGAACTTCTTGAAGCTGTACAAAACGTACTATACTAAGAAGGGAAAGAAGAAGTAAAATGAAAACAGGCTGTGCGATGGTTTGGGCGGTTCTTCCGGCTTTCAGTATAACGACTACGATAACTGGAACTCGAATTCGAATGTCAGCTCGCACCTATGCTGAAGATAATAACTGTTGCAGGCCGTGCCTCTTGGCAAAAAATCACGTAGTTAAAATCTGACTTGTTGGTAGCGCGAGCGAAGGCAAGTCACGACAAGCAAAGTGGAATTAAAACTATTAATCTATGTACTATCGATGCGTAAGATGTAATGGAGCGAATGAAAGCAAGAAGGGCTATCCGAAGAAATGCACCCGATGCGGTCACTATAAACTATACAGAGCCGAGCGAATTCGCGTAATCGTTACTGGTGAGTTTTATCGGAGTGGCCCAGGAGGCAACGGTATTACATGGATGCTGAATGACGAGAGGACGGAATTTATACAGTGATGAAACGCATCGGTAACCTATATCACCTGATCACAAGCCAGGCTAATCTGCAAGAGGCCGATAGAAAGGCTCAGCAGGGTAAAGCCAATCAATACGGTGTGCGACTGCACAACCGAAACAAAGAGGGTAACCTGTTGATGTTGCAGGACATGCTCGAATCTAAGACATATAAAACATCACCTTACGATATTTTCAAAGTGTTTGAACCGAAGGAGCGGGAAGTTTACAGGCTTCCGTATTTCCCTGACCGGATCGCTCACCACGCCATTATGAATGTGCTGGAGCCAATATTGGTCAGGTCGTTCACGGTGGATACTTATAGCTGCATTAAACAGCGCGGCATTCACGCCTTGCTGCACAAACTCAAAACAGACTTACAAGACACTGAGGGCACACGCTATTGCCTGAAGTTTGATATAAAGAAATTCTATCCGAGCGTTGATCACGATGTACTGAAGATGCTCCTCCGGAGAAAGTTCAAAGACAATGACTTGCTCTGGCTGCTGGATGAGATCATTGCCAGCGCTCCCGGTCTGCCCATTGGAAACTATCTAAGCCAGTACCTGGCAAACTTCTACTTGTCGGATTTCGACAAGTGGATAAAACAGGAGAAGCGAAAGCCATATTACTACCGATATGCCGATGATGTTGTGATCCTGGACTCTGACAAAGACAGGCTGCATACTTTGCTGGTAGAGATTAAGCAATACCTGAGCGCTCTGAAGTTGGAAGTGAAAGAGAATCACCAGGTGTTTCCTGTGGCAGCTCGCGGCATCGATTATGTGGGCTATGTTTCCCGTCACGACCACATCAAAATCAGGAAGAGCATTAAACAGGCATTCGCCAGAAAGCTATCCAATAACCCGAATCATGTTTCAATACCATCTTATCGCGGTTGGTTGGGGCATGCTGACTGCAATCATTTAACCAAAAAACTGTTGAGCCAATGAAAACTTTTAAGGACTTCAATATCAAGCCTGTGGACAGGAGGTTCATAGGCGAGAGTATATCCATTAGGAAGATACTGAATGTGTCAATCAAAGTGCTGGAGTTCAAGATCGAGCCATCAAAAAAGAAGCCTGGCACTGACTTCATGACCTTGCAGATTGAAAAGGACAGTGACAAACGGGTAGTGTTTACTGGGTCAAATCCGCTGATGAATCAAATTAAGTTGGTGCCTCGTGATGGGTTCCCGTTTGAAACAACGATTGTTAATACGAACGAGTATTACGAGTTTACTTAACTTTGAATAAAAAGAAAAAATCATGAAAGAGTACCAGTTTATCTATGGAGGTCAAATTAAGTTGGGCGCTATTATAATCGTTGTGGCTTCAATCATTGCCGGACTGAATTCATGCTTCAGCAAGACTGATGTTTCTATGATTCACCAGGGCATGGGAAAGTCTGTTGTGATTGCCAAGCTGGGTGAGCCAGACAAGATTTATGACATGCCCGGAGGCGCGTTGTTTATTTACGACACTGCACAGATTTCATTTATGGATACCACCGTGCTGGCTGTATCTAAAGCCATGACTAAGGAAGATATTTTAGGACTACAGAGTGAACTTGAGGCTAAAGCCAAACAGGTAAGCGATTCACTTGCTGCGGAGGGTAAACGATGGGATGCACACATGGACTCCATCAGGAGCCAGGCGAACAACTAACCCTTCAACACCGATTCAATGGTGCTATTGGCCAGGGAGAACTCCTCGGCCAATTTTTTTATAACATCGTCATACCGGAGACGCTCTTCGTTGTAAAGTACATCGAACCGACTTTTGATTGTCTCGTTCCTGCGTTCCAGGTTAGCCGCCTTAATGGTGTTGACCCGCTTGTTTACTTCCTCTCGTGTTGGCTTCTTGATCTCTGGCATAACGAACAGGGTTGCTTGTTGCAGGTTGCCCAGGGGAATACCCGAAATGCTGGGAGTTAATGCTTTTGACTCCATTTGCTTGGTGGTTTCTTATAAAACGGAGTCAATCGCCAGAACGTTCCACCGGGGTTATTCGATGCCTGGAACGATCTCCACCGGTGGTGTGGGAGACTGCACCGTGAGAGCCGGGAGCTTGACGTGATCCCAGATGATGGTGCGGAATCGTTGAACGCTTTTCATGATGCCTTTGAGTGTGCCATGTGGTGGGGTTGGAACGCCCAGGCGCCTGATGGTATTCATGATGCGCAGATCATTGGCCGTGTCTTCCAGTGCGGCAAACTCCGGCAGGTAGCTGATCAACGAACTGAAGCCAGCAATGTTTTTGTAAACCTTATCGAACAGGCGCATGTGATCCTGCGGCTGCTCTTTCTTCAACCGCTTGCTGCCGGTGGTGTGCATTGTTTCGGTGAGGAGTATGATATCAAAATCAGCTTCACCTTTTTGCATGCCGTAGCCAAGGTCTTCCAACTGGACTGGGAGGAATTGTATATACAATGCCGGAGCCGCCACGAGCAGCGCGTTCTTGTCCTTGAGATCATCCTGGTTCATGTACCAATCAATCTCGCGTAGCTCAGTGACCTGGTCGGTGAGGCGCTTCTTTAGTATTTCGAATGGGTATGTGAACATGGGATTTTATTTTAATTGGTGATTAAAGGAGTTTAAAATTGCCTGCTTGCCCAGGCAATTGGAATGTTAGAAGTTGCCGGTTCGAACACCAGTCAGTAAGTCGTCTTTAACTTCTGATTCTTGACCAGGCCAATGCGTGATAGTTGCACCATGACCTTCATAGTCAAATGAGCAGCCTTTTGATTTTAGCAACTCTACGAATTCTTTTGCCAATGAATCTGGAGTAGAGTCTCCTCCTTCGTTGAAGTCAACTTGCTCTCCATCTTTTTTGCTGCGGTCAACACCGTGACCACCAACCGCAATAATTTCAATTTTGAAAGTTCCCATACTTTTGTTCCATTCAGATTACGCTGTTTCCCGGTTAATTAAAAATTTTGTCCATCTCGCTATCGAGCCACTTCTCCACTTGCTTGTCGAGCTTTTGGTTAGCCTCACCTGGTGCTGGCATGAATTGCCGCTTGGGCATGGTGAAGCCTGCGCCACGACCGGCTTTCTCTCCTTCGTTGTGCACTGATGCGTAGACCACATCGGTTGAGGCTCTGATCTCATTGCCATTGTGCTCTACTTCAATACTTCGGTGCAGCGTTCCACCCTGTTGGCCGATCAATATCTTTCGTTGTGGCTTTGCTAATTTCTTACGCCCTTGCCACTTATTGTTCTTGCCATCCTGGTATGCTTCTACCTCGAAGCTCTCGTGTATATTCTTCTCCAGCTCTACGGCTACCTTTTCAGGCAGGCGCTTACCGGCCAGCAGCGTAAATTTTTGAAGGCTTTCGGCCATTTCCCTGCTGAATTCCTTACCGTTTTTAATATTCCGAAACATTGCCATATCTTTGTTCTGTTCTTACGAACGCCCCCCGGTGCCGGGACAATTGTCCAGTGCCGGGTCTTTTTATTTCAGGGCATCCAGTATCTCCCGTTTAATCATTCCTCGTTGAAACTGTTCGCGGTTTAACTCAATAACCCGCTTGCCATATATCAGTATAAGGCTATCAATGGAGCGATTGTTCCTGAAGCCGCGATTAATGCCTTCCACGACCTTGTCGATTGTTAAGCTTTCAGCATCCAGCACCAGGTGATTCAACATCTGGGCGGCTGCACTCTTGAATCGATTGTTTATGCCACTGGATGTTAATGGTGTTTTCAGATCGCTCAGTAAATTCCCATTGATGAGGTACTCCGGATTCTTTATGCCTTCGAGATGTTCCCTGATGATCACAGACTCACCATTCATTGCCAAACGTTTTGCGGCTCGTAAATTGGTGGCCAGGTGTTTTTGATCGGCCAGCGAGTGTGCGAACACATAGCCGCCAGTCAGGTTATCTGTAAACACCTGGGAATAGTGCGGATCAGTAGTCAAGGTTTCGAACAGCCGCATGTTATTCGAATATTTAACCGGATTCACCGGAGGTTTAAAACCAAATAGCCTGGCCGCTTCATCCGCGAATGCGCCTTCGACCGTGAAGTATGGCATTGCATCAGTAAAAGCCTGGCCGGTTTTGCCGACATTGTTTTTAAACTGAGCAGGCACATCTTCATTAGTTTTTGGTGAAACATCTTTCGCTTCAGTGCCTGCCCACCTGGTGGTGCACCGGCAATTGAAACCATTGGGAGGAAAGTGATAGTTCCACCATACATTATCTACCGGAAGCGTGACACCATGCCAGCCAGCATGATCCGGACGTGTGCGTGAGTCAAGTACAGCCACATAAGTAATTGAACCGCCCTTTCGCTCATAGGTTGTCCACTTGCGAGCTTGCTGAGCTGAAGCGATGGCAGTGTTGTATTCAGTCTTCAACCATTGCTGGTTATACTTTGGATCGACCTGCGTTTTAACTGCGTTCTGAAACTCTTTGAACGAGCGAAGCTTTCCACCGGCATCGAACAATTCACGCGACATGGCCAAGCTGCTGTGGTGGTGCTTAAACACACTGGTGATGTATGTATTGAAGCGAAGCTGAATGAGAAGGCGCTGTTCCTGGCTTCCAAACTTTGCGTTGGCGGGGTCTGACTTCCAGCCCTGGAGAATTCCTTTCCATAGTTCATCCGCTGTGGCCTTTACCAATCCCGGATCAGGTTGACCAGGTTCGAGCCTGCCTTTGTAAATTTTATTGATAGCACGCTGAATGTAATTGTCGAGATCAGCAACAGCTAATAACAACTCATGGACGTGAAAATGTGAGCAGAGACTGTAGAGGTGATCTACGTCCTGCTCTATTGCATGCGCAGCGTAAATCGAGCGGAAGCTCTGGACTTTTTTGCGGGGCGACCTCCAGCGCCCGACCCGGGTCTTTTGTCGGAAGGCTCAGGGTCATCCTCCTCCTGGTTAGATTGATAATCTAGGTAACGAAATTCCTTGCCTTCGAACGGGTAACCATGTTCCATCAAGAATGGGAAAAGTTCTTCATTGATGTGGTAAGTCTGTGCGCGCTTGTTGGCTTCAGTAAATTCATTGAGGATATTCTCATGCACCTCGGCACTGCCCACAAATGATTTCTCATCGCTGGTGCCGGTGCCACCACTCATGCCTTTGCTGATCTCCTGGTTAGACATAATCACCAGCTCTTTGTAAATCTGGTAACTGTCCTTGAAGGTTGGCTCTTTAATATCCACCTCATCGTCCGGCTTCAGTATCATCCAGAGATTGTTGCCGAAATTCTTGGCCATGTCTTCCAGCTCATTCAACTCTTTATCGTTGGTGGTGTCTGCCTTGATGGCCAGCATGGGCATGCCAAACTTTTCGGAGTGGCGGCTCCAATCACCACGAGCGTAATTCTTCCAGATGTATTCTTTGGTAGCCATGCGCAAGAGGCCGAGGTACTTTTCTTCACCGCACTCCATCAACCACAACCCTTTTTTAAATTTCTCATCGCGGAAAGGGATGCCCGTATCGTGTGACGTATCCATTACAATGAAACCCTCCTCCGGGCGAACGTGGTAGCGATCAATCAACTCCACTTTCTTAAACTCGAATGGAAGGCCTTTCTCCTGGCTGGGAACCATCTCCACGAATTGAATGAGTGAGTGCCCCCAGAAGAGTGCCTGATCATGGAACTTCCGATAGTCTTCAAACCACTTGCGCTGGAGCAACCGTGTAGCTGTTTCGTCAATCTCCTCGCTACCCTTATTGAATACGCCAAAAGGTGATCCCACTACTTTGAGGATTGCCTTGCGGGTTTCACCAATGGTGTGGCCGTCATTCTCCCAGGGCTCCTCATACATGGCATAGAGTAAATCCCTGCGAGGCCGTTCAGGGTTCTTTGCCAATTCAACCGCCATCTTCAGCTCATCCTGTTGCATGGTGGCCAGGAACGGTCTGCGCAATGTTAGTGACTCGCTGATCCGCTTCGGATTCTTGGCCTTCATCTTCTCCATCTCCGCCCGGAACTTATCCAGAGCGCGGGAATCGCTGCGCCACTTAGTTGGTAAAATTTTCTCTAATAGGTTTGCCATAAATAGTTATCGGTTTCGGTATGCGGGTGATCCTCCATCGTTGCTGCGCTTCGGGATACTTCCCCAGCGCCTGGTTGTCTTGGGCACCGATTCGCCTGTGTTGTCATCGGTTACTGTGACGTCCGTGAGGCCGACCACCTGCTTTTTACCTTCTTCAATTCTTTGAAGTTCTTTCAACACCCACTCGTAGTTGGCCGTGACACTCTCCGGGCGCATCTCATCGGGCACACGCTCGTAAATAAAATAGATCACCAGCAGCTTGGCCATTCGAAACACATACCTGTTGCGGTCGTCACCCGTTTTACCAAACTCAATCTCCATGTTGTAACGGGGGCTTAACGAGTTTCGAATGAGACCCAGCGCATCGTTCTCGGCACTGTCCAGGATTGCGTCTTCATCTTCATCGGCAGCTTCCAGAATCTGGTCGAGCCGATTGGTGCGCATCATGTATTTGTAGTCGGGTTTTGATATGTAAGCACTGTCAGCCATAGCTAGTTGAATAAGTAAGTGAATCGGATGTTGTGATTCGGGCAGCAGCAGTCTATCTGCTCCCGCATTTGGATCACAATTCTTGAGCGCATCACCAACACAGCCCTGCGCTTGTAAAAGCAGAAGTAACGCCTATCCAGATCGCGCAAGCGATCTCTTGTAGACTCCGGTGCGGGGTTTTCTTTCTCCTCCATTGTGCTTGAATTTTTTGTTTAGAATAAAGATGCCGCCTTCGACTGCGTCTGGGCCGTCATCATGCCCACTGGGAAAAGCCAGGAACTGATCGCGCAGATTGATCATGTCCGGGTCTTTCTGTAATCGTTTATTAAATCGCAAACAACCACTCTCCGCGATTGGTGATAGGTCTTCAATGCGTCCTCGCTTATCGCCCTTGGCTCGTTTGTCTGGCCGGATGCGTAGCCTCACACCTCTTCGGTCGCCTTCGTTGTGATACTCTTTCATGAAGAGCTCCTCCTGCAATAGGTTGGCTTCGATGTAGTGCGGACAAATGACTTCGTTTTTGCCATGCACAATTCCCTCGTTGCGTGTCTTGCTCTTCAATATATCATCGATGAGATAGTGAGCCTTGACCATTGCCAATCGTGAAGCGTGGCGTACCCAAGCCCAAATGACATCGTAGTATGAGCCGTTCTTACCCACCAACACGATGGCCTTGGTGTCGCCATTGTCTTTGTAGCTGGGGTCATTGTATGTGATGAGCGCTTCGTACTTATCGAGCGGAAGGATATCCAGCCAGGGAAGGTGTTCTTCTTTGAATACGTTACCATCCTGAATGTCGATGTGATAGAAGTTTCGCATGGCATTGCGATAACCCATCTTGGCCATTCGTGCTTCCAGTTGTTCTACGGTGTAGCGTTCTTTCCATGCCGGTACACCACCATCCTCGATGCGCAGCATCTTGTGTGTTCGAGGGTCTTCCGTTGCGTAAACTTTGATGTGCACCAGGTTCTCACGGATGGGATCACCTTCGTTCAGATCGCCAACCAGGTGAGCCATCAGATCATTCTTGCACGTCCGGTTATTGGCGAATACAATGCGCGAAGATTTGATTGCCAAGCAGCCGAGGAAATCGCCCAGCACCCAATCGACATCAGCTTTAATGCGCTCCTGGTTCTTTGACCTGCGCTTGTTGGCCGCGTCATCAATAGCACCATAGTTCGGTCGTCTTGCAGCTTTGCGAACACCGGCAGGGTTTTGCCCGATACCAAAACTCCAGAAGCCAATTCCATCGGTGGTGACGAAGTGGCCTTCGCTCCAGTTGCCGATTGTGCGCTGCTCTCCAAAGTCTGCAATGAAGAGTTTGTTCTCCATCAGCTCTGCCTGGAGATCGCCCAGGAGGACAGCAGCCTTCAAATCCGTTTCGCTGGCCAGGATCATGCCGGTGAGTTCGTTTGATGCTTTGAGCCGCATGGGGATAAACACATCTACCAGAACCGACTTAGCGTGCTCGCGTGGCCACTCCAGGCCGATCATGATATCTTCATTGGCCAGGATATCCTTACCAGCCTTTTTGTGGAACCAAGCGAACTCGGCATCCATGTAGTGGCCGAAGTAGTATCGGCAGAACTTTTCGAAGTTGCCAGGCTTGAGTAAATCCTTGATCCGGTCGGCCTTTTGCTGAGCTGTTTCAAATCGCTCCTGGGCGAGCTGGCCGGTTGCACTTCGAACTCTCATGCAGAGGTCGAGCCATTCCTTGTATGTTTTATCGGTGACCTTCCAACTCATAAGTTCTTGCGTTTGTAGTTCAGGAAGTCATCGGAATGATTGAGCAGGGCTTTGGCCAGCTCGTTGTCACGCTCGGCAATGAAGGCGACCAGGTCTTTGATGTTGGTTACCACTACCGTCCAATCGAGCTGCTTGGTCTTAACGGTTGTCCACAGTTTTTGCAAGGCATCGACATCGCCTTTATCGAGGGGTTTCAAATCGGTGATCTCTTTCTTCTTCAGCTTCTCTTCCTGATCATCGACCTGAAGATCGAGCACCTTGAGTTGGAAGTTGATCAGTTTCCACACACGCTCTTCAGCCACTTCGCGACTCATGTTTTTGGTGGCACGCTTTTCCTCCCAACTGTATTTAGTTTTCCAGTTGGAAATTGTTTGCTCACTCAATTCCAGGATGATCGCGATCCGGTTTTGTTCCCAACCGGCATTATACAAATCCTGCGCTGCTGAAGTCTTATCGTTCTTGGCCATTGCGTGCTGTTAACTCACGCAAAAATGGTTTGGATTTACTTGAATTGTTTGGGAGTGAAGGGGTGAGAATAAGGTGACCTGGCGAAATGAGTAAGGTGACCTAGTGAATAAGAGGAGGACACCACCAGGTGTAGTTGCAGTCGCGGGAAAGGTAGAACATTTTTGGGCTTCAATATTTCACACGACCGAAAAAAAATGTTTGAACTGCGCGCCAAGTCGGAAAAAGAAACAGACATTCTGCTGTACGGAAGTATAAGCGAGTGGGGACGTGTTCGCGCTGAAGATTTGTTCAACAAAATCGGTGACGCTAAAGCCAAAGGTTATGAAAGTGTAAACCTGAAGATCAACTCACCCGGTGGCTCCATCTTTGAAGGCATAGCCTGCATGAGCCAGATGTCTCAACAAGACATCATCATTGTCGGAACTGTGGAAGGCATTGCCGCCAGCATGGCCAGCGCTATGCTGCAAGGTTGCCACAAGCGCAGAATGGTTAAAGGCTCGCGCCTGATGGTTCACCAGGGAACTGGTGGCGTGTTTGGATCGGCCAACTACATCCGTGATTATGCGGACTTACTCACCAGCCTCAACAAAACACTGGCGGATATCTACGCCAAGAAAACCAAACGCGACTCGAAGTGGATTCTTGACAACTGGATGGCTGAAGGAAAAGACACCTGGTTTACTGCTGAGCAAGCACTGAAGGAAGGACTTATCGATGAGATCGTTGAAGGCAAACTCAAGCCATTGGAAAAAGAAGAGGCCACACTCCTGGAGATGGCTGCTCATTATCAATCACAACTCGACACAACTGACAACGCAATGAATAAAGAAACACGTGATGCTCTTATCAAGCTTTATAGCCTGAAGGCAGAAGCTACTGATGCAGAAATTTTAGCGGCTGCGACTGCGGCAAAAGCTCCCGCTTCGACTCCGGCTCCGGTTGCGACTGCAACTTCAGCACCGGCAGCTCCGACCACTGCACCTGTGAACGATGTAATAGTGAACAGCGTAGTTGCCCTGGCGAAGGCAAGAGGAGTTACGGATGAAACGAAAATCGCCAGCATTAAGAAGCTTGCTGCCATCGATGCGCAGCTCGCGATTGAGATGCTGCCTCCTGATCCTAATGCAAAGGTTGAAGCGACTGCGGCAGCAGAAGTACCGAAGCCTTTGAGCATTACCGAACTGGTTGCAGCTCTGAAAGGTGGTGAAGGAACCACAGACCGGAAGGACTGGACTCTTGCTAACTGGCAGGAGAAAGATTCTGCTGGCTTGCTGGCAATGGCTCAAGCCAAACCAGAACAGTATGCCACGCTCTTCGAGAAGGCGCATGGCTACAAGCCAACGACTGACGAAATCCAAAAACTGGCAGGCGCTTAAACCATGACAATCGAGAAAGTAAACTGGCCCTTCGGAGCAGCAGACAAGCAGACGCTTGAGTACGGTGCTACTATTGCGGCCACCATTGTCAATATGTTCACCATACTGACCTTGGAAGTTCTCGAAGGTGTAGCCACACTCAACCTGACTATTGACAGCCAGGTGCGTGAGGGCGCGATCCTGGCGATTAAAGTACCTGCCACGAGTGATGCCGATGACGTGACACTTGGCACCGGCATTGACGGCCCCGCGATTGTTGGCGTGGCTGGAAAGACTAACACACAAGGATTTATGTATGACGGCACTGCCTTCAGGCCGATGGGCGCTTATGTTCAAATCGATTAATCAATAACTCAAATGAGTATAGAAAAAATAAACTGGCCACAAGGAGCTGCTGATGAGCAGACCCTGGCTTTCGCCACCACAATCGCGGCCACCATTACCAACATGTTGACCATTCTTACACTGGCTCAACTTACGGCAGACGCAACTCTTGACCTGACCATTGACAGTCAAGTTCGGGAGGGTGCTATCGTTCACTTGATAGTGCCTGCTCAAACCAATGGTTTCGATCTCACACTTGGCACCGGCATAGACGGGCCAGCCATTGTGGGCGTGACCGCCAAGACGAAGACGCAAAGCTTCTTCTATGACGGCACATCATTCAAACCGTTTGGAACCTCAGCTCAAATCAACTAACCATTTAAAATTTATGGCCGAAGTATTAAAGAAACTTTTTAGCAGCGATGTTCAGATGAAGCTGTATCCGGACAATTCATTCTACGCTGGATGCCAGGTGGATGAGGCCGCTGTTGACGTGGAGACAATCGAAATTCCTCAAGATGAGGATGGAGAAGCTGAGGTGGTTGTAAACCCAACCCAACTTCCGTTGCCCATCAACATCGAGGAGGACACCAAGAAAGAGTATGGTGCCGACCTCCTCATCACCAAGCCGACCCTGGTTACCTATAATAACCAGTTGCTGGTGAGCTATGATAAGCGGGCGAAGAAGCTGGAGAAGCACACGAACTCGCTTGACAAAAATCTAGCGAACCGGATCATGTATGGCTGGGCACCTTCAGCTACAGCAGGGGCAAACTTTATCCGCCAGACTACTGGCGGCACGACCCGTGCAGCTCATGCACCTGGTGCCACCGGCACCCGCAAGGTTTCGATTGAGGCTGACTGGATGTGGGCATTCACTTTGTTCAACAGCCTTAACATTCCTGTTGAAAACAGGCGAGCTGTAGTAAACCCTTACTTCCTGGAAGACCTGATCGCTCTTAAAAAAGCATACGGACAAGGCAGTGATGAGAACAACCAGTTGCTGGCCAAGGGTGCGATAATGAAGATATTCAGCTTTGACATCTTCTTGCGCTCTGAGACGCAAGTATTCACAGAGGCTTCTACTCCAGCGAAGAAAGCAATCGGAGCTGCTACGGCTACAACTGATAACCTTTCAGCAATTTTCTACCACACCAAGCATGTTCGCTACATCAAGGGCACTGCCCTGGTGAATATGGACCCGGCTCCACGTCCTGACTATGCCGGTGGACAGAGCATGAACATCATGATGCGCGGTGGTGGAACCATGAGCCGCCTCAGCGAGAAAGGAGTTGCAGCTCTTGTAGAAGACAACTAAGAACTAGGTACACGAGCGCCTGGTGAGCGCTGCCCTTAAACCGGCACGAGTCTCACCAGGTGATTACCTAACCTGCAACATGAATGGCCGAGGACAGAGAGCCCATAGATTTAAACAAGCTTACTGCACGCGAGCTGTTGATCGTGGTGGCTACCAAGCAGGAGGATATGGAGAGGAACTGGATGGCCTACCAGGAGGAGCAGCGCCAGGAGCATAAAGATGTGAAGGAGGAGCTGCACGACATGAGTTTGAAGGTGAACACGCTGGAGACAAAAAGCAAAGTGTGGGGAGGTGTTGGAGGTTTTGTGAGTGGAATGATCAGCGGAATAATCGCGGCCTTCGTGGCCAAGTAAAATGAAAAGAGCAATGATGAAATTTTTAAAACGATACAACGAATTATGGCTTGGGCCACTTGGAGTTTTACTCTGGGGGTTAAGTCCGCAGCTCATTCATTGGATCGATCCTACAGCCGCCACGTATGATTCTGCCGTTTGGCAGAAGTTGATTTTCGGACATGTGGTATTCTGTGTTTGCAGCTTCAGCGCAAAGGTGATCATGAGCTTCACTAACCCAGGATTATTCAAGTACCTGGTTGATGATTTTGATAGGGACTTCGTAACACTAACCGAAGATAAACGATGGGAAAAATTAAAACTCTCTTTTGCAGTATTTGCCTTCTATTTATTGGGCTTACTGCTAGCTATGCAAGTCCTGTAAAACAGGACACCGGGCAACCGGCAATGAATAAGGCTTCCATAGAATTGGTGGCTGAAATCTACACCGCTAAGATTGGAGTAAAGGAACTCACAGGAAAAAATGACGGGGCATTCGTAAACGAAGTGCTCGCTGTTACCTGGTTAGATAATGAGGCTTACATCCGAAAGAGCGGCAAGGGCTATGAATGGTGCGCTGCATTTGTCAGTTGGACTTTTCTGAAAGCCGATGTGACAGCTTTGCGAAACGCCTGGGCACCCAGTTGGTTCAGCAAAAATGTTGTTTACACCAAGGGCAAGCCAAACAATCTCACTCCAAAAAAGGCAGACGTTTTCGGACTCTGGTATGCAGACAAAGGATACATCGGGCATGTTGGATTTATAGATCAGTGGCCACGAGACGGGGATTACTGTATAACCGTGGAGGGCAACTGGGGAGGCCAGGTATCACGCAACCGAAGAGTGAAGGCCAACATTTATAAAGTGAGCCGGTGGGTTACAGACAAGCCACCACTTAGTTAATCCATAAAAGATATTTAAAACCATGCGCGAAAAATTGATTGGTTTAGGTTTAGTGCTTTTGCTGGTGGTGGCGGGATGCAGCCGTAAGGTTGTGTCTTCCACCACCTCAAAGGTAACTGACTCTACACACGTCTCTGAAGTTTCGCGCATGGTTGATATTAATCTACCTGGAAGGAAGGTTGATGTCACTCTCCTGGTTGAATGCGATTCAGCAACCAGAAAACCAAAACCGAAAGAAATTGAAGCCACAGATGGTGGCGGATTTGTGCATGTAAACATTGATTCGAACGGAGTTCTAACAGCCTCCGGAGGATGCGACAGCCTGAAGGCTGAGCTGGAAGTGAAGGACAGAATTATTGATCACTTCAGGAAAGAAGAGACCCAAGAAACCAAAACTGAAACAGTAGTTCAATATAAGACTTATAGCATTGACAAGTTTTGCAGACCCTTCACCGGTGTGAGCATACTTGTTATTGTAGGATATGTTATTTATAAAATCAACAAAATTGCTTAGACCATGACAAAAGCACAGAAGGCTAAAGCCAAAGAATATTTCAAATCGTATCCTGACGCCACCGTGATCCACGAGACCAGCGATGGCCAGATTTTTTTACAGAGCAACTACAATGATGCTGTAAACCACCAGGTAACATTGACCAAGGTGGATGCATCGGCCAAATTGAGCAGCTACCACAAGAAGCAGCTTGATGAGCCAACCGATGAGGAGCTTGCTGAAGAAGAAGGTAAGGGTGGCAAAACGGTTGAGCTGAAACCAGAAAACGGTGACAGCAACCCACCTCCGCCCCCTCCTGGTGAAGGGGAAAAGAATCCGGATGAGAGCTGGAAAAATGCCGACATCGCGGCATGGCTGGTTGAGCGCGGAGTTACGATTGAAGGCCAGCCCAACAAGGCTGCTCTGCTGGAGAAAGTTGCTGAAGCACTCAAGCCAAAAGGAGACACTCAAGAATAAAGTTTAACGATTAAATTTTTAAGGTATGTCCGCACCGAAGGTATCAATTGAAGTAACAAATGGAGCACTTGGTCAAACCGAGAACACCAACGATGGAGTTGCCGGCCTGGTGTGTACGGGCATTGCTGCCACCGGACTTGCATTGAGCACGAGCGCCCAGATATTCTCCGTTGAAGATGCGGAGGCTTTGGGTATTACTGCTGCATACGATACCACCAACACGCTGAATGTTTACAAGAGCATTGTGGACTTCTACTCGATGGCTGGAACCGGTAAAGAGTTGTGGATCATGATCGTGGCGAAGACCACCACGATGGCCACCATTTGCGACACGGCCAGCTCTCTGTTGAAGAAGTTGCTGAACGATGCCCAAGGGGTGATCAAGCTCGTGGGAGTGACTCGCGTTCCTGATGGAGCATACTCGCCTACCTACGCGGGGCAGCTCGACCCGGATGTGTCGGCTGCTGCGGCCAAGATCACGCAGCTCTATGCAGCAATGGTGGCTGAGTTCAGACCGTTTAGAACGGTGCTGGATGGCCGTGACTTCCAGGGAACCATTGGTTCACTGACGGATTTCAGAGCGAGCGCCAATAATGAAGTTGGCATTGTGCTGAGCACAGATGTGAGCGGAAGCAAGAATGCTCATGTTGGCCTGGTGCTTGGCAAGCTTGCCGCGAACCCGGTTCAACGAAACATAGGGCGAGTGAAGGATGGTGATGTAGGTGTGCAGCAAGCATTCCTGACCGGACAAACCACTGACGTTAAAACTTTCACCCTTGGCCAGATCGATTCGATTCATGATAAGGGATATATCTTCCTGAGAAAGTACCAGGGACTGAATGGATACTTCCTTAACGATGACCCGACTGCGGCTCCGGTATCGGATGACTACAGCTCCCTGGCTCGTGGCCGTGTGATTGACAAGGCTATTGTGCTCACCTACCAGGCTTACATTAATGAGCTGAACGATGAAGTGCAACTTGACACTGACGGCTTTATGCTGGCGGCTGTAGCCAAGAACTTCCAGGCGCTGGTTAAAAATTCCATCGACCAGAACATGACCGTGAATAGCGAGATCAGCTCTTGCCGCGTGGTGGTAGACCCGAAGCAAAATATTTTGAGCACGAATAAGATATCCGTGAACGTGTTCATCATTCCTGTGGGATACGCCAAGGAGATCGAAGTGACTTTAGGATTTGAGAACCCGGCTGTAGCCGCTTAACCGACCTCACCCCAACCCTCTCCGAAGGAGAGGGAGGATAAGGTCTAAAACAATTTAGACAATGGCAGAGACACTAACCTCATTCAATTCAGAAGAGTACGCTTACAAGGACTTGCAAGTGGTAATGCTTGGCAGGCCTATTGTTGGTTTGCGTGGCATTAAATACACCGTGAAGCAGGAGAAGAGCAACATTTATGGAGCTGGCAAGCAACCCATAGCCCGTTCTCGCGGCAATGTTACCTATGAAGGAGAGGTGAAAATTTTAATGAGTGAGCTGCGTGCGCTGCTGGTGAGCCAGGGCAATCCTGCCAAAGGCGTGATTGCGATCCAACCGTTTGATGTAATCTGCGCACTGGCTCCGGAGATCGGTGAGACTGTTACCACCGACATCCTGAAGTATTGTGAATTTACTGAGTGCTCTATTGATATGAACCAAGGTGACCAGATGTTTGAGGTAACGCTACCCATCGTTATTGGAAACATTGAGTTCAATACTTAGGCCTCCCCTTAAATCCCCCTCCGGGTGGAGGGGGGAAAATTAAAATTAAACAACCACCACCATGAGCAAAACCTTAGAGGAGAAGAAAAAAGAATGGCAGGAAAAGTATGGCGTAGGCAACCTGCGTGAGCTTAAAGCCGATGGAAAATCGGTTTTTGTTTTTGATCCCTGCATCGACTTCAAGAAAATCAAAATCATTTACACTGCCCGGCAAAAAAGTGTTGGCCACATGGTTGACGCAGTTTTGAACAATTGCTGGCTGGACGGAGACAAAGACCTGAGAACTGATGACGAGTTTAAGCTTGGCATTGAGGATCAGGTGGATAACATGCTCGACATTCCTGAAGCTGTTAAGGAGGAAATGGACAGCGGAAATTACCTGCTCAAGGTTGGCGAGGTTGAGCTGGAGGTAAGACAAGTGACACGCCAGGATATACGCTTTGTTGATGAGCGCAATGCTGAAACATTGATGAAGCGAGTTTACCTGCTCGACCGGATTGCTGTTGACGAGAGCAAACTGGAAGCAGTAAAAAAGGACGCCCGTGTTTACTTCTCCATGCTGCTGATGGTGATGGAGCTGAAGGCGATGAAGGATGTTGAATTAAAAAAGTTTTAGGAGAGTGGGCGAAGCGAATACCCAACTCTCCAGACTTGCAATATGACGCATGCATTCTTTACTACCTGGGTCGCGACCCAAATGACCTGAGTGATGATGACTGGGCGCGTTACGGGAGGATGATTGAATGGGTGCGCGAGGATGAACGCAAAAGAAGTTTGAAACCACTAACAGGCTCTTGAAGATTTACGAATACATACTGCGGATCAAAGACCAGGCTTCTGACAAGGTGAGCCGGTTTGCCCGTGCTGTTGGCACTGGCAAAGGGAGCGTGGATAAACTGGGTTCCAGTTTAGCCCAGACGGATAAGCAAGTAGGCATGTTCTCTGGATCGCTCGGCATGCTCACCAGGTTCCTCGGCCCAGCAGCTCTTATCGGAGCACTTTCGCTGGGAGTGACCAAGGCCAGCGCACTCTCGCGAGAGTTTGAACAAACCCGGATCAGTTTTGAAACGATGATCGGGAGCGTTGCCCAAGGCCGCTCTCTCCTGAGCGGCATCGAGCAGATGGCCGTTCAAACACCGTTCAAATCGAGTGATTTGCAATCGAGTGGCAAGCTGCTGCTGGGCTATGGTGTGAGTGCTCAAAAGATTTTGCCCACCTTAAAAATGCTTGGCGATATCTCCGGAGGCAATGCGGAGAAGCTTCACTTCCTGTCGCTGGCCTATGCCCAGACACAGGCTGCCGGACGATTGATGGGACAGGATTTATTGCAGATGGTGAATGCAGGGTTTAACCCATTGCAAACTATAAGCGAGAAGACGGGCATCAGCATTGGCGTGTTGAAGAAACGAATGGAGGATGGTGCGATAAGTGCGCAGCTCGTGGAGATGGCTTTCCGAAGTGCCACCGAACAAGGCGGACGCTTCTTTAATATGATGGACAAGCAGAGCCAGACAATGGAGGGACGGTTGAGTGCCATCAGTGAGAAGTGGGAGATCGCCATGCGTGGCGTTGGTGATACTATTAATAGTTTCCTTTCTCCAATCCTGGACGTGGCCATTGACAAGCTCGATGAGATCATGGACAAGGGCGGCAAACTCCGCAAGGATTCTGATAAGCAGACCAGTGTATTCAGAAATTTGCAAACAGAGATTCGCCCGTTGATTGATGAATACATCAGGCTCCGGGATCAGACCAAACGAACCACCGAAGAGAATGCCAAACTCCTGAAGCTGACGGAGCAGATCGGAACGGCTATCCCCGCATCGGTTGATAAAGTTGGTAGTGCAGGGAATATCATGAAGATCAATGTGGTCTCCGCAGGGGTGTTTATCAAGGAGCAGGAAGATCTATTTAAACTTCAGAATCGGAAAGCACAAGATGAAGTGCGCAGTCAGCTTCAAAGGGTTGTGACTCAACGAACACTGGCTCAACAATTAATGAACCGGGGAGTTGGCAAGGATAACGGCACCGGTGTAACAGCACTCAAGAATTTATCGGAAGAAGAAACCAAGCTCAAAGCACAGCTATCAAAACTTCGCAATGATGAAGTTATGGCTTACATCCGCGAGAAGAAATTGAAGGGTGATGACTGGAGCGGAGTAAAAGACCAGATCATGGGCGGCAAGGACGCCAACGCCATTGATGGTGTGGACAAGATAACCGGAGGAGGGAAGCAAGCGATAAACGTAACGATAAACATTGAAAGGCTGAACGGCATTGAGACCGTTGGAGAAGTGAATGGTGAAATAGAAATAAAGAGTTTAATGAAGACCGTTGAGCGCACGGCTGTGGAAGCTGTGACCAGGGCAGTGAACTCCGCTAACTACGCACAGGCACAATAAAAATGGCTGACATAAAAACACCAGGAGAGCATGGCAGGAAGTATGACCTGAATGAGGTTTATCAAAAAGCCTTTGGCCATGTGCGTGCGCCATACCCAACAGTACTGCTTCAAAGCAGGGAACTTGGCATTAATCCTCTTGGTGGATTGAAGGCGCTTCGTGGGGCTTTCAAATTCAGTAGCGGCCTGGGAACTGAGTTCACGCTTCCCACCAGGCTGATCTCTAAAGTAAGCGCAGCGCCTAATGATCCGGGATGGTTTCAATTGCCCAACGAGCCAACGGTGAGCATCAACGGGGGAAACAATTTGATCGAGACCAAGCTTACCCGGCTTGATGTGAATGGACAACTGAACCGGCAGAACGTGCTGGAAGAGATAAACCTTAACCTGTTCCGAATCAGGATTCAGGGTGTGCTGGTCAATGAAGAGAATCCGGAGGACTACCCGGAGGAGCAGTTGATCAGGCTGCGCGATATCTGTTTGGCATCTGGGCCGAAGAGTATTGACAATGCCATCACTACCATGTGGGGCATACAAAACATTGCGCTGGAGGATTTTGATTTTCCTGCGGTGAAGGGCAACGTAGCCTTTCAGCCTTACATACTGATCGGTTATAGCGATGAAGTATTTGAACTGGAAGTTGTAGAAACGAATGCATGAGACTACTGATTATGAGCTTTGCGCTGTTCTGTGATATCACTATTGGCAACTACCGGTTTCGCCAGGTGAACGAGGTGCGTATTGAAAAGGGCTGGCGGGAGATCGGGAGCAAGTGCGTGATCAAACTTCCGCGCCATGTTCGCACGCCACAGTTGGAGACCAAGAGCATTGAGGATGTGCTGGCCACTGGTGACGCGGTGAGCGTGAAGTTAAAATACCTCGGCCTTACCGAACACGAAGAGTTTAATGGCTACGTGAGCAAGTTGAAGCCGAATATTCCATTTGAGATCGAGTGTGAGGATGTTGTGTATTGGATGAAGCGCACGCCCATTGTGAAGACCTGGAAGAAGGAAGACAAGGCCACTTTGAAAACGGTGGTGAAGTATATCGTTGACCAGGTGAATACCCAACATCCGCAGGCGCAGCTCACGCTGAGCAACAAGCTGCCCGATGTAAACTTTACCAATGAGAAAGGATTTACCATGCCTGCCGGGAACAATGCCGCCACAGCCCTGGAGAAGATAAGGGAAAGCTTTGGGCTGGCCAGTTACCTGCGGGGCAGGGAGCTGTTCACCGGGTTGAGCTATCAGCTCACTTATGGAAGAGTGAAGCACAGCCTTGCCTGGAACGTGATCGAGAGCAATCTCTCTTACCGGAAGGATGATGACACCAGGATCAGGATAAAGCCGATCGGGTTTCGGTTGAACAATACGAAAATAGAAACGGAGCAGATCATTGGAGACAAGGATGGTGAACAGAAGACCGTTCATTACTACAATGTTTCGAGTGAGGCGGAGCTGGTGAAGCTGGCCAAGAATGATTTGCAGAAATATAAGTTCGAGGGTTTTGAAGGGGGCATTGAAACTTTCCTTTACCCGTTTGCGGAGCCACTCATGATCTGCGATCTGCAAGACCCGATCTACAATGGTGCCCGTGATGGCAGCTACATTATTGACAGTGTGACTACGACTTTCGGCTATCGTGGAGCCAGGCGGGAGATTGAACTTGGAATTAAAACCAGTGTATGACCAAAGACCAGGAGAAACTGAATGAAGCTTTGAAAGCACGCTTTGGCGCACCGGTGCAGTGTGAGATCGCTACTGTGGAGAGTGTGGATGAAGACAAGGCGAGCTGTGTGGTGACGCTGGCTGATGGAACTGAAATTGAAGATGTGAGGCTGAAGGCTTCCATTGATGAAGATATGCATGATGGCCTGGTGCAAATTCCTGGTGTGGGTTCCTCCGTGGTGGTTGGCCTTATTGGGAATGATCTAAGCACCAGGTTCGTCATGCTCTTTACTGTGGTGACCAAGGTTGTATTCTTTGGTGGGGCTCGCCCCATAGTGGACTGGCCAGCAATAAAAGCGGAGCTAGATAAAACCAACGAGGTGGTGCAAGCCCTGGCAGATTCATTAACAGGGTGGACACCAGTAGCGAATGATGGAGGGGCAGCATTGAAAGCTTATGCTACATCTCAATTGAGCGGCAAGGCTGTTGGCAACTATGAGGATAAACAGGATGACAAAATACTTCACTGATGACAGCGGATTATTTACTCGATGAAGATTTTGACCTGCGCATTGAAGACGGGGATTTTATTTCTGGTGAGAGCACCACGCAGCACCAGGACTTACTCATGATGTTGAACAAGGGGGAGCTGAGGCAATTCCCAAAAACAGGAGTGGGTGTAGTTGGGTTTTTGAATGATGATTTATTGGGCGACCTGTATGGAGAGATCAATACCCAGTTTAGAGCTGATGGTATGACCGTGAGGAAAGTGGTGGTTACCCAGGATGGCAAGGTACAGGTTGAAGCGTTTTATGAATAATGAGCAAGATCACAACATATAAAGACGAGAGCCTGGTGGATGTTGCCATTCGATCTTATGGCCACATAGAAGGGTTGCCCGACCTGGCACGTGATAACGGGCTGGCAATAGATGCTGTGGAGACGGATGCGGTTGAGCGGGATGTGAATGACGAGCGTGTGCTGGAGCTGAAGCAGGTAAGACCTCTCTTTCCTCCTGCTGTTGTTATCAAAGTTCAGGATACAGTTGTGGATAGTGATCAGAATATTATTGACCTGGCATTGCAGGAGACAGGAGACATTGCAGGGCTGGTGGCGTTGCTGAAGGAAAACGGAATTGGCCTTGAAGATGAACCTGTGACTGGCGCGGTGATCAATGTGAACACAAATGATATCGCCAACCTGGATGTGGTTCAATACTACAGGGCGCTCAGGCACAAAGTAAACACAGGGGGAGAGATTGGTGAATTTGTATTGATGGAAGGAGACGAAGGATTTATTGTATTGGAAGGAGGTTCAGGATTCATTTTACTGGAGAACTAACATGAGCCAAAGAATATCAGAGCGCGAAATTATTTCAGTCCTAACGGGCAGTGAGAAGATTCCGTTGGGAGTGGATGGTAACAAAGCCACCAATCCCGATCAATTGAAGACTTTCATCTCGGCATTGTTAGGTGTAGAGTTCTTCAAGAAAGATGGTAGCCAGGCGATGGAGGGTGACATTGATATGAATGGCAACCGTATCAAGCAATTGCTCGCTGCCACAGAGAATGGTGAGGCTGTAACGTTTGAGCAGCTCAATGCAGCTATTGACGGTTTGAAGCCCAAGAGCGATGCACGTGCGGCCACTACAGCCGACATCACGCTTTCCGGTGAGCAGACCATTGATGGAGTTGCCGTGGTGACAGGAGACCGGGTGCTGGTGAAAGATCAATCAACCGTGAGTGAGAATGGATTGTACCTGGTTGATGCAGGAGACTGGACAAGAACAACTGATGCTGACACAGGTATAGAATTGCAAGGAGCCCTTGTGCAGGTAGCGGAGGGAACGGTAAACATTGGAACAGCATGGACTCAGTACTCGATAGATATTACACTGGAGACCACCGATATACTTTGGAGGCAGATCAGCTCAACCATTCCCGATGCTACACCTACCACAAAGGGCAAGGCTAAACTATTCACTGCCCTGGGAAGCGGAACGGATGGAGCCATCAATCAGAATGTAGTAACACGTACCATCCAGGATTCACTTGCGGTATCTGCAACAGCCACCGGCACGGATACGTATGCCATCACGCTCTCACCTGCACCAACAGCTTATACAGCCGGACAGATATTCCAGGTGAAGTTCACTAATGCCAACACCGGTGCCAGTACGATTAACGTGAACGGACTGGGAGCGAAAGCCATAAAGAAGAACGTGAGCGGTGCGTTGGTATCAGGTGACATTGCAGCAGGGCAAGTATTGAACCTGGCTTATGATGGAACCAACTTCCAGATCGTGGGTGGCAGTGTTGCAGCAGCCACAGCCCTGATTGCTGGAATTGTTAAACTATACACTGCACTGGGATCGAACACGGATGGTGCGGTTGACCAAAACACATTGACTAACGAGCTGGCGCTGAAGGCTCCACTTGCTTCACCTGGTTTAACCGGAACGCCCACAGCGCCAACGGCCAGCCAGGGTACTAACAGCACGCAGCTCGCCACCACGGCTTTTGTTGTGGCGGCTATCAACGCATTGATCAGTGCTGCTCCGGGGGCTCTCGACACACTGGACGAGTTAGCTGCGGCTCTTGGCGATGATGCCAATTTTGCCGCTACTATTACCTCGCTACTGGCTTTGAAGGCACCCCTGGCTTCTCCAACATTCACTGGAACGCCTGCTGCACCCACAGCAGCGTTAGGAACGAACACTACACAAATCGCCACAATGGCGGCAGTGCGGCAAGAGGTATTAAACGCGGCCACCATTGCCAACGCAGGGGCTAAACTTTATATGTTCAACGCTTATTAAAATATTTTATGTCACAAAATACATCACCCGTTTTCGCACTGAAGCCAGAGACCAAACTGGCACTAATTACCGCCACCACTACTGATAAAAGTGGAGCTACCACAACCAACATAAAAGACCTGGTTACAGCAGCAACGGATGGCACCAAGGTAACGCAGATCAAGTTTAAGCATGCTGGCAACAGCGCTGCTGGTCTCGCACTGGTGTGGGTTACCGATACCTCCGGAGCCAACCCTACATTGCTGGCGGAAGCATCTTACAGTGCAGTAACGAGCAGCACAACCGTTGCCACTGCTGAGGTAACGATTTCGTTCAACGATCTCCAGCTAAAGTCTGGACAGAAGATACAGGTTGGTGCAACCGTGGTGAGCAGCAACATTCATGTGACGGCATCGATAGGAGAATTAAGCTGATATGTTTAAAGGATTTCCAAAAGGGCCAATGTTCAGGGGATTCCCCTCTCTGAATTTTCAGATGAACAACGAAGCGTATAGCTTTAGTGGATGCACTTTTTGGCTTGATGCCTGCGCTGGCCTGGATACGCAAACTAACTTAGGTGCGATAAGCAAATGGGTTGAGAAAACCAGGGGAATAATTTTTGCGCAGACTACCGCAGGCAATCAGCCGAGACTTATTCTGAATGACGCCAACTTCAATAACAAACCAAGCGTTGATTTTTTTAATGCCAATAAGAGACTTGCTTTAAGCGGCAGTAGCATTGGTGTGAACCGAAATCAAACTCTTGCCATAGTATTTAGAAAACAATCTAATGCTGCTGGTACAAATGCCCACTTAACAGCACTACTGGGTAGTTCGAGCGGTAATTGTTTTATAGCTGAACATGGAACTACGAACGTGTCTTTTACCGAAACTGTTGGCATAGGTGGAAGTAACAACACAGCCGTCTATTCTGATAATGGAATTGGGGATGCAAACCCCCACATAGTTGTTTTATCGGGAGCAAACTTCATTAGCGATGGAGCGGCAGTTACTCCGAGTGGAAGTTATCCGTGGGCATCATTTGAATTTTCTTATATAAGCGGAGAAGGAGGTAGCAATTCAAATGGGGTTATTCAGGTGGCAGAGGTTGTAATCTGGAACAGATCATGCAGCCAAGCTGAGTGCATTGAAATATCAGATGGCCTTAACGACAAATATGCGATATATTAAACTCACCACTGAAGCAGATGCGATTGCTCTGAATGAGCGAGTAACAAAAGATTGCCTTGCGGAGGGCATTTGGCAAAATGGCACCAATAACTATTGCGACCCGGAGCACACAGAGTTTTGGCTTGTGCCGGTGCTTGATGGTTACGAGCAGTTTTTCACAAAAGAAGAGTTGAGTGGGTTGGACAGCGACCAGCAGCTTCTACAGGAACAGATAGCCAAGGGCAAAATTATTATCGAGTCTTACTTGCTCGATAATAAAAAACTGGACATCACCAGCGCGGAGAGCCTCGATCAGCTATCGAAGTTTGCAACGATAAAGACATTGCTGGAGGTTGGGGCAATTACATTAGCTCAATCGCTCCTCAGCCAGACGCCACCGGATAAAATTTTCACGCAGGAGCGTAAAGACAAATATTTATCGATGTTATCATGATCTCTACCAATGACATATTAACCCAATGGCAGACCTTCAAGGAAAGGGTGAATGAGTATTATGCCCTGATCTATGGAGCGAAGGATGCTGACGCCACGCTCGATGGACTAACCAGCACGAGCAAAACGGCTGAGTATAACCTGTGGATGTGGATCGGTGCCGGTGTGGCCATGATCATGGACAGCCTGTGGGAGGACAGGGAGAAGGCCATACAGGAGAAGATCGACAGCTTTATTCCTATGCCTGACCGGTGGCTGCACCGTGAATGTTTGAAGTTTCAATATGGCGATGCACTTCTTTGGGATGAGGAGATCGGCAAGTATTACTATGCCACTATCGATGAGACCAAGCAGATAATTAAGCGCTGCGCGGTGCCCAGGAATGGCGGCACAACATTCGTAAAAGTTGCCAAGCTGAGCGGAGACACACCGGTGGCTCTAAGCGCCCCTGAGCTCACGGCCTTTATTACTTATGTGAATCAGATTCAGTGGGCCGGATCGCGCATAGCCACACCAACCAGCTTTAACAGCGACAAGCTGAATGCACCTATGACCGTGTATTACGATGGAACGATTCCGCTGGATGATGTGAAGGCCATAGTTGAACCTGCCTTTGTTGATTACTTGGCGAACCTGCCATTTAATGGTGAGTACAGCATTAACAAACACGGAGACTGGATAGAAGAGTATGACTCGCGGGTTATAAAAGAAGTGATCATGGGTGTGGTGGAAGCCAAGACTGATGCCGGTTCGTATGCTGATGTGAACCGGGTTTACACACCTGTTGCGGGATATATTGAGAAGGACTCTGCCATTGATTTTGATGACATGATAACCTATGTAGCAGCCTGATGCCTTTAGTAAGTTACAATATTGATTTCCCTAAACTGATCCAGCAACTTCTTGGAGGCATCCACAGAAAGTCAGTGCGTGTGGCCTGGTTGAAGGCCATTCTAAAGCCACTCGAACAGATACATAACCGGTGGCTGGAGTTCTCGAATGCGAAGTGGGAGGAGATGAAGTATAACGGGCAGACTTTCATTTTAGAGCAAATGCTTATTGCCCGGTTCGGGGCAGGCATAACCATAACGAACAACCTGGGCAATGATGACAGCAACGTTATTGGCGATGGAAGCGATTGGAGCGACAGCATTGGAAGCGGCAGCGACTTCAATGGCGGCATTGGTGAAACCTACACAGTAGTGATAAATGATTTTACTGTGAACGTGCCCAACACAATCACTTTCGTTGAGAGTGAAATGGAGGCCTGGATAAGAAAGTACAACTCAAACAATTTTAACATAGTTATTGTATGAAAAAACTAATTCTCACGGATATTCAAGCTGGTGTGCGCAAGCTTGGCAATGTGAAAGCGCTCTATGAGCATATCGAGGCTGCTTACGTGGATGCATTGTCCGATATAACTAAAGGACTTGTGGACAGCTCTTCCAGTTATATTGTGCTGCGGGGTTGTGTGAACAGTGGAAGCGGCAGCACATACACTATCAGCGCAGGGGCTATTCTGAAATCGGGAGAGATTTACAGTGTGCCTGCCTTTAGCGGCACTGCGAGCGGAGGAGATGTTCCCAGGCTGGAGTTGGTTGAGACCAAGGTTCAATTACAGTATTCAGACAATACCAACAGGGACACACTCAACACGAGAACTTTTGCCTGGGTGTTTGGCACAACCGGAACCGGGCTGGTTGATTTTAGCGCGGTTGTCTCTTTGAGCGATGTTGTTAACTCGATGCTGGATGTGTCGGGGCAGATAACGGCAGCGCTGGTTGCTAAATCAGACAAGGCGAATCCTGCCTGGACGAATTTAACATTGATCAACGGCTGGACTAGCTCCGGTTTGAATGCAGCAGCCTATCGTATAACGGATCAAGGCATTCTTCATATACGAGGACAGCTAAGTTCAGCCTCAGCGACCAACCAGGTATTCGCTAACTTACCGAATGGGACGCTTGCCTCATCTCACGAAATTGGTTTTGTTGTTACACAGGCCAGCGATAGCATATTTGCTAATATGGTTCTTTCGGGTGGAAGCCCTTCAACATTACAGATATCGACAGGCTACGCAACATCTAAACTTTATAATATCAGTGTGATGATTCCGCTCGATGCGGATTATTAAACCACTTAGTTCAATGAAAGGTATTGGGGAAATAAGCATCCAACCAATACTTCATGAATTTAAAAACACCCATTACCTACTATGGCGGCAAGCAAAAGTTGCTCACCGCTATCCTTACCAGAATGCCGGAACACAACTTGTATTGTGAACCATTCATTGGCGGAGCTGCTGTATTCTTTGGCAAGCAACGCAGCGCCATTGAAGTGATCAATGACACCAACAAGGAGCTGATAAACTTCTACCGGGTTTGCAAGGAGAAGTTTGTTGACCTGCAAACAATGGTTCGGGTTACTCTGCACAGCCGAAAGGCTCACCAGGATGCGAACGTGATCTATGCTAATCCACACCTTTTTAATGATGTTCAAAGGGCTTGGGCTGTGTGGGTGCTGAGCGCCCAGAGCTTCAGCTCGATGCTCGATGGCTCCTGGGGATATGACAAGAGCGTGCACACCACTACCACGAAGATCAGGAACAAGCGGGAGAACTTCACGGAGGAGATCGCGAGCAGGCTTCAGGATGTTCAGATTGAATGTGCTGATGCGATATACATTATCAACAGCCGTGATACTGAGCGGAGCTTCTTCTATTGTGATCCTCCATACTTTAACAGCGATTGTGGCCACTATGACGGCTACACTGAAGGTGACTTTGAGAAATTGCTGGAGACGCTGGCGAAGATCAAAGGGAAGTTTCTGCTGAGCAGCTATCCTTCAAAGCTGCTGATGCGCTTTGCCAAGGAACACAAGTGTAGTCAGTGGAGCCTGGAGACTGGTGTGAGCGTGGCAGCGAAGAGCGGATACATGAAGCGGAAGGTTGAAGTGCTGACGGCCAACTATGGGATATAAAGTAAGCCCGGACTGTTTACCTACTAAACGCCAGTCTAATAGAAAACCTCCACCGAAGCGAAGTGTCCGGGCTTATGGGGAAATAAGCCAAGCTCGGATTCGCTTAAATGAAGGTTCGTAGACTATTAGACTGGCGGTCAAAGATAGTTAGAATGAATTGATCGAGGAACGATCTAACGGCCTTTTAGGGGTATTAATTCAAGGGCAGAGTTGCAAATGAGAGGTTGATTTTGCAGCTTAGGCCGGACGTTCAGGGTCTGGCAATTTTTGCGATTTTGGATGGGCCGAAATTGTGCATGAATTGAAATTAGAAATGTTCACGATTTGAAGTGCCGATTAATCAATAATTTTTTATTATTTCGCTTGCAGGTATAAGCAATGGCTCCCGTTTCCCAATCGCCCGCAATGGCTTTATAGTTTTGTTTGAGGCCTTCAATTTCCTCGGGAACCAGATCCCGATCGGCCGAAACCAGGATAGTTTTTTTTATTGAATCTGGAGGGGCGATCCAACTCAAATCAATTTCAGTTGAGTAGTCATCGATGGCCTCTTTAGAATCGCCCATAGCTTCTTTAATGTCGTAGATCACAGTCTTGTCGATCAATAAAATATCAAAGCGATTTACACTCCCCTCAAATCCACCGCACGTCCCCAGGTTAATCATTGCATCGGGATTCCAACGATCAATAGCATATTGTGTAGCGCCCGCGGCTGCCACTTTTCCCCAGCCTTCATGAAAAAATATTATAGGTATGTTTCCGCCCTTGGAGGCAATTTCTGTTTCAAAATATTCACCCCAAGGCGTTGTTTTAAAATTCTCTTTCGGATAGATCAACTTCACTTCCCTCCACTCAGCATTGGCGGAAATCAACACAACAACCGGAATATTTTTGGTTGCCGGTGAGCATCCGAGAAAGGCCAGAGTAATTACAAAAACAGCGATTTTCATTACGCCACTTCTTCCAACAGGGTTCTGAAAGCAGCATATTGCCCGGCATAGCGTTGGTCAACTTCCTGCCGAAGGGCAGGGGCAAAGTCGTTCAGGTATTTTACGAAATTGTCGAGCTCCGGTGTAAAATACATTGTGCAGAATGAACAGGTGGAAGGGTCATCGTGCGAAAGTACTTTATAAAACTTGTGGCTGGTGAACATGCCGGTGTTGAGCACGTTGGGAATGTGTTTCTCTTTCATCCATTGCACCCAATCGGTCTCTAGGGTTTTGTTTATGGAAACGGTGACGTTGTATATAAGCATGGGAAATTAATTATGTTCAATCTTAATGATACCAAATTAGTTTACACACTCTGCACAAAATCCTGAAGATATGAAAACCGGGTTGTCAGTTTTCCATCTTTAGCGATAGTTGCCCGTTCGATTATTCCTTCGGGGTCGTCTACCAAAAGTGGTCGCAAAATGCGGTCAATCAAATCATGGCCAAACTCTTCGGACGCACTTCTGGGTAATTCGCATGGCAAATTATCAATAGCCATTACGGTAACATATTTATCAAAACTGAAAGCGGGTTTGACGGAATCAGTTGAGGGGTCGTAATCATAAACCGGGTCTTCAATGGAACTGGCTCGTTTGGTACTGGGCAATGAGCCATTAATATCGCAGGTAATGTCAGCAATCACTTTGATTTTAAAGTCAGGAGAGAGCATGTCTTTCGGGGTGAACAACACGGGGGCATTGGGATTCCAAAAAGCACCGGCCAACAAAATGTCGGCATGCGGAATAAAATTTTTAAAGATGGAGTAGTAACGCTCAGGGTGGTGATGAAATTCATCTCGGTTAAAATTTCCTCCTTCTTTTTTCAAATGATAATCCACACTGCCAAGCTGAACATAAACGGGCTCATCAAATATGTTGTGGATAAAATCATAAGGGCTCACTTTTCTGATGCCTGCAGTGTCTAACGCTTCCATTGCACCTTTGGCCACGCGGCCGCCACCTGTTAAAATAATTTTTACGGGCGGCAGCTTCACTTTACGCAATTCAAGTTTTAAGGCGTTCACATCAAAACAATCGAAGGCTCGCTGTAATTGAAATACGTTATACCGTTTTCCATACGTCCACAAAGCATTGTAGGCGCCCACCATTCCGGCAAAACGGCCAAAGGCAATCAGGCGGTTGCCTTGCACATCGGTTAAGGTTTCATAATCAATCAGCTGTATTTTTTTCTTCAACACCGCTTGTAATAATTTTTTATTGTAAGGTTGTTTTTTTATGGTATGCGAAAAGAAGAGGTAAGTTTTATTCTCAACCAGATTTTCAACCGGCACTTCCTTAATGCCCATTAAAATATTGCATAACGAAAGATCGGGCATTACTTCAATTCCCGACTTTCTGTATTCCTCATCGGAATAACATCGATATGGGCTTTCCTGAACCAATACTTTGGCATGAGGAAACCGCTGCTCTATTTCTTCCACTTGCAAAGGCGTGAAAGGAACACGCTTATCGGGCGGGGTTTTGCCTTCACGAATAAGACCGATTTTAATGGGCGTCATGGATGAAACCAAAGATAGCGAAGGCCGGCATTAAATTAGAATGCTTAAAGCACCCTCGCCTCAGCCGATTTAGCTGCAGCCCGTGCAGGAAAATAGGCTATCAGGATAGTAACGATCATCATTACAAATGCTACAAAGATGAAATCGGTAAAAATCAGTTTCACGGGATAATTTGGCACCACTGAATTTTCCATGCCCATGCCTACCATGCCCGCATAGTCCTGCAGCCACACTAAGATGGCACCGATCAGCAACCCGATGGAAGCCCCAATTCCGGAGATAACGAAAGCCTCTGATATGAATATTTTTTGAATAAGTTGAGGGGCAGCGCCCAGCGAAGAGAGAATTGAAATGTCCTTTTTCTTATCAATAACCAGCATCATCAACGAAAAGAAAATATTGATTGACGCGATGGCAATAAGTAGAGTAAGAGCGAGAGCCATGAAGAGTTTTTCAATTTTAAGAATACGATATAAATCCCGATGTTGTTCATCGTTGGTCAAAACATGGAAGGAACCGCCCAGTGTTTCTTTTAAATCGCTTTGTGCCTGTTGTATGTTCACATCGTCTTTCAATTTTATTTCCAAGGAGGTGCGTCTGTCGCCATAACTCATCAGCTCCTGGGCAACATCAATCGGAACGAAAATATAATTTTCATCGTAATTTTTCTCGATGGTAAATACCCCGGTAGGAAAAGCAATTTGCTGTGCATACATGCTGGCAGGATTAAAAGAATTTCCTTTCAGATTTTTCACATAAAAAATCTGGAGGGGTACAAAATCATTTTCAACGGATATGGAGAGTGTGTTTCGAACGCCTTTGCCGACAATAACTGCCGGCAAATTATTGTGGCGAAGTTTCATCTCACCTTCAATGATTTGGCCATCCAGCCGATGCTGGTCAATAAAATTATCGCTCACACCTTTCATGGTTACCACCATTTCGGCTTCGCCTTTGGGCATCTGGTAATGTTCAGCGGCCTCATCGTAGGCTTCTTCATCCGGCATGGTATCGGGCTGGCGATATCGCACATACACATAGTCTTCAATCACCTCGGTAAGAATGTCCACCCCTTCCACCTGCCTGATTTTATTTTTGAGACTATCGGTCAACACAAAGGATTTTCCCTGCACGGCTTCAATTTTTATTTGCGGATCGAATGCGGTGTAAAGAGAGCGCAGCAGTTCTTCCAATCCATTGAAAACAGAAAGCACAACAATAAGGGCAGCGGTTGCAAAAGCAACGCCCAACATGGACAAACCCGAAATGAAATTGATAAAGTTTTTCTTGCGTTTGCTCAGGAAGTAGCGCCTGGCGATGAAGAACGATAAATTCACCGTTAGTCTTCTTTTGGTGTAGGCGGAATGTTGAGACTTTTAATGAGGGCATCCATTTTCATGGCGTTCTCCTCCACTTCATCCAGGTAAAAATTTAATTCGGGAACGATGCGCGCCTGGTTTCGGATTTTATCGCCCAGAGCTTTTCTTATTTCACTTTTGTGTTGCTCAAGCCGTTCGAGGATGGCCTTTTTGTCGTGGGCCAGCATCATGCTGATATAAATTTTAGCGATGGCCAAATCCGGGCTCATGCGCACCTCGGCAATAGAAATAAACGCGTTGCCCAGAATGCCGCGCTTATCGCGCTGAAAAATTTCACTTAACTCTTTTTGAACCAGTTTGCTGTATTTCTGCTGACGAATAGTGCCGCTCATAGGCTAAAGGTAGTTAATGTTAAAGAATCACAACAGGCCTCTCAACTGCAACTCCGTTTTTAGGAACTCACTTCCCTTAAAATGAATGGTGTTGATACCAAGCAAATTGGCCGCTTCCACATTCTTAATGTTGTCGTCTATAAATAAAGCTGTTGCAGGGTTAATCTGGTGCCGGTTTAGCATTAGGTTATAAAATTCAGGAAATGGTTTCCGCATTTTTTCCTCGCCCGAAACCACGATACCATCGAACCACTTAAAAAACTCAAACTGCTTCAGCGCAAATGGAAAAGTCTCAGCCGACCAATTGGTGAGGGCATAGAATTTATATTGATTCGAATTTTTGAGTTGCTCAAAAATTTCTACCGTACCATCAATTGAGCCGGCCATCATCTCCGGCCATCGCAACCAAAAGGCCTCAATTTCATTTTTGAATTGGGGGAAAAGTTTAGATTGGATTTTTACAGCTTCAGCAAACGGGCGGCCGCCATCCTGCTCCTCGTTCCACTCGCTGGTGCAAACATTGGCCAGGAACCATTCCATTTCGTCTTCCGTCTTAAAAATTTTTCGATAGAGGTAACGTTGGTTCCAATCAATGAGCACGGCCCCTAAATCGAAAATGATAGTGTTTATTTTCATCTGTTAAAGATTGCTTTTAAAGGTAGTCAGATAGTATCGCCAGAATTATCATAACGATTGGGTGTACAATATTAATGGCGATTTCATGGCGTCAAATTTCATGTTTAAGTTTCGTGTTTACAAAACCTTTAGGTGTCAGCCATTACTGCCATTTTACCTACTCACAAACTTTCTGAAGTGGATTATTGCAGCCCTTGCTAATCTCCACTCAATCATTACTTTTGTAGCCCTTATATGCGAAAAGTCATCAAAAACAAAAGATTTCTGCTAATTGCCGGCCTGGCCATTGGGTTGGTTACTTTGTTTTCGCATAGCCTGCGCTTAGAGATAAGCAGTGGCAAAAAACAAACATCAGAGCAAACTTCGGAGACGCAGCAAAAGACAATTGTTGTTGCCCCTTCCGATGCCATAACCGTAAATTTCTTTTCCCTTCAGGTTGATGTATACCTGGAAACATCTCCTGTATTTCAATCCGTTCAAAAAGTTTTAAAAGTTGTCCCTACTTTTCAAAAGACAACCATCGCGTTTTTCCAAACCCTTTTCCGGTTTATTATTTCCCCGAACGCACCGTAAGTGCTTTGCTTTTGAGAAGTTGAGTTTAAGCAGAAGCCTTCAACTTCAATATTTTTTTATTTTCTATTTCTCTATTTCTAAATTAATAAAACTATGCGTAACAAAGGAGTTGTAATTGTATTGACAATAGTCATCACATTTTTGTGCCTGTATTATTTGCAGTTCACGTGGGTGGCTGCGAAGGTTAAACAAAAGGCGGAAGATTATGCCACCACTACAACGGGCATTATAGATCTATCTAAAAAACAGAAGTATCTCGATTCGATTTGGAATAAAACTGTATACAATATTTTTGGGGTAGAATATACCTATAAGGAAGTTAAAGAAAATGAACTCGGCCTGGGCCTCGACTTGCTTGGCGGCATGCACGTAGTGCTTGAAATCTCCCCAGTCGATATTATTAAAGGGCTGAGCAACAATCCACAAGACCCGGCTTTTGCGGCTGCTTTAGAAAAAGCACGCGAAATGCAAAAGACCAGCCAGGGCAGTTTTGTTGATTTGTTCTACAAAGCTTTTAGCGATGCCAACCCGGGCGTAAAACTGGCTTCCTATTTTGCTTCTTCATCTACGCAAGGTCGTATCAGTTTATCTGATGCCGATGATGTTGTACTAAAAGTGCTTAACACAGAAGTTCAGGAGGCCATTGATCGCTCCTTCACTATT
>Ga0315912_10001102_pt1 | contig 36063 bp, 34 predicted proteins | sample VfabasoilMG_FD_204469 | JGI IMG/M metagenome (GOLD analysis project Ga0315912, IMG submission 204469) | Garden soil microbial communities collected in Santa Monica, California, United States - V. faba soil | ecosystem: Environmental > Terrestrial > Soil > Garden | place: USA: California... | reverse complement strand
AAGATCGATCTCGGTTGTCTGTCAACCCGATATCAGTCTGCCGGATCTCGCCCCCACACACCTCCTTCTTTCTTCTCCGGCTGCGATGCCCGCTGGCACCCGTCTACCGCGTAGCGGTTTAGTTCAACTGTGTTTATCTGTGGCCAAAATTCTTACACGGCACTCCAACTCGCGAAGCCAGTATCGGGGCATCGCATACACTGATCGAAGCTACGGGTCTGGAGGACAAGCAATGAGTGTTAAGTACGCCGTAATCTTCGAGCGGGCCCACTCCAACTGGGCCGCCTATGTCCCGGATCTACCGGGATGCATGACAACAGGTCGAACTCTCGAAGAGACGAAAGAGAATATTCAAGAAGCAATCCAGGGACACCTGGAGACTCTGCGCCAATTCGGCGATCCAATTCCAGAGCCCTCAAGCCTCGCCGGCGAAGTAGAAATCACCGCAGCTTGATCGCTATGGCTCCACCAGAGCCAAATCTACAACCCAACCCACGGGCCGACCGACAGCCCGCAAGGTCTTTGACAACTCAATAACAAACAGGCACCCAGGGCAATCGCCCCCTACCCGAATCACGGGTAGGGCGCCGGGCAGTTAGTAAGCCAGCAGATTCACGCCCGCACCAACCAAATCCTCCACCTGTGGCAGGATATGGTCTTCCAGATTCGGACTATAGGCCACCCAGGTATCCTTCGCCGCAACGCGCTTAACCGGAGCGTCCAGGAACTCAAACAACTCATCGGCGGCACGGGCCGCGATTTCCGCCCCGTAGCCCCAACTCAACGTGTCCTCATAAGCCACAATCAAACGGCTCGTCTTCCGCACCGACAGCGCAATCGACTCCCAGTCATACGGCGACAGGCTGCGCAAATCCAGCACCTCAACCGTTCGCCCCGGCAACTGCGTCTCGATCTGACTCGCCGCCAACAGCGACTTCTGCACCAGCGCCCCGTACGTCACAATGGTCAGGCTCTCGCCCGGCTTAGCAACCCGAGCCTTCCCGAACGGAATCGTGAAATCGGCACCCGGATGCGGCGACCGGTTATAAGGCTCCCGGTACAGCTTCTTGTGCTCCAGAAACAACACCGGATCGTCGCTGCGAATCGCCGTCCGCAGTAAACCCACCGCATCCAGCGCATTCGACGGAAACACCACGCGAATGCCCGGAATATGGGTAAACGCAACCTCGCCGCACTGGCTGTGGTAAATCGAACCGCCCGTCAAATAACCGCCAATCGGAACCCGAATCACCGCCGGGCACGAGAAGCCATTATTCGACCGCCAGCGGATATTGGCCATCTCATCGCGGATCTGCATCATCGCCGGCCAGATGTAGTCGAAGAACTGAATCTCCGCCACCGGCTTCATGCCCCGAGTCGACATCCCGATCGCTCGGCCCGCAATGCAAGCCTCGGCAATCGGAGTATTGAAACAGCGCTTGCTGCCAAACTGCCGCTGCAAGCCCAACGTCGCTTTAAAAACTCCGCCCTTACCCTTCACATCGGCCAGGTTGGCGTCCCGCGAACAGTCGGCAACGTCCTCGCCAAACACCACCACCCGAGGATCCCGCTCCATCTCTTCGGCCAGCGTCGTGTTGATCGAGTCCACCATCGTCCGCGGATCGCCCGTAAACACAGGCTCGGAAGCAAACCGCGGCGAAGCCGGATCCACCACCGGCGAATACAGGAACCGCATCGAAGTTCCCAGGTCCGGCGGCTCCGCCTGCAGCGCGTACTCGACATCGGCGTCCAGTTCCCGGTCGATCTCGGCAAACATCACCGCGATCTCCGCCTCGTCCATAATGCCGTTGGACTTCAACCACGCCGGAAACAGCGTCATCGGATCGCGCATAGCCTCCTCGGCCCGTTCGCTCTCCGTCTTGTAATTCCGCTCATCGTCGCTCAACGAGTGCGAATACGGCCGGATGCAGTGCGCATGGACCAGCGCCGGCCCAATCCCGGCCCGGCAGTGCGCCGCCGCCTCTTCCATCGCCTTCCACGAAGCCACGAAATCGGAGCCATTCACCTCCAGCCGCAGCAGGCTCGGGAAACCTGCCAGCAGCTTCGAAATGCTGCCGCCCGGCGTCTGGTACTCCACCGGAACAGAAATCGCAAACCCATTGTCTTCGACAAGAAAAATAACCGGCAGTTTCTCCAGGCACGCCGCGTTGATCGCTTCCCAGAACTCGCCCTCGCTCGTCGCGCCTTCGCCCGAAGTCACCAGCGTGACCTCGTCCGACCCCGGATGCATCAGCCGCCCCCCGTGCGCGCAGCCGATCGCCTGCACGTACTGCGAGCCCGTCGGCGACGAGCCCGTCACCACATGCAACTCCCGCGACGACCAGTGCGACGGCATCTGCCGCCCCCCGGACTGCGTATCTTCCCCGGCCCCCACCGCCTGCAGGAACATCATTCGCGGCGTAATCCCGCAAGCCAGCGCCAGCGCGCGATCCCGGTAGTAGGAATAGAACCAGTCGAACCCGGCGCGCAAATACAATCCCGCCGCCGTCTGAATTGCTTCATGGCCCGCGCCCGAAACCTGGAAGAAGATCCGATTCTGCCGCTTCAGCAATACTTCCCGGTCATCGATCCTTCGCGACGTCTGCATCACCCGTAACGCATGAACCAGCGTTGCGCGGTCTAACTGCTTCGTCGCCGTGCGGCTAAGGCCAGGGCCGTCCGCTCCGGCGCTCCGTATAAGCATAGGAAAATTATCGCAGACGCGGCCGCTGGCTGCCTACTCTCCCAGGCTTCGTATTAACGCCTCCATTCCAGCCTTGTTCACCTCGTCCGGCGCCTGCGCCCGCGCCTTCTTCGCATGCTCCAGCGCCTTGGCCTTCTCCCCCATCGCCGCGTATCCCCGCGCTAATCCAACATGCGTCGGCCACTGCTCCCCGAACCGCTGCGCGTTGGCTTCAAACACCGCCATCGCCTCCTTCACCCGCTTGGAATTCAGTAGTTGCCGCCCATACTGATGCACCAGCACCGGCGTCGCCGTCGTATGGGCTATCGCCAACTTTGCCACCGCCGCCGACTCCTCCATCCTCCCCATCTGCGCCAACACCTGCGCCTTGTTGCTCAACGTCTGAAAGTTCTCCTGCCCGATAAACGCGCCCTTGATCGCATAGTCGGCCCACTGGAGCGCCTCTTCCAAGTTCACGTTTTGCTGGGCGCACCATTGCGACGCCGACACCCACGCCTGCCACCCAAAACCCGGATAATTATGAAGCCTTTCCCGCACCTTCGACACATACAGCTCTTCGATCTTCGGCACCGCAATCGTCCAGCCAACCGCCAGATCTTCCCACTGCATCTCCACCGTCGCCTCCGCCGGCTTCCGCGAAACAAAGTCGTAGGCCAGCCATTCGCGATATTCGCTATTCCGGGGTTTGGCCGTCACCCGCAACGCGTCGTTCGCACTCTCATAGAAAAAGCTTCCCCACTCGCCCGATTTCTTCGAGAAGATCACCGTCCATTCCGTCTGCCCCGGAATCATGAATAACCCATACCGCCCTGCCGCCAGACGCTGACCGTTGATCAAAACATCGTGGTCTACCGTGAAAACCGTGTTCTCATTCGCCCCCGCGCGCCACGGTGTCGGCTTGCCATTCCCGAAACCCTGATCGCTTAACCCATACGGCACCAGCCCGCCCCAGATCTTCCCCCGCCGGTCCACAATCGCCGGATTGCTCTGCGAGGCCGGCCCATGCACCGCCGGGCTCGAATAGTCGATCTCCACTTTCACCGGGCCAATCCATTGCGCCACCGTCGCCCGCTGATTGTTCCCGCTCGGCGGCAGCCCCAGCCCGGGCTGCTGCGCACGCAGTGCGATCATCGATAACCCCACCAAAAGGAGACGCTTCATAGACGCATCAAAACACCCTGGTCCGCCATTCGCCCCCTGCTTTGGGGCGGAACTCTCAGGCAATGGGGCGAAATGTTATCCTGTTTGTTTGCAGACCATTGTTTCCATCCGCTAGTTGACGGCCTTTGCCCAACGGGCCGGCCCCTGGAAGTCCGCCATGGGGTACGACGGCCTTGGAGTGTCTTCGCGGAAGGAAAGGCAAAATTACCATGTCCCTTTTGGACTGGGGTTTCAGCTCCGTTTGGACGGAGCGATTTGAACCGCATCGCCGCGCCGGTCTGGCCGCGGCGCGTGTCGTTGGCGCCAATCGCGGCGTCTTCGAACTGGAAACGGAAAATGGGCACGTTCGCGGCGAACTCGCCGGCCGCCTCGAATTCGCGGCGGAGTCTCCGCTCGACCTGCCCGTCACCGGCGACTGGGTCGCCATCACCGCCACCGATCCCGCCCTCATCGTCGCCGTCGTCGAACGCCAGTCGCTTTTCACCCGCGTCAACAACGACGGCCACCGCCAACCGCTCGCCGCCAATGTTGACGTGGCGTTTCTCGTCTGTGGGCTCGATAACGACTGGAGCCCGCGCCGTCTCGATCGCTACCTCGCGCTCGCCGCCGAGGCTGCCGTCACGCCAGTGGCGCTGCTCAACAAACGCGACCTATGCGCCGACCCCGAAGCCGCGCTCCGCCAGGCCTCCCGGGTAACCCGCTCGGTGCTGGTCAGCGCGCTGCACGACGACTTGCCGGAAAAGCTGGGGGCGTTCCTCGAACCCGGCCAAACCGCTGCGCTACTGGGTTCCAGCGGCGCCGGGAAATCCACCATCGTCAACGCGCTGCTCGGCAGAGAGGTCTACGCCACCGGAGCCGTCCGCGCAGGCGATGAGACCGGCCGCCACACCACGACAACCCGGACCCTCGTCCGCCTGCCGCAGCGCTGGCTGCTCGTCGACATGCCCGGCCTACGATCGGTCGGCGTCACAGGCGACACCGCGGCCGTCGACGATACCTTCGCCGACATCACATCGCTAGCCGCCGATTGCCGCTTCTCCAACTGCACCCATACGGTAGAGCCCGGTTGCGCAGTTCTCGCTTCCGCCGACCCCGAGCGCCTGGCCCACTACCGCCATCTGCTCCGCGAAGCCGCCTACCAGCGCGAACGGGAGGACGCCTCCGCCGCGCGTGCCAAAAAGGAGCAGTGGAAGAAGATCCACAAGGCCATGCGCCACATGGCGGACAAACGCGGCTAGCAGTTCACCGTCGCGCCGCCCTTTGCCCGGGATTCGTTCATGCACAGCGCCACATGCACGCTCTGCGCCGAATCCCGCGGCATACATAACTCCGGCTGCTTGCCCTCATTCACGCAGTCGGCGAAATACTGAATCTCGGCGGCATAACCGTCGGCCTCGTCCAGCACAAGCGCCGCCGATTCGCCGGCGCCATTGTAGAGCGTCGGCGGCCGGTTTTCGGTCGAATAGTCCACCGTCCCGCCTTCCGCCGAAACGGTGTACTCCATCGAAAACGGATACGCCTTTGGATGATGCCATCCGCCGCTGATGGTGACAGACGGAATATGGTCGTAATGCAACTGCGCCGTCAACGAATCCAACCCGGCTTCCAGGTTTTCATAACCCGTCGCCGAAACCGCGCGCGGCTTGCCGAACAGGTGGCACGCCATATCCACGTCGTGAATCAGCAGATCGAAAACGCCGCCGCCGCTCTTGTCAGCCTGCTTCAGCCATTGGCCCCACGCCGGCGCCGCACAGCGGCGCCGGAACAGTGCGCTCCGCACCGGACCGAGTTCGCCGGTGTCCAGCAGTTTCTTCAACGCCGTATACGCCGGGAAGAACCGAAGGACCTGCGCCGCCATTAGAACTTTCCCCGCAGCTTCCGCCGCGTCGGCCATCTCTCCGCATTCGGCCAGGCTAAGCGCCATCGGCTTCTCAACCAGAACATGTTTGCCGGCGCGCAGCGCCGCCAGCGTTAGAGGCTTGTGGAGGTGGGTTGGGAGGCAGATATCCACCGCATCAACCTTGGGGTCCGCAAAGGCGTCCCCGGCGTCGGCGTACTGCGCCACCTGGGAGAAGTCGAACTTTTCCCCGGGTCCGCCCAAGTTGCCTTGAATACTGCTTAGGTCGCCCGAGCGCTTGACCGGGTCGCTCTCGGCCACCGCCGTGAGTGTGGCTCCTTTGACAGTCTGCAGACCCTTCAAGTGGGTGCTGCCCATGAAACCCAGGCCAACGATCGCTATGCGCATAAGAGGTAATTATGCCAGACGTTTCAACCGAAAAGTCTGTTTTTGCGCGGGTCCCGGACGGGTCGGCGCCTTACCTTTGTTTCCGGCGGCCAATGAACTCTCGCGTTCGCGAGTCAGTTCCACTTCGCCGTCCTTCAAACTCCCGGTGAATCGCAGCCGTGATTCATTAATCTGGTTCCCGGCCTGCTCTTCGGCGAGAACCACGAACGTGATCAGGTCGCCGGAAATGATGCCTTCCACAATCGGGCTGCTCTTGTAATCCCCGTAGAGCTTCCCGCTAACCTTCGTTCCGTTCTGAGTGAACTGGAACGCAATATCGAGCGTATCGCCGTTCCGCGTAGGAATCTGGCCCACCCAGATGCCGGTAATATCGGCCGCCGAAAGCGCCAGACTAAACAGCGCCAGCAACAGCGTCCGCATCACGCGCTCCGCAGCAGGCCCGCCAGCGGCCCTGTGCTGTCGGCAAACCGTTCCACCGGCGCGCCGAAGGCGTCCAGCATCGAAACATACAGGTTCGCCAGCGGGCTGTCCTCGCCGTAAACGAGGTGCTGGCCGCTGTTAATTCGTCCGCCGCCGCGCCCGCCGAGCACGATCGGCAGTTTATGCGGGTTGTGGCTGTTGCCGTCGCTTAACGCCGATGCGAACAACACCATCGAGTTGTCGAGCACGGTCGACTCGCCTTCCTTCATCTCGCTCAACCGCTGCAGCAGGTAGGCATACTGCGCTATGTGCCACTTGTTCACCAGTTGATACTGGCGCAGCTTGTCCGGGTCTTTCGAGTGGTGAGAAACGTCGTGGTTGCCGGCGCTGACGCCTTCCAGGAAGCGGAAACTCACATTGCCGACGGCGTTGTCGAACATGAACGTCGCCACGCGCGTCGTATCGGTTTGGAACGCCGTCGCGATCATGTCCATCATCAGGCGGACGTGCTCGGCGTGATCGGCAGGGCGTTCCGGCAGAACGGCCCTGCCGTCCATTGGCGCCCGCGGTTTCCAAGTTCGCTGGGTTCCGGCCGAAGCACGCTGAACGCGCTGTTCGAGCGAACGCATTAACGACATGTATTCATCGATCCGTATCTTGTCCGCCGTTCCGACCTGGCCCCGAAGCTTGTTCGCATCGGCCAACACGCGGTCGAGCAGCAGCGAGTCCATCTTCGCCGAATTGTTCGATTGGCCCGAAACTGCCCGGAACAACCGTTCATACACCGACTTCGGACTAATCTCGCGCGCCAGCGGCGTTGTGGCATCGCTCCAGGCAATGTGCGAACCGTAAACCCGCGTATAACCGACAACGGCGTCAACGCCAATCGCGACTGGCGTCACGCCCAGTTCCAACGATGGCAGCGGCGTTTCCGCGCCGCTTTTCCGCGCTGCCATTTGGTCCACCGAAATGCCGTTGCCGATATCGGCTCCGGGCGTTTTCTTAATCGTGCAGCAAGTCAGAATTGCCGCTTCTTTCACATAGTGGCCGTCGCCGCCGATGGAATTGGCATTCCAGAGGTTGCTCAGAACCGTGATCTGGTCCTTGACAGCGCGAAGCGGCTCCAGCGTCGGCGAGAGGGTGAAGTCGCGGCCTTCGCCGGTCGGCTTCCAGGCATCGACGTTCACGCCATTGGGCATGTACAACGCAGCCATGCGCACCGGCGGCTTGGCGGCGGCGCCGGTAGCGGCCATTGCCTCGAGCCACGGCAATCCGAGGCTGACACCAGCCCCCCGTAACAACGCGCGACGCGAGAGTGCGGATTTCATCGCTTGACGGGCTCCTTTGGCGCCGGCATCCCGGCTTGGTTTCGGAACGGCACGCTGGTCACAATTTCTTCGAGCAGAGTTCGTGAACTGTAATTATTCTCCTTCACTTTCGCAACAATTGCATCCACCGTGCAGGAGTCCTGCAAAGTAAGGCCCCGGCCGAGCGCATAACCCAGCAGTTTGTTGGTCAAATTGCGAACGAAGAGATCTTTCCGGTCGAGCAGAACTTTTCGGAGTTCGGCCGGGCCCGAGAACTTGGTTCCATCGATCAGTTCGGCCGAAGCGTCGATGGGCTTGCCCGCTTCTTCACCGCGCCATTTCCCGGTGACGTCGTAGTTCTCCAGGGCGAAGCCAAACGGGTCGATGCGGCTATGGCAACTCGCGCAGACTGCGTTTTCCCGATGCTGCGCCAGCCGTTCGCGAACCGATTTCGGCGCCGCTCCGCCGGGCGCATCCTCCAATGGCGGCACGTTCGCCGGCGGCGGGGGAGGGGGCGTCCCCAAGAGCGATTCCAGAATCCAGGCGCCGCGCAAAACCGGGCTGGTGCGGTAGGGATAGGAAGATACCGTCAACACCGCCGGCATTCCTAGCAGTCCGCCGCGATTGCTGTTCTCCGGTAATGGCACCCAGTGCGGCTGCGAAGTCTGGTTGGGCCGCAGCGCCAACTTCAACCCGAAATGCCGTTCCAGCTTCCGCGTGCCGATGGTGTGCTGGGAATCGAGAAAATATTCGAGCGAGAGATTCTGCAGGAAGACTTCGCGGAAAAACATGATGGGCTGGTAGCGGATGTCGGACCGCAGGTCTTCGTCCTTGGCCATTTCGGGGAAGAGCTTTGCATCGGGAGCTTTGTTGTGGCTCAACTCGCGCGTGTGGAGCCACTGCTCGGTGAAGCGTTCGGCGAAGCCCATCGACCGGTCGTTGCGGAGCATGATCCGGACCATCTGCTTCAGGATTTCCGGATCCTGGAGCTTGCCTTTAGCAGCGAGATCGAATAGCAGTTCGTCGGGCATGCTGCCCCAAAGGAAATAGGAGAGGCGGCTGGCGAGCGAGTATTGGTCCAACGGGCGCGGAGACGGCGAAGTATTGGCGGGTTCGACGCGGAACAGGAAGTTCGGTGAGACCAGGACGGCGCGGAGAGCGAAGAGAACCGATGCTTCAAACGTTTCACCCTGTTTTTGCGCGGCTCGGAAAAGGTCCAGGTAGGGTAGGCCCTCGGCATCGGCGACGGGACGGCGGAAGGCGCGCGGGAGGAACACTTTAATGATGGTTCGGGCGGCTTGCTCGGGCGTCACTCCAGGACCGGGTTTAACTACAAAGATTCGTTCGTGCGATTTGAATTCTTTGGAGGCGAACTCCATGGCGAATTTCGCCAGGTCCAAATACTTTTCGGAGTGGAGCGGGGACAGGAACAGGGTTTCGGCGGCGTTGTCGAAGCCTTCCCCGCCGGCGCCGTCCAACGGCAGCGTCCGGGCGATGTCCATGTGCATGTCGAGGAGGTCGCGAACGGTGGCGGCGTATTCATCGCGGTTCAGCCGCCGGATGAGCGATTTGCCCGGTTGGATACCGGCGGCGCAGGCACGGGCATGAACGCTGGTTTCTACAAATTTCGCGAAGGCTTCGCGGGCTTCGATGGGCGGCGCGGGCGAGCCCTTGGGCGGCATCTCGCCGTTGGTCATGCGGCGCGTGAGCGACAACCATTTCGCGGCGTCGGTGCTAAGGCTTTCTTCCGTGGCGACGCGGCTCAAGCGAAAGCCCCCGGCGGCGCCTTTATCCTGATGACACTTTTCGCAGTACTGGCGCATCAGCGCCTGCGAGGCTTCGAATGTCTGCGCTGCCAGGCCCTTAGCAGAAAGAATAAGAAATATTAACCATCGAACCGGCATCAACAGTATCTTATCGCGAACCGGATGAATCCGTAGGCTTAAGGCGAGCCTCGAACTGATGCAGGAAGTCGAGGATAGCAAAGGCCAAGACGGCAGCGGCAATCGCTGAAATTTCCCGTCCCATTCCAGCGGCGACTCCAATGGCGGCTGTGAGCCAAAGTCCGGCGGCGGTCGTCAGCCCGACTACGGTGTCCTTTTCCCCAGCATGTTTCACGATGGCGCCGGCGCCCAGGAACCCGATGCCACTGACAACGCCTTGGATCACCCGGCTTAGGTCCGAAGGCAGCAGGTGGATCTGTTGCGCAATGAGAACGAATAATGCCGCTCCCAAGGCAACGAGCATATGGGTGCGCAAGCCCGCGGATTTTCCAGTCTTTTGGCGCTCGTAGCCCACAACGCCGCCCAGGGCGGCGGCCATAAACAGGCGCACAGCGAACCGGGCCGCCTCTCCTAGACTCGAATAGTCCGAAAAATCATTGGCGATGCCTTGCCACCAGGGTTCCATTCCTCCAGTAGAGCAAGTCTAGCGCCCGGCGGTGATGCCTTTGTGGATTTCCTGCAGGCTCCAGACGCGAATGGGGTCGCGGCGGCGGCTGGCAGCGGCCTGGACGGCGGCCCGGGCGGCGCTCATCGTGGTGATGCAAGGCACGCGGTATTGAATCGCCGCGCGGCGAATGGCTTTTTCGTCGCTGAAGCTGTGGACGCCGTTGGTGGTGTAGATGGCCACTTGCAGCTTGCCTGCTTTCAGCAAGTCAACGGCATTGGGACGCCCCTCGTTCACCTTGAAGACGGTGAGGCACTCCATACCGGCCGCTTTGAGGATGCTGGCGGTGCCGCGTGTACCGGCGAGCTTGAAGCCCAGATCGTAGAAGCCCTTGGCGACTTCGATTACTTCCGCTTTGTGGCGTTCGCTGACGCTGATGAATACGGTCCCTTCGGCGGGCAGGGGCGATCCGGCGCCAAGTTGGGCCTTGGCGAACGCTTCGCCGAAGTTCTCGCCGACACCCATGACTTCCCCGGTGGAGCGCATTTCGGGACCGAGCACCGGGTCAACGCCGTGGAATTTGTTGAAGGGGAAGACGGGCGATTTTACGAAGAACTGCGGCACGTCGAGAACACCGCTGGTCTTGCCCTGCATCATGTGGGCGAACTCCGGGAGTTTGCGGCCGAGCATCAAGCCGACGGCGATCTTCGGCAGCGGCACCCCCGTCGCTTTGGCAACGAACGGCACGGTGCGCGAGGCGCGCGGGTTCACTTCGATGACGTAAACGTTGCCATCCTTGATGGCGAACTGCACGTTCATCAGGCCGATGACGTTGAGCGCGCGGGCCATCTTGACCGAGTATTCCTGAATGGTTTCCAGTTCGCGCTTGCCCAAGCCGAAGGGCGGCAGGACGCAGGAGCTGTCCCCGGAGTGGATGCCGGCCTCTTCGATGTGTTCCATGATGCCCGCGATCAAGACGTTTTCGCCGTCGCTGAGGCAGTCAACGTCGACTTCCACGGCGTCTTCCAGGAAACGGTCGACCAGGACGGGGCGGTCCTGCGAGAAGACCACCGCTTCGCGCATGTACTTGCGGACGGTGTCCTCATCGTAGGCGATGGTCATGGCACGTCCGCCAAGCACGTAGCTGGGCCGCACGAGCACGGGGTAGCCGAGGCGGCCAGCCACTTCGCAGGCCTCTTCGACGCTGGTGGCGGTGCCGTTGGGCGGGCATGGAATCTGCAATTCTTCGAGCAGCTTGCCGAAGAGTTTGCGGTCTTCGGCGAGGTCGATGTTTTTCGGATCGGTACCGATGATGGGCACGCCGGCGCGCTGGAGCGGGAGGGCCAGATTCAGCGGCGTCTGGCCGCCGAACTGGACGATGAGACCATCGGGCTTCTCGACATCGCAGATATTCAGGACATCTTCGAGGGTTAGCGGTTCGAAGTAGAGACGGTCGGAGGTGTCGTAGTCGGTTGAGACCGTCTCCGGGTTGCAGTTGACCATGATCGATTCATGGTCGAACTCCTGCAGCGCGAAGCTGGCATGGCAGCAGCAGTAGTCGAACTCAATTCCCTGCCCGATACGGTTCGGGCCGGCGCCGAGAATCATTACCTTTTTGCGAGTCGAGGGCTCGGCTTCGCACTCCGATTCGTAGCTTGAATAGAGGTAAGGCGTGAAGCTTTCGAACTCGGCGGCACAAGTGTCAACGCGGTTGAAAACGGCGGCTACGCCCTGATCCTTGCGTTTATTGCGAACGGCGAGGGGATCGACCTTCCACCATTTGCCCATTTGAGCATCGGAGATGCCGCTGCGCTTGGCGTTGGTCATGGCCGCGGCGCTAATCGAGTCCAGCGTTTGGGTTTGCAGTTCCGTGTTCAGTTGGATGACCTGGTGCAATTGCAACAGGAACCAGGGATCGATGTTGGTGAGTTCGAAGACCTGATCGACGGTCCAACCGCGTTCGAAGGCGAAGAGGATGTAGGCCAAGCGGTCCGGCGTGGGAGTGATGAGTTTGGCCGGAATCAGGGTCTCGTCGAAGACCTCTTCTTTGGTCGCCGATTTGCCGGTTTCCAGGCTGCGAATTGCTTTGCCGAGGGACTGTTTGAAGGTCCGGCCAATGGCCATCACTTCGCCCACGGACTTCATTTGCGTGCCGAGGGTGGGGTCGGCTCCGGGGAACTTTTCGAACTGCCAGCGGGGGATCTTGGTGACGACGTAATCGATCGTCGGTTCGAAGCAGGCGGGGGTGAGGCGCGTGATGTCGTTCTTGATCTCGTCGAGGCGATAGCCGACGGCGAGTTTGGCGGCGATTTTGGCGATGGGGAAGCCGGTGGCCTTCGACGCCAAGGCCGAGGAACGGGATACGCGCGGGTTCATCTCGACGACGACCATGCGGCCGTCGCGCGGGTTGATGGCGAACTGGACGTTCGAACCGCCGGTGTCGACGCCGATTTCGCGAAGGCAGGCCAGCGAGCCGTCGCGCATCATCTGGTATTCCTTGTCGGAGAGCGTCTGGGCGGGAGCGACAGTGATGGAGTCGCCGGTATGAACGCCCATGGGATCGAAGTTTTCGATCGAGCAGACGATGATGCAGTTGTCGGCGAGGTCGCGCATCACTTCCATTTCGTACTCTTTCCAACCGAGCACGGACTCTTCGATAAGTACTTCGCCGACTGGGGAGAGATCGAGGCCGCGAGCGAGAATTTCTTCCAGATCCTCAGAGTTGTAGGCGATGCCGCCGCCGCTGCCGCCCATGGTGAAGCTGGGGCGGAGGATGAGAGGATAGCCGACGCGTTCGGCGAATTCGAAACCGCCCTTCATCTCGGTGACTAACTGCGAGGTGGGAGTAGCCAGACCGATCTTGCGCATGGCGTCTTTGAAGAGCAGCCGATCTTCGGCCTTTTTGATGCTGTCGATCTTGGCGCCGATCAGTTCGACGCCGTACTCATCGAGCACGCCGGCCTCGGCGAGGGCGACGGAGAGATTGAGGCCGGTCTGGCCGCCGACGGTGGAGAGGAGGGCGTCGGGCCGCTCTTTCTTGATGATTTCGGTGAGGTAGGGAAGGCTGAGGGGCTCGACGTAGGTGCGGTCGGCGAGCTCCGGATCGGTCATGATGGTCGCCGGATTGGAGTTGACGAGGACGACTTCGAAGCCGTCAGCTTTGAGCGCTTTACAAGCCTGCGTGCCCGAGTAGTCGAACTCGCATGCCTGGCCGATAATGATCGGGCCCGATCCGATGATCAGGATCCGGTGAATGTCGTTGCGGCGTGGCATGCGTTACTTCTTATGCTCCTTCATCAATCCGATAAAGTCGTCAAACAGGTAAAGGGAATCATGGGGGCCGGGGGCCGCCTCCGGGTGGTACTGCACACAGAATACCGGTTCCGATTTGTGCCGCAAGCCCTCAACGGTTCCGTCGTTGAGATTGACGTGGGTGATTTCGGCGATGCTGTCGGCGATGGAATCGGGGTCGACAGCAAAACCGTGGTTTTGCGCCGTAATCTCCACTTTGTTAGTCTTTTTGTTGAGCACCGGGTGGTTGCCACCGCGGTGGCCAAACTTCAGTTTGTAGGTCTTGCCGCCGAGGGCGAGGCCGAGAATCTGGTGACCGAGACAGATGCCGAAGATCGGCTTCTTTCCGAACATTTTGCGCACTTCGTTCGCCTGGGCGACGAGCGGCTCCGGATCGCCGGGACCGTTGGAAAGGAAGACGCCGTCGGGATTGAGGGCGAGAACGTCGTCGGCCGATGTGCCCGACGGCACGACGGTGACGCGGCAACCGGTGGTGACCAGGCGGCGGAGAATGTTGCGTTTGATGCCGAAATCGTAGGCGACCACGTGATAGAGAGACTCGCCGGCGCCCTTGATGCGCTCGCTGGGAGAGCAGGGTTCTACAGGCTGGCTCCAGGGATAGGAGTTCGGGGTGGAGACGCGCGTGGCGAGATCCAGGCCCGCCATGGATGGGATGGCGCGGGCCTTTTCGATCAGCGTCGGGACGTCGGTGGAGAGGGAGGACAGGACGCCGCGCATGACGCCGCGGGTGCGTAGATGGCGGACCAGTTTGCGCGTATCGATGGAATCGATGATGGGAATGTTGTGGGTCTTCAGATAGGCATCGGCGGCTTGCTCGCTGCGCCAGTTGGAGACGATGGGGGAGAATTCGCGAACGGCAAGGCCTTCAATGAACGGGTGGGCGGACTCCATATCTTCGTCCGTCGAGCCATAGTTGCCGATTTGCGGGTAGGTTAATACGACGATTTGCCCAGAATAGGATGGGTCGCTGAAAATTTCCTGATAGCCGGTCAACGAAGTATTGAAAACAACTTCACCGGATCGCTCTGTGAGCGCACCAAAAGCCCGGCCTTCGAAGACTGTGCCGTCTTCCAAGGCGAGGATTGCTGGGTTCAATGTGGGGATTCCTCCGACAGGTGGGCTACCTCTATTGAATCAAACCAAGCCTATTGCGGGCAAGCCTATAAAAGAAGTCGTTAAATCCAGGTGGGTTGATGCTGCATCCCATATACTGGAAGTTCTTTCGGTTTATGAGCTCGCCGGCCTCCCCAATCGCGCGATCCTTGCGCTTTTACGATGCCCCAGTAGGAAAAAAAGCTGTGATGGCGCTGTCAGGGATCATTCTGACAGGGTTCGTTCTCGGCCACATGCTGGGCAACCTTCAGGTTTATCTCCCTCCTGGTCCCGATGGCAAATTTGCCCTGGACGCTTACGGAGAAGCCCTTCATCACAATATTCCGCTGCTGTATGGGACACGCGTGGCTTTGCTGCTGAGCGTGATCGCCCATGTCTGGAGCGCGATTCAACTGTTGCAGCTAAAGAACGCGGCGCGGCCGGTGGCCTATGCACGGTATACGCCGATCGTTTCGAGTTACGCCTCGCGGACGATGTATTGGAGCGGGCCGATTGTGCTGGCGTTTATCATCTATCACCTGCTGCACTTCACAACGGGCCAAGCCCATCCCGATTTTAAATACCTGCATGTGCAGGAGAATGTGATCCGGGGATTTTCAGTCTGGTATGTCTCGTTGTTCTACATCGTCGCGATGGCGATGCTTTGCCTGCATCTTTATCATGGCGTGTGGTCGATGTTTCAGTCGCTGGGGATTTCGCATCCGGCCTATACGCCGAAACTGAAGCTGGGCGCCAAGGCGTTTGCGATCCTGATCGCGGCGGGAAATATTTCGATTCCGCTTGCGGTTTTGACAGGAGTGGTGAAATAAATGAACTCCCGCACTCCAACCGGCCCGATTGAACGGCGCTGGGAAAACACAAAGTTTGAGATGAAGCTGGTGAACCCGGCGAATAAGCGGAAGTACAGCGTGCTGGTGGTTGGCAGCGGATTGGCCGGCGGTTCGGCGGCGGCGACGCTGGCCGAGCTCGGCTATAACGTCAAGTGCTTCTGTTTCCAGGATTCACCGCGGCGCGCGCATTCGATTGCGGCGCAGGGCGGGATTAACGCGGCCAAGAACTACCAGAATGACGGCGACTCGATTTACCGGCTGTTCTACGACACGGTGAAGGGCGGCGATTTCCGGGCGCGGGAATCGAATGTCTACCGGCTGGCGCAGATTTCGGTGAATATCATTGACCAAGCGGTGGCGCAGGGCGTGCCGTTCGCGCGCGAGTACGGCGGGTCGCTGGCCAACCGGAGCTTCGGCGGCGCTCAGGTTTCGCGAACCTTTTATGCTCGCGGGCAGACGGGCCAGCAGTTGCTGCTGGGCGCTTACCAGGCGCTGGAACGGCAGATCGATGCGGGACGCGTGAAGATGTATGCCCGGACGGAGATGCTGGATCTGATCGTGATCGACGGCAAGGCGCGCGGGATTGTTACGCGGAACCTGGTAACGGGTCAGGTTGACGTTCATATGGCCGATGCGGTGATTCTCGCCACCGGCGGTTACGGGAACGTTTTCTATCTCTCGACGAACGCCAAGGGCTGCAACGTGACGGCTAGCTGGCGGGCGTACAAGCGCGGCGCATATTTCGGCAATCCGTGCTTCACACAGATTCACCCGACGTGCATTCCAGTGAGCGGCGACTATCAGTCGAAGCTGACGTTGATGTCGGAGTCGCTGCGCAACGACGGACGGATCTGGGTGCCGAAGAAGCAGGGCGACACGCGCGGGCCCCGGGAGATACCGGACGCGGAGCGGGATTATTTTCTGGAGCGGATGTATCCGAGCTTCGGCAACCTGGTGCCGCGCGACGTGGCCAGCCGCGCGGCCAAGCGCATGTGCGATGAAGGGCGCGGCGTGGGACCGTCTGGCCTGGGCGTTTATCTGGACTTCGGAGCGTCGATTGAGCGGCTGGGCAAGCAGGCGATCTCGGAGCGCTACGGCAACCTGTTCGAAATGTATGAGCGCATCACGGGAGAGAGTCCATATGAGGTGCCGATGCGGATCTTCCCGGCCGTGCACTATACGATGGGCGGGCTATGGGTGGATTACCACCTGATGTCGACGATTCCCGGACTATTCGTGCTGGGCGAGGCGAACTTCTCCGACCACGGCGCCAACCGGCTGGGCGCGAGCGCGCTGATGCAGGGGCTGGCGGACGGCTACTTTGTGATTCCGTATACGTTGGGCAGCTATCTGGCGTCGAACACGCTGGAGAAGGTCTCCGACGAGCATCCGAGTGTGAAGGCGGCGAAGGACGAAGTGAACGGCCGCGTGAAGAAGCTCTTGAGCATCAACGGATCGCGGACGGTAGACAGTTTTCACCGCGAGTTGGGCAAGCTCATGTGGGACTACTGCGGGATGGCGCGCAATGAGGCTGGATTGCGCGGGGCGGCCGAGAAGATACGGGCGCTGAAGGCGGAGTTCTGGCAGAGCGTCAAAGTGCTTGGCGATGGGAACGATTTGAATCAGAGCCTGGAAAAGGCGGGCCGCGTGGCGGACTTCCTGGAGCTGGGCGAACTGATGTGCATCGATGCCGCCGAACGCAAAGAGAGCTGTGGCGGCCACTTCCGCGAGGAGTATCAGACGCCGGAAGGGGAGGCGATGCGGGACGACGTCAACTACGCCTATGCGGCGGCGTGGGAGTACAAAGGCGACGGAGAGCCGGCGGCGCTGCACAAGGAGCCGTTAACGTTTGAGTATGTGAAGCCATCCCAGCGGAGCTACAAGTAAATGCGCTTAACACTGAACATTTGGCGCCAAAAGGGCCCGGCGGACAAGGGGCGGATGGTCCCCTATACGCTCGACAACGTCAGCGAGCATATGTCGTTTCTGGAGATGCTCGATGTCTTGAATGAGCAGTTGATCGGGAAGGGCGAAGAGCCGGTTGCCTTCGATCACGACTGCCGCGAGGGCATTTGCGGGGCGTGCGGGTTTGTGATTAACGGCGTGGCACATGGGCCTCGGCGAGGGACCACAGTTTGCCAGCTTCATATGCGGTCGTTCAAGGACAACGATGAGTTGTTCCTGGAGCCGTGGAGGGCGTCGGCGTTTCCAGTGTTGAAAGATTTGATGGTGAACCGTTCGGCGTTTGACCGGATTATCGGCGCTGGCGGCTATATCAGCGTACCGACGGGCAGCGCGACGGATGGGAACTCGATTCTAGTTCCGAAGCAGGAGTCGGATCTGGCGATGTCGGCGGCGGCGTGTATTGGTTGCGGCGCTTGTGTGGCGGCGTGCCCGAATGCGAGTGCTTCGCTGTTTACGAGCGCGAAAATCAGTCATTTGGGCCTGCTGCCGCAGGGTCAGCCGGAGCGCCATTCGCGCGCGTTGAACATGGTGGCGCAGGCGACCGAGGAGGGCTTCGGGAACTGCACGAATATCGGGGAGTGCGAGGCGGTTTGCCCGAAGGGGATTCAGCTTGAATATATTGCGCGGATGAACCGGGATTTTCTTGTTGGGGCGGCGGTCTATCGTGAGCCGCAGGCCGAGGCGGGGGCGGGGTAAACTTAGCTTAGGATTTCCCAATGGACTCTATAGGGGCAATTGAGGCGAAAAATCATCTGGCCGCGCTGCTCGATCGCGTTGCTCGGGGGGAATCCATCACGATCACGCGCGACGGCGTTCCCACCGCGAGACTGGTTCCGGTCGAAGAGAATCGACAAAGATTGAGCCATGCGGAGATCGTCGATGGGATGCGACAGCTTCGGTCGCGCGTCAAGCGAGGGAAGATGACAGTCCGGGAGATGGTGGAAGAGGGTCGACGGTATTGACTTCTGTCGTGATCGACGCTTCAGTCGCGCTGGCATGGTGTTTCCCCGACGAATCAAGTGACTATGCCGACTCAGTGTTAGTTGCACTGGAAGGCAAGACGATTCTGGTCCCCGCGGTTTGGAGCCTTGAGGTCGGAAATGCGATGCTCATGGGCGAGCGGCGCAAACGGATCGGCGCCGAGGATATTGAGCGGTTTGTGGAACTCGTCAAGAGCCTCCCGATCCAACAGGACGTCACACCGGTTGCCGATTCGTTCGGTAAAGTGCTTGGTGTGGCTCGAGAACAGAATTTGACTGCGTACGATGCGGCGTATCTCGAACTGGCTGTTCGCCGGAGGGTACCTTTGGCCACGTTGGACAAGAAACTGCGCGAGGCGTCGAGACTGCTGGAATTAGCGATATTTGCTTCCTAGCGACTGAAACTCCCGCGCTACAATCCATCCATGAACCGCCGAACGCTGTTGGGTCTACTTCCGGCTGCATTGAACGCCCAGCAGCTTAGCCAGTCCTTTGATTCCCACGGCCCCGTCGTCATTGAGCGGAAACGGTCGTGGAAGCCGCGGGCCGGGGAGACGGTGCTGGCGATTCAGCCGCATAGCGACGACGTACCGATATTTGCGGCGGGGTTGTTTGCCAAGCTTATCGACTAAGGCGCCACGCCGTACCTCATCCGCGTTACCAATGACGATATGGCCGGGCCGGGAAACTACGCTGAGACCGTAACGGCGAATTTACGCGATAACGATGCGCTGGGCAAGGTGTTTGGTGTGAAGAAGATTTTCGATCTGAACTACAACAACCACAACATGGACAATATCGCCCGGAACGCCATTCGCGCGCGCTGAACATGGTGGCGCAGGCGAGCGCGGAAGGCTTCGGGAACTGCACGAATATCGGGGAGTGCGAGGCGGTTTGCCCGAAGGGGATTCAGCTTGAATATATTGCGCGGATGAACCGGGATTTTCTTGTTGGAGCGGCGGTTTACCGGGAGCCGCAGGCGGAGGCGGGGGCGGGGTAACGAGTTTCGGCGTAGCGCCGCGTTTAGCGTTAGGGATGAGGAACGAAATGCCGGGGGGAAATTGGGGCGGAATTTGGTGGCATTAGGGTGCCTCCGGCGTTCCGGCGCTCTTGGCCGCCGCTCGAATTTCTTCGACGTCGGCAAGATCGCGCAATCGGCCAGCCGCCAATTTGGATGCGATGAGATCGTCCCTGGAGATAAAGAATGCGGTGAGGCCGGTGGCGTGGTCGATGATTCCTTCAATGCGCCTAGCCCAAGCGGAGTCAAAATCAACACCATCGATGCCGGGGAGGATATCGACCGCGATGGGTTCCCTCCCGAAGCGTATGAATTGGCGCGGGTCAGCTAGATCTTCCGCGGTCACATTTCCAAGAGGAGCGCCGAAAGCGACGAGCGCGGCGAAGACCGCCTTCCCGTTGGGGGGATCGGCTTTGATGAACACGTCGATATCCTTGGTAGCGCGAGGTTGCCCGTAAAACGAAACCGCGTAACCTCCGACAATAAGGTACTTAACGCCGTGGGCGTGGAAGGCGGACAAGAGGTCCTTGAAGTCTTGGTACATCGGAAGACATCCCTTTCAGCCGATACGCAGCAGTAGTGAGTTCCGAAACTGCGTTCATGCGTTCGTGCACAGGACGGCTTTGCCAGTAACGGTACTCGTCCGCCTTCATTTCCGTGTGGCTCGTGTACTTGCGGACTATTTTTTCCATGGCGTAGATCTTTGGGCCTTTGCCGGAGGGTTATTCAGGCATCGGCGTGCGCGTTGCGCTTGCTTCAAATTATGAGTTTAGCTATTTCCGATCATTGCTGTCCAAGACAAGCGGACAGCAATTGAAACGAATAGGCTTGTTGCACCGGACTATACAAATTTGGGGAGGATGTCGTGCTGTTTAATTGAGGTGTGGGGGCTGCGGAGCGCTACAATCCATCAATGAACCGCCGATCGCTATTTGGGCTGCTTCCTGCGGCGCTGGCAGCCCAGCAACTGAGCCAGTCTTTTGATTCCCACGGCCCCGTCGTCATTGAGCGGAAACGGCCGGGGAAGCCGCGGGCCGGGCAGACGGTGCTGGCGATTCAGCCGCATAGCGACGACATCCCGATATTTGCCGCCGGGTTATTTGCCAAGCTTATCGACGAGGGCGCCACGCCGTACCTGATCCGCGTCACCAATGACGACATGGCCGGGCCGGGGAACTATGCTGAGACCGTTACGGCGAATCTGCGCGATAACGATGCGCTTGGCAGGGTGTTTGGTGTGAAGAAGATTTTCGATCTGAACTACAACAACCACAACATGGACAATATCGCCCGGAGCGAACTGCGGCAGCGATTCATCTTTTTGTTCCGGCTGCTGAAGGCCGATATCGTCATTACCTACGACCCGACGGGCCACTACGAAGAGAATCCAGACCACTATGTGACGAGCGCGTGCGTTGAGGCGGCGGCGTGGATGGCGGGCGGGTCGAAGGATTATCCGGAGCACTTCGGGGCAGGGCTGAAGCCTTATGGCGTGAAGGAGAAGTATTATTTCGCCCGTTTCCAGCAACAGGTGAATCGCGTGATCGATATTGAGCCTTGGGTGGAGAAGAAGATCGACGCGAATTTGGAAAATAAGGCGCAAGGGCCGGCCGGTGAGAATGGGGCGCGATTGCGGGCAAGTCTGGCAAAGCAGGGTAAGACGCTGCCTCTGCTTGGCAATGACGACCGTACCGCTAACCGGGAGTACATCCGGGAGTTCCTGCTCCACCGCGACCGGGAAATCGGCAAGACGCATGGGCTTCAGTATGCGGAGCAGTATCACTACATTGGTCCGCCCGAAGACAAAGTGGGCGAGTACATTCGCCGGAACGCCAAATAGGTATGACGCTTACTCGCAGGGTTTTGCTTGGCGCGGCGGCGGTCAGCAGTTTTGCCGCGCCGCCTGTATTTTCGACGGGTGTTCCCGCGGCTACGAAAGATAAGCCGCAGTCGAAGATCTGGCAGGCGTATGGGGCCTGGTGGGCGTTGCTGCCGGTGAAGAGCGGCGCGAGCCTTTGGAAGCGTGGTGCGGGCGGATGGCAGCGGGAGACGCATTTGGATTCGGTGCTGGCCGGGTTGCCGGGGCAGGCGGATGTAGTGTCATCGGGAGCTACAGTAGCGGCGGTGCTTGTGGAAGATGCGCGGCTGGCGATAGTGCGGCTTGGGTGGAATGCTTCGAAGGGCCGCTATGAGGCGGCTGGGCCGGCTGCCGTGTGGACCGGCGACACGGGGATTGAGACCGCTACGATCGCGCAGGCGGGCGGCAGGCTGTGGGTGGCTTACAATTCGCGGCGCCATATGTGGGCGCTGGCGGTTGTGCCCGATTGGCGGCCGGTGCAAATTACGGCCACGCCGGCGAAGGATGACGATATTTGCCAGATTGTCGCATTCATCGGGAGCGTGGGCGTGATCTGGTCCGACCAGAATTCTGATGCGGTTTACTTGCGGCGCTATGACGGGCGCCAATGGCTGCCGGCGGAGACAGCGGCCTCCGGCGGCAAGACGGCGGACGATCATATTAGCACCGCTGTGGCGAGCGACGGCACGCTGTATGTCGCAACGAAGAATTCGGTGGATGAGTTGGGCCAGCCGCAGCAGGTGCTTCGCATCCGCAGTCCGAAGGGCCAATGGCGGAACATTTCGTATGCGCCGTTGACGAAGTCCGAACAGCCGACGCGCCCGATTGCTCTGCTCAGTGCGGATCAGCGGACACTTCATCTCCTGCATACGGTGGGGCATCGTGGGGCGAAGCCGGCGCGGAGCAGCATTGTGATTCACTCGACTCCCGCGGGCAACCCGAAGCTGGATGCGGCGCCGCGCACTTTGATTGACGGCGCGGCGCAGATCAACAACGTCACGGGTCCGAAGACGGGGAGCGGGCTGGTGCTTGCCTCCGATCAGGAAGGAAATATTTACGAGGCGCGGATCGGCTGAGCGGCGACCAGACGGCGCTGCGGGTCGATCATGGCGAAGGCGGCGCCGCTCAAAATGAGCAGTGCCGCGAGCGGCATAAGCGCCAAATCGTAACTTTTGAAAAACTGCACGAGATAGCCGAAGGCCACGGCGGAGAGAAAGGAACCGAGCTGGCCGGCGGTGTTCATGGCTCCGGAGACGGCCCCGGTATGTTCGCCGCCGACATCGGCGCAGACGGCCCAGGCGACGGGCAGCATCATGTTCATAACGCCCATGCCGATGGCGAGCATGGCTACAGCCCAGTAGTTGTCCGTTGTGAGAGTCGCGGCGATGATGGCGATGCCGGAAAGGATCAATGACGGCGCTCCCACGGCGCAGCGGCCGATTCGCAAACCGTATCGCGCGGCGAGCGCATCGCTGAGGAATCCGCCGGCGAGAATACCACCGATGCCGGCCACGAACGGGAGGGAGGAGGCGAAGCCCATTTCGGCCTCCGTCATGCCGCGGCCCGTCTGCAGGTACGTGTAGATCCAGGTGAGATAGAACGTGGCGCCCCAGCAGTAAAAGTGGTACATGACGAGCACCCAGCGGAAGTTCCCGTCGCTGGCGATGCGGCCCCAGGGCGCCGAATGGCGCTCGACCGTTGTTCCCGGATCGCGGTACCAAATGTGCCAGAGGGCGGCCCAGAACAGTCCAAAGACGGCGAAGACGAAAAACGGCATGCGCCATCCGTAAGCGCGCATGATAGGCACGACCAGTAGCGGCGTCATCATCCCTCCCACGGCGGTGGCGATCCAAAACGCCGAGCTTGCCCTGGCGCGTTCGCCGGGAGCGAACCAGCGCGCTACGACGGCGGTGCTGTTGGGGAATGCCCCCGCCTCGCCGGCGCCGAAGAGGAAGCGGACCGCGAGCAGCGGGGCGAGGCCGGTTACGGCGCCGGTTAATGCGGTGAAGCTGCTCCACCAGACGACGATGCGGGTGAGCACCACGCGATGTCCGGCGCGATCGCCCAGGGCTCCGGCTGGGGCTTCGAAGAGCGCGTAGGCCAGCGTGAAAGCGCCGGCTACCCAGCCCCATTGGACGGGGCTTAGGGAGAGGTCGGCTTGAATGCGGGGGGCAGCGACGCCGATGGCCAGACGGTCCAAATACATGATGAAGACCATCAGGAAGAGCATTCCCAAGACGAGTCGGCGCTGCGGCATAGCCGATGGTAGCGCAACGCGCCGGAGGCGCTTTAATCGATTTCAGAGTCGAGTGGCACGCTGTCAGGTGGGAGCTGGCGTGTGCGTAGTTCTTTCGGCTCGCCGGCGGAAGATTCTTCCATCCCCCGCACCAGCTCGGCTTCCAGGAACTGCCCCTCTTCGACCAGTTCCGTAACCGACTCCGAATTGGTCTCGGCAATGTCTGAAAGGCCCTGTGTATCACCCGATTGCCCCGCCGAAGTGGGTCCGGTCCCTTTGGGCCGTTCCTCCACTACCGGGTACGTCGGGATCCCTTTTCCTGTCTGGCTACTCATGCTTTTTCGTTCGCACGCCACGCACCAATCACCGGCGCCCCCTGAAATGGCCCTTAGCTTGCTGCATAGAAGGTGTAAAGGAATTCTCGATGTCAGAACAAACCTGGACGGGCCATATCAGCGACAGTTTCTGCGGTGCTTCGCACCAGCGGAGAGGTGTAAACAAGCACCATAAAATGCCGGCACGAGAATGTACATTGATCTCCGTAACTGAAGGCGCAGAGTTCGTGTTTGTCAGTCTGGGCGTGGTTTACAAGATCACCAATCAGGACTTCCCGAAGCTGGCCGATTTCGCCGGAGAGACGGCGAACCTCACCGGGATTTTGAACGGCGACGCGATTACGGTGCAGAAGTTAGAGCTGCCGGTAGCGGACGGCGCAAAGATTTCGGTATTCGGTATTTTTTACGAGAAAGAGCGTGCAGACGAGGCGGTGAAGCTTCTGACGGCGAGCGAATTTACCGGCGACGATGTGAGAGTGCTGGCTCCGGAGGTGTGGGGTTCCAAGGACCTGGCGCATGACCGGAATGCACGCGCGGGCAATAGCACGGCGGTGGTTACCACCAGCGTTGCATTGGGGGGCACAATGGGCCTTGCGGCCGGAATTGGCCTAGCGGCGATTCCCCTCGTGGGTCCCGTAGTGGCAGCGGCACCTTTTATAGGTGCGTTGGCGGGGATGGGCGCTGGAGGGGCCGTGGGCGGTGCGATTGACGCCGTGGACGCGGCCGGTCCGCCCGAAGAAGAGGCGAAGCGTTATGAGAGACACATTCCCGAAGGCGGGACGCTGGTGACCGTGCATTGTCACAACCGCGAGCGCGCGGCGCATGCGAAGGAGCTTCTATCACAAGCCGGCGCGCGCGCCATTTCGTCGTCCGACGAACCGGCAGCGGCGTTTCAGGCTGAATTAGAAGCCGGTATTCGACATTAGTCCAGTAAGAGAATTCAAAGGAAAACCATGAGCAAGAACACTTCCGTAGAGAAGTCCCGTCCGTTTCTGACCGACGTTGAGGAACTACGCCGCCGCGCCAGGGAGCATATGGAAATGGGGGCGGTGACTTCCGCCTACCGCGCCGACCGGGAGAGGGTGATCAAGATTCTGAATGAAGTGCTGGCGACGGAGCTGGTGTGCGTGCTGCGTTACAAGCGGCACTACTATATGGCGACCGGCATTCACGCCGAACCGGTGGCGGCGGAGTTCCTGGAACATGCCGAGGAGGAGCAGGAACACGCCGATGTGATCGCTGAGCGAATCACGCAGCTTGGGGGTGAGCCGGACTATAATCCGGAGGGTCTGGCGATGCGCAGCCATTCGCAGTACGTGGAAGGCGAGTCGCTGCTGGAAATGGTGCAGGAGGATCTGGTGGCCGAACGCATCGCGGTCGAGTCCTATAGCGAGATCATTCGCTATTTGGGGGATGACGACCCGACAACGCGGATCGCGATTGAGAAAATCATGGCCAAGGAAGAAGAGCACGCCGAGGATATGCGAACGATCCTGGAGTCGCTGCACAAGTCGGAATTGCATGCCGCCAGACCGGTTAAGTAGTTTCGGGCCGCGCCACCACGTGTTGCGGATTTCCGTTCAGATATGCCTCGACATTCTCGATGGCCAGAGCGAGGCCAGCTTCCAGGACCTCCGGCGTCACGCCGGCGCAATGGGGCGTGAGGACGACGTTATCGAGTGCAAGTAAGTCGTGGTTGGAGGGGAGCGGCTCGACATGGAAGACGTCCAATCCGGCGCCGGCGATGTGGCGAGCCTTTAGAGCTTCGATCATCGCCGCTTCATCGACGATGGGGCCGCGGGCGGTGTTGATGAAAATGGCCGAGCGCTTCATGATGTCGAACTCGTGAGCGCCGATGAAGCCGGTGGTTTCCGGGGATTGGCGAAGATGGAGGCTGACGACATCGCTTTCGCGCAGCAGCGTGTCGCGATCGACGAGGGTAAAGCCCAGGGCGGGATTGGGGTTCATGGTCCAGGCGATGACGCGCATGCCGACGGCCTCGCCGAGTTTCGCGAACTGGCGGCCGATGGCCCCGAGACCGATGATGCCGAGCGTTTTGCCGCGTAACTGCACCGACTGCCCGCGGGGCCATGCGCCGGCGACCACTTGCTGATGGAGCCCAACGACGCGGCGGGCAACGACGAGAGTGAGCATGAGGCAATGCTCGGCGATGGAGATGGCCGCGACGCCGGGAGTATTTGTAACCGTGACGCCGTGGCGGGCGGCGGCTTTGAGATCGACGTTGTCGGTGCCGGTGCCCCAAATCGAAAGGACCTTCATGCGGGGGCAGGAGGCGAAAACGCTTTCGGTGAACTTGGTGGAGGACCGGATGTTGATAACGGCTTCAAAGTCCCGGATGCGCTCGATGAGCGTGGCTTCCGATCCGGGGAGGGACTCGAAATAAGTAACCGGGTGACGTTCGGCCATGGGGCCATAGGCCTCGCACGGCCCCATTACGGCGGGGAAGTCGTCCGGAATGACGATAGTGACCATTGGCAAATTATCGCAGCAATTTGACGATTTCGCGTCCGCCGGCATAGGTGAAAAATGCGAGCGCTGATATCAGAACAATGTTCAAGCCGAGAGTGGCGCGAAACTCGCGGCCGACCCAAGTTTCGCGGTTGTTCATGATGAGCAACGTGAGGGCCAGCAGCGGCAGGAGGGTGGCGCCGGTTAAACCGAAGGCGAGTTGGAGTTGCTCGACGGGCCAGCGAACGAGGAGCAGGGGAATAGTGGCCATCGCGGTCAGGTAGAGCCGGTAGGGGCGTGAGCGTTCGACGTTGGTTGCGCTTGCTCCTTTGCGGAGCGCCAGGAAGTCTGAGAACAGGTAGGGGAGGCTTTGCCAGACGCCGAGCATCGCGGAGAAGACCGCGGCCCAGAAACCGATGAGAAAGAGCCATCGGCCGGGCGCGCCGAGGTGGAGTCCGAGTTGATCGGCGAGGAGGAGGGCGAGGGCGGTTCCCTGCCCCTTGACTTGCACGCGGGATCCGATGATGACGACGGCCATGCCGAAGACGCCGATGACGGCGTAAGAGAGAAGCAGATCGGTACGGCAGGCGCGCAGGCCTTCGGCGCCGGTGCGGCCTTCCTCGCGAATCCAGTAGCCGTAGCTGATGAGCGCCATGGTGCCGCCGATGGCACCGATGAGCCCGATAGCCCATACACTGCCGGCGGCTTGCATCGAGGGAATAAAGCCGGTTGCCACGGCGGTCCAATCCGGGGCGAGCAGGATCGCTGTGAGCACCACGGTAGCGAACATGGCGCCAACGCAAACGGCGAGTACGCGTTTCAGCAGTTCATAACCGCCGAAGAGTACGAGCACGAGGCTGGTCAGGGAGTGGATGGCGGCCCAGGCCGTGCGGGAGAATTGCAGATCGCCGAGCGGAATGAGCGCGGCGCCGGCGACGCCGCAGGCGCTGGCCAACATGCCGCTGGTGACCAGGGTAAAGAGCAAAAGGTACGGGAAGAAGATCCACTGAATCCAGGCGCCAAGGCGGGTGACCCAGCCCTCCAGCAGCGTTGTCCCGGTGGCCATCTGCCATCGCGCGATGCCTTCGGTGAGCGTCCACTTCAAAACGATTCCCGCGGGCACCGCCCACAATACGGCAAGGCCCGCTTCGGCTCCGGCGAGGCTTCCGGTCAAGATATCGCCGGCGCCCACGCTTGTGGCGGTGAGCAGGATGGCGGGACCGATGTCCGCCAGGCGGAATCCGCGGCGTTTTTCGTCGATGGACGTGGAGGCCAAGTCCCTAGAGAATAGCGCGGCGGAAAGGCGGCTAGGGATACACTATTGCCATGCGCGTCCGATTCCCGATCCTCGCACTGATCGCTGTGTTACCCGTAGCCGCCCAGCATGGCCGCTATTTGAACGAGTCGCGGCATCCGTCTATTGGCAAGCCGGAGGCCATCGCCGCCGGGGCAAAGCTGTTCTCCGCTTCGTGCAGCGGCTGCCATGGACCGGACGGCAGCGGCGGAGCGCGCGGTCCGAACCTGGTGCAGCGAGCGCTGTGGCATCCGCTGGCCGATGAGGCGATATTCAGCGCGATTCGCAACGGCGTGCCAGGGACCGACATGCCGCCGACGAAATTGAATGACGATTCGACGTGGAATCTGGTGGCCTATATTCACGCGCTGACGGGACCGGCGAGTGAACAGAAAGTGCCGGGCGATCCGGCCGCGGGCAAGCAGGTTTACACGAGCGCCGGGTGCGCAGGGTGCCATGCCATTCGCGGGGAAGGCGCGCTGCTGGCGCCGGACCTGTCAAATATCGGCGGCAGCCGGCCGCTGCCGGTGATTCGTGAAGCGATTCTGGAGCCGTCGAAGGATCTGTTCTACCTGGGTAATGAGAGCGTCAGCGTTACGTTGAAGAGCGGCGCTAAATTGGATGGGATCGCGCGGAACCGGAGCAACTACTCGCTGCAACTCATCGATAAGAGCGGCAAGCTGCACTTGCTCCAAATGAACGATGTGAAGGAGATGACGATTCGTTCGACTTCGCCAATGCCCGGCGACTACGGCAAGCGGCTTTCCAAGGATCAGCTTCGCGATCTGCTGGCTTATCTCGCCGCTCAGGACATCCGGTAAATACTCATGCGCCAATACATTTTGCTCCTTGCCTCGGCTGCGGTTTTGGTGGCCCAGGCCAAGTACGAAGACATCGTGAAAGGACCAAGCGTTGACTGGCTGACGTACGCCGGCAACTATCAGGGCTGGCGGTACTCGCCGCTTAAGCAGATTACGACGGCTAACGCCCGGATGATCGCGCCGAAGTGGGTTTACCGGGTGCCGGACGCGAAGCGGCTGAGCTCGTCGCCGATTGTTTACGACGGGGTTCTTTACATTACCGATACCAACTCGATTTATGCGGTGGATGCGCGGTCGGGGCGGCAGATCTGGCAATGGGCCGATCCGCGGGCGAAGAGTCAGGGGGTTAACCGCGGCTCGGCGATTTTGGGGAATCGGGTTTACTTCACGACGGCGGATAATCACCTGGTGGCGCTGGACCGACGGTCCGGCGGGGTGGTGTTCATGAAGAAGTTCGCCGACGAAAAGAAGGGCACAACTTCGACTTCGGCGCCCCTGGTTGTGAAGGACAAGGTGATTGTGGGCAGTGCGGGCGGCGATAGCGGGATGCGCGGGTTTATCGCGGCGTTATCGGCTGAAGATGGACGGGAAATCTGGCGCACGTATACGGTGCCGGCGCGGGGCGAGCCGGGCGCCGATTCCTGGGGCGACCTGATTGAATGGGGCGGCGGAGCGACGTGGCTTTCAGGCACGTACGATCCGGAGTTGAACACGCTCTTCTGGACGACGGGGAATCCGTGGCCGGACTTCGCCGGCGCCACGCGGAAAGGCGACAACCTGTACACGTGTTCGCTGCTTTCGCTCGATCTGGATACCGGAAAAATGAAGTGGCACTTTCAGTTCACGCCGCATGACACGCATGATTGGGACGCACAGAGCTGGCCGGTGCTGCTCGATACGGAGATAAATGGGAAGGCGCGCAAGGTGGTGCTGCATGCCAATCGCAACGGGTTCTTTTATGCGCTGGATCGTGTTACCGGGGAGTTTCTTCGCGCGACACAGTTAATCGACCATGTGACTTGGGCCAAGGGTATCGACAGTAAAGGGCGGCCAATAGAAATCGCCGGGCAGGACCCGACACCGGAAGGCAATTGGGTTTGCCCGAGCGTGAAGGGTGCGACGAATTGGATGGGACAGTCGTTCAATCCGCAGACGGGGTTGTTGTACGTGATCACGCTGGAGCAGTGCGGGCGTTACAACATGTCCACGCAAGTTCCGAAACCGATGACCAATTTTTCGGGCGGCGGCGCGACGGAGGAGGGCGGCCAGGTGATCGTGCGCGCGCTGGATCCGAAGACGGGGAAAAGGGTTTGGGAGTACCCGGTGACAGGAGCCGGGCGGATGTGGACAGGGACGGTTTCCACAGCGGGCGGCGTGGTGTTTACCGGTGACGACGACGGCCATTTTGTGGCTCTGGATGCGAGGACGGGGAAGAACCTTTGGCACTTCAACATGGGGGAGTTGTCGACGGCGTCTCCGATTACGTACTCAGTGGATGGAAAGCAATATGTCGCGATTGCTTCGGCGACTTCGGTGTTTTCTTTTGGGCTGTTTGAACCGATCGAGCCGGCCGCGGCGCCGGTCATTACTGTTGTGAAGTAGGTAACGGCAACACCTGGCTTAATTGGCGCTATCCAACGGTTGGAGGCACCAATGAAATCCATACGCATCGCCGCGCTGGGACTTTGCGCGGGAGTCCTTTTCGCGCAGGAACAGAGCCGCATCGAGACTCGAACAACAACAACAAAAACAACCTGGAACGGCACACTGGTGGACGACGCTTGCCAAAGCACGCGGACCGAACGGAAGGAGTTTCGCGAAACGGATCAGAATCGCACCGTGACCACGACAACTCGTACTGAAACTGTCGCTTGTCCGGTTACTACTACAACGACGACCTTCGGACTAATGACCGCGGATGGGCGTTACTTGCGGTTCGACAACCCGAGCAATGCGCGGGTGGTGGAGATCGTGAAACGGGATCATCGAAGCCCGGCGCGCGTGACGGTGATCGGTACGGCCAATGGGGAAGTAGCAACCGTCGAATCGTTTGAGGGCGTGCCGGTCGTGCATGCCGCGATGGCGGCGGCAGCGCCTGCCGCGGTCGACGAAGACATCATTTTCGACGTTCGATACAACGACGACCGCGGTAAGCTGATCGTCACCAGCCGCGGCGTGAGCTTTGAGGATCTTTCCAACGCCAAGCACTCGCGTACTTGGACATACGCGCACATCAAGGAGTTGAAGCGCGATGGACGGAGAGAGGTGAAGATTGAACCGTACTCCGGCGATTCGTATGAGTTTAAGCTCGACGGCCGGGAACTTTCCGATAGCGTTTATAAGCTGATAGGAGATCGTATCGTCGCGGCCCGTACGCGGTAATTTTTGAACCGCCGGAGCCTGCGTTGCGAGTGGGCTCCGGCGCTACCCCCAAATAATTGTTGACGAATATTTTGCCAGTTCTATACTCGGGGTAGAGATGTTTACTAACCTCAGGATTGGATCCGCGCTTTTACTGGTAGTCCTCCTGCTGATATATCCGGTTAGTATGTACGGCGGAGAATTGGACGACGCGGATCTGGATCCGATGTTGATCGAAGCGGCAACGGCTCCCGTGTTGGCTCCGGCTCCGATTCAGCCGAATGCACCTTTCGAGACGCCTCTCTACGGATCGAACGACCGGTTCATCTCGATCCACCAATACCGGATTTAGACCTTTCCGTCACGCTGCCCCGACTTGCCTTGCCCTCTGGAATGAGCGGCGCGCGACACGTGTCGCTTCGCGAAGGCCAGCTATCTGGAAAGGAACCCGGAATGAAAAACGTTCTCGTTGTATTGGTTGGACTCCTGTTGTTTGTGCCCGCGGCTGCTGCGAACGATGCATCCAAGGAGTTGTCGAAGAAGGAGCTGAAAACGCTGCTGGAAACGGCGTCTACTCCGCAGGATCATATGCGGCTTGCGTCCTATTACGAGGCCAAGGCCGTGAAGTATGAGGCCGACGCCGCCGAGCACATTGATTTGGCCAAGATGTACCGGGCACATCCAACAGTATCCGAGTACAAGCATCCGATGGCGCCGGAGACCGCGGCGCATTGCGATTATGTGGCGGAACAGTTGAAGAAGGCCGCCACGGAGGCGCGGAACCTGTCGGTGGAACACAGGAAAATGGCGGCGAAGTAAAGCTGCTATTCCAATCGGAGGGTGCTTGCCGGATCCACGTGGCAGGCACGCAATACCGGCAGTATGCCCGCCGCCAGCGCGGCTGTTATCAGGAGTAATGCAGCTAGCGCGATGGTGGCGGGATCTGCCGGACCAAGCCCAAAGAGAAGACTACTGAGGAGACGGCCGGCTGCGATTGACGCCGCTGTACCGGCAACCAGGCCGAGCGAGGAGACGATCAGGACATCCTTCATTACCGTGCGGGCAACGGCGGAGGCTCGCGCGCCGAGGGCGAGACGGATTCCAATTTCCCTGTTCCTGCGGGCGACCGCGTACGCCAAGGACCCGTAAATGCCGACGATAACCAGTGTCAAGGTCAGAGCGCCGAACAGCGTTGACAGATCGGCGAGCAGCGTTTCTCTTGCCACCTTCTGTTCGATTCGATCGTTCAGGGTCGCCATGCGCACTACGCGGAGGCGGGGATCTGCCTGACGGACCATGGCTCGGATTGCCTCGCTGGCCGGCACAGCGGCTGTACGAATTTCCAGGGAATGGATGCGGGAGTTGTTCTGCAGCGCCGCGAAGTAGACGAAGGGCGGGGACTGTTCCCGGAGATCGTTATACTTGCTATCCCGCGCCACACCGACGATGTCGTAGGCGGCACCGTTGAATAGGAGCTTCGCGCCGATGGGACGCTGGTTTCCCAGGAATCGGCTCACCATCGCTTGGTTGACGACCGCGATTCGCTGCGAGGCCGCGTGATCGGACGGTAGAATGCCGCGGCCCTCGAGAATCGGGATTCCGAGAGTCTCGAAGTATTTGGGCCCGACCCAGTTGGCGCTCGCTCGCGTGGCCTCCACCGGGGACGTTTGTCCTTCGATCTGGAATCCTTGAATGCCGCTGGCGTTGGCCAGGGTGCCGTTCATGGCGGCTGTTGCGGATGTGACGCCGGGTATGGCTTCCAGGCGGCGCAGGAGTTCCCCGGTCAGCGGCGCCCATTGGGGTTGGTATCCACGCTCAGTGTCGAGTTGAACGGTTACGACATTTCCGGCGCGAAGGCCTAGATCCTGATTCTTCAAATTGTGCAGAGTGCGGATGAATAAGCCGCCGGCGACGAGCAGCAGCATGGACAGGGCAACCTGAAACGATAACAGGGCTTCGCGGAGACCCCACCGGCCGTGGCGATTCGAAACGACGCCCCGCACGGCGTGCAGCGCCGGGGCAAGGCCGAAGAGTATGCCGGTTCCGAGGGAAATCGCGGCGGTGAATGCGAGGACTGTCGTGTCCGGCATGAGGTTGAGTGAAATGGTCCGGCCCACGCCGGAAACGAGATTCATAAGAAATCGCTGCCCCCACACTGCAAACAGCAGAGCGAGCAGACCACCCAAAACCGCCAGGAGAAGGCTCTCGGTCATCAATTGCCGGAACAGCCGGCCGCGGCCGGCGCCGATGGCAAGACGGGTGGCGATTTCCTTTTGACGGCTGGCGGCGCGGGATAGCAGCAGGCCGGCGAGGTTGGCGCAGGTGATCAGGAGCACAACGATGACGACGGCCATCAGCGCTCGCAGCGGCGTGCGGAATGTGTCGCGCAATCCGGGGCCGCCGAGGCCGCCCGGCTCCACTTCGATCCGGTCAATGAAGCGGTTCTGGAGGCTCGGCAAATGAAATGGCAGAACGTCCTTCAGGGACTGCGCCGAAACACCCGGTTTCAACCGGCCCATCAGGTTCAGCCATGTAAATCCCGCCGCAGTTCGAGGGGCCACGGGCATCAAGGGTATCGAGGCCCAGACGTCGGTGTCTTCGCCGGTGGTTTCGCTGAGGAACTCCGCGGGCGCTACGCCAACGATGGGGAACGCCATGCCGTCGAGCTTAATCTGCTGTCCGATCACCGGGCCTCCACCGAAGCCGCGCTTCCACCAGCCATGACTGATGACGGCCGCCGGTTGATCGTTATCGCCGGGCTGGAACAGGCGGCCCGCGAACGGACGCACGCCGAGAACTTCGAAATAGTTTTCGGAGACTATTTTCCGCCGTACCTGCTCCGATTCTCCGCCGATGGCCGCCTCGACGGGCGACAGCCAAGAGGCGGCAATTATTGCTGCGCTGGCGACGGCGCCATCGCGCAAGGCCCGGTAGTCGCCGTATCCAAAATCACCGATTTTCCCGTCCTTGGAGTACGAAGTCAGGACGACCAGGCTTTCGGGACTGGCCACCGGCAGCGGCTTGAGCAGGATGGCGTTCATGAGCCCGAAGATGGCGGAGTTGGCGCCGATTCCCAGTGCCAAGAGGAGTACCGCGGTGACGGTGAATCCGGGGCTGCGGCGCATGGTTCGGGCGGCATACCGGGTGTCGGCGGACAACTGCTCCAGCCACTGCCACGTCCACACAGAGCGGCTGGCCTCGGCGGCTTGCGCCAGGCTTCCTAATCGGGCGCGATCGTCTTCGTCGGCCGCGATGGCCTGTAGCGCGGCAAGTTCCTCGCTCATGTCGGCTTCCATCGTCCGGCGTTGCCCGGGCCAGAGATATTTGAGTTTCGCGAGCAGGCTCAACCTTTGCCGCCTTCCGGCACCGGGCCCATGACTCCGGCGACGGCAGTGACGAAATCCATCCATTTGGAGTGTTCGCGCTGCAGCTCTTTTCGGCCGGCCACGGTCAAGCGATAGTATTTGGCGCGGCGGTTGCTTTCCGACATTTCCCACTTGGCAGCCACCCATCCCTTGGCCTCCAGCCGTTTGAGGGCTGGGTAAAGGGAACCGAATTCGATGTCCAGCGCACCATTGGAGTGGGAACCGATTGCCTTGGCAATGCCGTAGCCGTGCAGGGGGGCGAGCAGGAGCGTTCGCAGGACAAGCATTTCCAAGGTACCTTGCAGGAGGTCCATATAGAGACACTCTATATATAGGCCGTCATAATGTCAATTGTCCGCGTCTGCACCGTTGGTCCACCAGATTGACTCGCCGGTCAGCGGAATATATCCTTGGGTCAATGGCTGTCCTTGGCAAGACTAAAAAAGACGTTCTGCTCGAGTTCCGAACGACGGAAATCCTCGAGGCGGCGCGGACTGTTTTCTCGTCGAAGGGATTCGGCGGCGCCACGATTGATGCCATTGCGTTGACGGCTGGTGTTGCCAAGGGCACGGTTTACCTATATTTCGAATCGAAGCGGGATCTGTACCTGGCGTCGATGCGGGAAGGCGTGCTGGCTCTTCACAAAGAGGTGGGGTCCGAGATGGAGGCGGCCAAGACGTGCGAAGCCAAGCTCCACGCGTTCATCAATGGCCGTTTTCAATACTTTTCACGGAACCGGGAATTTTTCCGCATCTACTACACTGAATTCTCGCATCTAGTTACGGGAACGGCCAACGCCCAGGCAGTGTTTCAGGACCTGTATGAACAGCAGGCAGCCGTTCTTGAAAGAGTTCTGGCGGAAGGAGTAAAGTCCGGTCAGCTCCGTCCTTTCGACATTCCAAAGACCGCCCGGCTGGTCTACGATCTAATCCGCGCCGCGCTCGCGCACCACATCATTCACGGCGCCGGGGAAGCGCCCGATGCCCCCGTAAGGACCCTATTCGATTTTGTCTGGAAAGGTATCGGAACCAAATGAAAATCCAGTACCCCTTGTTGCCCATTGCCGCATTGCTGCTGTTCACGGGCTGCAACAAGTCAGAGGCCACGGCTAATGCCGCCGGCAGCCCGGCCGCGCCGCCGGCTGTTTCGGTGAAAGTCGCCGCGGCCACGCTTCGCACGATGCCCGTTGAGATCAAAACGATTGGGAAAGTGGAAGCGATTGCATCGGTTCAGATCCGGCCCGTAATCGGCGGCACCGTGCTGAAGGCGAACTTCAAGGAAGGCGATAGCGTCAAGCAGGGCGATGTGCTGTTCGAGATCGATCCCCGTCCGTACCAGGAAGCGATCAAGCAGTGGGAAGCCAACATGGCGCGAGACCAGGCGCTGCAGGCGCAATCGGAGGCACAGTTGGCCAGTGCGCAGGCGCAGGAGTCATTCTACGGAATGCAGGCCGGGCGGTATGAGAAGCTGGCCAAAGAAGGGATTGTGTCGCAGGAGCAGGCCGATCAGGCGGGCGTCGAGGCGCGGGCGCGCCGCACCAATGTGCGCGCGGTGACGGCGGCTATCGACAGTATCAAAGCCACGATACGCGCCGACGCGGCGGCGCTCGATAATGCAAAGCTGAATCTGAGCTATTGCAGTATTAAGGCGCCGATTTCGGGACGGACGGGCGATATGCGGATCAAGCCGGGCAATTTAGTGAAAGCCAACGATTCCGATCTGGTTACTATTCACCAGGCGCAGCCGGCTTACGTGACCTTTACCGTGCCGGAGGCCAGGCTGATCTCACTTCGGCAGAAGATGGGCGCCGGGGGGCTAGCGGTTTCGGCGTCTATTCCCGGCGACACGCTGCCCGATTCGCGCGGCACCATTACATTCCTC
>Ga0315912_10001101_pt1 | contig 36103 bp, 28 predicted proteins | sample VfabasoilMG_FD_204469 | JGI IMG/M metagenome (GOLD analysis project Ga0315912, IMG submission 204469) | Garden soil microbial communities collected in Santa Monica, California, United States - V. faba soil | ecosystem: Environmental > Terrestrial > Soil > Garden | place: USA: California... | reverse complement strand
CGCCGATGCTCGTGACCCCGGCGTCACGAGCATCGGCGGCGCGGCCAATCAGAACCAAAGTCGGGTCGAGCCGGAGTCTCATGCCCTGGGGTGCGGGGCTCCGCGCACCACGGGTGCGCTGCGGTGCGCTGCGCGGATCACGAACCCGATGGCAAGCCGTACCGTGTCAGGGCGCAGATCCCGCGGGCGTCGCCGCGGGAAGGCCCAGGAACCTGCGGATCTCCTCGGCGGGCCACGGGGCGAAGAATGCCTCCACGCGCTGGCCGAGGAAGACGTAGGTCGCCAGCGTCATGACATCCGCATCGGAGACGAGCACCGCGATCCGGCCGCAGGGCTGATGCTGGATGTAGGCGCGCACCAGGGGCCGCACGGCATTGGTGTCGCACGAGCGACACACGATCATGCCTCCCAGCCGCGAGCTCGTGATGAACGTCTCGGCGTCGTCGGGCGTGGCGGTGAATGCCCCGTCTTCGTGGAGTCCGAGGGATCGGTGGATCTCCCGGCCTTCCGTCTCGTCCGAGGTGAGAATCACGAGCGGTGCAGGATCGAGCATTCGGCCTCTGCCCTCCGCCATCTCCTTCGGTATCCACCGGGCGCGGCTTGAGGGCAGCCCGGGCCTCTGTCCCGAGAAGCCACATGGCTCGCGCCGCCAGACGTGGACGGGGTGCGGTCGGTCACGTCATGCCTCCCCGCCTGAACTGCGCCCCCCCGTAATGGTCGGCCGTCCGCCGCCCCTCCGATCCGCAGGGCAGGCAACCCGTCAGGCGCGCGCAGCCTTCTTCGGCGCCTTCTTCGGCGCCCTCTTCGGCGTCTTCGCGACCTTCTTCGCCTTCGGCTTCTTCGACGACTCCTTGATGATCATGGGGTTCGCCCCGGTGCGTGCGATGGTGGCGCCGGAGTGCTTCTTCGCCGCCTCGATGAGCGCGTGGATGTCCCCGCGGTCGAGGGCGGATGCGGACTCGACGGTGACGCTGCGGACCTTGGTGCCGGAGCCCCCGAGGAGACCCTGGGGATCGGGGATGGACTTGTCGAAGTAGAGCTGAACCCCGGCTGCCGAGATGGCCATGGCGACGATGGCTTCGTATCCGCGCTCCGACATGCTGAACGACACCACGACGGACTTCGCGTAGTCGTAGACGATCTGATTCGCGCCGGGGAGCGCGCGCCGCAGCTTGGGCATGCACTTCTCGACGAGAGCGACGGTCCCGGGAGGGAACCGCGAAACGAGCGCGGAGAACTGGGCGCTGGGGCTGGGCTGGGTACTGCGCGGCATGCCCGACGATCACGGAGCCGCGCGATTTCGTCAAGAGCGTTCCCGTCAGGGACACGCGTCCGGCATGTTCCGCTGTACGCCGAACGAGTCGTTGCCCCATGGGCTGTCGCCGCAGGCGTTCTCGCCCTTGACGAGGTACCACCAGCCGTCCGACGACACGCTGCGACGCGAGTCGCTGGCGGCTGGAGCCGCCGGCGTCGCGAGGCAGGTCGCCGACACGAAGCTCCTGTCCGTCCAGAGCTGCACGATGCCGCCGGTCGCCACGTCGTAGGTCGTGCTCGCTCCTGCCTGTACCGCCAGGTTCGTCCATGCCATGAGAGCGACGGAGCCCGACTTCACGACCATGATGAGCGGCTCGATCGGGACCGCGAACGAGCCGCCGTCCAGCGGCGAGCAGTCCGCGCCGTTGTCGATGCCGTCGCCATCGCCATCCGTGTTGGCGCAGTTCGGCGACAGGAAGCACTCGGGATCGTCGCAGTCCACGAGGGTGTCCGAGTCGTCGTCCACGCCGTTCGAGCAGTCCTCGACCGTTGCCTGCACGACGACCGACCCGACGCCCGTCGCGATGACGGATCCGCACGTCGATTGCAGCGTCGCGTCGAGCCGCCACGTTCCGAGCTCGGCGAGGACGACGTCCTGCAGGGCGCGGCCGATCGTGAGACGCTCGCCGGCAGGCACGTTGATGCCGCCAACGACGAGGGTGACCTCGACGCCCGTGTAGGGCTGGACGCTTCCGTCGCCCGCGAGGTACGTCGTGGCGCTCGGGGACACGAGCGTCATTCCGACCTGCGTGCTCGCGAGGTCCGTGGTCGCGCCCGTGTTGAACACCGTGGCCTCGAGGAAGAGATCGGATGCTTCGGTCGTGCGGATCGCCGGACGCGCCGACACGCCCGCGAGCCTGCCGGCTGCCTCCAGGACGAAGGTGCGCTCGGCGACGAGTCCTCCCGCATCCTCGAGGATCAACCGCCAGGTACCCGTCGCGTCGATTGCGCCGAGCGCGAGCTCGTCGGTCGCGAAGCCCGACGAATCGGAGACGAGGGGATCCACGACCCGCCGGTCGGCGCCCGAGGGATCGACGTACCGCAGGACGTACCCGGCGCGCCGCGACGGGTCGAGCCCGCTCGCCTGCACGCGCACGGTGTCGCACGCAGCGAAGTGCATGCGCGACTGCCGATGGAGCGTGTCCGCGTAGGTGGCGATCTGCGAGAGCACCACCTCGTCCGTCGCGCGCGCCGTGATCGTCTCATCGTTCACGTCGTGCAGCACGACGGGCGTGGACGCCATGCTTCCGAGGGCCGCGCCTTGCGGGACGACGACCTGCACGACGAGAGGGAAGCGCCCGCTGTTGTGGCGCAGCGCCGGCGTCACGGTCAGGGGCTCGCCGTCCGAGATGTTCCCGTCGCCGTTCGGATCGGTCCACGCGAAGGCGGGCCAGCCCGCCGCGTTGACGAGCGGCTCGACCTCGAACGCGCGGTTGCCGCCGAGCGCGTTGCGCAGGACGTGCGCGAAGAACACCGACTTTCCGGGCCCGCCGTGGAGCTCGGTGCCGTCGGCGACGAGGTAGCTGGGCTCGAGCGAAGCGCCGCGGTGGACGGTCACCTCGACCTTCATCTGCGAGTAGCCGATGCCGGTGGCGATGCCGAACACGGAGCCCGCATTGCCGTTGGGCTCGTTCGCGGGAATGTCCACGATGCCGGCCAGGCACGTGCAGTCGCCCGTGGCGAGCATGCCCGTGTCGGGCAGGCCGTCGGCGTCGGAGTCGCCGCCCGTGACGGAGTCCCACACGCCGTCGCCGTTCACGTCGCTCGCCAGGATCTGATCGGGCACGCCGTCGCAGGTGGGATCGGTCGCGAGGCGCACCGCGTGACCCGACTCGCTGCGCAGGTTGATGTCCACGACGCCGGCGGCGCCCTCGTTGCACGCCTCCAACGGGAAGGCGGCGGACTGACCGGCCACTGCGTGCAGCGACTGATTCCAGCCCAGATGGATGTTGCCGACGCCGGTTTCGAGTGTCACCTCGTCGGAGTCGCCCTGCGGCGTGGGAGACGCGCGGAACGTCGTCACGTCGGTGCGATTGCCGCCCGAGCGCGCGCGAACGTCGATGAAGAGGCCGATGGACTGGCCAGGATCGACATTGGCGATCTCCGGATAGCCGTCGCCGTCGCGATCCCAGCCTGCCGTGATCGAGTCGCCGTTGTCCGTGAAGCGACCGTTCGCGTTGGCGTCCTCGGCGATCACGGCGTCGGGCGTTCCATCGAGGTCCGCGTCGACCGAAATCGTCTCGCGCAACGCGAGCGAGCCCGCGAGCGAGAGGCGGAAGCTTCCGCGGTTGAGGCCCACGTTCGTGAGCGTGATGACGTGGGTCGCGACACCGCCCGGCGTGACGGATGTGCGGCTGTCCGCTTCGAGCAGCGCCGCGACGAATCCTGAACCCGTGCCCGAGTCCGCCGAGCCGAGGTTGTCCTCCGCCGAGCTCGGCATCGTCTGAGGGTTGGAGTTGTTGGACGCGGCCACGTGGAAGTTGATGCCGGTACCAGGAGCGACGCCGAGCGCGGACCAGGGAACGCGCGCCTCGAAGGCCGTCCCGTCGGCGGTGCTACCGGTGATCGTCTCCGACCAGATCGCGCTGCTGTCGATGGCGCCCGGCGGCACCCAGCCGTCGGCGAGTCCGAAGACCGGATCCGTCATGGGATCGCCCAGCGGATCGATCGGCAGGTAGGGGAACAGGTCGCTGTCCACGTCCTGCGTGTTCGCGCGCTGCTTCACGCGCAGGACGACGTCGGAGGCGCCCATGCGGTCGTCGCCGTCGAGGTCGAGGTAGGTCCAGAACGCGTCGGTGTTGCCGCCCGCGCCGTCCCGAACGACGCGGACGAAGAGGTGCGCGGTGTCGTGCGTCCACGAGAACTCGCGCAGGTCGCGTCCGACGTCCTGCACGTCGCAGTCGCGATCGCGCGAGAGCGCGCAATCGGGGAACAGCGCGCCGGCGGCATCGAACGAGGTCTGCGACGTGTTGATCTCGACCTGCGACCAGTCGGCCAGGTCGCCGTCCATGGTGATCGTGACGAGCCGAGGAGCCGCGTCGAGAGGAGAGACGAGCGCAACGGCGACGACGAGTCCCGCGATGCGCGAGATGAAGGGGATAGGCATGACAGATCTCCGACGCGACCACCGAGTGGCCCGAGGCGACTACTCTCGGCGTGGACGCGAGTCTCCGCCGAGAGCTCCTGACAGCCGCGCGCGCGAGGCGCTGCGGTTCTCGTCGATCAGCCACCCGGGAGCAACAGGATGAGGGCGGCCGTTCGAGGAGCGACAACTTGCGACGGCAGTGGCTCTGCAACGCGCATGCCGAGCAGGGGTCCCGCTGGGGGGCGCTCAAATCGCACGAGCGGCGCCCTCGCGAGTGCAGGGCCTGCACGCGCGCGCGGCAGCGCTGCGCAGTGGCTCGTCGCGGTCGCCGCATGGCCGGGCCCGTTCTCGTCGCTTGATGCCTTCCCCACGATGCGAGATGCTCCCGCGCGAGAGGAGCGCCCCCGACATGAAGCCCATGCTCTCGACGCATCCGTCGTCCGCATCGCCCGACCGCACGTGGGCCGTCGCGTCCGACTTCGCGAACGCCGCGGGCCGCATCAAGGCGATCACGAAGGTCGAGATGTTGACGCCCGGCCCCGTTGGCGTCGGCACGCGCTTCCGCGAGTGGCGCGGGCGGCATGCCGTCGACATGGAGGTCGCATCGTGGTCCCCGCCGCGGAGCTATTCGCTGCGCGGCTACGCCATCGGCACCGAGTTCCTGTCCGAGATCCGCTGCATCCCCGACGGCACGGGCACGCGGCTCGAGATGGAAGTTCGCGTCAACCCGCAGACGACGGGCGCGAAGCTCCTTTCCCCGCTCCTCGCGCTGATGTCGAGGATGATGGTGAAGTCGTGCGCGAAGGATCTCGGCGAGCTCGCCGCAGTGGCCGAGGGCGCCGCAGGAGCGACGGGCGAAGCGCGGCGCCACTGAGCGAGCGGCGCCGGCTTCCCAGGTGAGAGCACGGCACTACGCGTAGCGGGCCCGGAGCCCATTGCCTCGCCACCACGCGCGACGCTCAGGCGCCTCCCGGCTTCTCCGCGAGCAGGTCGCCGAGGATGGGCCTGCCGGCCATCGAGAGCCATGCGCCGATCGCGAGGAGGCCGAAGATGAACGCGAGCGATGCGAGTTGTGGGATGCGGGCCCAACTCCCTGCTGCTGCCGCCGGCAGGGCCATGGAGAAGGTGGGCTGAGCCCAGAGGAAGACGGTGTACGCGAGGAGACCGCCGCGCAGGAGGATGGCCACGCCGATTCCCGACAACACGGCCGCCGCCATGAGCTCGAGCATGGGCTGCTTCGGGTCGATCACCATGCCGTACGTGAGGAAGACGCCGAGCAGGAAGACCGCGGCGGCCGCGGCCCGCGGGCTCCGCAGCAGGAGGCGCCAGACGAGCAGCAGCATCACGAAATCCAGGGCGTTCAGGACGGCGCGCGGGGGCCCGACGAGCAGGTCGAACACCCACGTTCCAGGGCTGCCTACCGGAAGGATGGGCCCGACCATGGTCGGTCGCCAATGACCCAGGCCCGTGCCGACCGCTACGTGCTCGAGGACCGCCATGGCGAGGAACGCCGCCGCGCAGGCAGCTCCACCGATCATGAGCTCGCGGCCGACGAGCGGATCCGTCAAGCGCCCCTGCAGGAGCCGTGACCACGCGACCAGCATGCGCGGCCAGAGCCGCCGAGCGTAGGGCTCGAGCGCGAGATAGAAGACGCTCATGGCCGCGCCGTGCACGAGCGCGTGACCCAGGTGCTCGCTGAAGAACGAGTTCGCGATCGCCTCGCCGACGGAGGCAGCTTGCGGAACGAAGAGCGCCCAGCCTCCGATCCAGTACATGGCGGCGACGAATGCGCCCAGCCTCACGGCGCCGCGACGATCCCCGCGGCCGCTGCGCAGGTGGCGCCATGCGAAGAAGATGGCGCAGATCCACAGCGCGTTCGTGCGCCAGCTCGCGAACGACGGATCCTGCCAGCGCCGCACGAGCCGCGTGAGCCACGTGTCGGGCGCGCCGGGCAGGGGCCCTGGAGGGACCGAGGCGTCAGCCGCTGTCGCGGCCAGCTTCCAGTCGATCTCCCAGTAGACGAGACGGCCGGCGCGCGCGCCGGCATGGAAGCTCAGCGTTCGATCGGGATCTTCCGGCCATGGACCTTCCCAGGATGCAGTGATGTCGGTCGGCAACCCGCCGGAGGGTCCGCGCGACGGCGCGATCGCGTGGTACTTGCTGATGTCGAGACGCGCGAGGTCGAAGAGCTTGCTCCAGTCGGGCGGCGCGTCCGGCGCGAGCGCGGCGCCCGCAGGCGCGGTGCCAGCAGATGCCGCGCTCGGAGGCGCCAACTCCTTCGGCTGAGGCAGGATGGCGAGGGACACGAGGCGCGAGGACGCGTCGAGCACGACAGCGGCCTGGCCCGGCACGCTCAGCGGCGGGTCCCACATGGTGACAGCCGGCTGGTGGAACTCCTTGGGTCGCAGGGGCTGCACCGACCAGCGCCGCCAGAACAGGGTGCCCGGCCCGCGCCGCGGCGCAGCGTCTTCCGCCGCTGTCGTTGCGGTGATCGTGGCGTCATCGATCGTGGGGTCGGGGACCAGGCCCAGCGCGTCATGGCCCTCGAGAATCTCCTCCCATCCCAGCGAGCGCAGCACGTCTTCGGCGCGCACCGCGAGGACGCCGGGTGCCTGGTCCGGCACGCGAAGCACCTCGCCGGGCCGGCCAATCGGGAAGACGAGCCATGCCACGAGGAAGGCCGCGACGATCGCGGCGAGGCCACCGACCGCGACGCGAGGGGAGAGGCTCCCGGCATCGCCGGCATGGGCAATGAGCTCAGGTGATGGTGTCTCGCCCGCGGCCATGGCCTCCGCGAGGGGATCGCCGCCGGGGAGCGCCCGCAGCACGGCCTGGGCCGACGCGGGCCGGCGCGACGGATCCTTCTCCAGGCAGCGCTCGAGCACCCGCTCGATCGCCGGATCGAGATCGTGCACGTGCGCGGACGCGCTCGTGATCGATCCGCTCTCGTGCTCGCGTCGCAGCTCGACCAGCGTGCGGCCGGCGTGAGCGCGCTTGCCGGTGAAGAGCTCGTAGAGGACGAGCCCGAGCGAGTAGACATCGCTGCGCGTCGAGACACCGCGGCCTGCGAGCTGCTCGGGCGCCATGTACGCCGGCGTGCCGTCGATGCCTGCCCGCTCGAGATCCTTCGCGAGTCCCGCCAGGCCGAAGTCCGTGACGCGCACGCGCCCGCGGCCGTCGAGCATCACGTTCCCCGGCTTGAGGTCGCGGTGGAGGACGCCGGCCTGGTGGGCCGCGGCGACGCCCGCGCAGAGCTGACGCGCGATCTCGATCGCCTTGTCGCGCGAGGGGCGTCCGATCCGGCGCAGCAGCGAGTCGAGATCCTCGCCGTCCACGTGCTCCATGATCAGGAAGACGTGGCCATCCTCCTCCGCGATGTCGTGGATGCGGCAGACGTTGGGATGCGTGACCTGCCGGGCCGTCCGCACCTCGTTGCGGAAGCGCTGGAGGGCTTCGGGGTTCGACGCGATGCGCTCGGGCAGGAACTTCAGGGCGACGGACTGGCCGAGCTCGAGGTCGTCGGCGCGGTAGACCTCGCCCATGCCGCCGCGGCCGATGAGAGCGACGATGCGGTAGCGCTTGCCCAGGCGATGGCCCGGCTCGAAGCGCACGGACGGAGCCTGTCCTGATGGACGCGAGTCGACGGGTGCGGGGGTCACTCCGAGCGTGGTGGGCGCTGCAGCGTGAAACCGCGCGCCGCAGTGGGCGCAGGTCGTGGCGCCGGCGGAGCTCGGCTTCCCGCACGAGGGGCAACTGGGCACGAGCGACTCTCCTCGCATCAGCTAGCAGTGATGGGTGGCGCGGACCCTACGGCCCGCGCGGGATGGATGTCCATGACGCGTGATCCGGCGCGGCGATCGCTACGCGGCGTTTCGATGCGCGGCGGCCGCGCGCTGGCTTGACCGAGATTGGCGTCCGAGCCGCCCGCCACTCAGGAGAGCGCTCGGTTTCCCGGAGACATCCCCGCTCTCGCCATCGAGCAGCGGCCCGGTCGGGAGCCCGTGGCCGTCGTGGCGCTGCGCGGGGGAGCTCAACTCTCTCTCGGTGTCGGTGACGCATCGGGTGCGACGACCGTCATCAGCGTCAGCCTCGCTGAGGCGACGCTCGAGGTGCGCGCGTAGCCCGACGATGCGAAGCAGATCAAGAAATGACGCGACATTCCGACAGGTCAGAGGTCCTCCGTGCTCTCGGCTGAGGGGCCCTTGACCATCCGCTCGTGACGAGTGAGGATGCGGGTCAGGTTCCCATCTCGACCCTCGCACTCCCGTCGGAGACTCAGCTCATGAAGCACGCGTCTTCCGTCCTCGTAGCGCTCTCGTTCCTCACGTTCGCGCCTCTCGCCCTTGCCGGCCGAGCCGCGGTGGGCATTGGGGAGGCGTACAACGAGATGACGCCCGATCCCAATGGAGAGATGACGTGCACGGTCAATGTCGGTGGCACCAAGGTCACCGATCGGTCCGCCGTGCTCACGATCAGCCTGAACGTCGACGTGGGAGAAGCGGAGATGCCGGAGCTCCGCATCGGCGATGGTCACCAGCCGGGCTGCGACATCTTCCGCAACGGTCCGCACGAAACGCGCATCGCCCTCGACGCGCCCACGGAGAACTACTTCTTCACGTGGGTGCTCAACCTGCACGCGCACCCGGGGATGAACTGCAACGTGGGCGGACCTGCGGGCGGCACGGTCCATGCGGGCGTGACCATCCGCGTGGACAAGGGCGAGCTCGTGTCCAACCTGAGCTCCGTCGGCCTCACCATCACGTGCCCGTAGCGCCTCCTGGCAGGCTCGACAACGTGGAGCTCCGCCCCGAGATCGAGCACCCTCCGGTCGCTCGTGCCGGGCCTCGCCCGCGATGACAGGCTCGTCCTCGATTCGAAGGGGCGTTCGAACGCCGAAGTGAGCCATTCCCAGTTCCGGCCGACACCGAGCCGTACCACGAGCGCACGTCGCGGAAGGCGCTCGATGCGCTGGCACGAGCGCGCCGACCCGGGTGGGACGTCGTCCTCGGCGTGACGAACGACTTCCTCCCGGGTCCCGTCGGCAGGGACAGCGACGCCGCCCGGCACCTGGCCGTCCTGTCGGCGAGCCATGTAGCCAACAGCACTGCGAGGCGAGAGGACGTGAGGAAGGCGATGATCGCCGCCGCCCTGCACGCCCTGGGTGATGCCTGCGGGCTCGGTCACTGCGACAGGCCAGACTGCTTGATGTTCTTCCCCAGGCGATCCCTGGCCACACCGGCCACCGAGTTCTGCCCTGCCCACGCGAAGGAACTCGCATTTCCTGCAGGTCGCTGACTATTCTCTCATGGAGATTCCTAGAAGGGATGTACGGCTCGCATGAAGGGTGAGGCCACCGATGCGACAGGAGGTGATGGCGGTGGTTCTTGCGCTCGCTCTCGCGGGGCCGAGCGCCGCATCGACGTCCGAGCCGCCAGCAACGCAAGAGAATGCGCAGTGGCCGGGCGATCTCCGCGTGCTCGCGATCGAGCGACGGCCTGGTCGGGAGCCGGTCGCGGTGATCGCGCTGCGCGGGGGCTCGATGGTCACTCTCGGCGTCGGTGACTCACTGGGCAAGGCGATCGTCACGAGCATCAGCCTCGAGGAGGCGATGCTCCAGGCGCGCTTGTTCATCGACGATCCGAACCAGATCAAGCAGTGGCGGGACGTTGCGATCAGCCAGTGGTCCTCGGTTCCCTTGGCCTCGATGGGTGTCGCCGACGTGACGAGGTGCCCGACGGCCTTGCTGCGGGTCGAGGATGACGTCGCCGTCTTCGGCCTCGGCGGGCGCGACGGCACGGTCGATGCCGTGCGCCTGCGAGCGGGCGCCCAGCTTTGCGGCGACTGGCGCATCGACTGCGTCGATCCGGGCGCAGAAGGGCCCGTGGATTACGGACTTGCATGGCATGACCACGGCGTGGTCATCCTCCGGGATGCGAGCACCGGCCGTCGCATCGCCCTCGCCTCGTGGAGACCGTGATGGAGCGGCCGCTCGAGAGTTCAGGCAAGCCGGTGCGGGCGCAGCGGCTCCTCGCCGGCCTCATCCTGCTGCCCGGCCTGATCGTCGCCGGCCTGGCGTACTGCAATGCGGTCCTACTTTGTGGGCTGCACGGACAGATCATCGAGCTGCGTGAGTCATTGGACGGCCTTCCCAGCCAGGTGCGCATGGTGAAGGCCCGGACGGATCTCCTCAACGCGGAGATCGCCCTCGTCAGGTCGCTCGGCCGCACGCGCGATCCCGCGCCCGGCTGGGAACGCGTGCTCGCATCGGTGCCGCCCGAGGCGACCACTGGCCGCGTCGTGTTCTGCACGGAGGGCAGCGAGGTGACGATCCACGGACGACGCGCCGACGAGGCGCTGCTCGTGCTCGTCGCGAGCGAGCTGCAGGGCAACGCCGACATGCAACGCGTCGAGCTCAGCGGCCAGGGCTCGGACGACATCATGCTGACGATCGTGCCCAAGCTGCTGGCTGCGAGTGCGGAGGCCTCTCCATGATGGCCAGCCGTCTCGTGAGGGCAGCAGCAGTAGCGTCGGTCACGCTCGTTCTCAGCGGTGTCGTGCTGCAGGTCGCCTTCGTCAATCCGCTGCTGATCCCCGCGCGCGCCGAGCTGGCAGCATTGAGGGCAGAGGACGAACGTCGCGCGCAGCGCGCGGCGTTCGAGTCACCGGATGCCACGCATCCGTTCTTGCGCACGACCGCGGACTTCTGGGACGAGGAGTTGCTGGAGCTGAAGCAGGTCCTTCCTGAGAGTCGCGACGACGCCCGGGACGGATTCCTCGCGGCACTGCGCCGCATCGGCGCGTGGTCCGCCGAGTTGGAGAGCCTCGACTGGTCCGAGCGCAGCGCGGGCGGCGCGTACTACTCCGAGGGTAAGGCGCGCGTTCGCATCGATCCTTCCGGCCGAGGTTGGCTCGGAACGGTTCGCGGTCTCCTTCACGCGGTGCAGCGCGTCAGGGTCGACTGCGTGGACGTGTCGAACCTGTCGAATCCCTCCGCTCCTGTCACCCTCGACGTGACGCTCTACGCTCAGCCTTCCGAGCCGTGGCGAATGATCCCGCCGAGCGCGGATGCGGCGCGCGCGCGGCGCTTCCAGTGGGCGGACGTCGTCAGGCGCGCGTCGAAGGCGCCAGTCGAGATCACGGACATCGCGGACGCCAGCATGGCGCCCGTGCTGGGGTCGATCTCGCGAGGCGGGTGCAACGCCATGCGCGAAATCTGCCCCATCTACTCGGTCGTGATACACGAGGACGGCATCGTGGACTACCAAGGCGAGGAGTGGGTGAAGATCGAGGGCACGCACCGCTATCGGATTGGCATGGATCGCGTGCGCGCCCTGTCGGAGGCCTTCGACCGCGCCGGCTTCGGTTCCTTCGACTCCAGCTATTCCTCCCCCCTCGGCGGCTCGCCGACGGTGGAGGTGTCGCATCGCGGCAAGACGGTCCACCATGAAGGCGGGCCCTCCGCCTGCTTCCACCAGGACGTCGTTGTTTTCGAGCCGGTGGAGGTGGCGCTCACTCGGCTCGAGGACGACTTCGATCGAATCGTGGGCACGGAACTGTGGATCGGCACGATGAAGGAGCGCCAGGTCTTCTGGGACGTGCACCGGTAGACGAGCTGGGCGGCGCGACCTTCCGTGGCGCAGCGCTCGATCGCGTTGATCCTGCGTGGACTCGGCCAGGTCGTCTCGCACCCATGGAAGGAGCGATCGGGGATGCGTTCCCGATCGTGGCCGGCGGCGTCGCCCGGCATGGCTCGACCCGTCTCCCCGCGCGCAGGTGCAACCGGTAGTGGCGTCTCACGTCATCCAGCGAGCAGGAGGATCGTCGCGATGCCGGATCTGTCGGACGAACACCTCGCAGCGAAGCGACGCGCGCGCCGCCGCGCGTGATGCGGGGAAGGCGCGCCCATCGTGTCGGCCCCTACCGCATCGACGGCGAGCTCACCTCCAGATGCGGATCGTGCCGTCGCCGGATCCCGACGCGAGCCATGTGCCGTCGGACGACCATGCCACCGAGTGAACGTAGCCCGAGTGGCCTGGAAGCCGCGCGATTTCCTCGAGGTCGTCAGCATCGAGGAGGATCACGCCGCTGTCGTCCGTTCCCGCGGCGATGCGCGAGCCGTCGGGGGAGAGCGCGATGGCGTAGGGCTGAACGATCGGCTTCCGCTCGAGCACGCGACCCGAGCGCGGGTCCACCGAAGTGATCGATCCGCCTCCGTGGATGGCCAGGAGCCGGCCTCGAGGAGCGTCCCATTCGAGCGCGACGATCGGGGTCGTCCCGGAGGGCATCTCGCTGCGAATCGAGCAGGTCTCGGCGTCGACGATGCGAATGCGGCCGCTGGCGACGGCGCTCGCGATGCGCCCGTCGGCATCCCATGCGAGCGCCGAGGCAGGGCCTTCAAGCTCGCAGCGGCATTCGAGCGTCGACGCGTCGAGCAGCTCCATCCCGCTCTCCGTCGTCGCCGCCAGGAGAGTCCCCGTGGGCGAGTACGAGAGGGCGGGGCTCAGGTATCCCCGCGGAGGGCGGAAGGCCACGATCCGCGCATCAGCCAGATCCACGGTCGCAAGGGCCCCCTCCAACGTCATGACGGTGGCGCGCGTTCCGTCGGGAGTGAGGGACATCGCGGCGTACGAGGGGCCGTGCGGTCCCGGAGGCAGATGGACGACCGCGATCGACTCGCGCGTAGCCACGTCCCAGATCCCGAGCGTCCCGTCCCATGCGAGCGAGACGATCCGCCGCCCGTCGGGAAGCACGGCCACCGAGTAGACGTAGCTCTCGTGGCCCTTCAGCGGCCCCTTCTTCAACGAAGCCTCGACGTTCCAGAGCCGCAGGCCGTCGGCGCTCAACGAGGCCAGCATCGTGCCGTCCGGGCTGAACGCGACGCCTTCGGTCCGGCGCGCATGCCCGCGCAGGACCACGATGTCCTCGAGACGTCGGTCGAGGAGGCGGACCGCGCCGTCGAATCCCCCCACGGCCATCAACCGACCATCCGGGCTGAACGCGATGGCGAGCGCCGCGGAACGGAGGGGCAGGCGTCTCTCGCCGATGCGCCGGAGCGTCCGCGCATCCCAGGCGAGCATCCCGCCATCCTGCGCAGCCGTCACGAATGAGCTCCCGTCGGGCGCCCAGGCCCACCTCCACGACCCGAGATCGTCGTGACCCTTCAGGCGCGCGAGGAGTCGGCCCGTCGACGTCTCGTAGACCAGGAGCTCGCGATGCACGGCCACGAGGAAGATCCGTCCCGACGGATCGATGCTGGCGTAGAGCGGTCTCCGGTCGTCCGGCACCGTCACGCAGGCTCCGATCCGGTCGCCGTCGCACGCACAGATGCGGCGCCCTTCCAGCTCGACGAGGCGCCGGTCGCCTCGCGAGGACTCCGTGTGGAGCCGCTGGAGGTCCCGACCGGAGCCGCTGCGCGGAATCTCGCGCAACGGAGCTCCCGTGATGAAGTCGACGAGCGTCAGCGAGTCGGCGCCGGCGGGAATGTCGACCCACTCGAGGGGAAGCCAGGGCGAGTGGGGGCGCGTGCCGGCGGGCGTGCTCGACTCGCCGGCGGTGACGCCCGCGCCGGACTCCACGTCCCAGGACTGGAGCGCGACGCCGCTCGCCACCGTCGTGCCGCGCGCGACGACCGTCCTGCCATCGGGCGAGAAGCCGATCGCAGGGCCGAAGACCGTCGTCGGGAAGCGCCGGTCGGACTGATCGACTTCGGTACCGAGCGCTCGCCACTCCCAGCCGCGCAGCCGCTGCGGCGCCTGGTCGAGGTTGACGCGAGCCGTCGCGCTGTCCCCGTTGGCGAGGGCGAACGCGGCGGAGGCGACACGCGCGCGATACGCCTGCACGAGGGCGTCGCTCGCGCTGCGCGCCTCGCTCTCGCGGGCTGCGACGGCTTCGGCGCGAGCGCGATCGGCAAGCACGGCCTGCCGCATGGCGGCGATCAGGCCGATGGCGAGCGCGAGGATCGTGGCGAGCGCTCCCGCGACGACGGCGCGGTGGCGGCGCGCGGCGCGGCGCAGGTTCTCGGTGACGGTGATGGGCTGCGCGACGAGCGGCTCGTCCGCGAGTAGCCGGCGCAGATCGGCCCCCATCTCGCCCGCGTCCGCGTAGCGCCGCGCCGGGCTCTTCTCGAGCGCCTTCGCGATGATGGCGCTCGCCCCGCCGCGGAGCGTCGGATCGATGGTCGCGAGGTTCGGCGCTTCGTCCTGCGCGATGCGGCGCGCGATCTCGGGAAGCGGCAGGCCGTCCAGATCGAACGGCAGGCGGCCCGAGAGCAGCTCGAATCCGATGACGCCGAGAGCGTGGACGTCCGCGCGGGCGTCGGCCGTGCCCGCGTGGCCGCTCGCCTGCTCGGGGCTCATGTAGTTGAGCGTGCCGATGACGTCGCCCGTGCGCGTGGCGCGCGTGAAGTCGTCCGTGCCGGTCGTGACGGCGATGCCGAAGTCGAGCACGTGAGGCAGGCCCGCATCGTCGACGAGGATGTTCGCCGGCTTGAGATCGCGGTGGACGATGCCCTGAAGGTGCGCGTGAGCGACCGCCTCGCAGGTTCGCGCGAGCAGGTCGAGCCGCTTCTCGAGCGTCATGTCAGGCCGGCGCGCCGCGGCGTTCAGCGGCGCGCCATGGACGAGCTCCATGCTGAACCACGGATGCGCGCCGCGGACTCCGTCCCCCTGATCGACGCCCGCAGAGTGCACGCGGGCGATGCCGGGGTGATTCAGGCGGGCGAGCAGCTCGATCTCGCGCTCGAACCTGACAGGTGATCGCCCGAAGCGATTCCGCGCCGCAGCACCTTGAGGGCCACGCGGCGGCGGGGCTTCTCCTGCTCGGACTCGTAGACGACGCCCATGCCTCCCTCGCCGATGAGGCGCACGATGCGGTAGCCGCCGACGGACTTGGGGAGTTGCGCGGGCGCGAGGAGCCCGCTGGCCGCGTTGCGGATCAGGGCGGCCATCTCGTCGGACACGACGAGCGACGCGTTGCGCTCTTGATCGAGGAGCGACTCGACCTCCGCGCGGAGATCCGCGTCGCCGGCGCACGATTCCGTGAGGTACGCCTCGCGCGCGAGGCCTTCGAGCCGCCGCGCCGCCGCGAAGATGCGGCTGATCCGGTCGTGGCGCTCCGCCGGCGACCCGCTCGCCGCTTCAGGCCGATCGCGCTTCGAGCGGCGAGCGCGCGTCTCGTCGATGCCGTCGTGCGGGTCCACGCATCCCCCGGTTCGGGGGCTAGTCTAGACGCTCGCGGCCGATGGCGTGGCGTCGAGTGCGCTCCGCGATGGCTGGACCCGACGAACCACCGCGGAGCGGGCGCGCGCCCGCTCCGCGGGTAGCCGCCGCATCAGCCGCGGCAGTCGAACTCGAGGCTGTCGAGCACGACGACGAAGTCGGCGCCGTCGAAGGTGTACCGGAAATGGTAGGTGATGAGGATGTTGGCGGCGCTGCCCGGGCTCACGAGGCGCCGGTAGTAGACGAACTTGCCCGAGCCGGTCGGCCCGGACCAGGTGTCGTGGCTGGCGTACGTGTCGTTGAAGATGTAGGTCGTGCCGCTCGTCAGGCCGACGGCGGTACCGTGCGCGTTCACGCGGAAGTCGACGACGCCCGAGTCGTCGCCCTCCTTCGACCTGACGATGGCGTGGTACTCCGTGTCGATCTGCACGTCCTCGCCGTTGCACTGGTCGACCTCGAAGAAGGTCACCTGCTGTCGATGGTCGTTGGACAGCACCTCGGCCTGTCCCGTGATGGGCGCCGCCGTCAGCAGCACCCCGGGCAGAACCAGCCCGAGGAAGCACTCTGTCATTCGTCGCATTGCGAGCTCCTTGATTCAGTGATGTTGGCGGATGTCGAGGGAGGTCACGGACGAGATCCGGCCGTGCCTCGCCTCGTTCAAGTCCTCATTGCGGAATCCTGCGGCGCAACACCCGCCGCCGGGGGAAGACGGGCTGCGAGCCGCGGCGACCGGCTCCGCCGTGGCCGTGCGCCCCTCCTGGACGCATGACCGAGGGCCTCTTGCGGGCGTCCATGGCCCGCCGGGTGTTTTCCCGCCGGATTTCGCAAGAGGGTTCGAGACCTCATCTGCTGCCGTGCATCCGAGCGTCGGGACGCTCGGCGACGGCAGCGGTCCGCTCCCGCCTCGTGCCTCGCGCGAGGCGGGTGCAGCCCGTCCACCGGACCCTTGCACTTCTCATCACCCTCGGGAGCTCACCATGATCGGCCTGATCCGTTCCGCCTGCCGCCTCACCTCGCCGCTGCGCGTCGGCGCCGCCTTCGCGACGCTTGCGTCCCTCGCCGCCACCGGCCCGACCGCTCGGGCGAATCCTCCTGATCCCAGCATCGTCGCCCTCGAGCGACTGCCCGGTCACGCATGGGCGCAGGGCAGCGATCTCAGCAGCAACGGCCAGTTCGTGCTGAGCTTCGACTGCGAGGACGTCCTGTCGAACTGCCGCGGCGCCATCTGGAGCGCCGCGCGCGGACTCGAGGAGATCCCGATGCTTCCGGACGCCGACGAGTACTGGGCACTCGCCCAGAGCGGAAACGGCCAGGCCGCTACGGGCGAGTCCTTCGGTGCAGGCACGGGGCATGCCTTCCTGTGGCGTCGCGGGCAGGGCGTCGAGGACCTGGGCACCCTCCCCGGCGGGCACGAGTCCGGCGCATGGGGCATCGACCACGACGGATCGGCGGTCGCCGGCTTCGCCACCACGGAGCTCGGCGAGTCGCACGCGATGCGCTGGACGCGGCATGGCGGGATGGAGGATCTCGGGACGCTGCCCGGAGGCTCCTACTCGTGGGCCTTCGGCATCAGCATGGATGGCGGCAGCGCCGCGGGCGTCAGCGGCGGCACGGATGGCGAGCGCGCGTTCCTCTGGACCGCCGCCGGCATGGAGGATCTCGGCGTCGCCGCTCCGGGCGACTGGTCCGGCGCGTACGCGGTCGACGCCGACGGCAGCGCGGTCACGGGCTACAGCAACTCGAGCGCGGTGCGCTGGACCCGTGAGGAAGGCATGGTGTCGCTTGGCGCCTGTCCCGGTGGCACCTTCTCGGTCGGCTACGGCATCAGCGGCGACGGCGAGTCCGTCGGCGGCGGCTGCGATTCCGCGACGTCGGGCTTCGGGGCGATGCTGTGGACGCAGCACCTCGGAATGGTCGAGGTGAGCACGCTCCTCTCGTCGCTGGGGGTCGACATGAGCGAGTGGGTGCTCTACGTGACGACGAGTCTCGATGCGGACGGCACGACCATCATGGGCGTGGGCGACTATCAGGGCGAGGGTCGCACCTGGGTCGCCAGGATTCCGCGGACCGTGCTTCACGGCAAGTGATGCCGCGATGAACCCGGCGCGCCCGCGAGCCGCGAGCTCGCGGGCGCGCCGGGCGTCATCGATGTTGCGGTCGCGACGAGCTCGGAGCCCTTTCGGGCGGGCTCTGGTCCTTCGAGCATGAGCACGTCGCGCCCGTCGCCTGCTTGCGGTGCTGCCGGGGCGGGCCTACTCTTCGGTGAATCCCACCCGCAACGGAGTCGGTGACGCGCCACGTGCAGGATTGCGCCACCTCGTCTCGATGCTTCGTCGAGCCCGGAGCGAGCTTTCGCGCATGGCGCCACGCGCGACGGAGTGACCTCGTGAGCGGAGCGGACGAACCCCCGGCCCGCGCCGGCAGCGACACGGTGGCGCTGCTCGCGCGCGCGAGCGCCGGCGACGAAGTCGCTGCTTCCCGACTGACGCTCGTGCTCTACGACGAGCTGCGAGTCCTCGCCAGGCACTACCTTCGCGGGGAGCGGGCGGGCCATACGTTGCAGCCGACAGCTCTCGTGCACGAGGCCTACCTTCGGCTGGCGGGCGGCAGCCCGGTGAAGGTCGCCGATCGCAGGCACTTCTTCGCTCTCGCCGCCCGTGCGATGCGCGAGGTGCTGGTCGATCACGCGCGCCGCCGCGCCGCGGCCAAGCGCCAACCCGGCGGCGAGCGCGTGACGATCGATGACGCGCTGGGCATCGCCGCTCGCGACGAGCCGCGCCAGCTCGACCTGCTTCTTCTCGACGAGGCCATGGTCCAGCTCGAGCGCCTCGAGCCACGCCAGGCCCGCGTCATCGAGCTTCGCTTCTTCGGGGGCCTCACGATCGACGAGACCGCCGCGGTGCTCGAAGTGAGCACCGACACCGTGGAGGACGATTCGGCAATGTCGCGTGCCTGGCTCGCTCGCCGCTTGCGCGCGCGCTGACGGGAGAGGCGATCGTGACGTCTGCGCAGGATGACGCCGGTCGCGAAGGCGAAGGCGAGCGGGAGCGCCACCTCCGGCTGCGCGCCGTCTTCGTGGCGACGCGGCGCCTGAGGGGATCGGAGCGCGCCTCCCGCCTCGACGCAGCGTGCGCCGGAGACGCGTCGCTGCGAGCGGAGGTCGAGGCGCTGCTCGCCGACGCCGACGCCGACGGCGAGGCGCTCGACGCGACGCTGCGCGACGCGCTCGGGCGCGAGGCGGCCGAGTTGCTCGGAGGCGATCCTCCCGCGAGCCGCAAGCTCCCTTCCTGCCTCGGGCCGTATCGTCTCGAGCGCGAGCTGGGCCGGGGCGGCATGGGGAGCGTCCACCTGGCCGTCGTCGAGGGACACGCGCCTGGCCTGGCACCTGACGAGCGCGTCGCCGTCAAGCTCGTGCACCCGCACCTCTTCGACGCGCCGAGCTTCTTCAAGCGCTTCCTGCGCGAGGTGGAGGTCGGTCGACGCGTGCGCCACCCCAACGTCGTGCGCACGCTCGACGCCGACGACGTCGAGATCGACGGCGAGCGCCATCGCTTCATCGTCATGGAGCACGTCGAGGGCCGGACCCTGCGCGCACTCCTCGAGGAGTCGGGCGCCGTGCCCGAGGAGCTGTGTCGCCACGTGGGCCACGAGGTGGCGCAGGGCCTCGCCGCGATCCACCTCGCTGGCGCCGTTCACCGCGACGTGAAGCCGGAGAACGTCCTCCTCACGAGGCAGCACGCCGTGAAGGTCATGGACCTGGGCATCGCCCGCCTCGCGGACGAGCAGATGCGTCTCTCGGCCACCGGCGCCTTCATAGGATCGGTGCTCTATGCGGCGCCGGAGCAATTCTCTTCAACTGGGGAGATCGACGGCCGCGCAGACCTGCACGCGCTGGGCCTCGTGCTCTACGAGCTGGCGACGGGACGTCATCCCTTCGAGGCGGAGGACGTGCGCGGCGTCATGCGCAACGTCATCGAGGCCACGCCGCGACGCTGCTCCGAGCTCAACCCGCAGCTCAGCCCGTTCTTCGAGGAGCTGGTGCACGTGCTGCTGGCGAAGGATCGCGAGGAGCGCTTCGGTGACGCGGCCGAGTTGGCGCGCGTGCTCTCCGAGGGCGAGGACTCCGACTGGTGGAAGGACCGCACGGAGGCCCTCCGCTCGCAGACGCGCCGCCCGCTGCGACGCATCCGCATCCCGCGGGAGACGGGACTGCATGGGCGTGACGCGGAGATCGCCAGGCTCCGCATGCTCTACGAGCAGGCGAAGGTCGGCGGCGGTCGCGTCGTCATCGTGCAGGGCGAGGCCGGCATCGGCAAGTCGCGGCTCGTCGACGAGCTCGTGCTCTCGCTCTGGGCCGCCGGCGAGGACCTCGACTTCGTCTACTGCAGCTATCCGCCCGGCGGTGCGGCCACCGCATCGGGCGCGTTCTCGACGGCGTATCGCGAGCACTTCGGCGACGACGAAGCGGCCATCCGCGAGGCGTTGCCGCAGACGCCGCTTCTCGTGCCGGCATTCGCGGCGCTCCTGCGCGGCGATTCTCCGCCCGCGGGCACGGAGCCCCTGACGAAGGACTCGCTGCAGGCCGTCTTCGTGCACGCGACGCGATCGATCGCCTCCCGGCGGCCCACCGTCGTGTTCGTGGACGACCTGCACTTCGCGCCGGCGGAGGGCCGCGCACTCTTCGCGGCGCTGGCGCTCGCGGTCGCCGGCCATCGGATCCTGCTCGTGGGCACGGCGCGCCGCGAGGTGGACGAGAAGTGGCTCGCGCAACTCGAGCACGCGGGCGCGAAGCGGCTGCAGGTCGAGCGGCTCGGCCCCGAGCACCTGGTCGATCTCCTGTGCGAGGCGCTCGGCTCCGAGCATGTCGCGCGGGATCTGGCCGGCAGGATCGCCGAGAAGTCGGACGGCAACCCGTTCTTCGTGTTCGAGATCCTGCGTGGCCTGCGCGAGGGGAAGTTCCTCACGCGGAAGGCCGATGGCAGGTGGGTCACCACGGGCATTCTCCGCGAGATCGACGTGCCGCCGTCGGTCGTGGAGCTGGTCCAGGCGCGCGTCTCGGACCTCGGCGAAGACGATCGCAACGTCCTGGAGGTGGCGTCCTGCGTGGGCTTCGAGTTCGACGCGGCGCTCGTGGGCGACGTGCTGGCCATCGCGCGCATCCCGCTGCTCCAGCGCCTCGGCACGCTCGAGAAGCGACACCGTCTCGTCCGCTCGGTGGGACGCCGCTTCAAGTTCGATCATCACCAGCTTCAGGAGGTCCTGCATGCCGGGCTCTCCGAGCCGCTGCGCGAGGAGTACCACGCGGCGATTGCCGAGGCGCTCGAGCTTCGACACGACGCCGTGTCGAAGGACGTCGAGGAGCTCGACGGCGCGCTCTGCGTCGATCTCGCCGACCACTTCCTGAAGGGCGCCAGGGGCGCACGCGCGCTGCGCTATCTCGATGCTGCGCTCTCCCATCTCAGGGCGGACTATCTCGACGACGCTGCTGCGCGCCTCGCGGAGCGCGCGCTCGCCGTCGAGGGGCTCGTCCAGGGAGATGCTCGCGTGGACTTGTTGCTGCGCCACGCAGAACACCTGGATCACCTCGGTCGCCGTGACGTCGCGAGACGCGCGCTCGACGAGGCGCTCGCGCTGGCCGATCGCGGCGAGGATCCCGGCCGCCGCGCCCGCGTTCGTGGCGCGCTGGGGAGTCACCTCATCTTCGTCATGGCCTTGCAGGAGGCGACGCTGCGCCTCACGGAGTCGCGAGACATCGCGCGCGAAGCCGGCGATCAGGCTGGGGAGCTGCAGGCCCTGGGCAAGCTCGGCAATGTCCTGATGTACAGCGGGCGCGCGAGCGAGGCACTCGAGCAGCACGCGCGGAGCCTGGATCTCGCGCGGCAGGCGGGCGATGCGAGAGGCCAGGCCAACTCGCTGCTGAACGTGGCGACCGACCTCCGTTACCTCAGCCGGTTCGACGAGGCGCAGAGCCACTTTCATGCTGGCCTCACTCTCGCGCGCGAGGCGCGCGATCGACGTCTCGAGGCTCTTGCCCTGGGTGGCCTGAGCAACGTCGACCTGGCACTCGGCAGCTTCGCGCAGGCGAGTGATCACGTCGAGCAGCAGCTCACGCTCGTCCGCGCCACGGGAGATCGCCGGAACGAGGCGATGGCGACGGGCAACTTCGGCGTGATCGCGTGTGCTCTCGGCTGCCTGGCCGAGGCGCAGGAACGCTTCACGCGGCACCTCGCCGTCGCCGGCGAGATCGGCGACCGTCGGTCCGAGGCCCTCGTCAGCCTGAACCTCGCCGCGCTCGAGCGGTCGTTCGGGCGACCCGACGAGGCACGCACGTGGCTCGACAGGAGCCTGCTCCTCGCGCGCGACATCCCGGTCCGCACGTGCGAATCACGTGCGCTCCACCTGCTCGCCGATCTCGAGTCCGACGCGGGCCGCCTCGCGTCGGCAGAGGCACTCCTCGACGAATCGCTCGGCATCGCGCGGGCCGTGGGCCTGCGCGATGGCGAGGCGGCGAGCCTCGCAGCCCTGGGCGCGGTTCGGAGGGAGCTTGGCCGGCTCGACGAGGCGCGATCGGATCTGAGCGCCGCCATCGAGCTCGCGCGGGCGATACCGGCGCCGTCGGTGGAGCTCCTCGCGGCGGCAACGACGGCGCTGCTTCCGGGCGGCGACATCGCCGCCGCGCTCGCCGTCCTCGCCGCACACGAGGGCCGTGCGCACGTCAGCGACGTGATCGACGTGCGGCTCATCCTCTGGCAAGCGACCGCCGACCCCGTGCACCTGGAAGAGGCGAAGCGCCGCCTCGATCATCTCGTCGCCCACGCTCCGCCGGGCTGCCGCGAGTCGATGATCGCGAACGTCGGGCGATACCGCGAGATCGTTGCAGCGGCGCGGGAGCAGGGCATCGCGTAGCCAGGCCGGCCGCCGCCCCCGGAATCCGGGGTGCGAGGGCGCCCGATCTGGAGGTGGGCGAGGGGCAGGCGGCCCTCCGGAAGAGCGGCGATCCGGAAAGCAGGCGGCAATTGCGCCTGTCTAGAGAGAGGCAGTCCTCGGCGGTCGGCTCAGGTGGCCGAATTCCGTACGGAGCCTGAAACCACTCGCCGCGAGGCGGCAAGGAGACTCTCCGATGAACCGTTTCATTTCAACGCTCAGCGTCGCCTGTGTCCTCATCAGCTCGTTGGCAGTCCCCGATCGCGCCGCGGCCGAATCGCGCGCGTACTCGGCGCGCGGCACGGCCCAGTTCGTCAGCCCGACCGACTTCATCGGCTCGGGAGAAGCGACGCACTTGGGTCACTACAGCGAGGCCGGCACGGTCTCGTTCACGCCGACGAACGATCCCGCGGTGCTCCACGTGGAGGGCTCGATCGTGTACACCGCGGCCAACGGCGATGAGCTTCACGCGAACGTCAGCGGCGAGTTGAACGCGGAAACCGGGGCGGTCTCCGCGACCATCAGCTACGTCGGCGGCACCGGCCGCTTCTCGACCGCCACCGGCTCGTCGAGCCTGTCGGGCCAGCTCGGAGCCGGCGGATCGATCTCGGTCAGCGTCAAGGGCACCATCGACTACTAGGCCGAGACGCAACGCTTGGCGAAACCGGCCTAGCATGAATCCTCGTGGCGCCCGTGGACAGTCCCGTCGGGACGCAACCGCTCATGAAGTCTTATCGCTCGGATCTCCGAGCACGCAGAGCACACTCATCTCAGGAGATAGTTCCAATGAAGCGCACGCTCGCAATCTTGATCTCGGCTGTTCTCCTACTCGCGATCGGGTCCTCCCAGCTGGCCGCAGAGGGCGGGGGACCGCCGAATCCGCTCGGGATCATCTCGGGACAGGCGGTGGGCCGCGTCAACCTGGACAGCAGCTTGCAGTCGGAGGTATTGATGTACTTCCCCGCCATCGACGGAATCGGGACGAATCTCTTCGACGGCCCCCCGGGGGTCAAGACTTCATACTTCTCGGCGAGATCCAACAAGTTCGACGGCACTGCCTTGGTGAACTCGAGCGTCGGCGTATTGATGCTGGCACCCGACAGTGAGCCGATCACCATGTACGTGTACTACAACCCGAGCCCGAATCGTGATTTCGCCGATCCCGACTCGTTCTCCGACGGCCAGCTGGTGGGGGAATACCCGGTGAGCGCGGGGAGCACCACTCTCATCGATGGGCTCAACGCCAATTTCACCTACTCGGCGCAGCTCGCCTCGAGCACCGACTTCACGTTCCGCGGTCGCACTTACAACGCGAAGAGTCTCCTGCCGGCCTTCACCGTGTTCCTGAACGGCAAGGCGCCGCTCCTGGCCGATCTCTCCAGCGGCTTCACGATCCCGATGGCGGGCATGATGATCGCCGCCGAGCGTGCGCCCTACGCGAAGCGCTGACGCTGGAGTTAAACGCCACTCCCTGGGCGGTCGCGAACCTCGCACGCATCCCTACGGGTGGTGCGTCCCGATGCGGCGGCGAAACACCCATTAGTGGATGGGGCAGGCTCGAGAGATCGGGCGGCATGGGCAGGTCGAGCTGTCGCGACCTGGCCATGCCGCCGCCTCTCTCGAGCCTGGCCTGGGGGAATGGGCAGGCTCCGGAGGGAGCCCCCGGAATGGAGCCTCGGGTGGACGAGCGCGTGCGGTCTTGCACGAAACGTATCCCAAAGTTACATTTTGTGCGTGACCGCGAAGCTCCGACCCAAGCCTGACTGGGATCGCCTCTACGAGGTTGCGGTCGCCCAGGACGGCCACTTCACGACGAAGCAGGCCGCCGAGGTCGGCTACTCGTTCCATGCGCTGCTCAAGCACGTGAAGGCTGGGCGGGTCGCGCGCGACCGGCGGGGCGTGTACCGACTCGTTCACTTTCCGGCCGGAGAGAGAGAGGACCTCGCCGTCATCTGGCTCTGGTCGGACCGAGTGGGCGTCTTCTCGCATCGAACAGCGCTGTCGCTGCATGGTCTCTCGGATGTCATGCCCAGCAAGGTCGACGTGACGCTGCCGCTGGAATGGCAACGTCGGCGACTTCGCGTGCCAAGGGGCGTGGTCGTGCACCACGCCGACGTGCCCTCGCAGGAGCGCGCGTGGTTCGGCGCGGTGCCGGTGACTTCTCCTGCCCGGACGCTGAACGACTGCGCGCTGACCGGCCTGTCGCCGGAGCTCCTCGAGCAGGGTGCGGCTCAGGCGCTCCGACGCGGGCTCGTCAAGCGTTCCGAGATCGGCGACGTCGTGCGAGCTCTCCGTGACCTTGGAGGCATTCCGAGGTGAACGTGCGCACGTACGCCTCGCCTCAGGCGTTCAAGCAGGCGCTCGAGCAGCGCATTCGCGATGCGTCGCGGAATGGCGACGAAATGGCGCGCAAGCGCCAGCGGATCGTGTTCGATCGGTTTCTCGCGCGGGTAGCGACGGCGCTTGGCGATGCCGCGATGTTGAAGGGCGGTCTCGTCCTCGAGCTTCGGCTCGCCCGAGCGCGCGCGACGCAGGACATCGATCTCCGACTGGTCGGCGCTCCAGCCACGGCCATCGAGAGCCTGCGGGCGGCGGCCCGAGTCGATCTCGGTGACTTCATGACTTTCGAGGTGGTGCCGGACGAGGCCCATCCGGAGATCCAGGCCGCTGGGATGATCTACGGCGGACTTCGTCTTCGCGGCGAGTGTCGCATCGCCGGGAAGATCTACGGCCAGCGCTTCGGCATCGACATCGGATTCGCTGACCCGCTCATCGGGGAGCCTGATGTCGTGATCGCGGACGACATGCTCGGCTTCGCGGGCATCACGCCGCCGGCCCTTCGCATCTACCCAGTCGAGACCCATGTCGCGGAGAAGCTGCACGCGTACACCGTGCCGCGCGAACGACCGAACTCTCGCGTCAAGGACCTGCCAGACCTCGCCCTCCTCGGAACGACTCGTGCCATCGATGCGCGGCTCCTTCGCGCTGCGCTCGAGCAGACGTTCGGCTTCCGACGCACGCACGACCCGCCGATGGCTCTCCCCGAGCCGAGCGAGAGTTGGCGCGTGCCCTACGCAGCGCTCGCCGAGCAGGATGAGCTTGCCTGGACGACGCTCGAGGATGTCACTGCGGCCGCGCGCGCGTTCCTCGATCCGGTGCTCGGCGGAACGGTCGACGCGGCTTGGGAGCCTGCAGCATGGGCGTGGCGCTCGCAGTAGCATGCGGCGCGCGCTGGGCTTGGAGCTGCTGAGCCAAGCACCGTCGCGCCGGCGACCGCGGGCATCGTAGCGCCGGCCCATGGCGCCAGCTCGGAGTGCCTGCGACGATGACGGTGAGGAGGTAGCCCGGTCCCATCGGAACGGACCGCCCGGCTCATTGCAATGGTGCGCATCCCTCAGAAGCTGAAGGATCCCCACGATACGGCCCTTGTCGCGGCCATTGCTGGCGGTGACTACGAGGCGGCGGTCGCCGCGCTGCGCGCGGGCGCGAACGTTCGCGGAAGCCGCGAGGCAGCCGTGCTTGCGCTCTACTGGGCCATGCTGCACGACGACGGGTCGCGTTTTCTCGACCTGCTGGTAGACGCGGGCGCCGACCCGAAGACGCGATGGCAGGATGCGACCTTCGTCATGATCGCTGCCGAGCAAGGCGCGCTGCCGATGGTGCGCCGTCTCGTCGAGCTCGGCGTGGATCCCCACGCCGTGCATCCCCGCGAGCTTGGCACGGCACTCGACATCGCCATCGGCAGAGAGCACCAGGACGTCGCGCACCACTTGGCCTCACTCGGCGTGCCCGAGCTGCTCGCGGACATGCGGCGCTTCGTGGCCGTGGTGTGCAAGAGCTGGCGCGGTCGTGCCGCCTGGTGTTCTGGGCCAGAGGTGATCATCAATCCCCGTCCCAGTGGCTGGAAGTTCCAGGCGATCGGCGCGCCAGACGGATACACCCTGACACTCTGGGAGCTGAAGCTGCGCGAGCGTCTGCTCCGCCGCTTGGACGACACGTGGGTCAGCATCAATGATGACGCGCCCCCACGCCATGGGCCCACCGGTTCCAAGGTCGGGCCGCTCGCGTCCTGCTTCCTCGAGGCCGCGGTGCCCGTGTTCCGACGCACCGACGGCGCGCCGTGCAGCGACGATCGTCTTCGCGCGGTCTGCCGATCCATCGAGAAGGACGTGGTGGCGCTTCAGCTCGCGCCCGGAGAGCAGCTCCTTGTCGCCGGGGATGGGCTGGCGCTCTCTGCACGCGGGCTCGACGCGGCGCAGGCCATCGGGCGTCGGACGCTCCTCGAATCGATGGCGGCGACCCTCGCTGACATGCGGCCGCCGCGGTCGCCGCTCCGGCGCGAGCCGATTGCCGTGCGAGTCGGCCGGGTTGCCTCCAAGCACGCGGCCCCCAAGGCCCATCGCTGGGGTGGCGCGGGCACTGCGGCGACGCAGTGCCCCGCGTGCGGCGTGACGGCGATCCCGATCCTCCGGCTCGATCTCCGCGATCCACTGCTTGCCGGGCTGGGCCTTCGGCGCCGCACCTACCCCGTGCACTGGTGCATCGACTGCTGCGACTGGGGCCCCCTGTTCTTCGACCTGGCGACCGAAGAGCCGACGGCCATCGGCGCGACCGAGCCGCCCCTACCTACGGACCATGAGGAGAGCGACCTCATGGAGCGCGACGTGACGCTCGCAACGGCGCACAGGAAGGTCGCCTCGCGCATCGGCGGCGAGCCCGGGTGGATCCAGCAGGACGAGACACCCGACTGCCCGCGCTGCGGCGATCCCATGGCGTTCGTGCTGCAGTTGGCCGGAACGCGCGACATCGACTTCTGCGACGAGGGTCGCCTCTATTCGTTCGCGTGTCCCCACTGCTCGGTGAGCGCGACGCTCATCCAGTCACACTGAGCGAGGCTCGCCTCGTTGCAGAAGCCCGCGCGCGAAGCCTGCGGTCGTCAGCGCGATGGGGCTGGAAACCTGCGTAGACTGCCGGCTTCACGCCGCTCCGTGAGACGAGAGGGAGTCCTCCATGGCCGATCGGCCTGACGAACACTGCGCACCCGACTCGACGCGTGCCGCGCCGCGCAGGGTTCCTGCTGCGAAGCGCGTCGGGCCGTACCGGATCGACGGCGAGCTCGGGCGCGGGGGCATGGGCGTCGTGTACCGCGCGTTCGACGAGCGGCTGCATCGAGACGTCGCGCTGAAGGCGCTGCCGGCTGAGCTCGCATGCGACGCCGAGCAGCGCGCGCAGCTCGAGCGGGAGGCGCGGGCGATAGCACTCGTGAGCCACGCGAACGTCGCGTCGATCTTCGGCCTCGAGGAGTCCGACGGCACGCTCTACGTCGTGCTCGAGCTCGTCGAGGGCGAGACGCTGCGCGAGCGCCTCGATCGCGGCGCGCTCGGGCTCGACGAGGCGCTCGCGACGTGCGCCCATGTCGCCGCCGGCCTCGCGGCCGTGCATCGCAAGGGGCTGGTGCATCGCGATCTCAAGCCGTCGAACGTCATGGTGACGAGCGACGGCAGCGCGAAGCTTCTGGACTTCGGGCTGGCGCGGCACGTGCGCGACGGGTCGCGCAGCGGACGAGCCGGTAAGAACGAGGTCGTGGGCACGTCGGGGTTCATGAGCCCCGAGCAACTGCGCGGGAGGACGTCGACGCTCGCAGCGACGCCTTCGCGTGGGGCTGCCTCCTTTGCGAGTGTCTCGCGGGCGCGCTCGCGTTTCCCGGCACGACATGGGCGGAGCGCGACACCGCCGTGTTGGAAGCGGATGCCGACTGGAGGCGCGTGCCTTCTTCGACGCGGCGCTGGCGAGGCAACCGCCGCCTCGAGCAGGGTGCTCGGGTACGGCCGCGCTGGCGATCGAGAGGGAGGTAGGCAGACGGCGCAGCGAGGGCGTCTCGCTCGGCAACCTGGGTGCCCTGCATCGTGAGCAGGGCCGGCCGGACGAGGCGCGAAGGCACGCCGAGGAGGCTCTGAAGATCCACGAGGAGATCGGCTACCGCTTCGGACAGGTCCCCTTGCAACGGGAGCTCGCGATGCTCGCCGCCGACGAGGGGCGACTGCAAGACGGCCTGGACCTGGACCGCAGGGCGGTCGATGCCGCGCGGGGATTCCCGCAGCTCGAGGTCGACTTCTCACTCAGTCTTTGCAAGCTTCATCTGGAGGCGGGAGATGTCCCCGGCGCGCGATGCGCCCTGGACTTCGCCGAGAGCCGTACGCCCGTGGGAGGCCTCCGCTTCTCCATGCTCGTTTCGAAGGCGCGGGTGCTCGTGGCTGAGGGCGATGCATCCGATGCGAAGGCCGCCCTCGACGAGGCGGAGGCGCTGGCCAGGCAGCTCGACCTCGGTCGCATGTGGCATGTCGCCAAGAGCCTCGCGCAGGTGCGCACGCTCATCGAGAACGCGCGGGCGTGAGCGCGTGGGACGGCAAGCTCACTGGCCGCGTGCGGCGGACCGAGGTGTTCGCGCCGCCGCAAGGTCCTCAGCTTCCGTCGCCGTCGAACGACACCAATGCATGAGGGTCGAGGACGCCGCGGAGTTGTCCATGCGTGCTGACGGAGCACGGCTCGAGGGTGCGTGTCATGCTGGGCAGTACGAAGGGGACGCCCGATGTGGAGAGGAGCGCTCACGATTGGGTTGATCGCCGGGATGGTCCTGAGTTCCGCAGGCAACGCCATGACGGGTGCCGCCGACGGTCACGTCCATCCGGCGTCGACGGAGCGGCCAGCCCCGCTCGCGCCGCCTGCGGGCGCTACGCTCCGGGGGCGCCTCCACGACTCGAACGGTCCGGTCGCCGGCGCCGTCGTCGTCGCGACGGCCAGCACTCGTACCTTCCCGACGGCCGACAGTCTCTTGGGGCAGGCGCACGACTGTCGCTCGGCGGACGACGGCACCTTCTCATTCGTCGGCCTCGATGCCGACACGTGGTACCGACTCACGGCCACCGACGCCTGGCATCACGGCGCCACGAGCGGCGGGCGGCCTGGCGAGGGCCCGATCGAAATGGAGATGACGGCCACGGGCCACCTCGTCGTCACGCTCCAGGGAGGCGAGGGCGCCTCCACCGTCGCGTGCCGACGAACGGTCGTCGACACGCACGAGGGTTGGCGCAGCCAGCGCGATGGCTACGCGACGACGGGCTCGGTGGTGATCGATCTCGTGGTGCCGGGAACGTGGATCTGCGAGGCAAGGAGTCAGACGAGCTACGGGAGCGCCAGTCCCGTCCTGGTACGGGCGGGCGCCGAGTCGGCGGTCGCGATCACCATGGCGCCGCGGACGACGCAGGTCGTGCAGGTCCTGGACGCCGTCACGGGCGCGCCCATCGCGGGGGCAACCGTCTGGGCTGAAGGCTCCGAAGCCACGAAGACGGGTGCCGATGGCAGCGCGCGCCTCGTCGCGCCGCTGAACCAGAACGAACTCTCGGACGAGCCCGAGACCGCGCCTGCATTCGAGGCCGTGGCACCGCTCTACGGGTGGGCCTCGGCGGACGTGCCGGTCCGGCCGCAGGAGGTGGTGACGATCCGGCTCACGCCGCTGCCCCTCTTCCATGCGCGCGTCGTCGATGCGTCGGGAACGCCCGTCGCGGGAGCTGTCGTGCTGAAGGACGGCTGGCCGCGCGACGACCGCCTGACGGACGCCGACGGCCGCTTCGCGATGCCGGTCGAGCAGGAGGACTCCGAGGGACCCGAGGAAGCGATCATCGGTGCCCGCCGCGTCACGCCTGGCGTCGTCGAGGAAGGCTCGGTCGCCGTGCCCTACGGTGCGCTGCCATCGGGCGAGGTGACGATCACGCTGTTGCGCAAGCAGGCGGCGAGCCTCACCGTGCACCTTGTGGACGCGTCGGCGCCGGTCGCCGGTGCTGCGCTCGAAGTGCGGCTTCCGGATCGCACGATCGACGGCCGTTCGGACGATCAGGGCGCGCTCACGATCCCGGAGGTGATCCCGGGCGATGTCGTCATCAGGGTGCCCATGCCCACGGGCGGGACGCTGGCGACGCGAAGCCTGCGCGTGGCGCCCGGCGAGCAGGCATCGGTGAGCATCACGCTGACTCCGACCTGGACTGTCGATGGACGCGCCGTGAGCGATGGCGCCCCGCTCGCGCGCGCCGAGGTCGGGTGGACCGGTGAAGGAGAGGTCAGAGGCCACGACCGAACGTCGGCCGACGGCTCCTTCCGCATCGGCCCGATCCCGGGCGACGTCGAGTACGTTCGGGCATTCGTGAGGCCGAACATCCATGGCGCCGCGCGGACGTTCTCGGTGAAGCGGGGGGCGGATCACGTCGTCGTCGACTTCACTTCTGTCATCATCACGGGCCATCTCGCCACTGCTGACGGGGACGTTCCCGACGCGAGCATCGACGTGGCGTGCGGCGAGATGCAAGGCGGCGCCAGGTCCGACGGCCGCGGGCGCTTCACGCTCGACGGAATTCCGGCCTCCGCGCCGTGCGACGCGATCGTGCGTTTCGACGACGGCATCGCAGGTGCCTTCCATCTCGACACGCCGGCGTCGGGCAAGCTGGACATCGGCGACGTGCTGCTCGCCAGCCGCGAGCTCACCGGCCACGCGACGTCGCCGACCGGACATCTGGATGGCCTCTTCCTCCGGCTGGCGCTCATGGATGGCCGCGCCGCGGGCAAGGTAGAGGCCGAGCGGGGTCCGGATGGATCGTTTCGCGTGCGCGTCCCCGCGGGCCGCCTCCGCGTGTTGGCCTGGACGGGTGGCGTCGCGCTTGGTTACTGGGCCGGCGTCATCGAACCCGATGCGCCGCTCGAGATCCACTTCGCGCCGAGCGCGACGCTCGAGGTGGCCATCACCCGAACCGACGGCCTGCCCGCCACCGGCACGGCCCGCCTCGTCGCTTGGAACGCCATGCGCGAGGACGACGTGCTTCTTCCGGAAGTCGGGGACGGCCCGAACCCGCTCACTCTCGTCCGGCTCGGCGCCGGCCACGTGGTCGTCGCCGTCAGCGACGGGAGCGCCAAGGTCAACGTCGAGGCGGACCTCATCGCGGGTCAGACGACTCGCGTCCCGGTCACGCTTCCCTGACGGCCGTCGCGCGCCGCTCGGCGAGTAGACGAGCAGCGCGCGGACCATCGGGATCCCCTCGCGCGGAGTTGGCAGAGGTAGCGCTCGGAGTCGGGCATCCCACGTGGCATGGCCTGCGACGCATGAGCGGATCTTCCTCGACGCGGGGCGCATCGACGGGGCGATCGAGCGCATCGGATCGTGGTGGGGGGCTCAGCTAGAGCCCGCCCTCGCGATGCCGCTGGATCCTGTGGCGAGCGACTCCGAGTCGAGGCAGGAGCCGCCGAGTGGGCGTTACGGCACCGTGCATCGCGCTCCCTGGACGGCGAGAGTTCCGCTGTCAGCCCCAAGTGCGCGCGATCGGATCGCAGTGGGAACTGGTCAGACCGTCTCGGAGCCACGGGCGATCGGGGCCGCGCCCCGGAAGACGACGTCGCCCCGGTTGATGACCGTCCTGAATGGAGGCATCACCAGCTCCAGACAGATCCGGCGCTCGAACTTGAGAGCCGGGTTCGCCCGCGCATCATGCCTTGGCGGAAGTTTCGCGATCTCGTCGCAGTTGAAGGACTTGATGATGCGGTGTCTTTGCAGCCACGTGCCGCGCTGGAACGCCGTGGGGTAAGCGCTCCAGTTCACGCCTTGCGCGAGGAGCATGTCCTTCATCTGTAGCTGGCTCTTCTGGAAGAGCTCGCGATCGGAGAAGACGTGATGCGCCGCCATCTGGACTGAGTTGCGGATCGCATCCTGCTCGCGCCACAGAAGCACGTCGACCGCGTCATCCTCGGTCGGCACGCCGAAGACGCGGCAGTCGAAGCCCGGCATCCGATCCGGATAGCCAGACTCCATGCCGAAGCGTTCGACGACCTCTCGGTAGAACTTCACGGTCGCCATGGAGGCGAGATTCGAGCAGAGCTTGGCGACGCGGCCGTTGAACAGGAGCTGCCTCGGCGGTTCCGCCGCGGCCCATGCGAGGGTAACTTCGTCGGACTGCGTGTAACCGATCACCGCGTCCGTCTCCTCTACGAGGTGCCGCGCCGTCTCCACCATGCAGGCCGTCATGCGAGGGTCGAAGGGGCGCCGCATCCCGGAGGTGAAGGAGGCGAAGCCGCGACCGTCGATGCGCGCGAAGACGATGAATCCTGGAGCAACAGTTCGCAGCGACTCCTCGAACTCGTGGCGGCTCGCGTGATGGGGACCCTCATCCACGTCGCCCGATGGCGGCACGCCCGCATCGAGTTCAGCCTTCCCGTTGCGGACCGTGATCACCTGATCGAAGCCCTCTGCCAGCGTCGGTTCCACGAGACGCCCCAGAGTCCGACGCTGGACGAAGTCGGGCACGCGCGCATCGCCGTCGCGACGCGCGTTGCGGGCCTCACACTCGTCGGGCGGAGTGTCGAACCAATAGGCGATGGCGGCCACGCCGAGGCGCGCGGCAAGCTCCAGGAGCTGCGCGCGATCCTCCACGGCAGGATGCGTGTTGTCGACTACCACCGACTTGCCGGCTTCGAGTGCGCTCGCGATCCGCGCGAGGGAGCGCGCCTGCTTCCCGGCCCCGCTCATGCGGTCCTTGCTGATCAGCTCGTGCGTCGTCGAGAAGTGACGCGAAAAGTAGGTGGTCTTGCCGGCACCCTGAAGGCCGACGAAGATGAGGATCTCCGGCATGACGCGGCTCGCAGAAGCGACTGAACAGTCCGTGGCAACGTGGCCCTCAGACTATCAGTGATGAGTCCAGCCGCACGAGGCGGCGCGGCCCGACGCGGAGGCCGCCACCTTCCGGACAGCAGCACTCGGTCAGCGCCGCGAAGCGGTTCGAGGTGACGGACGCAGAGGAGCGTCGCCGCGGCGTCATGACCAAGCATGGCGTCTCGGATCCCATCGCAAGCCGACGACTCGGCCTTCCAGTGCTGGATCGGCGAACGCCTGCACTTCGGTGAGCGGGTCGGCGAATGCAGGTAGGGTCCGATCGACGAGGACCTGCTTGCGGCGCCACGTCGTCCAACGTCCCTCGGCGAGTGCGGCATATCCGTTGAGCGTCTCTGCCAGGGTGACGCGTCGCACGTTCCGATGCGAGGCCACCGCACTGATCGACGCGAGCAGATCGTCACCGACGACTGCCTGCTGACGAGAGAGGATCGCGACATCGACGAAGTCACGCTAGCGCGTGTTCGTCGCGCCGCGTTCGATCGCCGTCACCAGCTTCTCGGCAAGAATCATGGTCAGGGGATGACCGAGGCTCCGGAAGGCGCCGCCGAGCAGCTTGGGTACCTCGAGAGGAGTCGCTTCGGGCACGATGGGATCGCCGACGCTGACATCGACTTGCACGGTGAGCTTGGCGCTCGAGAGGCGCGCAGGCATCGACACGCGGACCGCGTTGCAGAGGGCCTCCTCGCGGATGAGCTCGGCCGTCGCCACGCTGGTCAGGAAGTCGATGCCGTCATCGATCGGTGTTGCGGCGATCTCCTGCAGGAGCTCGAGGACCGTCGCCGTGTCGGCACTCACTCCGCGTGCCGCGCGATCGATGTCCAGAGTCGGCCGACGGGCCGAGAACGCGGCCAGCAGGAAGCCGCCCTTGAGAACGAGCCTGCTTGCGTGGGCAGATCGCGTGACGCGCTTCATCAGGCACTCGAGCGCGTAGAGCTGATGCAACTCGACTGTCGGCCGCCCGGTGGCACGCGCGAGCTTCTGTAGGTCGAGATAGGCCCGACCCGCCGTGGTGGCGCGCGTGGGACGAATCGGGCTCACAGCAGGATCTCCATGGCCTTGCGCAGCGCGGTCTCGCTTCGTGCGTCGATGCGGTGCGCCAGCGCGAGCAGCGTCGATGGCTTGGAGCCGCGCTTGCGCAGCCAGCGCTTCAGCGCTTCGATGGCCAGCTCATGGCTCTCCAGATGACGCATGCGAAACGTGTCGACGATGCATCGTTGAGCGTCGTAGATGCCGATTCGGCGGTCGTCGATTCGAATCGTGTCGCGGCCGAGCTCGAACGTCGCGCGCGCGAACTTGTGCCACGCGACGGGACTGCTCAGCCGTGGCAGCCATGTCCCTTGAGGCAAGGCGACGTCGATCGTGCTCGGAATCGTGTCCGTGAGGTCATGACGAGCCAGGGCCGTCGTGAGGCAGATCGTCGCCTGGGGCGCGCGGAGGACGATCTCGTTGAGCTCGATCTCGGCCGTCTCGACGTCGGTGCGCCGATAGACGCCGCGGCTCAGGAGTTCGATGGAGCCCTCGGCGCGGAGCTTCCGCAGTGCCTGGTCCGACAGGCCCGCGGACCGGGCCTCGGCGTAGCTGAAAACCGATGGGAGCTTGCGCGAGAGGAGCACGAAGAGCCTCGGAGGTAATCCTATCTCGATGGGAGGTATCTAGCTATGTTTGCCTCCCGCGCGGGGCGTGTCCGGTCCCTTGCGGCGCGACGGACCTTCCTGTCGGCGGAGCGAGCACGGGCGTAGCCAGGTACCTGCAAGCTGGCAACGCTCGTGTTCGGATGCCGGCCGAGGGAGTCGCTTCAGCGTCGCGCTTGTCGGAATCGCTTGTCGAAGACGCTGGCGCGATGGTGGGCGAGGTAGCTGTCGGCCGGCGGCTCCGCGTGCTCTCCGAGGGGTCTACCACGAAACGACAGCAGCTCGGCCTCGACGCGCTCGCGCGGCGCGTAGTGTTGTTCCGCTGCCCTCGACACTTGGATGCGAAGAGACGCGTCGAGAGTCATGAATCCCCAATCGAAGGCGCGATCATGGATGGCGCAGAGCGCGACTCCGTTGCGCGGATCCATGCGTTGATGCGAGGTGGCCAGCCGCCATGGGAGAACGTGGCTTGCGACCAGCAAGAACGAGTTCGTTCGGGGGCGTTGGGACTGCAGCCCGCAGAATCCGCAGGCGTGGTCGAAGTTGCGAAGCACGCGTGAGCGGAACAGACCTTGGCCGACACGAACCGCCTGCAAGGCAGTACGCTCGGTGACGATGTCTGCGCCACTTGGAACGTCCGGCGGAACGCCGGGAGCTTCGGTGTCGCTCGGCACGACAGTCAGCGCTGCGAGGGTTCCGCTTGCCGCCGAGACTACCGTCTCCACGAGAGTGACCGCAGCCACGAGTTCGTCGAAGTGGCGGGCGTAGTCGCCGACGACGCGCGCATCCGTGCGACTGCCGTGGCTCATGCCGCGCTCACCTCCGCTCAGAAGCTTGCGGAGGTTCATCACCTTCAGGACGACTGCGTCGTCGGTGCGGCCGATCGCTCGTGCGACGTGCTGCACGACGGGATCCTGGCGCGTGCTTCCATCGCGCCGCACCTTCGTGCCGCCGAGCCGAGCGGGATCGCCGTAGACGGCGACGGCGAGCGCGAGCACGGTCTCGGCCTCGGACCATGAGGTCGATGGACGCGCGCGCGCGGCAAGCGCATGAGCGGATTCAACGAGCGGGCGCGCGTCCATTTCGCGAGCATGTCATCAGCACCGCAAGCATGAGTGCGGGTCGTGCGAGCGGGCCTTCGTCAGTCCTCGTCCTCGAAGTAGTTCTGATCCACGGCGAGGAGATTGAAGCTTCACTCCGCTCGCACCCCGATTTCGTGACGGAC
>Ga0315912_10001100_pt1 | contig 36123 bp, 37 predicted proteins | sample VfabasoilMG_FD_204469 | JGI IMG/M metagenome (GOLD analysis project Ga0315912, IMG submission 204469) | Garden soil microbial communities collected in Santa Monica, California, United States - V. faba soil | ecosystem: Environmental > Terrestrial > Soil > Garden | place: USA: California... | reverse complement strand
ACCGGACAACGCACCGGAGGACTCGCCGTGGATGCAGCTCTTCTATAATGCGCGCCAATGGGTCGGTTAATCTTCCTGCTGTGGTTCCTCCTTCTCGCGCCGCCCATGCACGCCGCCGAGTGCCCGCCGCTCCTCGACACCGCGCTGCCGACACTGAGCGACGACAAGCCGGAATCGATCTGCCAGTACAAGGGCAGGGTGATCCTCGTGGTCAATACCGCCAGCCAATGCGGCTACACGCCGCAGTACGAGGGACTGGAGAAGCTCTACAAGCGCTATCGGGACAAGGGTCTGGTGGTACTCGGATTCCCGTCCAACGATTTCGGCGGCCAGGAGCCGGGCTCCAACAAGGAGATCGCGAGATTCTGCGAGGCCAACTACGGCGTCTCCTTCCCGATGTTCACCAAGACCAGCGTCGCCAAGGGAGAGGTGAACCCGTTCTACGCGAGGCTGACCAAGGCCACCGGCACCGCGCCAAGCTGGAATTTCCACAAGTATCTCGTGGACCGGAGCGGTACGAAGGCGCAGTCCTTCGCCACGAAGGTCGAGCCGTCCGACCCAAAGCTGGTCAGTGAAATCGAACGCCTGTTGGCAGACAAGGGAGCAAGCAAATGAGCATCGTCAGACATGAACCCGGCCCCATCCTCAGCCTCGCCGTCGAGAACGGCGGCACCGTCTATCTTGCCGGCATCGTGCCGAAGGACCTGAAAAAGGACATCAAGGGGCAGACGCAGGAAGTGCTGGCCGAGATCGACCGGCTGCTCGCCAAGTGCGGCACCAACAAGTCGAAGCTGCTGCAGGCGACCATCTGGGTGACCGACATCCGCAACCGCGCGCCGATGAACGAGGTCTGGACCGCGTGGACCGATCCAAAGAACCTGCCGGTGCGCGCCTGCATCGAGGCCAAGCTGGCGGATCCCGCCTGCCTGGTGGAAATCATGGTGGTTGCTGCCAAGTAAACCTGGGTTCCCGCTTGCGCGGGAACGACGGCACTCTCATCGTTATCCCCGCGAAAGCGGGGATCCAGGTTTTACAAATCCGCCTTGTAGCGCTCGACCATCTGCGCCTGCGACTCGGCGAGCGCCGGCTCGCCGATCTGGTCGGCAAGCATCTGTCCCATGGTCGGCAGCGCCGCGCGCTCGACCTGCAGGCTGGCGTCCCAGAGCTTCGAGCGCATCAGCGCCTTGGCGCAGTGCAGGTACACGTCCTCGACGGTGACCTCGATGACCAGTTTGGGCGTGCGTTTTTCATTTTTGAAACCCTGAACCACGGAAGTTTCATCCCGAAGGCGCGCCCGTCCGTTGACGCGCAGCGTCTCGTCCACGCCCGGGATCAGGAACAGCAGCCCGAGGCGGCCGCTGGCAATGATGTTCTCCAGCGTATCCAGCCGGTTGTTGCCCGGCGCATCCGGAATCAGCAGCGTACGGGCGTCCGGCGCCTTGACGAAGCCGGGCTCGCCGCCGCGCGGGGAGGCGTCGAAGCCGCTTTCCACCGTGCCGCTGGCGAGCACCACGAACGGCGAAAGGGCGACGAAGCGAAGGCAGTGCTTGTCGAGTTGCGTGAGCTGCTTCCTGACCGAGCGTTCCTTGGCCGGCGGGTAGGCGGCGCGCAGCTTGTCCTTGCTGTCGATCATGCGGGGATCATACCCGCAGCGAGGGCAGGCCGATGCCGGAGGCATCGAAGCCGCCGTCCACCGCCAGCGTCTGGCCGTTGATGTAGCTCGCGGCGTCGCTGCACAGGAACAGCACCGCGGCGGCAATCTCGTCCTCGGTACCGTAGCGGTTGAGCGGAATGGCGTCGTGGTAGTCGGCGCGGATGTCCGGCGTGTGCACCTGCTTGGCCATCGCAGTGTCCACCGGACCCGGCGCGACCGCGTTGACGCGGATGCCGAGATTGCCGAGTTCGGCCGCCTGCTGCCGGGTCAGGTGATCCAGCGCTGCCTTGCTGGTGCCGTAGGCCACGCGCAGGGTACTGGCGCGCAAACCGGAGATCGAGCTGATGTTGACCACCGCGCCGCCGCCGTTCTTCAGCATGACCGGCGCGCAGGCCTGCGTGCAAAGAAACGGCCCGTTCAGGTTGACCGCCAGCACGCGCTGCCACTCCTCGAACGTCGTCTCCAGCAGCGGCTTGAACACCGCGACGCCGGCGTTGTTCACCAGCGCGTCGATACGGCCGAAGCGCGCGACGATCTGGTCGATCGAGCTTTTCACCTGCTCCGGAACTGAAACATCGCACCGAAGCGTGAGCGCGTCACCCAGGACAACTGCATCCAAGTCGAGAATGGCGACCCTATATCCCTGCGCAAGGAACTTGCGGGCGATGGCCTGCCCAATGCCGCGCGCGGCTCCCGTGACGATGGCGACTTTGTTCATGCATTCACCCGAAAAAATGGATCACGCCGTCAAGGCCGGTGAAATTCAGGCTGTGGGTCGCCTGGGCGCGCACCACAGGCTTGGCGCGGTAGGCGACTGAAACGCCGGCTTCGGCCATCATGTTGAGGTCGTTGGCGCCGTCGCCGATGGCGATCGTCTGCGCGCGGCTGGCGCCGAGGCGCTGGGCGAACTGCTTGAATTTTGCTGCCTTGGCGCCGGCGTCGACGATGCTGCCAAGGACGCGGCCGGTGAGCTTGCCGTTGTCGATCTCCAGTACATTCGATAGCGTTTCGTCGAGTTCCAGGCGCTGCTTGAGGCGCTCGGTGAAGAAGGTGAAGCCGCCGGAGACAAGGAGGAGTTTGATGCCCTGCTTGCGGCAGGCGGCGACGAGTGTCTCCGCGCCGGGGGACAGGCGCAGCTTTTCCTCGTAGACATCTTCCAGCACGTCCTCGCTCAGGCCCGCGAGCAGGGCGACGCGCTTTCGCAGGCTTTCGGGGTAGTTGATTTCGCCGCGCATCGCTTGCGCCGTAATGCTGGAAATCTGATCCTTTAAATTCAAGTAACTACCCAGCTCATCGATGCACTCGATCGTGATGAGAGTCGAGTCCATGTCCATCGCCAGCAGCTTCATGTCGGCGAAGCGCCGTTCCTCGGGCACCCAGGCGTGGTCGAGCCGGCGCGCTTCGCACCAGGCGGGGACCCCGTCGGGCCGTTGCACGCCGCGCAGCCGCCAGGCGCTCGCGGCGGCGCGTTCGGGCGCGCCTGCGCCGCACAGGTCTGCGAGCTCGGCCGCTTGCGCGGCCGTGGCCTCAGGGCTTTGTACGACGAGGATCGGCACGCTGGCTGCTGCCTGCATCGCTTTTCTTCGCGGCGTCGGGGTCCGGCTTCTTCTGTGCCAGGTCGCGCCAGGTCTTGGCCTGCGCGGGACTGGACTGAATGCCCAGGCCGAGTTCGTAGGCCTTCGCCAGCTCCAGCATCGCCAGGCGGTTGCCCTGGTTGGCCGCGCGGCGAAACCACGCGACCGCGCCTTCGAGGTCGCGCGGCGCGCCGATGCCCCTTTGCAGCAGCACGGCAAGCAGGAACTGCGCGCCTTCGTTGTCCTGCGCGGCCGCATCGCGGAACCATTTGACGGCTTCGGAGGCGTCCTGGCGCACGCCTTCGCCGTCCAGATACATGCGGCCGAGTTGCGCCTGCGCGCGCGGCTCGCCCGCTTTCGCCGCCGCCTGCAGCAGCTTCGCCATCTCTGCGATGTCAGGGGGGACGCCGATGCCGAGCCCATAAAGAAGGGCGAGGTTGGTCTGCGCGACAGGGAAGCCCTGGTCGGCGGCGAGCCGGTACCACTTCACCGCCTCGAGCGGATTTCTCAGGACGCCGCGCCCGTCGTAATACAGAGCGCCAAGATTGTTCTGCGCGCCCGCATGGCCGGCTTCGGCCGCACGCAGATACCAATCGTGCGCAGCTTTCAGGTCGCGCCAAGGGGCGGGCGCGGTCTCCAGAATGCTGGCGAGGACGTACTGCGCTTCGATTGTGCCGTCGACCGCCAGCGGCCTGAGGGTGTCGATGGCCTGCTTGTAGTCGCCGCGGTCCAGCGCGCCGAACGCGGGGATCAGATTCTCGCGCTGCGCGTACGCGCCGGCCGACAGCAGCAGCAACAGCGCCGGCAGCCAGAGCCTCATGATCGCGGTCACGCCGCCAGTGCCGCGAGCAGGTCTTTTGCCGCCTGTACGCGCAGCGGCCATTCCGCCATCTTGGCTTCCAGGCGCAGGCGGTCCGGGCCGGCGAGGCGCAGGTTCCTGCGCTTGTGCACCAGCGCGATGACCCGTGCGCGGTCGACCTGCGCGCCTTTTTCGAACTGCAGCTGCAGCGCCTCGTGCGTCGCATCGACGCGCGAGACGCCGAGCGGGGTCGCGAGCAGGCGCAGGCGATGCGACTCCAGCAGCACCTTGGCGGGTTCCGGCAGCAGGCCGAAGCGGTCGATCAGTTCCTCGTGCATGGCGTCGAGCTCATCCTGCGTGCGACAGTTCGCCAGGCGCTTGTACAGGGTCAGGCGCTCGTGCACGTCGTCGCAGTAGGTCTCCGGAAGCAGCGCCGGCGCGTGCAGCTTGATCTCGGTCGCGCCTTCCAGCGCGAGGTCCAGATCGATCGCCTTGCCGTCCTTGAGCGCGCGCACCGCGCGCTCGAGCATGCGGGTGTAGAGGTCGAAGCCGACTTCCTGGATTTCGCCGGATTGCGATTCGCCGAGCACTTCGCCCGCGCCGCGGATCTCCAGGTCGTGCATGGCGAGGTAGAACCCCGAGCCCAGCTCTTCCATCATCTGGATGGCTTCGAGGCGCTTCTTGGCCTGCTTGCCAAGGGCGTCGTCGGGGGGAACCATCAGGTAGGCGTAGGCTTGGTGGTGCGAGCGGCCGACGCGGCCGCGCAACTGGTGCAGCTGCGCCAGCCCGAACTTGTCGGCGCGATGGATGACGATGGTGTTGGCGTTCGGGTTGTCGATGCCGGTCTCGATGATGGTGGAACACAGCAGCACGTTGTGCCGCTGCTGCGTGAACTCGCGCATCACGCGCTCCAGCTCGCGCTCGCGCATCTGGCCGTGCGCGACCGCGATGCGCGCCTCGGGGAGCAGGCGCGCGAGTTTGTCGTGCGCGTGTTCGATGGTCTCGACTTCGTTGTGAAGGTAGTAGACCTGCCCGCCGCGGCGCAGTTCGCGCAGCACCGCTTCGCGGATCAAACCGTCCGAATGTCCGGCGACGAAGGTCTTGATGGCGAGGCGGCGCTCGGGCGCGGTCGCGATCACCGAGAAATCGCGCAATCCCTCCAGCGACAGCGCGAGCGTGCGCGGGATCGGCGTCGCGGTCAGCGTGAGCACGTCCACCTCGGCGCGCAGACGCTTGAGGGCCTCCTTCTGATGCACGCCGAAACGGTGCTCCTCGTCGATGATCACCAGGCCCAGCCGCTGGAATTTCACCTCGCGCGAGAGCAGCTTGTGCGTGCCGATGGCGATGTCGATGTCACCCGATAGAAGATGTTGGATTGATTGGGAGGATTCCTTTGAAGTCCTGAATCTGGACAATTCCGCAATCCGTATCGGCCAGTCGGCGAAGCGGTCCTTGAAGGTCTGCGCGTGCTGCTCGACCAGCAGCGTGGTCGGGCAGAGAATCGCCACCTGCTTGCGGTCCGCGACCGCGACGAAGGCGGCGCGCAGTGCGACCTCGGTCTTGCCGAAGCCGACGTCGCCGCAAATCAGGCGATCCATCGGCTTGCCCGAGGTCATGTCACCGAGCACCGCGCCGATGGCGGCCGCCTGGTCCGCCGTCTCCTCGAAGCCGAAGCCGTCGGAAAAGGCTTCCAGGTCGTGCGGCTTCACGCCGAAGGCGTGCCCCTGGCGCGCCGCGCGCTTGGCGTAGAGCTCGAGCAGCTCCGCGGCCGTGTCGCGCACCTGCTTGGCGGCGCGCGCGCGCGCCTTGTCCCACTGCCCGCTGCCCAGCTTGTGCAGTGGAGCTTCCTCGGGCTGCGCGCCCGAATAGCGCGAAATCACCTCCAGCTGCGACACCGGCACGTACAGCTTGTCACCGCCGCCGTATTCGAGCAGCAGGAACTCGGTCATGCCTTCGCCGAGATCCAGGTTCACGAGGCCGCCGTAGCGCCCGATGCCGTGCTGCACGTGCACGACCGGGTCGCCCACCTTCAGTTCGGAGAGGTCGCGCAGCATCCCCTCGACGTTGCTCTGCGGCTTCGCGCCGCGCAGCCGGCGGCGCGCGGTGCCGGCATAGAGTTCGGCCTCGGTGACCAGCGCCCAGCCCTCGGACGGCACGGCGAAGCCGCTGGACAGGGGGGCGACGGTGATCTGAAGATTCTCCTTGCCTGCGATGAACGCCTGAAAATCCTCGCAGGGCGAAGGCGCAAGTCCGTAGTCCCTGAAATACGCCAGCATCGTCTCCCTGCGCCCCGCCGACTCGGCGCTGAGCAGCACGCGCAGGGCGCCATTCGACAGAAACGCTTTCAGCGCGGCGAGCGGGTCCCGCGCGCGGCGATCGACGGCGAGCGCGGGCAAGGGTGCGGCGGAGAAATCCTGGTCCGGTTCGACTTCAAGGGAATCGAGCAGGTCGATGCGCGGGAAGCGCTTGGCGTGCGTGTAGAACTCCTCGGCAGGGACGAACAATTGGGCCGGCGGCAGCAGCGGCCGGTCGGAATCCCCGCCCATCATCTTGAAGCGCGACTGCGCGTCCTGCCAGAACGCCTGCACCGCGCCGGCGACGTCGTGGTGGAAAACGAGGGTCGTGGCCTCGGGCAGGTAGTCGAAAACGGAGGCGAGCGCGTCGAAAAACAGCGGCAGGTAATACTCGACACCCGCGGCCGGCACGCCGTTGGAGATGTCCTTGTAGAGGCGGCGCTTGGACGGATCGCCTTCGAACAACTCGCGCCAGCGGCCGCGGAACTTGGTGCGTCCGGCCTCGTCCATCGGGAATTCGCGCGCCGGCAGCAGGCGCACGTCCTTGACGCCGTAGAGCGTGCGCTGCGAGTCGACGTCGAAGGTGCGGATGGATTCGACCAGGTCGTCGTCGAGGTCGAGCCGGTAAGGGACCGCGCTGCCCATCGGAAACAGGTCGACGAGCCCGCCGCGAAAGCAGAATTCGCCGGGCGAGATCACCTGGGCGACGGCGCTGTAGCCGGCGAGCGCGAGCTGGCGGCGCAGGGCCTCCGCGTCCAGCCGGTCGCCCTGGCGCAGGAAGAAGGTGTAAGCCGCAAGGTAGGCGGGCGGGCACAGGCGCGCCAGCGCCGTCGACGCGGGGACGATGACGATGTCGAAATCGCCGCGCTGAATGCGGTACAGGGTGGCGAGGCGCTCCGACACCAGATCGTGGTGCGGCGAGAAATTGTCGTAGGGGAGCGTTTCCCAGTCCGGCAGCAGGCAGGCGCGAAGCTGCGGCGCCAGCCAGGCGATTTCCGCGAGCATGCGCGTCGCGTCCAGCGCGTCCGCGCACAGCACGGCAAGCGGCCGCGCCGCCGCCGACAGCCGGGTGAGCGCTAGAGCGTCGGAGGAACCGGCCAGGCCGCAGTAGCGTTTCTTGCCTGGAAGTGGGTCTCGGTGCATGACAATACAAAGGGGGCGTGCAATTATACGGCCTTGAAAACACGAAAGAATTCGATTTGGCGTTCTATGCGCTGATTCCCGCCGCCGGCACCGGAGCACGGTTCCGCGGCCAGGCGCCGAAGCAGTATTCGCCGCTCGCCGGCAAGCCGATGCTCTGGCACGCGGTGGCCTCGGTGTGCGCGACGCCGGTCGAGAGCGTATTCGTGGTGCTCGCGCCGGAGGACCGCGAGTTTGCGCAACACGACTGGAGCGCGTATGCGGGCAGGCTGGAGCCGCTTTACTGCGGCGGCGAGTCGCGGCGCGATTCGGTGTACAACGGCATGGTGGCCGCGCTCGCGGTGCTGCACGCGGAAGACTGGATGCTGGTGCACGACGCGGCCCGGCCCTGCCTGCCGAAGCGCGACTTCGACAGCCTGATCGCCGAGGCGCGCGAGGACCAGATCGGCGGCATCCTGGCGCTGCCTGCGGCCGACACGGTGAAAACGGCGGCCAAGGACGAGGCCGGCATCCTGCGCGTCGCGGGCACCGAGGACCGCAGACAGCTGTGGCTGGCGCAGACGCCGCAGATGTTCCGCTGCGGCCTGCTGCTGCAGGCGCTGAGGGAGGCGAAGTCGGCGGTGACCGACGAAGCGGGCGCCATCGAGCAACTGGGCCTGAAGCCGCGCCTGGTGGCGGGCAGCCGTGAGAACATCAAGGTGACTTTTCCCGAGGACATGAAGATTGCCGAGGCGATACTGGAAAATCGCCGCGGACGATCCTGACGACGATGCGGATAGGGCAGGGATACGACGTGCACGCGCTGGCGGCGGGCCGCAAGCTGGTCATGGGCGGCGTGGAGATACCGCACGACAAGGGCCTCGCCGGTCACTCGGATGCCGATGTACTGCTGCACGCGATCTGCGACGCGCTGCTGGGCGCCGCTGCGCTCGGCGATATCGGCATGCATTTTCCCGATTCCGATCCGAAATACAAGGGTTCGAACAGCCGTTCCTTGTTAAAAGAAGTTGGCATAAAGCTCGCCGCGCAAGGTTACCGGGTCGTCAACATCGACTGCACAATCATCGCGCAGGCGCCGCGCATGGCGCCCCACGTGGCGCGCATGATCGGCAACATCGCCGCCGACCTCGGCATCCAGCCCGCCGCGGTCAGCGTGAAGGCGACCACCACCGAGAAGCTGGGCTACATCGGCCGCGGCGAAGGCATCGCCGCCCAGGCCATCGCCCTCATTGAGTAGGGTGGTTTTTGAATGAAATTTTTTTCAGGATGAAACAGTAGATGTACAGCCCTCCCTACAATCAGCTCCAAAACCGAACCGAGCTCATGCAGTTCATGCGGGAGAACAATTTCCCGATCCTGGTCACAGGCACGGGAGGTGTCCTGCATGCCTCCCATCTCCCGATCACCGTGTACGAGCAGGGCGATCGGATCGTCATCGACATGCACATGGCGAAGAACAATCCGCAGTGGCAGGAGTTCCTTGATGACGAGGTGCTGGTGATCTTCAGCGGCCCCCATGCCTATGTGTCGCCGCGCTGGTACGTGGACCCGGAGCGCGTGCCGACCTGGAACTACGCCGCAGTTCACGCTTATGGCATTCCAAAGATCAATTCCGAGAATAACGAAAAACATGAATCACAACGCAGGCTGATCGAAAGCCTCGATCCGGCCTGGTTGCCGAAGCACGATGCGCTCAGCCAGAAATACGTCGACCAGATGCTGGCGGGCATCGTCAACTTCTCGATTCCGGTCGCGCGCACCGAGACGCGCTGGAAGCTGTCGCAGAACCGCGGCCGCCGTGAAATGGAACTGATCGCGGCCGAACTGGAGAAATCAGGCGATCCCGGCGCCCTCGCGCTGGCCGCGCTCACGCGCAAGCACCTCGTCGACTGAGCGCGTCGCGGCCGGTATCGGCTGCGCCAGCCACAGGAATTGCTGCTTCAGCAGGACGTCGACCAGCGCGAACTGGTCTGCCAGCGCTTCCCGGATCGCTCCACCGTGCGCAAGGCGGTCAAGCTTGAGGCGTGCATCGGCCTCGCCGCGTTCGATTACGACCGTGAGCCCCGCCTTCCGCGCGAGGTGCATCATGATGGCGTTTTCGGCCAGGCAGTACATGAACAGCGCGCGGTAGCCGAGGTTGGCGGCGTGCAGCACCGTGCGCTGCAGCAGCGCGTAACCGTAGCCCTTGGTGCGTGCGGATGGATGGACGCTCAACCCGAGTTCGGCGACCTGCGGCCCGGGATCGAGCGCCAGGTGCGCAACGCCGACCAGATCCAGCGCCGCGCCGTGGATGCCGAATACGCTGTCGCGCCCGAAATCGATGCCAGCCACGTAGCTTCGGACAGCGGCATCGGAAACCGCCTGGCCAAAGCGCAGCCGCCGGTCTTCGGCCGGCAACTGCAACAGGTGGCGCGCAATGTCGTCGCGGTGCCGTCGATTCAGCCGCAGGACAGCGATCCCGGAGACGGCGTTTACGGCCGGTTGCGTCATCCCGCGGATGGAGCGGTCGGGGGCGCCGGCCTGACGATGAGACGCTTGTACAGGTGCGCGAAGCCCTGCGTCACGGCGAATACAGCGTCGACAACCGCTTCGGCTTGCGCAAACCGCGCCTTCGCCTTCAGGCGCTCATGGCCGTTCATGCGGATTTCATCCAGGCGTTGCACGAAGAAATCCCTATCTTCATTAGTTTTGCTAACATTCTCGTTCATCGACGATCTCCTGTTTCCGCATGAATACGGTCTAATCTGTGCAATGCACTATTATAGTGATGTGGCATGTATAAAACATAACATCATGTTTACTAGTACACTATGTAGACAGAGTTATAGTTGTTAAGTTGCATTGCAGCAATATAAATTTTGTCCACTAAATGGATAGAAAATCTAACCGTATTTCACTTCCAGCGCTGCGCCTGCCACCGCTGAACGCGCTCAGGGCTTTCGAGACCGCGGCGCGTCATCTCAGCTTTGCGATGGCGGCCAAGGAATTGCACGTCACACCCGCGGCCATCAGCCACCAGGTGAAGGGCCTGGAGGATTACCTCGGCCAGCGCCTGTTCCGGCGCCTGAAGCGCGGACTCGAACTCACGCGCGCGGGGCAGGTGCTATTGCCCAAGCTGAGCGAAGGATTTGGCCGCCTCGGCGACGCGGTGGCGGATATGCGCAGCATCGAGGAGGCGGGGACCCTCGCCGTGAGCGCTGCGCCCTCGTTTGCGACGCGCTGGCTGGCGCCGCGCCTGCACCGCTTCGTCAGCGCCCACCCGGACCTTGACGTGCGCATCAACGCCAGCACGCGCCTGATCGATCCGAACAAGGACCCCGCAGTCTCCGGCGACACCGCAGTCGGATCGCCGGTGGAGGATGCCGATATCGTGGTGCGCTTCGGCACCGGCGATTACCCCGGTTTCCGCGTCGACCAGCTGTTGTCCGTGGCTGTGACTCCGATGTGCAGTCCGCGTCTGCTGAAAGGCGGCCATGCACTGCGCGTGCCCGCCGACCTGGAGCAGCAGGTACTGATTCACGACAACGTGCGCTACGACGACGGCCGTTCGCTCTGGGACGCCTGGTTCGAGGCCGCAGGGCTGCCGGGTATGGATACTTCGCACGGCCTGCGCTTCAGCCATGCCTTGCTCGCGCTGGAAGCGGCGGCTGACGGCATGGGCGTCACCATGGGCATGCCTGCGCTGGCCGGCTCGGACCTGGCGTCCGGACGGCTGGTCGCGCCGCTGCCGCTCTCGCTGCCGCTCAAGTTCGCGTACTACATCGTCAGCGGATCCGACACGGCGGAGCGCGCGGATGTGGTTGCATTCCGCCATTGGCTGCTGGCCGAAGCGCAGCGCCCTGGCGCCGGCGAGCCCGCCGGGCGCTGATCAGCCGGCGAGTTCGAGGCGGGCGGCCAGGCCGCCGTCTGCGCGCGGCGCGAGATCGAGCCTGCCGCCGTGCGCGCGGGCAATGCGATCGACGATGGCCAGGCCGAGACCGGCGCCACCCGGGCCGCTTCTTGCTTCGTTCATGCGCGTGAACGGGCGCTTCAGCCGCTCGACTTCGCCGGCCGGGATGCCTGGCCCGCGGTCGAGCACTTCGACGATGACGCGGCCACTGTCGCGCCGCGCCGCGATTTCCACCTCTCCGCCCGCGTAGCGCAACGCGTTGTCCACGAGGTTCGAAACTGCGCGCCGGATGGCCAGCGGGGCGAAGCGCAATGGTGCCAGGCCGGCGCGGCGGAACGACACCGGCCGCTCGCGCCGGCCGTAGCTTTCGGCGATTTCCGCAAGCAGCAGGTCGAGGTCGCCCTGCGCCTGCGGCTCATCCTCGCCTTTGGCGAACGCGAGAAACTGCGCGATGACCTTGTCGATTTCCTCCATGTCCGCGCCCATGTCGTCGATGGTCGCCTTGTCTGCGCCGCTCATCTCGAGGGCCAGGCGCAGGCGCGATAGCGGCGTGCGCAGGTCGTGCGAGATGCCCGCCAGCACCATGGCGCGTTCGCGCTCCATGGCGGCGAGGTCGCCCGCCATCCGGTTGAATGCGCGCGACACGGTGCGTACCTCGCGCGGGCCGGTTTCGGCGAGCGGCGCCGGGGCGCGGCCGCGACCGACTTCGGCCGCGGCCGCGGCGATCGCGCCCAGCGGCCGGCTGAGCGTCGAGGCGATCAGCCAGGCGCCGGCAAGCGCGAGGCCGAGCAGGGCGAGCCCGCCGCCCAGCCACTGCAGCCCGAAGGCGGGTTCGAAGCGCTCGCGCGGCAGCATGACCCAGTAGTCGTCCTCGTCGATGGTGAAGCTGACCCAGAAACCCTCGACCTGGTTGCGCGTGTAGGCAAAGCGCGTTTCCTCGCCAATCAGGGTCTTCACGCGTTGCGAGACCAGATCGAACAGCGCATCGTCCGGCAGCGGCTCGAGCACCTCGCCACCGGTCAGGGGCGCAAGGCGGATCCCTTCGCGCTCATTCAACTCGATCAGCAGGTTGCGCCGCAGTACGGGATCGGCGTTCACCAGCGCGGCGCGCGTCAGGTTGACGATACTCACGGTCTGCTGCGCCAGCTCGCGGGCGCGTGGCTCGCGCTCGTAGACCCGGTAGAGCTGGAAGGTGGCCGCCGCGGACGCCAGAATCAGCAGCGCGATCAGCAGGAACGACCGCGTGAACAGCGTCATGGATGGGCCGGGCGGGGCAGCGGCGCGATCTAACCGCTGCCGTCCGGGACGAACACGTAGCCGAAGCCCCAGACCGTCTGGATGTGGCGCGGATGCGCGTGATCGTCCTCGACGATTTTGCGCAGGCGCGAAATCTGCACGTCGATGGAACGGTCGAACACGCCGTATTCGCGGCCGCGCGCGAGCTCCATCAGCTTGTCGCGCGACAGCGGGGTGCGCGGATGCTGCACGAGCACCTTGAGCACCGAGTACTCCCCGGTCGTGAGGGCGACGGGTTTGCCGCCGCGCGCCAGGCTGCGCGTGGCGAGATTGAACTCGAACGCGCCGAAGCGGTGGATTTCGGTCTCCGCGGCCGGCGCGCCCGGCGGGCCGGCCGGCTGGCGCCGGCGCAGCACGGCGTTCACGCGCGCCACCAGTTCGCGCGGATTGAACGGCTTGGGCAGGTAGTCGTCGGCGCCCATCTCCAGGCCGACGATGCGGTCCACTTCGTCGCCCTTCGCGGTCAGCATGACGATCGCCGGGCCGGTCCCGTGCGCCGAATTTCCGCTCCTGAGGCGCCGGCAGATGGCCAGTCCGTCTTCGCCGGGCAGCATCAGGTCGAGTACCACCAGGTCGTAGCGTTCGCGCGCGAGTTGCTTGTCCATGCCGGCGGCGTCGGCGACCGCCCGGGCCTCGAAGCCTTGTTCGGTGAGATAGCGGACGACGAGATCGCGCAGGCGCTGGTCGTCGTCGACGACGAGAATCCTTCTTTTCAGCTCAGCCATGGCCGGCAGGGTACCGCTATGTCGAGGTATTGGTGAAACAACGTGTTACGCGCGGTGGCGGTGGACACGAATTGTTACAAAAGGCCGGGGGAGCGCCCAATCCACAGCACCGCCTCCACGTAATATTTGCCCATCTATGAAAGTCCTGGTCGCCCTGGTGTTCGTCGCGGCCTCGCTGTCCCCCGCGCTGGCGCAGCATGGCCCGGCCAAAGGCCATCCCTCGCAGCATGCGGGGGCGCAACGGCCGATGCCGCCGCCTGAGCGGCGCATGGGCTGGGAAGAGCGCCAGAGGCTGCGCGAGCAGGTTCGCAGCGGGCAGATGACCCGCGAGGAGGCGCGCGCCCGCTGGCGCGAGCAGCGCAACGCGGATCCGGGGCGCAGTCCCGAGCAGCGCGAACTGCGCGAGCAGCGGCGCGAGCAACTGCGCAGGGACGTGATCGAAGCCGACCGGGATCTGCAGAAGCGCTGAAGCGCAGGGGCTAGGACCCCGGTTTCTGCTCGCCGGCGGTACTGTCGCGCGCTTTCAGCCGGCGCGAAATCGCATCCAGGGTCTCGCGCGCGGCTGCCGCGTGCGGACCGCCGAGCTGGACCGCGCGCTCGGCCAGCGGAAGGGCTTCGGCGTCGCGCCCCTGATCAAAAATGGTCTGCGCTAGATTGTTGTAGGCGACCGCCTGCTCCGGATGCTTTTCGACCACGCGGCGCAAGACCGCCTCGGCCCCCTTCAGGTCACCTAGCGCGTAGTCGACGTTGGCGAGCCCGATGCCGGCCCCCAGGCTCTCCGGCCAGCGCACCAGCATCGCCGCATAGGCGTCGCGCGCCGCTGGCTTCTTGCCGGTGCTTTCCAGCGCAATGACCGCCTTCAGGTACTGCGGTTCCGTCGCCGTCACCGGAATCTTTCCCGGTGGCGCAGTCACGATCGCCCAATACTTGCTTTCCTTCCAGATGTACTCGAGCACGCCGTACGGCATCAGCAGGCGCTTCTTCTCGCCTGAGCGCAGGATGACGTCGCTCGTCTGCATGTCGAAACCGACCACCACCGCGTAGTGCCAGATCGACACCGGCCAGACGCCGAAATCCACCAGCACGATGACCGGATATCCGGCCGCGACCTCGCGCAGCATGTCCGCGAACTGGGGGGCAAGCTGATAGGCGACCATGCCATTGCGCCTCGCGGAGGCGACCATTTCGACCTGCAGGCTGCCCTTGCGCTCAGGGATGTAGACCTGGCTGACCAGTTCGTCCGGTGTGACCGGCGCGCCGAAATACACCAGCGAGGTTGCCAGCGCCGCGGGGCCGCATTCGTAGTCCTTTTGCGGGAAGAACGGAACCTCGGTGAGTTCAGCCTTGGCCGGCAGGTCGGCGGGCGGGTTCTGCCGGATTTCCTCGGACTGGGGAATGATGAGAGCGCAGCCGGAAAACAGGCTTGCGCAAGGCAGGGCGAAGGCCAACAGCAGCCTGCGCAGCGCTTTCCGGGCGCCGCACAGATACCAGACGGGAAAAACAGAAACGCCCGCACGGTGGCGGGCGCCTCTGAGGCACAACATGCAAATCTGTTACTTCTGGGTATACAGGTACCAGATCAACACGGCGACCGCGACGATGCCGGCCCAGGCCCAGCCACTCAGCGCGCCCGCGGGCAGCGAGTCGATCTGGCTCTGCAGGGTGCGGACTTCGTCATCCGTCATGGCGCCGACGCGAGCCTTCGCCGCGTTGCTGTCGATTCCCATCGACTGCAGCTGGCTGGCCACATCCGCGCGTGCGAGCGTTCCAAGCAGCGCATCACGGTTCGCCTGGGCGCTGGCGGCGGCGCTCACCTGATCCGTACCCACCATGCCCGCCTGGATCGACTGGAACGGCAGCATCAGCATCGAAATAACCAAGAGCCGGCTAATCAGACCTACGAAACCCTGTTTCATTTATTGCCCCTTTTTGAAAGTAGAGTGAGCGTCAGCAAGGTTTGCCGGCCGAGGAATCGCTTCCCGATCCCAGCTTCCCCATGTCAGGAACTGTAATCCGCACCCCCAGCCAAGTCAAGCCGGCGGTCCGCTGTCGGGGAGCGGCATCGCCCGCGGCGGCTCGCGCCCGGCCGGCAATCGGCAAATCCACCCGGAATCAGAACCTTGGATTGTGCGTCGGCGGCCTCGTTTCGCATCCGGCCCCACCGGTAGTATCGTAGGGTTTCGTACGTGCAAGGGGGATGAAATGCGCATACGCATACGCAACGTCCGTTGCCAAGCTTGCAACAAGCTGAACCTGTACGGCATCGACATCGATTTTTCGGTGCTCCCGCGGCCGCGACGCTAGCCCCGGCATGGATATCCTTGCGCACTTCCAGAATGCGCGGAACCTCGTCAACCTGCAGTCCGGACTGGTTCTGTTCAGCGAGGGCGAGCCCGGCCAGACCATGTACGTGCTGATGCAGGGAACGGCGGCGATCTGCGTCGGCGGCGAGGTGATCGAGGTCGCCTCGCCGGGTGCGCTGCTGGGCGAGATGGCCCTGGTCAATTCCTCGCTCAGGAGCGCGACCGTGATCACTCGCTCGGATTGCCGCGTGATTTCGATCAACCGGTCCCAGTTCGACGCCCTGGTGCGCGAGTCGCCCGAGTTCGCGAGGCACGTCATGATGGTCATGGCCGACCGCCTGCGGCACATGAACGAAAAGCTGCGCGACAAGACGCTCGGGCGGCCTGACCGTGGCAGCCGCTAGCCACGCCTATTTTTCGTCAAACACCGTGACGCCGTCCCAGCCGGCCGGGGGCGGATTGCGCTGATATTCGGCAATCCGGCGCCCATACAAGGCGTACAACTCGCGGTCCGGGTGCTGTCGCTGCAGATTCAGGAGACCGGCCTCAGCCCGGTCCCACCGCTGCGCGCGGTAGTCGTACAGCGTCTCGTTCCAGAGGCGGAGTTCCTCGCGCATTGGCGCGTCGGCCTTGGTTTCCAGCGTCAGCGGTTCGTAGACGGTGAGCGGTTCCTCCCGGCCCTTCACCTTGATTCGGTCGATTTCCATGAACATCACGTCCTTGGCCGCGTTGCGCGTCGATTCGCCCGCCAGGATGCCCACGTGATAGTGCTTGGTGCGGCCCTCCAGCCGCGAGGCCACGTTGACCGCGTCACCCATGACCGTATACGCGCGGCGCACCCGCGAGCCCATGTCGCCGACGCGGACCATGCCCGTATTGATGCCGATGCCGATCTTCAACCGCGGCCAGCCGCGCAAGGCGAACCTGTCGTTCAGCGCCGCGCTGGCTGCCTGCATGGCCAGCGCGGCCAGCACGGCGTTGCGCGCATGCTGCGCGTCGTCGACCGGCGCCCCCCAGAACGCCATGATCGCATCGCCGATGTATTTGTCGAGCGTGCCGTGATACCTGGAGCGGATGACGCTGCTCATTTCGGTGAGGTATTCGTTCATGTATTCGCGCAGCTGCTCGGGGCGGAGCGTCTCGGAGATTCCGGTGAAGCCGCGCACGTCCGAGAACAGCATCGTCAGCTCCGCCTCCTTCGGTTCCATGGTGTATTTCTGAGGATCGGAAGCCATCCGGTCGACGAGTTCGGGCGGAACGTACTGGCCGAACAATTCCGTGAACTGGCGCTTGGAGCGTGACTCTACGAAGTATCCGTAGGCCATGTTCATCGTGTAGAGAAATCCAATCATCAGGAGCGACGTTGCGAGCGGGAGCACCATGTCCGCCTGTGTCCAGACCGCGAAATCGAACCCGGTGATCAGGATCGCCCCCGCGGCGGCGGCCGCAGTCGCCCACAATGCCGAGAGCATCGGGATCAGGAAGGAAAGCGCCACGCCGCCGATCAGCAGCAGCACCACTTCCGCGGCCAGCATGTAGGCGGGCTTTTGCTTGAGGTTCTGCGCGAGCATGCTGGCAATCATGTTGGCGTGGACCTCCACGCCCGGATAGACGCTGTCCACCGGCGTGGAGCGCAGGTCCTGCAGGCCTGGCGCGGTGGTGCCGATGAGCACGATTTTGCCCCTCAACTGCCCGGGTTTGACGCGATCGTTCACGACATCAGCGAGCGAAAGGTAAGGGAAGGTGCCTTTCGGGCCGTGGAAGGGAATCAGCGCGGCGGCTTCATGGTCGACCGGGATGGCGTAGGGCCCGACCTTGATCCACTCCATGCCGCCGTACTTTCCGCCGGAGGCTTCGCCGGGCGGGAATACCGGCTCGACCGCGGGTGCCGCGCCCTTTTCGATGGCGATCAGCGCGCGCAGCATTGCCAGCGACAACGGCTCGTAGTACGCGCCGTCAAATTCGAGCAGCATGGGCACGCGCCGGGACACGCCGTCGTCGTCCACGCGTGGATTGAAGTGTCCCGCACCCGAGGCGTTCTCGAGGAAGCCGGGCAGGTTGCCTGTATAGCCCTTCCAGGCAGTAAACGCGATCCTGCGTCCTTCGAACGTGCCTTTCGGAAGCACCGGTGACGGAATGGCGTTCGCCCTGACGGCGTTCTGGTCGCTGTTGAAGTAGTACCCGAGCACCACAGGCCGGCCCTTGAGGCTGGCGGCGAACAGGTTGTCGAAATCGAGCCTGCCGCGCAGCCGCTGGTACGCCGACTGAAATCCCGGCGCATTCTTCAGATCCCCCTGCGCCAGCGCGTCGAGCACCTCGATGCCCGAGCTGGTGTCGCGCTCTGCCCAGACAATGTCAAAGCCGACGAGCGCGACGCCGTGCTTGTCAAACAGCTTGTCCATCAGCCGCGCCATCACGTTGCGGCTCCAGGGCCAGCGGCCGATCTCGCCCAGGCTTTTCTCGTCGATGTCCAGGATGACGATGTCCGGGTTCGCCTTGCCCGGCATGGTCAGGCGCAGCCGGGCGTCGTAGATGATGTTGTCGAGCCGGTCGACGAACACGATTTCGTAGCGCTGCGCAGCGTGACCGATGAAAAACAGCGTGATCAACAACCCGAGGACGATCCGGACCAGGTGCTGCTTCATCGCAGGAGATGGGCGATCGAATTGGCGTAATAGCGGATGAGCGGCAGGTCGGGCGCCCGTCCGACGAACAGCCCGTCCTTTTCCTCGACCAGGTGGCGCAGCGTCAGCATGCGCAGTCCCACGGTCACGGCGTAGTCGAGGTCCTTCCGGGGGATATAGACATGCGCACCCGCGGCCTCGAGCTTTTCGATCAACTGCTCGACGGCGGCCTTGAGCTCGAATTCCGATATCGGATTCGGGCTGCTTTTCAGCAGGACCCAGGCGATCAGCGGCACCGGCACCACGGGCACGATGCTGCCGACGCGCGACATCAAGTGCTTGCCCAGGTCGCCGATCGCGCGCCTGCGATCCTCACCCTGCAGCTTCTGGAAATCCAGGCCGCGCAGCGCGCAGTACTCCTTCATCGAGACGGGCGCGCCGAAGTTCACGCAGGCATAGCCGAAGCGGTGCCAGTCGCTCTTCAGCATCAGGCGCAGGTTGTTGGTGACGAAGCCGAGCGTATTCCAGACCGCCCAGAACCGGTTCGGCTTGCGCGCGTTCGGGTCGATCGACAGCAGCAGCGTGCGGTCCTCCAGCACGCGGTCGTAGTTCAGGCCCAGCGGCACGAATACCAGGTCGCGCGCGCCATCCAGCCAGAAACCGCGCAGCATGTAGTCCACGACGCCCAGCCGGGGCTCTCGCATCAGGCCGTCGCGCGTCAGGCCGCCTTCAGGGAACACCGCCTGCGGGACGCCCGCCTGGGTCGCCATCACGATATAGCGCTCGAGCACGCGCCGGTACAGTTCGTCTTTCGAATTGCGGCGCACGAAGTAGGCGCCCATCGAGCGGATCAGCGCCGACAGCGGCCAGGCGCGCGCCCATTCGCCCACCGCGTAGGACAGCGCGGCCTGGTCGGCCGCCAGGTAGCCGGCGAGAATGTAGTCCATGTTGGAGCGGTGGTTCATCACGAACACTACGGTCGCGTTTTCGGGGACTTTCTTCAGTGCTTCGGTGTCGACGAACCCGAGGCGCACCCGGTACAGCCCCTGCGCCACCTTGCGGCCGATCCAGTAGCCGATGCGGAAGTAGAGGTAGGCGTTGAATGCAGGGACGATTTCGCGCGCATAGCGCTCCACCGTAGCCAGTACCGCCGGCAGCGGCAGCCTGGCCTGCGCGGCATGCTGTTCCACGGCCGCCTGCACCTTCGGGTCCCCGATCAACCGGTGGATCAGGATCTGGCGGCGCGTGCGCTGGAAAGGGCGAATGCCGATGCGCAGCCGCGAGGACACGTCTTCGAGCACCACATTGGCGCGCCCGGCCAGGAACCAGCGCAGCGCGGGCATCAGCAGCTTGTCGTAGGCCGCCCACGCGGCGAGCACACCGGCGGCGATCGCCAGCCAAAGCGGTACGGTTACCAAGAGCACTCCTCCCTGCGGGCAAGTCTATACTGCGAAATCATGGCCAGCGGCAAGCTTCATCCCCTCGGGGACGCGCCCGCGCGGGGCGACCAGGAGCGGATGCTCAAGACCTTGCTGAGCCAGCTCGACGGCATGGTTTACCGCTGCCGGGACGACGAATTCTGGACCATGGAGTTCGTGAGCGAAGGCTGCAAGGCGCTGACCGGTTACGGGGCCGAGGACCTGCTGTTCAACAGCCGCATCTCCTACGACGAGGTCACGCATGCCGAGGACCGCGCCCGCGTGCGCAAGGCAATACGGGACGCCGTCGCCGAGAACCGGCGCTTCGACGTCGTCTACCGCATCGTGCGCGCGGACGGCACGCCGCGCTGGGTGCTGGAGCGCGGCTCGGGCATGTTCGGGCCCGACGGACGCCTGCAGGCGATCCAGGGCTTCATCCAGGACGTCACGCGCCAGCGCGAGGACGAACAGGCGCTGCGGGACGCGGAACTGCGCTACCGCAGCATCTTCGAGAACGCGCTCGAGGGAATTTTCCAGACGACGCCGGAGGGCCGCTACCTCAGCGCGAACCCGGCACTGGCGCGGATCTACGGATTCGAATCTCCGGAGACGCTGATCGCGGCGCTGCAGGATATCGAGCGCCAGGTCTATGTCGAACCCGGCCGGCGCGAGGAGTTCCTGCGCCTGATGCGGCTGCAGGGCAGGATCAGCGGGTTCGAATCGCAGGTCTACCGGCGCGACGGCAGCGTGATCTGGATTTCGGAGAACGCGCGCGTGGTGGAGGACGCCAACGGCGCGATCCGCTTCTTCGAGGGCACGGTCGAGGACATTTCAGTGCGCAAGGCGCAGGAACGGCGCATTGCCCATCAGGCGACGCACGACGGCCTCACCGGTTTGCCCAACCGCTATCTGCTGCACGACCGCGTCGAACAGGCCATCCGGCAGGCCGCGCGCGAGAAGACGCACGTCGGCATGCTGTTCATCGATCTCGACCGGCTGAAACAGGTCAACGACACGCTGGGACACCAGGCGGGCGATGAAATGATCCGCATCATCGCGGAGCGCCTGCGCCGCTGTCTGCGCAGCGGCGACACGGTTGCGCGCATCGGCGGAGACGAATTCGTGCTGCTGCTGCCGGGACTGCTCGCGGTGGAGGCGGTGGAGATCGCCAAGAAGCGCGTGAAGGAGGCGACCGGCGCTCCCTGCCTGATCGAGGGTCAGGCGATTCCGGCTTCCTGCAGCGTTGGCTCGAGCATCTATCCGCAGGACGGGACCGACGCCGAAGCCCTGCTCAAGCGCGCCGACGAGGCGATGTATCTGGAGAAGCAGGCGCGGACTAAAGCGCGCGCCTGACGGCGTTGGTCACGGCGCGCGTGTCGTGCACGCCGCCGAGGTCCGGCGTGAAAACCTGCTCCTCGGTGGTGTGCTCGATCGCTTTCAACAGGCGCGCTGCGGCCGCGGGCTCGCCCAGGTGCTCGAGCATCATCGAGGCGGTCCAGAAGGTGGCGATCGGGTTGGCCACGCCCTTGCCGGTAATATCGAACGCCGAGCCGTGGATCGGCTCGAACATCGACGGAAATTTCCGCTCGGGATTGAGATTCGCGGTGGGCGCGATGCCGAGCGAGCCGGACAGCGCCGCGGCGAGGTCGGAAAGAATGTCCGCGTGCAAGTTGGAGGCGACGATGGTGTCGAGCGACTCGGGCTTGAGCACCATGCGCGTCGTGACGGCATCGACCAGCATGCGGTCGGTCGTCACGTCGGGATACTTCTTCGCGACTTCGTAGAAGATCTCGTCCCACAGCACCATGCCGTGCCTTTGAGCGTTTGATTTTGTTACAAGGGTTAGAAGTTTCCGGGGACGTTTACGAGAAAGCTCAAAAGCAAATCGATGAATCCGCTCCACGCCGACGCGCGTAAAGACGGAGGTCTCCGTAGCGATCTCCTCCGGCAATCCCTTGTGCACGCGCCCGCCCGAGCCCGAGTACTCGCCCTCGGAATTCTCCCGGATGATCACCCAGTCGATGTCTTCCCCGCCCTTCAATCTGGACGAGATGCCGGGCAAGACCCTTGACGGACGCACATTCGCGTACTGGTCGAAGCCCTGGCAGATCGGCAGGCGCAGGCCCCACAGCGAGACGTGGTCCGGCACGTCCGGCGAGCCGACCGCGCCGAAGAAGATCGCGTCGAAGGTCTTCAGCTTTTCGAGGCCGCCCTCAGGAATGTAGGCGCCCGTCCTGAGGTACCGCTCCGAGCTCCAGTCGAAGTGCTCGAACTGGAGCCTGAAGCCCTCCTTGGCAGCAAGCGCATCCAGCACCTCGATGCCGGCCGCGATTACTTCCTTGCCGATGCCGTCGCCCGGGATGGATGCGATCCGGTAGGATCTCATCATGCAAGGATATCGCAGGATCGCCGCGGTGTTTGTGCTGTGCGCGCTGTCCTGGCCCGCCGATCCGCTCGCGCAGGCGCCGGCAAAGGCGCGCGCGGGCGCCGAACCGCGTGCGGTTTCGCCGCGCGGCCCGCTGACCGAGGACGAGCAGCGCAACATGACGGTGTTTCGCGCTGCTTTCGCATCAACGGTCCATATCACCACCGTGGAGGTGAGCCGGGACCTGTTCTCGATGGACGTGATGCAGGTGCCGCGCGGCGCCGGCAGCGGCTTCATCTGGGACGATCGCGGGCATGTCGTGACGAATTTCCACGTCATCCAGGGAGCGAGCGCGGCTCGCGTGACGCTCGCGGACCAGACGCAGTGGCAGGCCGAGCTGGTCGGCGCGTTCGCCGACCGCGATCTCGCGGTGTTGCGCATCGGCGCGCCGCGCGAGAAGCTCAAGCCGGTCGCCGTCGGCGCGAGCCGCGACCTGCAGGTCGGTCAGAAGGTGTACGCGATCGGCAATCCCTTCGGTCTGGATCAGACCCTGACGACGGGCATCATCAGCGCGCTCAACCGCGAAATCCCCGCGACGAACGAGCGCAAGATCCGCGGCGTGATCCAGACCGATGCCGCGATCAACCCGGGCAATTCCGGCGGCCCGCTGCTCGACTCGGCCGGGCGCCTGATCGGCGTGAACACTGCGATCTTCAGCCCTTCGGGCGCATCCGCGGGGATCGGCTTCGCGATCCCGGTGGACGAGGTGAACCGCGTCGTGCCGCGCCTGATCCGCGACGGCAAGTTCACGCGCCCCGCGCTCGGCATCCAGACCGGTTCCGAGCAGTTCCACGCATCGCTGCGCCTGCCCAAAGGCGTGGCCGTGTTGGGTGTCGTGCCCGGGAGCCCAGCCGCCACCGCCGGGCTGCAGCCGTTTCGCCGCGGTCGCCACGGCGAAATCGTCGCGGGCGACATCGTTACGGCAGTAGCCGGCAAGCCGGTGGCGTCGCTCGACGATGTGCTTGAGGTGCTCGAGGCGCGACAGCCGGGAGAAACGGTCACGGTGGCGCTGCTGCGCGCCGGCCAGAAGGTGGAGTTGCAGATCCGGTTGGCGGCTTCCGACTAGGCCGCTACGCGGCCTTGCGTGCTGCAGCGCGCACTGCTTCGGCCACTGCCGCGCCCACGGCTGCCGTCGAAGCTTTGCCTTTCATGTCCGGTGTGTGCGGGCCGTCGATGATCACGCGTTCGATGGCGCGCACCACGTCGGCCGCCGCTTCCGGATGCCCGAGGTGCTCGAGCATCAGCGCGCCGGACCAGATCTGGCCAATCGGGTTGGCGATCTTCTTGCCGGCGATATCCGGCGCCGAGCCGTGCACCGGCTCGAAGATCGAGGGCGCAGTGCGCTCCGGGTTGATGTTGCCGGAGGGCGCGATGCCGATCGTGCCCGCCGTGGCCGGGCCAAGGTCGGACAGGATGTCGCCGAACAGATTGGAGGCGACGATGACGTCGAATCGGTCCGGATTCAGCACCATCTGGATGGATAGGCCATCGACGTGGTACTGGTCGGTGCGGATGTCAGGGTAATTCTTCTTCATTTCCGCGAAGCGCTCGTCCCACCAAGGCATCGTGATGGAGATGCCGTTTGATTTGGTGCAGCTCGTCAGGTGCTTCTTGCGCGTCTTCGCGAGTTCGAACGCGTATTTCATGATCCGGTCGGTTCCCTTGCGGCTGAACACTGAGGTCTGCGTGACGATCTCGCGCTCGGTGCCTTCGTACACGCGGCCGCCGGTGCTGCCGTACTCGCCCTCGGTGTTCTCGCGGATCACGTAGTAGTCGATGTCGCCAGGCTTCCTGCCGGCGAGCGGGCAGGGCAGGCCTTCGAACAGGCGCACCGGCCGCAGGTTCACGTACAGGTCGAACCAGCGCCGGAAATTGATCAGCAGGCCCCAGGCGGAAATATGGTCCGGCACGATCGTGGGATTTCCGGCCGCGCCGAAGTAGACTGCGTCGAACGCGCGCAGCGTCTGCGGCGCATCGTCGGGGCACATCTTGCCGTGCTGCTTGTACCAGTCGCAGCTCCAGTCGAATTCCTTCCACTGGAACGCGATGCCATGCTTGGCGCCGGCCGCTTCCATGACGCGCACGCCTTCGGGCATCACTTCGCGGCCGATGCCGTCTCCGGGGATGACTGCGATTCTGTGTTGTTTCATGGGGTGCCAGTATAGCTAGAATGGGTCATGAAATTTGCCGCTTTCGAGACCTCCGGCGAATGGTGCTCGGTCGCGCTCTGGCTCGATGGGGAGATCCTGTCCATGGAGGAACGCGCCGGCCATGGCCATTCCGAGCGCGTGCTGCCGATGCTGGACCGGATCGCCGCGCAGGCGCGCATCCCGCTGGCGGCCCTGGAGGCCGTAGCCTTCGGCGCCGGCCCGGGATCTTTTACCGGGTTGCGCATTGCCTGCGGTGTGGCGCAGGGATTTGCCTTCGCGCGCGGCATCCCGGCCATCGGCGTCTCGACGCTGGAGGCAATCGCGGAAGATTCCGCGGAGGAGCGCGTGCTTGCCTGCGTCGATGCGCGCATGGGCGAAGTCTATTGCTCGGCGCACGAACGCCGCCAGGGCGGGTGGCACGAGGTGATGCCGGCGCTATGCATCGCGCCCTCGGACCTGCCGATCCCGGCGGGCGACGGCTGGGTCGGCTGCGGCAACGGGTTTGCCGCCTACGGGTCGATGGGCTGCGCCCGGGTGGTGCCGGACATTCATCCCACCGCCGTGGCGATCGCCCGCCTGGCGGCCCCGCGCCTGGCGCGCGGCGAGGGTGTGGATGCGGCGCTCGCAGTTCCCATGTACGTGCGCGACAAGGTCGCGCTCACCGAGTCGGAGCGCAAGCCGCGATGAGCGCGGTCCTCAAGGACGCGCCGCAACTCGCGGTGATGCGCGATGCCGACTTGTCGGAGGTGCTGGCGATCGAGAACGTCATCTATTCGCATCCGTGGACACGCGGCAATTTCGCCGATTCGCTGCGCGCCGGCTACCTGTGCCGGACCTGGCGCAGCGGCGCCGAGCTGCTTGGCTACTTCGTGCTGCTGGTCGCCGCCGGCGAAGGGCATCTGCTGAACCTGTCGGTAGCCGCCGCACGCCAGCGGCAAGGGCACGGCAGCAGCCTGCTTGGTGAGGTCATGCGTCTGGCGCGCGACCGCGACGCCCAGAAGCTGTTTCTCGAGGTGCGCCCCACCAACGCGGGCGCAAAGGCGCTCTACGGCCGGTTCGGTTTCGACCAGGTCGCGGTGCGCCCGGCCTACTACCCGGCGCACGGCGGGCGCGAAGACGCGCTCGTGCTCTTGAAGGATCTATGAGCCGGCGCGACGAATTGTTGAAGGAGATGGGTTTGTCTCCCGTGTGGAGATTGCGTTCCGCAGACGCGGTCCCGGAACAAGTCCAAGAGCAAGTCCATGAACAGGTTCAGGGACGAAAGGCAACCAACATTCAGGAGATGGGCTGGGCGCAGCTGAAGGCGAAAGTTGCCGGCTGCACCGACTGCAAGCTGCGCGCCGGCTGCCAGCAGACCGTATTCGGCGTCGGCGACGAGCATGCGGACTGGCTGCTGGTGGGGGAGGCGCCCGGGTCGGAAGAAGACCGCTTGGGCGAACCCTTCGTCGGGCAGGCGGGCAAGCTGCTCGACAACATGCTGGCTGCCGTCTCTCTGAGCCGCGGCCGGAACGTCTATATCGCCAACGTGCTCAAGTGTCGTCCACCCGGGAACCGCAATCCGGAGCCGGAAGAAGTGGCCCAATGCCTGCCGCACCTGCTACGGCAGATCGGCCTGATACGGCCCAAGCTGATCCTTGCGATGGGGCGGTTCGCTTCGCAGGCGCTGCTCGGCACGGACGCGACCATTGCGAGCCTGCGCGGAAAGGTGCACCAGTACGCGGGCGTGCCGTTGATTGTCACCTACCATCCGGCCTACCTGCTGCGCAACCTGCCGGACAAGGCCAAGGCCTGGGCCGACCTGCGCTTTGCAGTGAGGACCCTGTCAGGCCGCTGAGGGAGGGGTTCCTAGTGGTGCCCGCTTTCGGAGCGGGCGAAGGCGAGGAGTTTTTCCACCTGTTCAGCGTGCACGCGGCGGTTGTACCGGTACCAGCGCTGGACGAAGAACATGGTCCCGGCGACGAACAGGCCGAACAGGGCGATGACCCAGTAAATCGACAAGCCCGCCGCCAGCAGCAGCGAGTAGACCGCAATCATGACCAGGATCGACGCATTCTCGTTGAAGTTCTGCACGGCGATGGAGCGTCCGGCGCCCACAAGATGGTGCCCGCGGTGCTGCAGCAGCGCGTTCATCGGTACCACGAAAAAGCCGGCGAGACCGCCGATCAGGATGATCAAGGGGACCGCCAGCCAGACGCTGTGGGCAAGGTTCATCAGGATCACGATCAGCCCCATCGCGATGCCGAGCGGTATCACCTTGACCGCCTTGTCGAGGCGCACCGTCATCGAGGCGAGTACCGCGCCGCCGGCGATGCCGAAGGCGCAGACCCCCTGGAGCAGAGACGCGTCGGACAGGTTGTAGCCCAGCGCGGCGGCCGACCAGTCGATGACGATGAACTGCAGGGTCGCGCCGGCACCCCAGAACAGCGTCGTGACGGCGAGTGAGATCTGCCCGAGCTTGTCGTTCCAGAGGGCCGTCACGCAGCGCAGGAAGTCGCGCAGTGTATCGATCGGGTGGCCCGGCAGCTTCTTCATCGGCACCCCGGTGCGGGGTATGAACAGGTTGAAGACGGCGGCGATCGCGTAGACCACGATGATGATCGCCAACGCGGCTTCCGGTGCCGTGTCGATGCCGGTGTCGACGAGCGGCAGGTCCAGCCCGAGCAGCACATCGGCGGTGCGGGCGCGGATCAGCAGGCCGCCAAGCACCACCCCGAGGATGATCGATCCCACCGTCAGCCCCTCGATCCAGCCATTGGCCGTCACCAGTTTGGAATGCGGCAGGTACTCGGTCAGGATGCCGTACTTCGCCGGCGAATAGGCCGCCGCGCCCAGGCCGACCAGCGCGTAGGCCGCGAGCGGGTTGACCTCGAACAGCATCAGCGCGCATCCGGCGATCTTGATGGTGTTGGCGATGAACATCACGGTGCCTTTGGGCAGCCGGTCCGCGAACGCGCCGACATAGGGCGCCAGCACCACGTAGGAGATGACGAAGAAGAATTTCAGGTAAGGCGTCATCCACGGCGGCGAATCGGCCTGCATCAGGAGCGCGATGGCCGCGACCAGCAGCGCATTGTCCGCAAGCGACGAGAAAAACTGCGCCGCCATGATGATGTAGAAACCGGAACCCATGTGGGCCGCTCTTATAGCACGCTAGGATGACCTTTGCCCGCCCGGCGAGTATCCTGCGGGCCATGCCCAGACCGATTCGCGCGACGATCAATTCTGCCGCGCTTGCACACAATCTTGCACTTGCGCGGCGGCACGCCGCGACCGCGAAAATCTGGGCGGTACTCAAGGCGAACGCCTACGGGCACGGACTGTTGCGCGCCGCGCGCGGGCTGGCAGGCGCTGACGGGTATGCGGTGCTCGATTTCGCCGAGGCGCAGAGCCTGCGCGAAGCGGGCATCGCCAAGCCGATCCTGATGCTGGAAGGTTTTTTCAAGCCCGCGGATATTGCGCTGCTGTCGAAGCACCGGCTTGCGCCGGTGATCCACAACATCGAGCAGGTCGAGATGCTGGAAAAGACGGCCTTCGAGGGCGCGTTGCCGGTGTACCTCAAGGTCAACAGCGGCATGAACCGGCTCGGATTCACCGTCGACAACGTGCGCCTCGCCTGGAACGCGCTCAGGTCCCATGCCGGCGTCGAGTCGGTCACGCTGATGACGCATTTCGCGGATGCCGACGGCGAAGGCGGCGTGGCCGCGCAATTGCAGTGGTTCCGCGAGCTCACCCAGCCGTTCGACGCACCCAGCTCGCTCGCCAATTCGGCGGCGCTGCTGAGGTACCCGGAGGAGACGCGCGCCGACTGGGTGCGGCCCGGCATCATGCTTTACGGCTGCTCGCCTTTCGGCTTCAAGAGCGCGGCGGAGATCGGTCTGGCGCCGGTGATGACGCTCGCCTCCGAGATTGTCTCCGTGCAGCACCTGCAGGCCGGCGAGTGGATCGGCTACGGGCAGACCTATCAGGCAACGCAGGAGATGACCATCGGCGTGGTCGCCTGCGGCTATGCCGACGGCTATCCGCGTCATGCGCCCACCGGCACGCCGGTGCTGGTCGCCGGCCAGCGCACGCGCACGGTGGGCCGCGTCTCGATGGACATGCTGTGCGTGGATATCAGCGATATCCCCGAGGCCTATGTCGGCTCGCCGGCCACGCTCTGGGGCGAGGGCCTGTCCTGCGACGAGGTCGCCGCCTCGGCGGGCACGGTGAGCTACGAGTTGCTGTGCGCGCTGGCAACGAGAGTGCCGGTCATTGAGATTTAATTTTTCGGTTTTTTTTAATAAATCAAAAAAATAAAAACTTGAAAAAACTCAAGTCTTCGTATGTCTGCACGGACTGCGGCGCGACGGCGCTGCAGTGGTTCGGCGCCTGCCCGTCCTGCGGCGCCGCCGGTACGCTGACCGAGACGATCGCCGAGCGCGGCACGGTCAAGCGCCTCGCCGGCGCTGCGCCCGGCACCGTGTCGCTCAGCGATGTCGAGACGCGCGAACTGGAGCGGCTGACCACCGGCATCGGCGAACTCGACCGCGTGCTCGGCGGCGGCCTGGTGGCGGGGCAGGTCGTGCTGATCGGCGGCGATCCGGGCATCGGCAAGTCGACGCTGTTGCTCCAGGTGCTTGCGTCCATGGGAGGATCGAACAAGACTCTCTACGTGTCGGGTGAGGAGTCGGCGGAACAGGTCGCGCTGCGGGCGCGGCGCCTCGCGCTGGACGCACGGCCGGTCCAGCTGATCGCGGAGATCCAGCTCGAGCGCATTGCGGCGGCGCTCGATGCGCAGCGGCCGGAGGTTGCGGTGGTGGATTCGATTCAGACGCTGTGGTCGGAGGCGCTGCAGTCTGCGCCGGGGTCGGTCGCGCAACTGCGCGAGTGCACCGCGCAGCTTGCGCGCCATGCGAAGAAGAGCGGCACGGCGCTCTTCATCATCGGCCATGTAACCAAGGAAGGCGCCATCGCCGGGCCGCGCGTGCTGGAGCACATCGTCGACACCGTGCTGTATTTCGAAGGCGACCCGCATTCCAGCTTCCGGCTGGTGCGCGCGGTGAAGAACCGATTCGGCGCGGTCAACGAGCTCGGCGTCTTCGCGATGACCGACAAGGGTTTGCGCGCGGTCGCCAATCCGTCGGCGCTGTTTCTTTCCCATCACGAGAAGAGCGTCGCCGGCTCCTGCGTGCTGGCGACGCTGGAAGGCACGCGCCCGCTGCTGGTGGAGATCCAGGCGCTCGTGGACAGCGCGCATACGCCCAATCCGCGCCGTCTGTCGGTCGGGCTGGAGCAGAACCGCCTCGCCATGCTGCTCGCGGTGCTCAACCGCCACGCCGGCATCGCCACCTGGGAACAGGACGTGTTCGTGAACGCAGTCGGCGGCGTGCGCATCGGCGAACCCGCGGCCGACCTTGCCGTTTGCCTGGCGGTTGTCTCGTCCCTGACAGACCGGGCAATCCGGGAGAAAACCGTCGTGTTTGGCGAAGTCGGCCTCGCGGGCGAAGTGCGTCCGGCGCCCCGCGGCCAGGACCGGCTGAAAGAGGCCGCCAAGCTCGGTTTCGAAAAGGCGATTGTGCCCAGGGCCAACCTGCCGAAAACGAAACTCGCGGGAATCGAATTAATCGGCGTGGAGCGGGTGGACCAGGCGGTCCAGGCGCTGCGCAACCTGTGAAGGTCCTTGCGGTCACGGGTGGCGCGCGGGGCATCGGCCGGGCCGTGGCCCTGCGCTTCGCGGAGGCGGGCTACGCCGTGTCGATCGCGGATCCGGACGCGCGCGCGGGCCGCGAGGCGGTTGAAATCGTCCAGCGCACCGGCGCGAAGTGCCTGTTCGTGCGCACCGATGTCGGCGTGCCTGCGCAGATTCAACACTGGGTCGCGCGCACGGTGGAAAAACTGGGTTGCCCGGATGCGCTCGTGAACAACGCCGGCATCGGCAAGCGAGCGCCGTTCCTTCGTCTGAAGACGCAAGACTTCGATCGCGTGATCGCGGTCAACTTGCGCGGGACGCTTCTCTGCTCGCAGGGTTTTGCCCACCACATGGCGAGGCTTGGCAAAGGCGGAGCTATCGTCAATGTCGCCTCGACGCGCGCTTACATGTCCGAAGCGGGTACCGAGGCGTACACAGCGTCCAAGGGCGGCGTCGTTGCGCTCACCCACGGCATGGCGATCAGCCTCGGGCCGCGGGGCATTCGCGTGAACTCGGTCAGCCCGGGCTGGATCGAGACGCGCACGCAAAAGGTGGCGCACTCCAGGCGCGACCGGCTGCAGCACCCGGTCGGGCGCGTCGGCAGGCCCGAAGACATCGCCGATGCCTGTTTTTACCTCGTCGAGCAGGCCGGCTTCATGACCGGCCAGAACATCACCCTCGACGGCGGCATGACCGCCAAGATGATCTACGAGGAGTGACGCGTCTCGACCGCTACTTCGCGATCGTTGTCGCGACGTTGGGGCTTTGGGGGTTGACGTCCAGCGTGCGAGTCTTCGGGATGACGACCAGATCCATGTCTTCCATCGGAATCGCCCCGACCAGCACCTGGTCGCCCATGACCAGCGCACCGGTGAATCCCACGCGGTTCTTGAAACGCAGTTCGATCGGACCGACGTAGGGGACGCTCTTCGTCGAGCCGTCCGCCAAGGTGACCACTTTTTCGTCGATGGCTTCCAGCTTGAGCTTTGCCCGCACCTGCTCGGGAATGCAAAGGTGGACCGCGCCGGAGTCGGCCAACGCGCTGACCTCCACTGCCTTCAGGCGCGGTTGGCGCGGATTTTTCAGGACAAGTTTCGCAAACACCAGGCCCATAGTGTCCCCCAACGCAATGTTGGGATCAACGCGCTGGCCGGTTGGGGGATGACAGCCCGGACTACACGGCGGGCGGGTTCCTGTCGATGAAGGTGCTGCGCTGGTGCCAGTAGGGGTAGGGCAGCGGCACGCTGCTGGCGGCATCGAGTTTCGCGATCTGCGCCGGCGTCAGCTGCCAGCCCACTGCGCCCAGGTTCTGGCGCAGTTGCTCTTCATTGCGCGCGCCGACAATTACCGTGGCGACCGACGGCCGCCGCAGCAGCCAGTTGAGCGCGATCTGCGGGACCGTTTTGCCGGTGTCCTTGGCGACTTCGTCGATCGCTTCGACCACCTTGAACACCTGCTCGTTGGGTACTTGCGGCCCCTTGTCGACCGCAATCTGGCTCTGCAGGCGGCTCACCGCGGGCAGCGGCTGGCCGCGGCGGATCTTGCCGGTCAGGCGGCCCCAGCCGAGCGGGCTCCAGACCACCGCACCTACACCTTGCTCGACGGCGAGCGGCATCAGTTCCCACTCATAGTCGCGCCCGACCAGCGAGTAGTAGGCCTGGTGCGCGACATAGCGCGCGAGCCCGTGTTTTTCGGACGCCGCCAGCGATTTCATCAGGTGCCAGCCGGAAAAATTCGAGCAGCCGATGTAGCGGATCTTGCCTGCGCGCACCAGGTCGTCCAGCACGCCCAGCGCTTCCTCTACCGGCGTCAGCGCGTCGAAGGCGTGCAGCTGGTATAGGTCGATGTAGTCGGTGCCGAGGCGGCGCAGGCTTGCGTCCACCGCATTGATCAGGTGGTAACGCGTGTGGCCGATCTGGTTCGGGCCCGGCCCGCGCCGGAAGCTGCCCTTGGTGGAAATGAGCACGTCGTTGCGGCGCCCCTTGATGGCCTGGCCGAGAATTTCTTCCGCCATGCCGTTCGAGTAGCCGTCGGCCGAATCGAACATGCACACACCCGCCTCCAGGCAGATGTCGACCAGGCGGCGCGCTTCGGCGACGTCGCTTGCGCCCCAGGCCTTGAAGAATTCATTGCCGCCGCCGAAGGTGCCGGTGCCGAGGGTGAGGGCGGGCACCATGAAGCCAGACGCGCCAAGTTTCCGGTATTCCATCAATGGGTCTCCATGATCCTGTTGGCGGCGAGGATGCCGCTGCGCACCGCAGCTTCGAGTGTAGGCGGGTAGTCGGGGTCGAGATAGTCCCCAGCGAGGAAAAGACCTTTGTGATTCGTCCGTATTGGGCGTTCTTTCATTCCCGGCACGCAGGCCACGGTCGCCCGTTTCTCGGCGATGACGCGGATCCATTGCGGGTCGGGCAGGCCCGGAACCGCCGTTTCCAGTTCGCGGTGGCAGGCGGCGCCGAGTTCGTCTTGCGCCATCTGCTGGTGATCGCCTTGCGCACTGATGACGCAGGCGATCAGGCCGCGTTCGCCGGTCAGCGCCGCGCGATCGAAGGCCCATTGCACGAGGCCGTCGGAAAAGCCTAGCATCGCCAGCCCCAGCGTGAATTGCTCGGGGTACTGCAGGTAGCAGGTATAGATCGGCTGGTACCCGTACTCGGGCGCAATTTCCGGGAGCAGCACCTTCAGCTGGTGCGGTCCAACCGCGACGACGACCGCATCAAATTCCGATTGGAGCGCGGCAAGGTCTCGGACCGGCGCGCCGGTGCGCAGTTCGCCACCGTTGCGCGCGAGATATGCACTGGCAGGTTCCGGAAACAGGCGGGACAGGTCGACTTTCGGCAGCAGGAAATCGCTGGCGCCCGACGGACCGGCGATCGAATCGCGCAGCACCGTGGCGAAGACTTGCGCGGAGGCCTGCTCGGGCGGCGTGTTGAGCGCCGACACGCACAACGGCCGCCAGACGTAATGACCCAGCACGCCGTTCTGGCGATGCTGCTGGAGCAGGGCGCTGACCGACATGTCTTCCTGCAGCCGGAACGCGTTCCACTTCAGGGAAATGAAGAATCGCGCCGCATCGACCTGCTCGCGCAGGGGAATCCTCCCGGAGAACAGGAAGTCGAGCATGCCCCGCAGCCTGAATCCATCCGCGTAGCGCAGGTCGAGCGGCAGGCGCAGCAGCGCCGACGGCGGCACGCCGACCAGCTGCATCAGCCTCAGCAGCTCGGTGTAGGCGCCGATCAGGATGTGCTGGCCGTTGTCGACTTCGCGGCCGTCGATCGTCACCCGACGCGCGCGCCCGCCAGGCACCGGACCGGATTCGAAAACAGTAACCGGGACGCCGCGTTCGGCGAGCGTGACGGCCGCCGCCATGCCGGCATAGCCGGCACCCACCACCGCTACGCGCTGATCCATGTCTTCCAGGCGAGCCACAGTTTGCGCAACGGGGTCAGCGAAGTGCGCTGCGTGAGGACCTTGAAGCCGTCGCGCTCGATCTCCGCCAGCGTCGCGCGGTAGATCGCCGCCATGATCAGGCCCGCGCGCTGGGTGCGGCGATCCTCCGCGGGCAAGGCATCGAACGCTTTTTCGTAGTACGCGTTGGCGCGTCGCGCCTGAAACGCCATCAGGTCGCGGAAACCGTCGGAGTACTTCGCCTGAAGGATGTCCGCGGCCGGCACTGCGAATTTCTTCAATTCGTCCATCGGCAGGTAGATGCGATTTTTGCGCGCGTCTTCGCCCACGTCGCGGATGATGTTGGTGAGCTGGAACGCGGTACCGAGGCTCTTCGCGTACTCGAGAGTGCGCGGATCGCGGTACCCGAAGATGCCCGCGGCGAGCAGACCGACTGCGCCGGCCACGTGGTAGCAATAGCGCTCAAGCCCGGGAAAATCGAGGTAGCGGGTCTGCGTGAGGTCCATCTCCATGCCGTCGACGATCTCATTCAGCCGCTGTTCGTTGATGCCGAATGCCTCGACGAACGGCCGCAGCGCCTTGGTCACCGGGTGACCGGGTTCTTCGTGGAAGAGTTTGCCGACTTCCACGCGCCACCAGGCGAGTTTGGTGCGCGCCAGCTGCGCGTCCGAGCATTCGTCCACCACGTCATCCACTTCCCGGCAGAACGCGTACAGCGCGGTGATCGCGCGCCGGCGTTCCGGCGGCAGGAACAGGAACGAGTAGTAGAAACTCGATCCGCTGGCCGCGGCTTTCTGCTGGCAATACTCGTCCGGCGTCATGAAGGAAAAACGGGTCCTGCCCCCGTTTTTAGCCCCCTCAGGAACAGCAGGGGCCAGTCAAACCATCGGTGAACGGGCCGCCGCCGGAACATGTCGTACCTCCCGCGTTCCAGTTTCTCCAGAATACGCAGGCCGCCCTGCACCGTGATCGCGATCTCCAGCCGGAATCGACCGTCGAGGTTGCGTACCAGCGCCTGGCCCTCGAGCATCATCCGGTGCGCGCGGTCGGCCTGGAAGCGCATCAGTTCCCGGAAGGCCGGGTCGCAGATCCGCTGCCGCAGGTGGTCCTCGCCGACGCCGAAGCGCCGCATCTCGTCCTGCGGCAGATAGATGCGGTTTTTCGTCTCGTAGTCGATGCCGACGTCCTGCCAGAAATTGATGAGTTGCAGGGCCGAGCAGATGCAATCGGAGAATTTACAGTTTTCGGGCGAATCCTTGCGGAACAGGTGCAACAGCAGCCTGCCGACGGGATTGGCCGAACGCCGGCTGTAGTCCAGGACTTCGGCAAAGTCCGCATAACGATTTTTTACGACATCCTGCGCGAACGCATCGAGCAGGTCATGGAAGAGCTGCAGCGGCAGCGCGTGCTCGCGGACGATCCGGGCGAGATCGGCGAAAAGCGGCGTCCCGGATGCCGCGCCTGCGCTGATTCCTTGCAGTTCAACGCGAAATCTCTGCAGCTTGGCCAGGCGCGTTTCCGGCGCGTCGTTTCCCTCGTCGGCGAAGTCGTCGGCCGTGCGCGCGAACCGGTAAATGACGCCAACGGGTGCGCGCAATTCCCGCGGCAGCAGGAGGGACGCGACCGGGAAGTTCTCGTAATGGCCGACGGACACTTGCGAGCTATAATACGTTGTTTTTCGTGAAGCTTTTTCCATAGCGAAGGTGGCGGAATTGGTAGACGCACCAGATTTAGGTTCTGGCGCCTAACCGCGTGTGGGTTCGAGTCCCACCCTTCGCACCAGAGACTGCATAAAGAGGATACGAGCGTAATGGCGGTGAATGTGGAACAACTAGGAACCTTGGAGCGGCGCCTGTCGATGACGGTGCCGGTGCAGGACGTGGAGCGGCAGGTGGATGACCGCCTAAAGAAGCTCGCGCGCGACGTGAAGCTGCCGGGTTTCCGTCCCGGCAAGGTGCCGATGAAGATCGTCGCGCAGCAATACGGGCCGCAGGTGCGCTCGGAAGTGCTCGGCAACGCGGTGCAGAAAGCCTTCCAGGACGCGGTGCAGGAAGCGAATCTGAAGGTGGCGGGCCAGCCGAGGATCGAGAAGAAGGACGGGGCGGCGGATGCGCCTGCGCTCGAGTTCAGCGCGACCTTCGAGATCTATCCGGAAATCAAGGTCGGCGACGTATCGGCGACGAAGATCGAGCGGCCCATGTTTGCAGTCGACGACGCGGCGGTCGAGCGGACGCTCGAGATCCTGCGCAAGCAGCGCGTAACCTACGCGGCGGTGGAGCGCGACGCGCGCGATGGCGACCGCCTCACGGTCGACTTCGAAGGCCGCATCGGCGGCGAATCCTTCCAGGGCGGCAAGGCCGCTGACTTTGCCTTCGTGCTGGGCGAAAAACGCATGCTGCCCGAATTTGAGGCGGCCGCGCTCGGCCTGAAAGCCGGCGAATCAAAGAGTCTCGAGGTGAAGTTTCCCGAGGATTACCACGGCAAGGACGTGGCCGGAAAAACCGCCCTGTTCACGCTCCAGGCGAAGCGCGTTGAAGAGCCCAGGCTGCCCGGCCTGGATGCCGAGTTCGCCCGGCAGCTTGGCGTCGCCGACGGCGACCTGGCGAAAATGCGCGCCGAGGTGCGGGCCAACGTCGAGCGGGAAGTGAAAAAGCGCATCGAAGCGAGCCTGAAGAATCAGGCGATGCAGGCGCTGCTCGACGCCGCGCCGCTGGATCTGCCAAAGGCGCTGGTGCAAATGGAACACCAGCGCCTGG
>Ga0315912_10001099_pt1 | contig 36124 bp, 30 predicted proteins | sample VfabasoilMG_FD_204469 | JGI IMG/M metagenome (GOLD analysis project Ga0315912, IMG submission 204469) | Garden soil microbial communities collected in Santa Monica, California, United States - V. faba soil | ecosystem: Environmental > Terrestrial > Soil > Garden | place: USA: California... | reverse complement strand
GAGGATGGCGCGCACCGAATCGCTGCTGAAGGTGAACTTGCCGTCCCGGTCGTGCTCCCAGATCCAGTCCTGCGAGGTGATGACGATGTCGCGCAGCTGCTGTTCCAGGCTCTGGCGGGCACGGCGGCTCGCGGCCTCATCGAGCGCGCGTTTGACCGCGGGTACCAGGCGGCCGAGGTTGGTCTTCAGGACATAGTCATAGGCGCCCCGCTGCAGCACCTCGATGGCCCGTTCCTCGCCGATGGTCCCGGACAGGAATATGAAAGGAACGGTCGGAGCCACCTCCCGTGCAACTTCCAGGGCGCTCAGGCCGTCGAAGCCCGGAAGACTGAAGTCCGAAAGAATGAGATCCGGCCGGATTTCGGTTAGTGTGCGCCGCAGCACGGACTCGGAATCGACTCTTTTCCAGGTGCAGGCATAACCGCCCGCCTCCAGCTGCCGGACGGCAATTTCGGCTTCTGACGGCACATCTTCGACGAGTACCAATCTGACCGGCTGCATTCTTCTTTTCCCCGCAACTAGCTAGAAACGGCTCCCTGACCCTTAGAGCCGTTCTAACCAGCGGTTTCGCCTCCTGCCGCAGCGAGTTTCCCCCCGCGCCGCTGCAGGCCGCGAAAAATGTCCCGCAATACTACCGAGGGCGGAACGACCTCATGAACACGTACAAGAGCGTATCGAGTAGCTAGGTTTCAGGGTTGAAAATTCGACAAGACTTCGTGTCAGAGGTATCTGACACCGGAAAATCCCGGTGTCCGTCCTAGGTATTTGTCCATTCTTGCTGTGCAGCGGAAACTACACACACCTTATGTTGCCCTTGAGCCTCCTCCGGTTCCCGTGAATACCAATATCGTCACCGATCCAGCCCGAAAGCTGTCGCTGCTCATCGTCGACGACGAGCCTGCTTCGATGCGCGCACTGTGCGACACGCTCGAGTACGAGGGCTATCAGACCTACGGCTATACCTCGGCCGCGGACGCTCTCGCCGCGATGAGGGAACGCACCTTCGACCTGTTGTTAGCGGACCTGCAGATGCCGGGCACCAACGGCATCGACCTCATGAAATCCGCGCAACTCATCGACCCCACGCTGGTGGCGGTGATCATGACCGGCCACGGCGCCCTCGAAACGGCGGTGGCGGCGATGAAGGCGGGTGCACTGGACTACATCCAGAAGCCCATCAAGCTCGCGACCGCCCTGCCCGTGCTGGAACGCGCGCTGGCCGTGCGGCAGCTGCGTATCGAGAAGAAGCGACTCGAGGAAAACGTCCGCGAGCGCACCGAGGAACTCAAGATCGCCAATCGCGAGCTCGAGGCCTTTTCGCATTCGGTGTCGCACGACCTGCGCGCACCCCTGCGCGCGGTGTCGGTGTTCACGCAGGCCCTGCTCACCGAGCACTCGGCCACGCTCAACGACGAAGGCAAGCGGCTGCTGCAGAACGTGAACGCCGGCGCGGCCCACATGGACCGCCTCATCACCGACCTGCTGCGGCTGTCGCAGCTCAACCGCCAGGCCCTGCATCGCCAGCCGGTGCGCTTCGCGGAACTGGTCCAGCGCGTCATCGACGGCATGACCAACGAACGCGCGGGCCGCGACATCGAGTTCGTGGTCGCCGATTTCCCCACCTGGCAGGTCGACCAGGGCCTCATGCAGCAGGTGTTCGTCAACCTGATTTCCAACGCCATCAAGTTCACGCGCGAGCGCGAGCGCGCGCGCATCGAGGTCGGCTACCGCATGGACGGCACCACGCTGGTGGTCTTCGTGCGCGACAACGGCGTGGGCTTCAACATGAAGCACATGAACAAGTTGTTTGGAGTGTTCCAGCGCCTGCACTCGGCCGAGCAGTTCGAGGGCACGGGCGTCGGGCTTTCCATCGTGCGCCGGATCGTCGAGCGGCACGGCGGCAAGGTGTGGGTCGACGGGGCGCAGGACCAGGGCGCCACGTTCTATTTCAGCCTGCCAGATTCCTGAGATTGCCTACACGGCGGTCGGCGGCTCGCCGACAGCGCCGGTGCGCCGTGATCAGGAACATGCACGGCATGACCAGCCATGTTCTGCCCGCCACCGCCGAGCGGGTCCCGCTCCATACCCGTCCCCGCAATAACCGCCGCATCCACGCGCGCACGCTTCATGACGTCAGCCGCTACTTCGAGGCCACTGACGAGGAGATCACCCAACGCATCCGGGAGCTGGAGCGCGAGTGGGACGTCGAACGCGCGCTCGAGGCGAACGCGGCGACGGTGAGCCTGGCGGGACTCGCGCTCGGCATATTCGTGGATCGGCGCTTCCTGGTGCTGCCCGTCGCGGTGGCGGGATTCCTCTTGCAGCATGCCTTGCAGGGCTGGTGTCCGCCGCTGCCCTTGTTGCGACGCCTGGGCGTGCGAACCGCCGCGGAGATTCACCAGGAGATCCTGGCGCTGCGCATCCTGCGCGGCGATTTCATCGAGAAGCCGGTGTATCCGGAAAGCCTGCTCGCGATCGCCGCAACTTGACGTCAGGAAATGGGGCTTCAGGAAACGGGATTTCAGGGGCTGGCCTGGATGCGTTCGCGCAGGGCGATATCGAGCGCGGTCAAGGCCGCATACGGGCGCTCCCCGGCGCAGTTGGTCACCAGCAGGATGCCGGCTTCGCGGCTCGGCGCGAACCAGGTGACCGCAAACCATCGCCCGTTCGAGCCGTTGTGAAAAAATCCTCCGGCCTGCAATGGCGACAAGGTGTCGTTGCTGACCCAGCCCAGCGCATAGCCGCGCGCCACATCCGTGTGCAGGGTCGCGAAGCTCTGCGTGCTCAACAACCCTGCGATTCCGCGCGCGCCGTCGAGATGCGCCTGCAAATAGCGCGCGAAATCCCCGAGCGTCACGTGCACATTGCCGGCCGGTCCCGTGCTTTCCCAGATGTCGGCGTCGAGGTCATCGGGTTTTATCGGATCGAATCCCAGCACCGTGCTCCAGTGGCCCAGTGGCTGGTCTTCGAGACCTTGGGTGCCGGGCGCTCCGAATCCGCTGTGGTTCATGCCCAGTGGCACGAAGACCCGGGTATTCAGCAGCGTTTCCCACGCGGCACCGGCGCGGGTTTCAAGCATGGCGCCCGCCACCACGTAGCCCACGTTCGAATAGGAAAACTGCCCGGCCGGTACCGCCGGAGCACGCTCCAGGAGGTGTGCGGCCCATGCGCGCCGCTTCTCGACGACGGACGTGGATCCTCCATTGCCCGCATCCGACCAGTCGTCGTCGCGCTGCATGCCCGAGGTGTGGGAGAGGAATTGCCGCAGCGTGATGCCGCGATAGTCGGCGTGAATCCGGTTCGCGAGCTCGGGCCAGACATCGAGTGGCGTGGTGTTCCAGTCGATGAGACCGTCCTCGACCAGCAAGGCTGCCAGCGTCGACGTCATGGACTTGGTGATCGACCCCATATGCCACTGGTCATCGACCGTGACGGGAGGGCCTCCTCGCGACGAACGGCGGCCGGTGACGCCAATTTCCGCGATGGCTCCACGCTGAATGACGACCACGCCGACGGCCGGAAGGTTCTGCGAGGCCCGGGCCCATTCCAGCAATTCGCCGAGTCGCCCGTCGCCCACCGTGCCGGCGGCCGGAGGTGCCGATGCCTCATTCGGCGGAGGTCCGGAACCGCCTCCGCCACCGCCACAGGCCGTGAGTACGGACATCACGCACGCCGCGGCGAGCTGCACCGACCGGGTTCGAATGAACGACATGCACACCTCTCCCCGCCCAGACCTAGCTACTCACGCCCCGATCCGGGCTCGGCATGAGACCGGACGACGCGAGAGTTCGTTCCAGGTGTCAGTGGACTGCCACGGAACGCAGATAGATGCACGACCACCGATGAACCCTCGATGAACCGGAATTCAGATTTGGCACCAACATGGTGCGATGCGATAAACCAGTTGAAGTGCCCGGCCGACACAAGCAGGCTTGCGTCCGTTGGGTTGCTAGGGAGTTGACGAATGGGTGGGCCGGGCAACGGCGGCCGCGAGCAGTCCTATGAAGAACTGCGCGCGTCGGAAGAGTTGCATCGCGCGACGCTGGGAAATATCTCGGACGCCGTTTTCATGGCGGACGATTCCGGGTCGTTCACCTATGTCTGTCCCAATGTCGACGTGATTTTCGGTTTCACGCCGAATGAGGTCCGCGCCAAGGGTCGACTCGACGCCATCTTCGGCGAAGACCTGTTCGATGCCGCCGAGCTCAGCGCCCGCGGCGAGATCCAGAACGTGGAGCGCGAAGTCACGGTCAAGGACGGCAGCCGTCGCAATCTCCTCATCCACCTGAAGCGCGTGTCGATCCGCGGAGGCACGGTGCTCTGTACCTGCCGCGACATCACCGAGCTCAAGAACACCGAGCGCCAGCTGGCCCTCGCGCGGCTCGAACTCGCGCATGCCGGACGGCTGGCGTTGGTAGGTGAACTCACCACCTCCATCGTTCACGAGATCCAGCAGCCATTGACCGCCATTGCCGCGAACAGCGAGGCTGCGACCATTCACGTGTCGCGCCTGCCAGAAAGCGAGCGCGGCGAGGTCGGTGCCATCCTCGCGGATATCCAGGAGGCCACCGCCTCCGCGGCGGAAATCATCGATCGCCTGCGGGGAATGGCCAGGAAGCGACCCGTCGAGGCGCAACCCGTGGACCTCAACGAACTGGTCGCGGGCGTCATCCGGCTGGTGTCCGCGGATGCTTTGCGGCGGCGCGTGCGCGTGAGCATGGAGACCAGCGGGCCGCTGCCGAAGATCCCCGCCGACCGTATTTCGCTGCAACACGTGGTACTGAACCTCGTGATGAACGCCATGGAAGCCATGGAACACCTGAAGGGATCGCGCGAAGTCATCCTGGGCACCCGCCTTGCCGACGGTGCCGTGGAGCTCTCCGTGCGCGACTGCGGGCCCGGCATTCCGGCCGACATGCTTCCGAAGGTGTTCGACGCCTTCGTGACCACCAAGCGCGAGGGCATCGGCCTGGGACTCTCCATCGCGCGATCCATCGTCGAAGCACACCGGGGCAATATCTCCGCCGAAAACGGCGCACAAGGCGCGGTATTCGTCATCGCCCTGCCGCTGACCTGAGCGCTGTTACTAGCGTTCGCTGGCGGCCAGCGCGAACATCCGGCCCCTCACCCGGAGGTGCCCGATGGTCCGGCGCAGACGGTGGATTTATCTCGCCACGATTCCGCTCGGCATGAGTGTCGTGGCCGTCGCGCAGGAAAACTGCCGCGCACGCATCGCGATCAGCGTCGATGCCGAAGTCCCCGATGCGCGTGATCCCAGTTTCCTCAGCGGATTGCTGGCGGACCCGCAATACCGGCTCACCTGGGTGAGCGGCGATTCCGACCTGGTGATCTTCGATCTTTCCGGTCCGGCCGGCGATCCCGATTGCGCGAGCATGGTCGAGCAGATTCGCCGCAGCGCCGCGGTACTCGAGGTGAAGCGGCTGGATGATCCGCCGCTCGACTAGCGCGGGCTAGACTTCGGGAATGCCTGCCGACATTGACGTCACCCGCCACGGCATCCTGCCGAACGATCCCGCGCTGGCCACGGCCAATACCCTGGCGCTGCGTCGATTGCTGGATCCGAAAGCCAACGGGCCCACGGGCAACCTGGTGTTCCCGCCTCTCAAGGGTGGCGACGTCTACCACTTCAACGGCATGGTGCAGGTGCGCGCGGGCATCCACATGGATCTGCGGAAATGCCGGCTGCGGTTCAGCAAGGCCACTCGCGAAGAGGCCGACAACACGTTTGGCTTCTTCACCTTCATCCGCGATGTGTGGATCGAGAACGGAGAGATCGAAGTGGACTATGACGGCAGCGGCGGACCCAATGCCGGGCCGGCGCTGCGCATCGGCTCACGCAAGGGCTATCCGTTTGCGCAGTACTCACGCGGCGTGTTCGATGGCGATGATCTCGAGGACCGGCGATTGCCACCGCAGGGAGCGATACAGCTCCGAAACCTGAAGATCACCAGCAACAATCCATCCACGGTTCCCATTCTGCTCCTGGGTGGCTTGCGTGGCGTGGTGTTTGAGAACGTCATCATCGACGGCCAGGGCAAACCCGGCACGGGCATCCTCTACGAATTCGGCTGGACCTCGAGCCACGGCGATGCTCCCGAAGAAACCTGGAGCAGCGCACACGCCAGCGGGCTCGAATTCCGCCACGTACGCGTGCTCAATCTCGACAAGTCGAGCGTGGGTGGCTCCGGGATCGAATTGACCGGCGCGTACGACTCGCTCATCGAGGATCTGTTCGTCGACACCGCCAACGCCGCATTCATCTGGCGACCCGGCGAGGCGCTCAACTACCGTCCCGGAAAAACCGACGCCGGCCGCGCCAAGCAAGGCATCACGCTGCGGAACATCACCGGCATGAACGTGGTGAATGGCATCTCGCTGGTCGGCGCGGAATCTTCTCGCGTCGGATACCTGCGCAAGGCGAATCTCGCCGCGGCCGACCAGGTCGACCTCATGCGATTCAGCCTCGACGGATTCGCGCTGACCGGCGACGGAACGCAGGGCTCGGGCTTGTTCGTGTCCGGCCCGTGCGACGTCCGCAACGGCCTGGTCATGGGCTTCTTCAACAACCTGGTGCTCAGCGACGAGTGCGTGCAGTTTGGTTTCCGGAACTGTCACTTCATCAACTCCGCCAGTTACGGCGTGCGCGGAAATTTCGGGGACAAACTCTCCGACCGCGTTCGCCTGAAGAGCGGCGAGTTTCACGACTGCGTGATTGCCGGCAGCCGCGACATCGGCGTGTCGCTGGGCAACACGCAGAAGGTTCTGTTGTCGCAGTGCCGGTTTGGCCATCACGCGGATTTCGATGGCATCCAGGAAACCACCCAGACCTGCAGCGTCGCCCTGACGGATACGGCGAGTGGCGTGGTGGTGGAGTCCTGCTTCGCGGCCATTCCGGCCGGTGCGCCCCAGGCTTACGTCAGCCAGGGAGCCGGCGATCGCGGCAATGTGATCGTCAGGCCACGAGGTGTAGCGACGCATACCCCGGGGTTGTGGAAGCTCAGCAAGTAGACAGGGCGATCAGCGAGGCGCCAGGTGGGACGGCAGCCGGCGAATCATGGTCAGGGCGGCGGCGCGAGCTCGCTCACCATCTTGGTCGCAATGGCGGTCCGCTGTTGCTTGGGCGTGAAGTTGATGCGGTACAACCCGTGCAGGAACGCCTGGTCCCATTCGGTGAGGCCGGCGGGACGCTTCGAGGGTTCCACGGCAAACAACTGCAGGATGGATTCGGTCCCGCCAAGATCCGCCTCGAGATCCGGCTTCGCGAAACTGATCATGGCGACGTAGTCCGCGAGCTGCGTGACCGTGACACCGGCGGCGGCCTTGGTATCGACGAGCACGACCACGCCGTTGAGGTTCTCCGAGACATTGCTCACGATGCGCGAACCCAGGTCCTTGGCTTTCTGGGTCTCCCTGACGCCCGGCGCCAGGCTGGTGAAAATGATGGGCATCCCGTCGGACTGTCCGATGCGCATGTTGTGCCAGGTGCGCACCGGCAAGGACTCGACCGAGCGCGTCGCGCCGGGGCGCGGCTTCCACCGGGCCCTGCCCACCCCCGAACTACCGTTATCCACCTTCTCCCAGTTCCCGGCCCCTTCCCACTTCGCCGCGTACTCGGGCGTTTTCGCGCTCACGATCACGAACAGGTTTGGCTCGCACTTGGGATCGGTTTCCGTGCGGATCGGCACCTGCGCGGCAATCTCGAGCAACCGCTTGTGGATGAAGTCGCCGACCGCCGGATGGTCGGCGGCGACCATCGGGCAGATGGGCGTGTCCCTGCTCCAGCGCGAGACGAGCTCGCCATCGAGGCGCGTCACGCTGGACACGAACTGGTGGATCTCCTCGCGCAGTTGTTCGCGCGAACCGACGACGTCGACGGTTTCGAGGGGATCATTCGCGGCGTGTGCCGTGATACAGAGCGATGCGGCCGAAAGGCTGGACAACAGCACCTTGCGAAACATGGCTCATGCCCCTGCGGTCCTGGTTGGCCGGATACTACGCTCCGGACCGTTGCGGGCAAACTTTGTGGTAGATGCGTAGGGACGTCGGAGGCAATGATGGCAATTCGAACTGCCCTGTTCCTGGTGCTTCTTTGCGGCGCCGCCATGGCGCAAGTCCTCTCGGATGTGACGGAAGATGGCCTGGTGCGCGTGCCGTCGAGCATCAAGGCCGGCGTCTACCGGCTCCCGGACGCCACCTTCGCGCAGTACCGGCGCGTCATGCTGGCACCGGCATCGGTGGCGTTTCGCAAGAACTGGGATCGCAAGACTTCGGATCGTCTGGACACAGGACTCAAGCCCTCCGAGCGGCAACGCATCGCCGACGACATGGCGCGCATGTTCCACGAAGAACTCGTGGCGGAGGTGGTGGAGCGCGGCGGCTTCACGTTGGCCGAATCGCCGGCACCGGACGTGCTGCTGATCGAACCTGCGATCCACGATCTCGACCTGACGGCTCCGGATGCCGGCAGCAAACCGGGCTCGCGCAGTTACGTGCGGACCGCCGGGTCGATGACGCTCGTCCTGGAGCTGCGCGATGCGGCCAGCGGCGTCACCGTCGGACGCGTGATCGACTACGAAAAGGCACGCGAGACCCGCGAGTTGCAACTGGTGAACCAGAATGAGGAAGCGCGCATCGCGTTCGCCAATGCCGCGCGTTACACGCGCTCGGCGGTGAACATCGCGAAGACCGAAAGGGATGAGACTACTTCGGCGCCTTGATGATGAAGAAGGCCTGAGTAGCAGACCTCGGCGCGGCAATGTCGCGGCGCGCAACCTGCGTCGAGCGGCGTACACTGCCCGCCGGAGGAGCAATGATGTTCATCCGAACGCTGATCGTGTTGATGGCCTTCTTGTGCAGCGTCGCCGGCGCGCAGGTCATTTCCGACATGACGGAAGACGGCCTGGTGCGAGTGCCCTCGAGCCGCAAAGCGGGCGTGTATCGCTTGCCCGATGCGACGTTCGCACAATACCGGCGCGTCATGCTGGCGCCGGCATCGGTAGCCATCCGCAAGGACCCGGATAAATACAGCTTCTCTCGACTGGATACCGGGCTCAAGCCTTCCGAACGCCAACGCATCGTGAATGACATGGCGCTCGCATTTCACGAGGAGCTCGTGGCCGAACTGGTGGAGCGCGGCGGCTTTGCGCTCGCCGAAGCGCCCGCGCCGGACGTGTTGCTGATCGTGCCCCTGATAACCGAGGTCGACCTCTCGATCGCCGGTTCGATGACGCTCATCGTGGAGCTACGCGACGCGGCCAGCGGCATCACCGTCGGACGTATCATTGACTACGAGCAAGGGAGCAAACCGCAACTGATGACGAACGACGCCGTAGCGCGCATCGCTTACGCCAATGCCGCACGCTATACCCGCTCTGCCATCAACATCGCGAAGACCGAGCGCGACGAAACAGCTTCGGCTCCTCGATGACGCAGCCATTCGCGCGCAGACCTGGAGTCTTCGCACGATGTGCCATTGAGATCGGTGGAATTGGTCGGGACGCCGAGATTTGAACTCGGGACCCCTTGCACCCCATGCAAGTGCGCTACCAGGCTGCGCCACGTCCCGCCCGAGAAACCGAACCGCCGCGGCGGGGTCCTCCGCGGGGGTGCGCATCATACCTAAGCGGGCGGGATATCAAAAATCCTTTACTGGCGGGCGCTCCGGAGGCTCGGAAAGTCGAAAAGCAGCTGCGCCAGGCGGTTGGTTTCGGACGGGGTCAGGTCATCCATGCATCGCAGGCAGCTGGCCACGTGCCAGCACTCCTTGCGCGCTTCGATCACCGCCTGCTGGCAGGTGAAGTAGTCCCCGAGATATTGCTTGTCGCTGGGCATGCGTTTGCATCCCACGGCATGGACCTCACGTGCCCCATCGGGCTGCGATCGGTTGTCGATGAAATAGTGAGTCATGGTGGTGGGATCCTTAATTGAATTCTTCTTGAGGCCGGATTCCCTTCGGCGCCTCTGGGCGTGACGAGGCTCCAGCGCTGGCAGGCAGCGCGGGTGCTTCGATCGCGGATTCCTTATGTTGCGTCACGTCCAGCTTCCCAGCAGATTCCCGAAGGGTCTGAATGGTTGTGTCACCAGCTGGCGGCAGGTCCCATTGTTATGTCCTAACCACTGTGACGTGCCGCACAACTCCGGCGAAGCGGGTATTTATTGTCTCTCCGGCTTGTGCTTGCGCCGTCCCTGGCGCAGGAATCCGCCTACATCGCGCGCCCGGCTCACCAGAAATAGATGTAGATGGCGACGATGATCCCGACGATCACGCAGGTGTGGAACACCTCCCAGAAGCCATAACTCTGGCGTTCTTCCTCGGACTGCTGCGCCGACACGGACTTGTAGGTGAGCCCGGCGATCTGCGCCACGGAAGCCCTGGGCGTGAACTTGCTCACCGCGAAGATGAGCCCGCAGGTCACGACGAACAGCAGGAAGCTGAAGTACAGCCAGTTGATGTCCACGAAGGCCTGGATCAGCGACGGCCACTCGATACCTTGGGTCTCATGCAGGGCCTGCAGCACCAGCCGCGCCATGCCGATCACGAAACCGCTGACGATGCCGACGAGGCCGGACTTGGGCGTCACGCCGCTCGAGAAGATGCCGAGCATGAAGACGGCGGCGATGGACGGCGCGAGCAGCGACTGCACCAGCTGCAGATAGGTATAGAGCTGCCCCTTGCCGAGATCCTGCAGGAACGGAATCCACAACATGCCGAGCAGGATGACGGCACCCGTGGCCACGCGACCCACGGACACCAGGTGCTTTTCCGACGAGAGCGGGCGCAGGCGCTTGTAGAAATCGACGGTGAACAGCGTCGCCGTCGAATTGAACAACGAGGCCAGCGCGCTCATCAGCGCCGACAACATGCCGGCGAGCACGAGACCGCGCAGTCCCTCGGGCAGCATGTTGGACACCAGCACCGGGAACGCGCCCTGCGGATGGGCACCGATGGATTCAAATCCAGGCGCCCCCTGCTTGTACAAGGCCACGGCGATCATTCCTGGCAACAGGAAGATGAACATCGGCGCAAGCTTCAGGTACGCCGCGAAGATGGTGCCGCGCCGCGCCTCCTTGAGCCCGCGCGCGGTGAGCACGCGCTGCGCGATGTACTGGTCGGTACACCAGTACCAGAGGCCGATGATGGGCGAGCACAGCAGCACGCCCAGCCAGGGCGTGGTGCTGGGATCGAAGAGGAATCCCGGGAAGCCCTGCGTCTCGGGCGTGGTGGACAGCGGACGCCACAGGTGGATGGTCTCGGGGTTCGCCGCGCGCAGCGCGTCCATGCCGCCGATGGCCTGCAGCCCCACGATGAGCAGCACGGTGGAACCGGCCAGCAGCACGGGCACGTGCATGGCCTCGGTCCACAGCACCGATTTCATGCCGCCCGCGATGACGAAGACGCCGGTGACGATCACGAGGAAGAACGCCGAGAACCAGAAGAAGTCGGTCTCTCCCAGTAACGGCAGGTTGACCGATTCGTAGCCCAGGATGGTCTGGATGGCGAAGGCGCCAGCGAAAATGGTGACCGAGGCCTTGGTGAGGATGTAGCTCACCAGGAAGATGAACGACAGGAAGGTGCGCGTCCCGGGCGTGTAGCGACGCTCGAGGAACTCCGGCGTCGTGAATACATTGGCCCGAAGGTAGAACGGCGCAAACACCCAGCCGAGCACCAGCACCAGGTACGAGTGCAGTTCCCAGTGCGCGAAGGCCACGCCATCGCTGGCGCCCGAGCCCGCGAGCCCGATGAGGTGTTCGGCGCCGATGTTCGACGCGAAGATGGACGAGCCGATGAGGAACCAGCCCGCGCTGCGGCTGGCCAGGAAGTAGTCGGTGGTGTCCTTTTCCTTCTTGAGCGCGGCCCAGATGCAGATCGCGGTGTTGGCCACGAAGTACAGCGCCACGATGGCCCAGTCGATGGTCCCGAATAGAACCGCGGTTCCCGTCATGCTCGCCCTCCCTCGTCAATATCTTAACCGCCCTAAGGGCTAGGCACTTTGGACCATGGCAGCGCCGCGCGCACGGACTCCAGAATCGCGCTGGGACACTTGCTTGCCTTGGCGAGTGCGCGAGGAGCTATGAAATACGCAACCAAGATCTGTGGAACTGTCATCGCCGCCGTGTTCGTCGCCGGACAGGCGACTTTGCCGGCGCAGGCACAAACCACACCCGCCACCACCACCACTCCGGCGCCCGACAACCGCACGCCACCGTTCAAGAAGGAAGAACTCGAACAGATCCTCGCGCCCATCGCGCTCTATCCGGACGCATTGCTGGCGCAGATCTTCATGGCGTCGACCTATCCGCTGGAAGTGGTCGAAGCGGCCCGCTGGTCCAAGGAGCATCCGGATGTGAAAGGCGATGCCGTCGCCGGTGCGGTGCAGAGCCAGACCTGGGACCCGAGCGTCAAGTCGCTGGTGGCCTTCCCCGAAGTGCTCAAGAACATGAACGAGAAGATCGACTGGACCCAGAAGTTGGGAGACGCATTCCTCGCCCAGCAGAAAGAGGTCATGCAGACCGTGCAGGTGCTGCGCGACAAGGCGAAGGACACTGGCAATCTCAAGAGCACCAAGGAAATGACCGTCAAGGAGGAACCCGCACCGGCGGGCTCGCCTGCGCCGCAGACCATCATCATCGAATCGAAGGATCCGGAGGTGGTGTACGTGCCCACATACAATCCGACGGTGGTGTATGGAGCCTGGGCGTATCCCGCCTACCCGCCCTATGCCTACTACCCGCCGTCCTACTACGGCGCTGGAATGTTCTGGTCATTCACGGCGGGCGTCATCGTCGGCGGCGCGATCTGGGGCAATTGCAACTGGGGTGGCAATGACGTCGACATCGACATCAATCGCCAGAACAATTTCAATCGCAACGAGATCAACGCCAACCGCAACAACGTCAACAGCAACAATCGCGGCAGCGGCAATCGCACCGCCAACAGCGGCAACAAGCAGGCGTGGAGCCACGACTCCTCGCATCGAAAAGGCGTGGGCTACCGTGATTCCGGCACCCAGCAGAAGTACAACCGCGGTGGCAACTCGCAGAACGTTGCGGCACGCGAACAGTATCGCGGCCGCGCCGACCAGGGCCGCCAGCAGATGCAGCGCGAGGGCGTGAACAACCAGCGCGATCTCGCCGGCAACCAGGTGGGCACGCGCGACGCGGCCGGCTCGAGAAACGCGGGCTCGGCCAGCAATCGCGCGGGCAACACCAGTTCGGGTACCCGTGACTTTGGCGGTGGAAACAGCGCCGGCACGCGCGACCTGGGCGGTGGCAGCTCTTCGCGCGACTTCGGCGGCTCATCCAATCGCAGCACGAGCAGCGGCAGCCGCAACTACGGTGGCTCGTCGAGCCGATCCTCGGGCGCCTTCGGCGGCGGCAGCGGATCGAGCGCGCGTTCTTACAGCAGCCGCGGCGGAATGTCGCGCGGCGGTGGCGGCGGACGCCGTCGCTGATTCGGAGGACCTGAAAATGCGAACCAAGTTATTCGTCCTGGTGGCGGCGCTCACGGCGCCCCTGGCGTTGGGCGCCGTGCCCAAGGATCAGCAGAGCTTCAAGACGCCCGAAGCGGCGGTGCAGGCGCTGGTGAAGGCCGCGCAGGCCAAGGACACCAAGGCGTTGTTGAAGTTGTTTGGCCCGCTGGGTGCGCCGCTGATCGAGTCCGGCGATCCGGTCGCCGACAAGAACGCCCGCGACGATTTCCTGGCGCGCTACAAGGCCGGCAACTCGCTGGACAAGAGCGATCCCGCCAAGGCGACGCTCGAGGTGGGCGAAGACAAGTTCCCGTTCGCGATTCCGATCGCGTCGAGCGACGGCAAGTGGTACTGGGACAGCGCCGCGGGCGCCGAAGAGATCGTCAATCGCCGCGTGGGCGAGAACGAGCTGAAGACCATCCAGTCCTGCCTGGCGTACGTCGACGCGCAGCAGGAGTTCTACCTGCGCAACGTGCAGAAGGATCCGCTGCAGCACTACGCGAACAAGCTGATCAGCACGCCTGGCAAGAAGGACGGCCTCTACTGGCCGACCACCGGAGACGAATCACCGAGCCCGCTGGGCGAAGAATTCGCCGTGGCCCGGGCCGAGGGTTACCTGCAGGGCGGCGAGGCGCGTGGCGCTCCATTTCACGGCTACATCTACCGCCTGCTGACGCGCCAGGGACCGAAGGCCCAGGGCGGCGCATACGACTACGTGGTGAACGGCGAATTTCTCGGCGGCTTCGGGCTCATCGCCTTCCCCGCCGAGTACGGCGCCTCGGGCGTGATGACCTTCATCGTCAACCACGAAGGCGTGGTGTATTCCCGCGATCTCGGACCGGATACCGCGAAGTCGGCCATGGCCATCAACGAGTTCAATCCCGACTCCCTGTGGACCAAGGAAGACGGCTCCGTCATGGCCGGAAACTGATCAGCGGCGGAGCAACTTCAGGAGTTCTTCGAGTTCCTGGCGCATCTGCTTGACGATCTGCTGGCTCTGGCTCACGTCGACGCGGGCTTCTTCGCCGGCGAGCTTGTTGCGCGCACCGCCGATGGTGAATCCCTGCTCGTAGAGCAGCGAGCGGATCTGCCGGATGATGATGACGTCCTGACGCTGGTAGTAGCGGCGGTTGCCACGACGCTTCACGGGCTTGAGCTGCGGGAACTCCTGCTCCCAGTAACGCAGCACGTGCGGCTTCACGCCGCAGAGCTCGCTCACTTCTCCGATCGTGAAATAGCGCTTGCCCGGGATTGCCGGCAGTTCGTCGTTATTCTTTGGTTCCAGCATAAGCTTCGACTCGCGCCTTCAGTTTCTGACCTGGACGAAACGTCACCACGCGCCGAGCGCTGATGGGAATCTCCTCACCCGTCTTGGGATTTCGTCCTGGCCGCTGATTCTTGTCGCGTAAATCGAAGTTGCCGAAACCCGAGAGCTTCACCTGTTCGCCGTTCGAGAGCGCATGCCGCACTTCCTCGAAGAACAGATCGACGAGCTCACGCGCTTCGCGTTTGTTGAGACCCAGCTGATTGAACAGCGCCTCAGCCATCTCCGCTTTCGTCAGAGCCATGCTTTTATTCTCGAAATCCTGCGCCCAACGTTGCACTCAGATCGGCACGAATCGCGGCTAACAAACGGTCCGCGTCCTCGTCCGCGAGGGTGCGAGAATTGTCCTGAAATATCAAGCCTAAAGCGACGCTTTTTCTTCCACTTTCTATGCCGGGCCCCCTGAAAACGTCGAACACCCGGATGTCACGTAGCAGGCTCGACGCAGCGAAGGTTACACGGTCATGTAGTTGTCGCAAAGACACTTTCTCGTCGACGACGACGGCGAGATCGCGACGTACCCGCGGGAACCGGGAGATCTCCTCAAATCGGGGCATTTTGGCCGCCAGGGCCGGTTGATATTCGATTTCGAACAGGATCGGCGCATATGTGAAATCGAAGGCCTGCACCAATTGGGGGTGCAGCTCGCCTATCCAGCCGATTGACTTGCCGCATCGCGTGATCCGGGCACTGCGTCCCGGGTGCAGGCATGGCAGCGAGTCCTGGATGTAGCCGAATTCCTCGGGCGCGCCGCTGCGCGCGAACAACGCCTCGACATCCTGCTTCACGTCGTAGAAATCGACCGGTGTGGCCTTGGCGCCCCATTGCTCCGGGCGACGCGAGCCCAGCGCGATGCCGGAAATCAGATCCGTTTCGACACCCGGTTCGAAGCGCGCGCCGTGCTCGAACAGCCGGATGCGGTCCTGCTGCCGGCGCTGGTTCTCCAGGGCTGCCTTGATGAGTCCCGGCCACAGCGAGGCGCGCATGACGGCCATGTCGCTGGATATCGGGTTGGTGATCACCGGCGTCACGGCGTCCGGGAACAGCTTTGACTGGAGCGCCGGATCCACGAAGGCGTACGTGATGGCTTCCTGGTAGCCGCGGCTCGCCAGGATCTCCAGGGCCTGCACCTCCACCGGTGCCGTTTCGACCACACCGCGCACGCGCTGATGCGAGATGGCGTCCATCTCGTTGATCGACTGGAAACCGACGATGCGCGCCAGTTCTTCGATGAGGTCCGCCTCGATGTGGATGTCGAAACGATGCGACGGCGGCGTGACCAACCAGCCGTCCGCGTTGGCGAATACGCGCATGCCCAGCGACTCGAGCGTGGCCTTCACCGTGTTGTCGTCGATCCGGGTGCCCAGCAGCTTGCCGATGCGGTCGCGGCGCAGCGCGACCTCGGAGCGGCGCGGCAGTGCGTCGGAATCCTGGACCACGTGGACGGGGCCGGCCTTGCCGCCGGCAATCTCCAGCAGCAGCCCGGTGGCACGCTCGACCGCGCGCTCCTGGTGAACCGGATCCACGCCGCGCTCGAAGCGCTGGCCTGCGTCGGTGACCAGGCCGTAGCGGCGGCCACGGCCCGCGATCGCCGCGGGCGGGAAGAACGCGGCCTCGAACAACACGTCGGTGGTCTCGGCCGTGCACGAGCTGGCCAGGCCGCCCATGACTCCGCCCATGCCCACAGGGCCGGACTGGTCCGCGATCACGACCACGTCGGTCGTGAGCTTGATCTGCTTGCCGTCGAGAAGCGTTGCCGATTCGTCGGCCTTCGCGAAGCGCGCTTCGAGTCCGCCCTGCAGCTTGCCGAGGTCGTAGGCGTGCATGGGCTGTCCCAGCTCGAGCATCACGTACTGGGTGATGTCGACCACCGGGCTGATGGGTCGCAGGCCGGCGCGTCGCAGGCGCTCGCGCAGCCACAGCGGCGAAGGAATCCGGTTGTTGATGCCGCGCACCACGCGGCAGGTGAATTTGGGGCAGCCCGCGGGCGCGGAGATCTTCACCGGGAAGGTGTCTTTGAGCGTGGGCGCAACCGTGCCGCCCGGAATCCGCACCGCGGTGCGCGACAGCGCGGCAACTTCACGGGCAATTCCCAGCACCGACATGGCATCGCCTCGATTCGGCGTCACGTTGAGCTCGAGGATTTCGTCGTCGAGCTGCATGTAGACGCGCAGGTCGGTGCCCACGGGCGCGTCCGCCGCGAGCTCCACGATGCCTTCGGAAGTCTCCGCGAGACCCAGTTCCTTGGCAGAACACAACATGCCGAAGGAATCGACGCCGCGCAGCTTCGCGGCCGTGATGGCATTTCCGCCCGGCAGCCTGGCGCCGACCGTGGCCAATGCCGTCTTGAGGCCGGCGCGCGCGTTGGCGGCACCGCAGACGATCTGCAGCAGTTCGCCCGCGCCCGCCCTCACCTTGCAAACCTGCAGCTTGTCGGCCTGAGGATGCCGGGCAGCTTCGACAATTTCGGCGACCACCACGCCATTGAACGCGGGCGCGGCCAAGTCCAGCGCCTCGAGCTCGAAGCCCGACATGGTCAGACGCGCGCCGAGTTCCTTGCCGCCGGAGGGCAAGTCGACCAGGTCACGCAGCCAGGAAAGCGGGACTCTCATGACCGCTATCCCGCCCTGAACTGCGACAGGAAGCGCAGGTCGTTCTCGAAGAACAGGCGCAGGTCGTTCACGCCGTACCGGAGCATGGCGAGCCGGTCGATACCCATGCCGAACGCGTAGCCCGTGTATTTCTCGGCATCGACGCCGCCGGCTTCGAGCACGCGCGGATGCACCATGCCGCAGCCGGAAATCTCCAGCCAGCCGGTGTGCTTGCAGACGCGGCAGCCTGCGCCGGCACAGAGCACGCAGCTCATGTCGACTTCGGCCGACGGCTCGGTGAACGGAAAGTAGGAAGGACGCAGCCGCATCTTGAGGTCGCGCTCGAAGAAGGCTTCGAGAAAACCATGCAGCATGGCCTTCATGTTCGCGAAGGTGACGCCTTCGTCGACCACCAGGCCTTCGACCTGGTGAAACATCGGCGAATGCGTGACGTCGTGGTCATTGCGGTACACGCGGCCCGGCGAGAGCACCGCGAACGGCGGCTTGCCCGACAACATGGCGCGGATCTGCACCGGCGAGGTATGCGTGCGCAGCAGCTTGCCGTCGGGGAAATAGAAAGTGTCGTGCATCGCGCGGGCCGGGTGGTCCGCGGGAATGTTCAGCGCTTCGAAGTTGTGGAAGTCGTCTTCGATCTCGGGGCCGGTGGCGATGGTGAAACCGGCCTGGCGGAACAGCTGCTCGATTCTCAGGCGCACCTTGGTGACCGGGTGCAGACCGCCGCGCGCCTCGCCGCGACCCGGAAGGGTTACGTCGATGCGTTCCCGGGCGAGCCGCTCGGCGACTTCGGCCTGCTCGAGCTCAGCCCGCTTCTTCTCGATGAACTCCTGGATCTCCAGGCGTACGCGATTGACCAGGGCGCCCGCTTCCTTGCGCTGTTCGGCCGCGAGCTTGCCCAGTTCCTTGAGCTTCTCGGTGAGCCAGCCGCTCTTGCCGAGCGTGCGCACGCGCACTTCCTCGAGCGCCGACACGTCGGCAGCCTTCGAAATCGCGCCGAGAGTTTCCTCCCGGCGCGAGTCGAGATCCCTGGGAGCCTCCCCGCTCACAAAGCCCGCACTTTAAGCGGCAGCTTTTTCGAGAGCGGCCTTGGCCTGCTTTGCGATGGCCGCAAAAGCTTCCGGCTGGTTCACGGCGAGATCGGCGAGCATCTTGCGGTCGATGTCGATGCCGGCCTTCTTGATGCCGTTGATCAGGCGGCTGTAGCTCAGGTCGAACTCACGCGCGGCGGCGTTGATTCGCTGGATCCACAGCGCGCGGAAATCGCGCTTCTTGAGACGGCGGCCGCGGTACGCGTACTGGCCGGCCTTGATGACGGCCTGCTTCGCTGCGCGGAATACCTTGCGGCGGGCGTTGTAGTAGCCCTTCGCCTTTTTGAGAATCTTCTTGTGGCGTGCACCTGCAGTGACGCCGCGTTTTACACGTGCCATTAGTTAGTCCTCGCCTTACTTGGTATTGGGCATCAGCTGGTCAACGCGGTGCGAATCGCTCTTGTGAACGAGCGACGAACCACCGGAGCGCAGCTGGCGCTTGGTCTTGCGGGACTTGTGGCCGAGATTGTGGCGGCGGCCGGCCGAATAGGACTTCCATCCCTTCGCCGTTTTGCGAAAACGCTTGGCCGCTGCCCGGCTGGTCTTCAACTTGGGCATACATCAACTCCTACTTGTAGCTACCGATCGCAAGGCGCGCACGATTCCTCGTGCGATCCCGCTACGGGCGGACTCGCAAGGTTCTTTCGAAGATTGCGAGTTACTTCTTTTTTGGCGCGAACATCATGACCATCTGCCTGCCTTCCATCAGCGGGTTCTGCTCGATCGCCGCGTGTTCGCGAAGATCGTTCACCAGCCTGTCCAGCAGCTTCCGGCCCAATTCCGTATGCGCCATCTCTCGGCCGCGGAAACGTAACGTCACCTTGGCCTTGTCACCCTCGGTCAGGAATCGAATGATGTTACGCAGCTTGATCTGGTAATCGTTCTCATCCGTACCGGGACGAAACTTGATCTCTTTGATCTGGATCTGCTTTTGCTTGCGCTTGGCGGCGTGCGACTTCTTGTTCTGTTCGAACAGGAATTTTCCGAAGTCCATGACGCGAACCACGGGCGGATCGGCCTGTGGCGACACCTCGACGAGATCGAGCTCCGAGCTGCGTGCCAGGTCGAGTGCCTCGAAACGAGTGAGTACTCCGACCTGTCCACCATCGGCCCCGATGACTCTCACCTTGGGCGACGTGATCTCTTCGTTGCGCCTGACGCGCTTGCTTGCAATAGCTATATATCAACCCTCTAACAACGTGCGGCCGTGGCTCTCGACTTCCACGCGGAGTCGACTAACAAAGTCTTCCGGGGACATCGTGCCGAGATCCTTGCCACTCAAGGTCCGCACTGAAACTTGGTTCGCCGCTACTTCCTTGTCGCCTGCCACCAATAGATATGGCACGCGCTGCAGCGTGTGGGCGCGAATCTTAAAGCCCACCTTTTCGTTCCGCAAGTCGACTTCTGCGCGAACCCCCTGATTTCTAAGAGTTTCCGCAACCTGCTTCACGTAGGCGTCCTGGCGGTCGGTGATATTCATGACCACGGCCTGGGTCGGGGCCAGCCAGGACGGCAGTTTTCCGGCGTGATGCTCCAGAAGAATGCCGAAAAAGCGCTCCAGGGAGCCAAAAATGGCCCGGTGGAGCATGACCGGGGTCTGCCGCTGGCTGTGCTCATTGATATATGTGGCGCCGAGGCGACCGGGCAGGTTCAGGTCCACCTGCAGGGTTCCACACTGCCAGGTCCGGCCAATGGCATCCCGGAGATGGAATTCCAGCTTGGGACCGTAGAAGGCCCCCTCGCCCGGGTTGTAGTCGCATTCGATGCCAGCGGCCGCGGCCGCGGCCTTGAGGGCCTTTTCGGACTTGTCCCAGATCTCGTCCGAGCCCACCCGCTTCGGGGGACGATCGGCGAACTTGACGGCCACGTCCTCGAAACCGAAGTCCTTATAGATAGACAGCAGCAACTTGATGATCAGCACCGACTCGTCGGTGATCTGCTCTTCGGTGATGAAGATGTGGGCATCGTCCTGGTTGAACGCGCGCACGCGCATCAGGCCATGCAGCGCGCCCGAGGGCTCGTACCGGTGCACCTTGCCGAACTCCGCGAAACGGATCGGCAGATCGTGATGCGACCGGATGCCCTGGTTGAAGATCTGGATGTGGCCCGGGCAGTTCATGGGCTTGATGGCGTACACGCGCTCGTCGGGCGTCTGGGTGAGAAACATGTTCTCGCCGAACTTCTCGAGATGCCCGGACTTCTGCCAGAGCGTGGATTCCATGATCTCCGGCGCATTGACCTCGCCGTACCCCGCCTCGTCCTGCCGCTTGCGCATGTAGCCGATGAGCTGCTGGAAAACCCGCCAGCCCTTGGGATGCCAGAACACCGCGCCCGGGGCTTCCTCCTGGAAATGGAAGAGATCGAGCTCCTTGCCGATGCGCCGATGGTCGCGCTTCTCGGCCTCTTCGAGCCGATGCAGGTAGTCCTTCAGGTCCTTGTCATTGAGCCAGGCCGTGCCGTAGATGCGTTGGAGCATCTCGTTGCGCGAATCACCGCGCCAGTAGGCGCCGGCCACCTTCATGAGCTTGAAGGCCTTGAGTTTGCCGGTGGACGGCACGTGCGGACCGCGGCACAGGTCGAACCAGTCGCCCTGGCCGTAGAGGCCAATTGGCTCGTTCGACGGAATGCTGGCGATGATCTGCGCCTTGTACTTCTCGCCCATGCCCTCGAAGAGCTTCACCGCGGCGTCGCGTTCCATCACCCGACGGGTGACCTTGAGATCCTGCGCGGCGATCTCTTTCATCTTGGCCTCGAACTTCTCGAGGTCCTCGGGCGTGAAGGGGCGCTCGAACGCGAAGTCGTAATAGAAGCCGTCTTCGATGACCGGGCCGATGGTGACCTGCGCCTTTGGATAGACGGCCTGCACGGCCATGGCCAGCAGGTGAGCCGTGGAGTGGCGGATGACATCCAGCGCCGCCGGATCCTTCTCCGTGACGATGGACAGCTTCGCGTCGGTATCGATCACGAAAGAGGTGTCGACCAGCTTGTCGTTCACCCGGCCGGCAATCGCAGCCTTGGCCAGGCCCGCACCGATGCTCGCGGCCACGTCGGCCACGCTCACGGGGGTATCGAACTTTTTCTGACTGCCGTCGGGCAGTGTGATGACGGGCATGGGAAATTCCGCCGGAAAAGCCGGCAATTCAAACAGTTGCAGGGCCGCGCATCGTGCCAAACCCCTTGCGGAGAATCAATTGGAGGCCGCGATCATCCAGGCCGGCCCGTGCAAGCATTTCCCTTCCGGGAAAGTGAGAGCTGCCTCGCATTGCTGAAAAGCTTCGCGCAGAAGTGTCAGCGACCCCTGCTAGCGTGCAGAGAAGGGGCAGGTTTTACCAAGGTAGGTCATGAAGAAGAACATCCGGATGCCCGCCTACGCAGCGGCTCTGTCGTCCCTCGCGCTCATTTCGGCCTGTGGTGGTGGAGGCAATGGATCCACACCGACCCCGCCCTCTCCGCCGCCTTCGGCCCCCGCTCCACCGCCGCCCCCGGTGCCACCGCCGGTCAACGCCGCGCCCACCTTCTCGACGCAGAGCCTCTCGACCCATGAAGAGGTCGATGGGACCGCGCAGCTCACGGCCACGGACGCCGAGAGCCAGACGCTGACCTATGCGATCGCGACGCAGCCGGCGAACGGCACTGCGACCCTGACGGCCGCCGGTGCACTCACCTATTCGCCCGCGCCGAACTACTTTGGCCCCGACTCGCTGACCGTCACGGTGACCGATAGTGCCGGAGCGCAAACCACCGGCACCGTCAATATCACGGTGGCCAACGTGAACGACGCGCCCGTCGTGCAGGACGACGATTTGCGTGTGCCCGTGACGCCCGGGCAGCCCATCGTGCTGGGCGCGGTCGCCAACGATGTTGACAACGATGGCGACGCGCTCACGCCCACCATCGTCGCGCAACCGGCGCATGGCGGCACCATCACCGTGGATGCCACGACCCGCGCCATCACGTTCCATCAGACGAACGGCTACGTGGGACCCATCGAGTTCAGCTATCGCGTCAACGACGGCACCGCCGATTCGAGCGTCGCCACCGTTCGCGCCGTGATCGGCGACTTCGAAAACGTCGCCTTCCTGTCCGACTACTCGACGCCCGGCTTGCAGGAGCTGCATGTTTACGACGGCATCGAAGTCCGCCGCTTCAACGACCCGCTACCAGCCGGCGCCAGCGTCTCCTCGTTCACCTATTCCGGCGACGCGAAAGTCATTGCGTACACCGTCACGAGCAGTGATGCCGATCGCGTATACATCAAGCCGGTCAGCGGCAATTCCCCGGCGGTGATGCGATACGTGTCCGCCAAGGTCAACGGCGCGTCCTTCGGCGTCGGCGGTGGATTGAATGCCGACGGCACGTACATGTGGGTGTACGACGGCTACTACGCCTACATGAACCAGCAGCTGAAAGAATATTTCGTGTTCGACACCGCCACCGGCACGGCGCGACAGATCGCCGGTGACATGTCCGGCGTTCTCGACATCCGATTATTGCAGTGGCATCCGTTCGAGCCGACCACGCTCATGGTGCAGGGTCAGACCGCGGGCAACATCCCCTTGGACCAGACAGCCGCCGTGACGGCATTCCTGGGCAACGCCGCCGACGTGCGTACGCTCACCCAGATCGGACGCACTTACGCCATCGGTGAATATGGCGCGGGCGAAGGTTTCTATTTCGGCAACGAAGCGCGCTACCTCTACTACACCGAGTACAAGCGCGCGGGCGTCTTCGCGGCCACCAACCTCTTGCGGTATGACCGCCAGGCCGGAAGTGAAACCGCGGTGGTGCGCATGGCCGCTTCCCCGGACCAGGGCATGCAAGGGGTCGTCTCGACCAGCCCGAATCGCTCTCGCATGTGCTTCAACTATTACGAGCCGTCGACCACCGTCTACCAGGGGCCGTCGAAGTTCTTCGCATTGGACACCGCCACACCTGGCTCTGAAACGCCGGTCACGGGCGTGCTCACTTATGGCACGCAGTGCGCAATCGCGGCAGACAACCGCACGGTGATCTACCGCAATTACGACGCTTCGAATTCCTACCAGCAGGCGTTCGTGGTCGATTCGGTGAACCCCGGAACGCCTGTGTTGTTAGCCCCGGCTGCCGAGGCATCCAGTGAGCAGGGTGCCTGGCACGTGGCTCCCAATGCCATGCGTATTGCGATCGCCTACTACGACGACGGCACATCCGCAAATCCCGCGCAGCTGGGCCGGCTGTATTCGCTTCCGGCGGATGGCTCGGGCGATGGCTTCCAGTTTTCCGATAGCTACCGGCGGTCATTCATCATCGGCGGCATTGGCGCCTCGAGCGGCGATGGGAGTTTTCTGCTCCACACCCGCGAGCGCGGGCTGAGCGGTATTCACAACCTGGAGCTCATGAGCACGCACGGCTTCAACCTGTCGATTCCCTTGAACAACGCGGGAGAAACCCTGGGCGTGCGAAGCGTCCGCTGGCTGCGCCCCTATTAGCGGCTGAAGTCGATTCCCACAAGCCCGCGGGGGCTTGGCTGATATCGACGCCGCCGCCGGGCACTTCTACTGGCGGCATGAGGATAAAGTCCGCCCCCGCCGCGCCGCCGCTGCGCTTCGCCGTCGTTGGCCTTGGCCATATTGCGCAGGCCGCCGTGCTACCCGCCTTTCGTCATGCAAAGCAGCACGTGGAGCTGACCGCGCTGGTGTCCGGCACCCGATCCAAGTTGCAGCAATTGGGTAAAAGATATCGGGTGAAGCACCTGGCTTCATATGCCGATGCGGACAAACTCTTCGACAGCGGCGCCATTGACGCGGTGTACGTCGCCACGCCGAACACCGAGCACGCCGAATGGACCATCCGCGCCGCCGAGGCAGGATTGCACGTGTTGTGCGAAAAGCCGCTGGCCGTGAGCGTCCCCGATTGCGAACGCATGATCGACGCCTGCGAACGCAACGACGTGCGGTTGATGACCGCATATCGATTGCACTTCGAGCGCTGCAATCTCGAAGTCGCCGACCTCGTGCGTCGCAAGCGCATCGGTGAGGCCCGCTTCTTCGATTCGCAATTCTCCATGCAGGTGAAGGCCGGCAACATCCGTCTCGATGGCGAGCTCGGCGGCGGCCCCGAGTGGGACATCGGCATCTATTGCCAGAACGCCGCGCGCTACGTATTCGCCGACGAGCCGACCCAGGTGTGGGCCACGGTGAGCCATTCGGGGGATGCGCGTTTCAAGGAAGTGCCGGAGACCGTGCACGTCATCCTGAGATTCCCCGGAGACCGCGTCGCCAATTTCATTTGCAGCTTCGGCGCGGCGGACCGCTCGCGCTATGAAATCGTGGGCACCAAGGGCAGCGTCGTCGTGGATCCGGCCTTCCACTACGCGCAGGGCCTGGGCTACGAACTCACCATCGGCCAGAAAAGGACGCGCAAGAAATTTGCCAGGAGCGACCAGTTCGCGGCCGAACTCGTGTACTTCGCGCAATGCGTGAAACGCGGCAGGACACCTGAACCTTCGGGCAAGGAAGGTCTCATTGACGTAGCCATCATCGAAGCCATCCACGAATCCATCGAAACCGGCGACTGGGTGGATCTGACTACCGCGCCGCGCAAGGTCAATCGCCCCACCCTTCGCCAGGAGATTCGCCGCCCAGCCGTGCCGCGCGAACCACCGATGGTGCAGGCGGAGAGCGTCCGTGGCTAAAAAACGCAAATCGAATGGTCACGGTGGCGGGCCAGCTGACGAACCAGGCGCCTCCGCGGGAAAAAAGGGCCGCGGCGCTCGCGGCCTGTGGAACGGCGCCATCAGTTTCAGCCTGATCCACATTCCCGTGAGCCTGCACACCGCGGCGCGCGCCAGCACCCTCGACATGGACCTGCTCGACAAGCGCGACTTCGCGCCCGTGGGTTACCAGCGCTACAACAAATCCACCGGCAAGGTCGTGCAATGGAACGACGTGGTGAAGGGATACGAATATGAGAAGGGCGAATACGTGGTGCTCACGGACGAAGACTTCCGCCGCGCGAACATCGAAGCGTCTCGGACCATCGACATCCAGGCCTTCGTGTCCCGCGACTCGATCGCGCCCTACTACTTCGACACGCCCTACTTCCTCGTGCCCGACAAGGGTGGTGAACGCGTCTATGCGCTGCTGCGCCAGGCGCTGGAGCAATCGGAGAAGCTGGCGGTGGCCACGTTCGTGCTGCGTAGCCGCCAGCACGTCGCGGCGCTGATGCCGTCGGACGGAATCATTCTGCTGAACACGCTGCGTTATCAGGACGAGATCCAGCCACATCCGGATGTGGCCGCAGCGACCGCGAAAAAGGCAGCCGCGACCGGACGCGAGCTGGACATGGCCCTCAAACTGGTCGACGAGATGACGGAGAAGTGGCAGCCCGGGGCTTTCCACAACACCTATCGCGACGACCTCATGAAACGCATCGAACAGAAGGTGAAGGCGGGGCAAACGCACGCCCTCACCGAGCCGGAAACCGAAGTTGTCGAAGCCCGCACCGGCGGCGGCAAGGTCGTCGACCTCATGTCGCTGCTGCAACGCAGCCTGGATCAGAAAGGTGGCGCACGCGGCGGTGACGAATCCGCCGCCGCGCGCGGCAGCAAGCGCAAGCACAGCGCCGCCCGACGTCGCAGCGCGAACGTGCGGAGCGCGCGCCGCGCCTGACGCATGGCCGACGCGGGTCATCGCACGCGAAGCCAAGGTGCGTCCCGCCTGCGGCGCTATTCGCAGAAGCGGAACTTCAGCAAGACCGCCGAACCCTCGGGCAAGGCGCGAGCTCGCAAAGCGAAGGCGCTCATCTTCGTGGTGCAGAAGCATGCCGCGCGCCGGTTGCACTGGGATTTTCGCCTCGAGTGGCAAGGCAGCTTGCGCAGCTGGGCCGTGCCCAAGGGTCCGTCGCTGGATCCCGCCGACAAACGTCTTGCCGTCGAAGTCGAAGACCATCCCGTTGCGTATGCGAAATTCGAGGGCGACATTCCCAAGGGCGAATACGGCGGCGGCCACGTCGACATCTGGGACAGCGGAACCTGGGAGCCGGTCGGCGACTTCGCGAAGCAACTCGCCAAGGGTCGGCTCGAATTCATTCTGCACGGCGAGAAGCTCGGCGGCCGCTGGCATCTCGTGCGCACGCGCATGCAAGGCAAGCAGCCACAGTGGCTGCTGATCAAGAGTCACGACGCGGCGGCACGCGCAGGAGCCAGCGCTGACGTCATCGACGCGGGGAAGGTACCTCCGCCGCCACGAAGCACGAAGCCTTCGGCCGCGAAGCGCAAGGCGAGTCGCGGCAACGCGCTGCCCTCCTCGCTGCAGGCCATGCTGGCCACACTCGTGGACAAGGTTCCGGGCGACGACGGCTGGGTTTATGAACTCAAGTACGACGGCGTGCGACTGCTGTGCCGTTGCGATGGTGAGAACGTACGGTGCATTTCGCGCAATGGCATCGACTGGACCCACAAGGTGGAGCCGGTGGCGGATGCACTGGCGGCGCTGAACCTCACCGGCGCCTGGGTCGATGGCGAACTCATCGTCACAGACCCCAATGGCCGTTCCGATTTTTCCCTGCTGCAGCACATCCTCGAACAGAAACGGCTCGACGAGTTGCAGTTCTGCGCCTTCGATCTCCTCTACTGGAATGGCGAAGACCTGCGCGATCTGCCGCTGGCGCAACGCAAGGCGAAGCTGGATGCCGCGTTCGCGCGGCTGCCGTCCCGGGGGATCATCCGGCTCGCGGACCAGATCCACAGCGACAGCGCACAGCTCATCGCGCGCGTCTGCAACCAGCATCTCGAAGGGCTGATCGCCAAGAAGGTGGACGCGGCCTACACCGGCGGCCGCTCGGGCGACTGGCTCAAGATCAAGTGTCATCGCGAACAGGAATTCGTGGTGGGCGGCGCAGCCTTTCTGCCAGGCCGCGGCACCGGCACGTTTTCATCGCTGCTGGTCGGCGTGATATCCGGCAAGGGCCTCAAGTACGCAGGCCGGGTCGGCGGAGGATTCAGCGCCGATCAACGCGAGGAATGGCGCGCGCGCGTGCAGCAGCTGGAGCAGAAGCAAAGCCCATTCGATCGGCTGCCCGAAAAGCGTCCGGGCGAGATCTGGCATTGGATGAAGCCCAGGCTCGTCATCCAGGTGGCCTTCGCGGACTGGACCCAGGATGGAATCCTGCGACAGCCGCGCTACCTGGGTATGCGCCAGGACCGCGACCCCAGGACCGTGATCCGCGAGGAACCGGCGCATACTGAAGACGTGGTCGCACCGAAGTCGCGCAGGAAACCAGTGGGTGTCAGGCCGGCACTTCGGCATTCGGAGGACGGCGCCGTCGCCGGCCAGCGTCTCACGCATCCCGACCGCGTCCTGTTCCCCCACGACGGCATCACCAAGCTGCAACTCGCCGAATACTTCGCGGCGGTGGGCGAAGCCGCCATGCCTCACTACCGCAATCGCCCGCTCAGCGTGCTGCGGAACACGCATGGTTCGCAGCCTTTCTTCCAGAAACATTTTCTCGAGGAGTCCAGTGCCGGCCTGCGCGTGGTGAAGATTCCGAATGCGGACAAGGATCCCGATTTCGTCGTCTGCGACTCACCGAAGGGCCTGCTGCATCTCGCCCAGCTGGGCGCCGTCGAACTGCACAGCTGGGGAGCAGTCATGCCCAAGCCCACGCAAGCCGACCGCCTGACCTTCGATCTCGACCCTGGCGCGGATCTCCCCTACGCGCCGCTGCGCGACGCCGCGCTGGCGATCCGCAAACTGCTCCAGGACTTGGGCCTCGAGAGCTGGGTGAAGACCACCGGCGGCAAAGGTTTGCACGTGGTGGTGCCGCTGACCGGGTCGCTGCCCGACTGGCCCACGGCCAAGGATTTTTCCCTGAGCATCACGCGTTTCATGGAACGCCTCGCGCCGACGCTGTTCACGTCCAAAACCGGCGAAAAGAACCGCAAGAAGAAAATCTTCGTCGACTACCTGCGCAACGGCTTTGGAGCCACGGCCGTGGCGGCCTTCTCGCCACGCTGGCGTCCCGGCGTCGGCGTGTCGACGCCCGTGACCTGGGACGAAATCGACCAGGACATCCGCGGCACTCATTTCAACATCCACAACGTGCCGGCGCGCATCGCGAAGCAGCGCAAGGATCCGTGGAAGGGTTACGCCGAGTGCCGGCAGGCGCTCACCAGGTCCATCATCAAGGACATGGCCGACAGGTAGCGCCCCGCTTTCGACGGGCGGAGAACGGGTCAGCGAAACCGCGCGCGCAGGTTCAGAACAGCGCCTTCAGCAACAGGATCACGACCACCAGGCCAATGAGGAAGATGATTCCGACCGCGCTGCCGAGAAATTTGAACATGCGACGAGAATCGCCGCGCGGCATGGAAGGGTCTGTAAGGGATTTGGTAGTCGCGAGTGGGATCGAACCACCGACCACCTCCATGTCAAGGAGGTGCTCTACCACTGAGCTACGCGACTGCCGTGGAAGGGCGCGAAAGATACCAGAAATGACCCCGAAGCCCAATTCGGCATAATCGCCGCCCGTGACGACCATCACTTACCGGGCCATCTGGCGCTGGCATTTCCATGCCGGTTTGTTCTGCATTCCTTTTGTGCTGGTGCTGGCACTGACGGGCTCGATCTACCTCTTCAAGCCGCAGATCGACGCCTTCGCGGACCGCGCCGTGGATTCCCTGGCCGTCACCGGCCAGCGGGCCACGGGCGAAGCGCAAATCTCCGCGGCGCTGGCCTCGATGCCGGGCTCGAAGCTCTTCGTCTACGAGATTCCGCGCGAGCCCGATGACGCCGTACGCATACATATATATGCGCCCGACGGCACCGGCCGGATCGTCTACGTGCATCCCGAGACGCTGGCCATTCTCAAGACCGTGCCGCACATCGCGAGGCTCACGGAGTTCGTGCGCACCATCCACGCCAACCTGCTCGTGGGACGCAAGGGCGCCATCCTGCTCGAGCTCGCCGCAAGCTGGGCCATCATCATGATCGGAACCGGGCTGTATCTCTGGTGGCCCCGTGATGCACGCGGCGCCGCCGGACTTCTCTACCCGAGATTGCGCGCCGGCCGGCGTGTGTTCTGGCGGGACCTGCACGCGGTCACCGGCGTATGGATTTCCACGCTCGCGTTGTTCCTGCTGCTCACCGCCCTGCCCTGGACCCCGATCTGGGGTGCGGGCTTCGACGAGGTGCGCCAGCTCGCCGCGCCGCAGGCGCAGAAGGACTGGAGCACCAGCGGCGGCGTCGACCATTCCAGCCACCAGCGCCAGCAGCCCGGTGAAGCGGTCCATTCGCTCATGACCCTGGATGGCATCGTGGCGCGAGTGAATGACATGCGCCTCGAGCCCCCGGTGCGAGTCTATCTACCCTCGGAGCGCCAGCCATTCTGGCGGGTGCGCAGCGAGACCCAGAACCGGCCGCGCGTGCGCGAGATCGAGCTCGATATCCACGGCGGCACGCTGTTGCGCGATCAGAAGTTCGAAGACAAGCCGTTGGTGGATCGCGTGGTGGGCATCGGCGTCGCCGCGCACGAGGGCCAGCTGTTCGGCGCCGCCAACCAGGCGCTGGGGCTCAGCGCGGCGCTGGGATTCATGACGCTCTGTGTCTCAGGCGTGGTGATGTGGTGGCGACGTCGGCCCGACGGCGACCTCGGCATTCCGGCGGCGAAGGTGCCGGATTTCCGCATCGGCAAGACGCTGGGCGCGGCCATCGTGGCCGTCGGAGTGATGCTTCCGCTGCTGGGTGCTTCGCTGCTCGCACTCGCGGTCACAGGATTCGCGTCGCGAGCCTTGCGACCACGCTGAGCTCGCAACCAGCCCCGCGAGACCCAGCAAGGCCACCAGGCCCCAGAACCGCACTATCCACTTGTTCACGCCGCCCACCCTCCGATCTGAATGATCGGCGGCGTGCAATCTGGCGCAGTCGATCCGCGCCGTGCAAGGCGCGCCGCCTGACAGGAGGTGCAGCAATTCGGGTTGCTGCACCTCAAGTCACGGGCGCAAGAGGGAAATCTGAATTGTGATCAATTGTGGCGTTGACGCCGGCGACCCAGCATCACGCCACCGCTGAGCAGCAGGCCCAGCAACATCAGGCCATCGAAGGAGCCCGAGCCGCCGACGCCGCCGTTCCATCCACCGCCGATGTCACCGGGTTCGCCCGCCCCGCCGCCGCCCGGCGTGACATTGCTGTCCGCCGCCGTCGTCGAGGAGAAAGTGACCGAGGCGCTGCCGACCGTGAGCACCGTGCTCGTGGTGGTGCTGCCGGTGGCCGACGCCGTGTGGCGCACGCACACGGATTCCCCGGGGAAGATCACGTCTTCCTCGTCGGTGAATCCATCGGGATCGCAGCCGAACGAGTACTCGCCGCCCACCACGCTGATGGGCACCGGAATGTCGATACCCGTAATGGTCGCGGTCGACGAGGTCTGCACCGACGAACGCGCCACGTTGGTCACGCTGTCGAAGCTGAACACGTCTGGCGTCGCATCACCCGTGGTGCTCGAGAATGTCCCTTCGACGCCACCGATAGTCAGCGTGCTCGTGGTCGTGAAGCCGGCTGCAGGGCCGGAGCGATGGCGCACGCAAATCCACTCGCCGTCTTCAATGGTGGTGGCGACGGTGCCGTCGTTGAACGTGCCATCGCAGCCGATGGAGAACTCGCCTCCCACCATGGTGACCGAAGCGGGAGAAGTCAGGCCGGTGATCTGGATTTCTTCGGACTCGATCCACGTGGAGTACGGCGTGCCCACGACGTCGTCGAACAGGAAGGGATCGGGCGTGGTATCGCCCGCCGGCAGGTCCTCGAGAACGAATCGAAGCGAGAGGAAGTCACCCGCCAAGGGCTCGATGAATGACGCAACGATCATTCCATCGGCCTGCACCACCGCCGATGACACATTCGGCTGCTGCGCAAAGAGGTCGATCGCTTCACCCGCGACATCCAGCTGGGTGGGAAAGTGACCGAGGCCGGCCACGAACACGTCTCCGCCGGTGCGCAGCGTCAAGGCGAAGGCCATGCTCTCGTCGGCCGGCACCTGCTGCTCGGGAAAGAAGAATCCATCCTCACCCCAGGCCGTATCCAGTTCACCTTCATCGTTGAACTGCACGACGAAGGCCCGGGTCGGCGCGCCGGGTGCGTCGTCCTGGACACCGCCCGCGCAAAGGAATGAACCGTTCGCGCGCACGACGAGATCGGTGCAGGCTTCGGAAGTCGCATCAGGCGTGCCGATGTTGAATTCCATCGAGCCCGTGCCATTCAGCGAAGGATCGGGCGCGCCATCCACGAGCAGTCGATCCACCATCAGGTCGAGAGTGGTCGGGCTTACGGCATGCCAGCCACCCAGCATGATCCGGTCGTCCGCGAGAATACGGATGACATTGAAGCGACTCTCCGTCGGCCCCAGGTGCTCACCATTCGCGAATCCATTGTCGAGTCCGCCACTGGCGGTCAGACGCATCACGAAACCCTGGGGATCCGCTTGCTCATAGGCATGGGCGCCAGCCACGAGAATCTCACCGTCGTCGGTAATCGCCACGGCCGTCGGAGTGGTGCCGCGGTTGGCGATGGTTGACGGCAACAGCGTGACGCCATTGTTGCCGAAGGTAATGTCGAGCGCGCCGGCGGTCGTCAGGCGAATCACGACACCGATATCGATGCTTTGAGCCGGGTCCCAGCAGGAACTGACGAACACCAGCTTGCCGTCGGGCTGAATGGCGAGGAGGTTCGGGCTCGACCGGGCATAGCCGATCGCCATGCCCAGGCAGGGATTGATGGTCAGCGCGCCATCTCCGCTGAAGGTGTTGTCGGGCGTGCCGTCGGCGTTGTAGCGCGCCAGCGCCATCACGGTGGTGCCGCTCAGAAAGTTGGTTCCGGCCTGGACGATTTTTCCGTCCGGCGCGACGCGTATGCCCAATGCCTCGTTGCTGCCGGCTCCGGGGGAGCTCGATACGATGCCCGCGGTTCCGTAGTCCGGGTCGAGCTCTACTGCCGCCGCGACCGCGGACAGGAGACAGGCCACCGTGACCGACACCGCTTGGCGAACGCGCACCACATTCCGCTTGCTCATGGATCCTCCCGGCTTCGAATAGTCATACATTCGAAGCTCCAGACACTTGATCTTCCTCACATTCCGCTTCTCTGCGCGGAGGTGTCAAGTACTGAAAGGCCACGATTCCCGGTGGCCCGGGGGATTCAGGTGACCGGCACCTTCGAAACGGCGCCCGGAATCTCGCGCACCAACCTGGGGACGAGATATCCCGACAGCCGCGCGGCCAGGGCCGCGACGAGGCCGCGGGCCTCGCCCTCATCGACATCGAAATGCGCGGTTCCGCGCACGCGGTCGGGCAGGTGCAGGTAGTAAGGCATGACGCCCGCATCGCCGAGCGCGCAAGACAACTGGTGCAGGGTCTCGACGGCGTCATTGACGCCGCGCAGCAACACCGACTGGTTGAGCAGCGTCACGCCCGCGGAGCGCAGGGCCGAACACGTATCGCGGACATCCTCGTCGATTTCGTTGGGATGATTCACGTGCAGCACCATGACCACGGGCAGGCGGATGCTCTTCAGCCAGGCCAGGAGTCCGGCATCCACGCGCGAAGGCAACACGATGGGCTGCCGCGTGTGCACGCGAATGCGGCGTACATGCGGAATGGCGGCAATGGCATCGGTCAGCTGCGTGAGCCGCGCATCACTCAATGACAGCGGATCGCCGCCACTCAGGATCACCTCTTCGATACTCGGATCACCCGCGATGACGGCCAACGCCCCGCCCCATCGACCGCCGCTTTCATCCGCGCCGGATGAGTAGGGAAACTCGCGTCGGAAGCAGTAGCGGCAGTGGATGGCGCAGGCTTCGGTGGTGACGATCAGCGCGCGGCCCTGGTACTTGTGAAGCAGCTGCGAGGCGCGGCGCGCCGAGTTTTCCTGCAGCGGATCCGCGACGAAGCCCGGCGACTCGAGCAATTCTTCGCCCACCGGCAAGACCTGTCGCAGCAGCGGATCGTCCGGATCACCATGACGCATGCGAGACAGGAAGCTGCGCGTCACACGCAGACTGAATGTGCGCGAGGCCCGTTCCGCGGGCTCCGCCAGCGAAGACGGCAGCCCCAGCGCCGCGAGCAACTCGCGAGGATCCGTAATGGCCTCGGCCAGTTCGCGCCGCCAGCCAAAAATGGGGACATTCCTGTTTTTGCCGTGGTCCACCACGGCCGTCATTTCCGTTGTCACATTCATCCAGGGTCGTGGGGCAAAAATAGGGATGTCCCCATTTACGCCTGCTTGCTCTCACCGGGCAGCGCGAGACCGAGCTCCTGCTGCTTCATCTTCTCGATGGCGTCGCGCAGCCGCGCGGCCTCTTCGAATTCGAGATTGCGCGCATGTTTGTACATCTGCGCTTCGAGGCGCTTGATCTCGCGCACGATCTGCTCGGGCGACAGCATACGCAGGTTGGGCGCCGCTTCGCTCGCGCCGCGTTTCTTCTTGCCCATCTTGAAGCCGAAGTCCGTGGTGTCGGCGCGCGCGCCTTCCATCACGTCCTGGACGTTCTTGCGGATGGTCTGTGGCGTGATGCCATGCTCGAGGTTGTAAGCCTGCTGCTTCTCGCGGCGCCGCCGGGTTTCTTCCATCGCGCGCTGCATGGAGCCCGTGATGCGATCGGCGTACAGGATGGCCCTGCCGTTCACGTTGCGTGCCGCGCGTCCCATGGTCTGGATCAGCGAGTTGTCCGAACGCAGAAAGCCTTCCTTGTCGGCGTCGAGAATCGCCACCAGTGACACCTCGGGCATGTCGAGGCCTTCGCGCAGCAGGTTGATACCCACGAGCACGTCGAACTTGCCCAGGCGCAGGTCGCGGATGATCTCCACACGTTCGACGGTTTCCACGTCCGAGTGCAGGTAGCGCACCTTCACGCCGTGTTCGTGCAGGTACTCGGTGAGATCCTCGGCCATGCGCTTGGTGAGCGTGGTGATCAGCACGCGCTCTTCCACCGCCACGCGCTTGTTGATTTCCGAGAGCACGTCGTCCACCTGCGTGGCCACGGGGCGCACTTCCACCTCGGGATCCACGAGGTGCGTGGGCCGCAGCAGCTGCTCCACGGTCTGGGCCGCGTGGCGCGCCTCGTATTGCCCGGGCGTTGCGGAGACGAAAATCATCTGCGGCGCGATCTGCTCCCACTCCTCGAACTTGAGCGGCCGGTTGTCCAGCGCCGACGGCAGGCGGAAGCCATATTCCACCAGCGTTTCCTTGCGCGAACGGTCGCCCTTGAACATGGCGCCGAGCTGCGGAATGGTCTGGTGCGATTCGTCGATGACCAGCAGCGCATTGCCGGGCAGATAGTCGAACAGGCACGGCGGCGGCTCACCGGCCTGGCGGCCGCTGAGATAACGCGAGTAGTTTTCGATGCCCGCGCAGTAGCCCACCTCTTTCATCATCTCCATGTCGAACATGGTGCGCTGCTCGAGGCGCTGCGCTTCCACGAGCTTGTTCTCGGCGCGCAGCACCTTGAGGCGTTCGCGCAGTTCCTCGCGGATGTGATCGATGGCGCCGATCAGGCGCTCCTTCGGGGTCACGTAGTGCGAACCCGGGTAGATGGTGAAACGCGGCACCTTGCGCTGCACTTCACCCGTCAGCGGATCGAACAGGGCCAGCGATTCGATGGTTTCGTCGAACAGCTCGATGCGCACGGCCTCGCGCGCGGATTCCGCCGGAAACACGTCGACGACATCGCCGCGCACGCGGTACGTGCCCGCCTGCAGATCCAGTTCGTTGCGCGTGTATTGCATGTCCGCGAGTCGCCGCAGCAGGCGGCGCTGATCCATGATCTCGCCGCGATTCAGGTGCAGCACCATCTCGTGGTACGACTCCGGATCGCCCAGGCCGTAGATGGCCGACACCGTCGCCACGATGATGGCGTCCGGTCGTTCGAGCAGGGCCTTGGTCGCGGACAAACGCATCTGCTCGATGTGCTCGTTGATTGAGGCGTCCTTCTCTATATAGGTGTCGCTCGAGGGGACGTAGGCCTCGGGCTGGTAGTAGTCGTAATAGGAAACGAAGTACTCCACCGCGTTCTCGGGGAAGAACTCCTTGAACTCACCGTAGAGCTGCGCGGCCAGGGTCTTGTTGTGCGCAAGCACGAGCGTGGGGCGCTGGACCTGCGCGATCACGTTCCCGATGCTGAAGGTCTTGCCCGATCCGGTCACACCCAGCAGTGTCTGGTGCCTGAACCCGTCGTTGATGCCTTCCACCAGCTTCGCGATGGCGGCCGGCTGGTCGCCCGACGGCTGGTATTCCGCTTTCAGTACAAAGGGTTTGAGTTCCACGCGACTATGGAACCACCGATCGCGGTGAAGTTCCATACAGCCACACGACCCGTCGAGAACTGTACGGCGCTAGCCTCCGCAATCGCCTTCGTACGGTGTCAACGTGTAGGTCTCGCTTCCGCTGCGCGTGTGGGTTCCCAAGGGCGTCTTCACGCTGCCTGGACCTGTCGCCGAGATGATCGCGCCCGACTCATGGTGGTTCACGGTGTACGTGCCGTTTCCCCACACGGCAAAGCCGCTCATGCTGCCGGTATAACTGTATGTCCCGCCATGCTCACCGGACGGCGTGAATGTCACCGTGACCCCGGATCCCCGCACCA
>Ga0315912_10001097_pt1 | contig 36203 bp, 20 predicted proteins | sample VfabasoilMG_FD_204469 | JGI IMG/M metagenome (GOLD analysis project Ga0315912, IMG submission 204469) | Garden soil microbial communities collected in Santa Monica, California, United States - V. faba soil | ecosystem: Environmental > Terrestrial > Soil > Garden | place: USA: California... | reverse complement strand
GATCGCCACTTCAACTGATTTGTTTCTTCCAGTAGCTCAACGGTAATTTCCGATTCATCTGCAACTAAATACCCGTTCCGTTCCAGGGCGTTCATTGTCCACAACCGGGCATAGCCTTCCCCTCTCACGCAAACTTGTCGGCCCCGAAACGGCTCATGAAATATTTTTCCGGTTTTTAAGTCGTATCCTTTAAATTGAAATACTTTATCAAAAGAGCCATCCAACACCAAATCTTCAGGGATTCCGGTTTTAACGGATTTGCCCGGATCGGCTATCCAAACCTGGTCGGCAGTTTGAAGGGCGAGGTCGAGTTCGTGCGTGGCCATGAGAATGGCCCGGTTGGTTTCGCGGGAGAGGCGCTTCAATAAATTCATAATCTCAACCCGATTGTTCAGGTCGAGGTGGGCTGTAGGCTCATCCAGTAATAATATTTTTGTACCCTGTGCAAGGGCGCGCGCAATCATCACCATTTGCATTTGTCCATCGCTCAGTTCAGTAATTTTTTTATCGCTCAAATGTTGAATGTGGGTTTGTTCTATCGCTAACTGAATTTCCATTTCATCTTCTGCCTGCAATTTCAAACGCCAATCCAAATATGGGTATCGCCCAATCGTGATGAGTTCACGCACGCTAAGTTGTGGATGGCGGATCCTGCCTGTAAGCACCACCGAAATAATTTTCTCGATAGGTGCTTTTTCATGAAAATGAATTTCTCCCTGCAGTGGATTATTGAGTCCCACCAGGGTTTTGATGAGCGAAGATTTACCGATTCCATTCGGCCCCATAAAGCAAACTAATTCACCCGCTTTGAGTTTCAGATTTAGGTTGGAAAGCAGAGTGTTCTTTCCATACCCGACTGAAAGGTTTTTTGTGTAAAGAAGTGGCGATATGGAGCTAAGCGGTTTCTGCATCAATAAAAATCTTTCTTCGAGCGAATGACGATCCAAATTACCACTGGAGCCCCAAACAAAGCGGTGGCGGCATTGATCGGAAGCATGGTTCCGTTGCCTGGAAGCATTGTTAAAATATCGCAAAACAATAAAAGGATTGCGCCTCCTATCACGGTTAGTGGAATTAACCGGCCATGATTATTCGATGGGAAAACTATTTTCATAAAATGCGGTACAGCAATTCCCACAAAGGAAATTGGCCCGCAGAAAGCCGTAATGCTTCCGGTAATCAAACAAGTTGCTAAAAGTATTTTCCATCGAAAGGAAGAAATATTCAAACCCATGGTTTGATTGTAATCCTCGCCCATCACCCAGGCGTTAAGAGACTTTAATGAAATGACTGAAACTATTACACCCGTTAGTATGAAAGCAAACATAATCCAGAGTTCGTTTGCGTTTGCCGATGAAACATTCCCCATCGTCCAAACGGTGAATATTTGCAGGTCATCTGCCTGGCTCATAAATTGAAGTATCCCCACTACAGAAGAAGCGAGTGCGCCAATCATCAACCCGATAATAAGCAATGAACTATTGCTCGATATTTTTTTGGAAACCATCATCACAATTAAAAATACTCCTGCGGCTCCTATGGTCGATGCCCCTGCAATTGTCCATGTCCCCAATCCGAAACTAGCCAGGAGCACCAAAGCTACTGCGAGGCTGGAGCCCGCACTCAATCCCAGCACATCGGGCCCGGCTAATGGATTTCTAAAAAGAGTTTGAGTAAGCAGCCCACCCAGGCTTAGCCCAGCTCCAGCCAAAATTGCAGTTAGTGCTTTGGGAAGGCGGATTTGCCAAATAATATTGGCAAACACCTGATCATTTTCCTTACCTCCCATTAAGATGTCCGCGATCCCCGAAAGGGGAATAGGCACCGAGCCGATTGAAATATTAACCAGCAATGCGACAATAAGAAGCGCAATAGCGACAGCAACTGTCAGGTAATATCGGTTTGAGTTTGCCACGGACGCAAGTTCATAAAGTCTTGGATAGGATTCAATGGCTGAGAGTCTTAATGAAATAAAAGTGTGTAAATTGGCTTAGATAATTTAAAGTCGGAATCTGTGTATGAGAGTGAGTCAGCACACTTTTAAAGACAATGCCTGGTATGCAAAAAAAGTTACACCCGGATTAAAGCCCGAAACAGTTCTTTGTTTTGGTAGTAAGCAAATATTGCAAGACACAGGCTGGTACTCAGCATTGAAAAAAATTTATGGTGAAGCAACTATTGTTTCGGCTTCTACCGCAGGGGAAATCAGCAATGAATCAGCTTCGGATAGCTCCATAGTTGCAACTGCACTTGAATTTGAAAAAAGCAATTCGGTGCCAATAAAAATTAACATCAGAGATTTTAAAGACAGTTTTGAGGCAGGGAAAGTCGTGTCATCTAAATTTAATCCAAAAGGTTTGCGGTTTATATTGGTGCTTTCTGATGGGGCTTTGGTAAATGGGGGCGATCTGGTGACGGGCATTAATGACGCACTCCAAAATAAAATTCCTGTTGCTGGCGGATTGGCTGGTGATGGTCCAAATTTCAAAACAACTTTAGTTGGCCTGAATGAAGACATCAGTGAAGGTAATATTGTGGCCATTGGTTTTTATGGAGATAAACTGGAAGTCGGGTTCGGATCAAAAGGCGGATGGAGCGAATTCGGGCCAACCCGCACTATAACCAGATCCGATAAAAATATTTTGTTTGAAATTGATGGAGCCAATGCATTGGATCTATATAAAAATTATTTGGGAGAGTTTGCCGAAAAATTACCCGGCTCGGCTTTGCTTTTCCCACTTGCACTAACGGATGAGCAAGGAAACATGGTGGTGCGAACCATTTTAAGTGTTGATCAGGAAATAAAATCCATGACGTTTGCCGGCAATATGCCCAGAGGCTCTAAGGTGAGGTTGATGAAAACAACATTTAATAATCTGGCCGATGCTGCCTATGGTGCAGCCGACTTGAGCCAGGTTGGTAAGGAGGTGAAGGGCGACAAACTTTCTATATTAATAAGTTGCGTGGGCCGGAAACTTGTTTTTGGCTCCCGAATTGATGAAGAATTTGAGGCTGTGCGACAGAGCCTGGGCAACGAATCTGTAATTACAGGATTTTATTCCTATGGGGAAATTTCACCCTTTAAAGACTTTCTGAAATGCCAGCTGCATAACCAAACCATGACCATAACTACGTTTGGTGAGCGATAGAATCCTTAAAAAGTGGGCTATAAAAGCCAAAATGGCATAATTCCATCGAATCCATTAAAAAGTGTATCTTTGCCCCTCAATTACCGGAAATCCTGTAAAAAAGGCATCCCCTTCGAGGGATTAATACCTCTGACCAGATTTTTTAATTGAAATAAGTAATAAATATCTCCGTTTAATCAAAAAAATGCGTTTCACGAACTTACCCGGCCTATGCCTTGTTGTTTTTGAAGCCATGCCTAAATCAGCACTTCTTGAGCATTAAAATTATAACGGCAACAGCCACATCATTGGCCGATCAGGCCGCCCCTTTAAATTTTATAATTGTTTAAATAAAAATATGAGACAACTAAAAATAGTCAAGCAGATTACCAACCGCGAAAGCCAATCGCTGGATAAGTATTTGCAGGAAATTGGGAAAGTAGATTTAATTACAGCCGAAATGGAAGTAGAACTGGCCAAAAAGATAAGGGCTGGCGATACTATCGCATTGGAAAAACTTACCAAAGCCAATTTGCGATTTGTGGTGTCGGTAGCCAAGCAATATCAAAACAATGGTTTAACTCTTGGAGATCTTATTAATGAAGGAAACCTTGGACTTATAAAAGCAGCCATGCGGTTTGATGAAACCCGTGGATTTAAATTTATATCCTATGCGGTTTGGTGGATAAGGCAATCTATCCTTCAGGCTTTAGCTGAACAATCGCGCGTAGTGCGATTGCCTTTGAACAGGGTAGGAACATTGAACAGGATTTCACGTGCTTATTCGTTACTGGAACAAAAATTTCAACGGGAACCATCAGCAGGTGAAGTGGCGGAAGAACTTGATGTTTCCCAGGAAGAAATTGAAAGCACCATGCGCATTGCTGGTAAGCATGTTTCTGTAAACGCTCCGTTAATACAGGGAGAAGAAAGCAGCTTACTGGATGTGTTGGCCAATTCGGAAGAAACCCCGGATGAAGGCATGATGGTGAAATCGCTGCAGCAGGAAGTAAGCCGGGCGCTCTCCACTTTAACTGAGCGCGAGGCAGAGGTGATATCTTCTTATTTCGGGTTGAATGGAACACGTTCAATGTCGCTCGAAGAAATTGGGGATAAGTTTAACCTAACCCGTGAGCGCGTGCGCCAGATAAAAGAGAAAGCCACTCGCAGGTTAAGGCATACATCAAGAAGCAAATCGCTGAAATCTTACTTAGGATAAAGTAGCTTCGAAAAATTCCCAATAAAATTCAATACATGAACTCGAAGCTTTTTCTCTTTACCGAAGGCCAGATTTACACCTCACTTTGGAACAAGTACAGACCAGCAATTTTGCAACTTATGATAGCTTCCGCGGAGAAGCCTCAGCAATACAAATTATCCAGCCATGAGTTTAAGCAATTAAATTCGAAGGAGCGGTCATTTTCTTTTTCCATGCAAGTGTTTAAAGGAAAAGCTGTTACCAACATTAAAAAATCAGTGGTGGCAAAAGATTTGCTAACCGTGCTGGAGCTTTCCAAAAAGGCAGCTGAACTGCTGGAGACAAAAACATACGAGTTTAAACTCGACAAACAATTTATGCTGCACATCGCCCAGTGCGAAACAGCCGCTTAAAACTTTTTTTATTTTTTTTATTTAATTTTTAACAATTCAAACAATGCAAGGAACAGTGAAATTTTTCAATGACGCCAAAGGTTTTGGTTTCATTAAGCCATCCGATTCAAGTCAGGACATTTTTGTCCATTCTTCTGGCCTGGTTGACCAAATTCAGGAGAACGACAAAGTAGAGTATGAAGTGGAGAGGGGCAAGAAAGGCCTCAACGCAGTAAACGTAAAGCGCGTAAATTAATAATCCGCGATAACCTTTTGCCGGCTGCCAGCGCCCGTTTTTCGGGAAACTGGCAGCCGGTTTTTTTTGAACGGAGTTCAAGCCAATGGCATTTTTTCTACATTTGGATTCAATCAATGCCTATATGAAATTCACCCGCAAATCTTTCCTTACCATTTTATCAACCTTAATCTTTGGCCCGCTGGCCATTGGCAAAACCATGGACAAGAAGAAACCAAAACTTTCGCATCACGTTTTTTTCTGGCTTAAAAACCCAACTTCAACAGCAGATCGCGATAAACTGATTGCAGGACTTCGCACGCTGGAAAAAATTGAAACCATCCGTTCACTGCAAATTGGTGTGCCAGCCGATACTGAGAAACGCCCCGTGGTTGACAACAGCTACAGCGTTTCCGAACTCATGCTTTTTGATGATGTGAAAGGGCAAAATGTTTATCAGGAACACCCCTTGCATAAAAAATTTGTGGAGGAGTGCTCTCCGCTTTGGGATAAGGTAATTGTTTATGACTCGGTGGAGGTGTAAATCTTGGTGTGCATTTCCGTACAACAGTGTTCATTTTTTTTCACCTAAAGGAAATCATATCTCGATTGGCACTAGAGTATCGCTATTTTAATAATGGCTTTTCATTTGCTGCTAAAGCTGAAACCTTAACATGAGATGGTCATTTAACGTGCTTTATACCAAGGGAAATGATGTTGGGGCAATTATCTGTGAACTTAAAAATTATTGACTGATGAAAACTGTAATTGGCATACTACTTTGGTTTATCCTCTTCGTGCTTTGCTGGCCGCTTGCCCTCCTTCTTATTTTTCTATTACCACTCATTTGGCTTATCCTGCTGCCATTTCGAATTATTGGTTTTACTATCGAGGCCGTGTTCCGGTTTATTGGTGCGGTGCTGATGCTTCCATTTCGTATTATCAGATCAATAGCCTGACCATACAAAAATTATTTTTGGGCCGACTGGGCCAATCTCCTCATCTCCGCTACCCTGTTTGGATCAACCGTTCGTAATTTATATTCGCTGTCCTGGTTATCACCCATCCCGGCAATAAAACTATTCCTGAATTCCATTTCGCTTTCGCGGAATCGGGTGGCGCTAAAATGTATTTCACGAACTTGGGTTTTTGAAATAATTTCTTGCACATTACTTTCATTAACGCCCGATCCTGGCATAAGCATAATCCGGTTACCGGCTTGCCGGTTGAGGTTTGCAATTGCATCAACACCATCAATTGCCTTCAACTTTCCACCCGATGTAAGAATTCTATCAAATCCGCAACTGATGCATTCTCCCAGAGAAAGCGACATATCTTTTGTCATATCAAATGCGCGGTGGCAGGTAGCTTGCATTGGTCTTGCCAATTGAATGAGTTCGGTGCACCTGTCGGAATCTATTCTGCCGGCCGGAGTTATTATGCCTAGCACAACGCCATCAGCCCCGGCTTTTTTGCAGGCCATAATGTCGCGTTTCATGATTTCGAATTCATTCATGGAGTAGTTAAAATCTCCACCCCGCGGTCGTATCATTACAAATAGATTGAGGTTTACTTTTTTTCTTACCGCTTCAATCATACCGAGTGAAGGTGTTGTTCCTCCTTCGCCTGGGTTATCGCAAAGCTCTATTCGGTCGGCCTCGCCTTGCTGCGCCATAAGAGCGGATTCTAAATTGTAAACAACAATCTCGATGGTCATTATATTAGAAATAACTTTTTGAATCTATAAGTTGATTGGCTGTTCCATCATAAACCGTATAATTAAATCCGGGTAAGATGCAGTACGAACCAAATTCCCCATTTTTATTCAGAGCTAAAAATCCTACTTGCAATCCTTTGGCTTTCACAGGGTTCTTTTTTACGATCCGGTTCACAGCTTCCTGGCAAGCATCGGAGGGAGAAAGGCCTTGCCTCATCAACTCCACTACTAAATGACTGCCCACGATTTTTATTACTTCTTCACCTACACCAGTAGAGGTTGCTGCGCCAACTTCATTATCCACGAATAACCCCGCGCCAATTATAGGAGAGTCGCCAACGCGGCCGTGCATTTTGTAAGCCAGACCGCTGGTAGTGCAAGCCCCTGATAAATTTCCATTAATATCCATTGCAATGATGCCAATCGTGTCGTGGTTTTCAATATTGGCTACCGGCTTATACTGCTGTTCTTTTTTCCAGGCGAGATATGCTTTTTTGGACTTATCCGTCAATAAATTTTCTTTTTTAAAACCATTGTCCAAAGCAAACTTCAGCGCACCATCGCCAACTAACATGACGTGCGGTGTTTTTTCCATCACCTTTCGGGCAACCGATATTGGGTGAACAATATTTTCAAGAAAGGCCACGGATCCGCAGTTTCCGAGTTCATCCATAATGCAGGCATCGAGAGTAACTTTTCCATCCCGATCTGGTGCACCTCCTAAGCCTACACTGGTATTGTCTGGGTCTGCTTCAGGCACCCTTGCTCCTGCCTCCACGGCATCAAGCGCTCTGCCGCTACCAGAAAGAATTTTCCAAGCGGCCTCATTAGCCTGCAAACCAAAATGCCAGGTAGATAAAACGATGGGTTTAACTATGGCAGCTGCCCGCACATGAGATATGGGTAATATTGCTGTCGATGTGGCGGCCTTTTTTAAAAATGACCTTCGAGAGTAACTCATGATTTTACCAGGATTAAATTGATTCGCTGAAGATAGCGGAAATTTGGGTCGTTAAGAATTTGAAATATATTTGCGGCCTGATCTTAGAGAGGGGGATTAGCTCAGCTGGCTAGAGCGCTTCCATGGCATGGAAGAGGTCATCGGTTCGAATCCGATATTCTCCACAAAATCCGGAAAGTTCTTCCGGATTTTTTTAATATGCCTACCAGCTCCTGGCTAAGCTCTTTCCAGCTTCCCTTCCTAAGTATTTTTACCTAAGGGGAACTACCCTTACAATCGCCTTGGGGTAGTGGTAATTTGCTAACCACTCCATTTTATTTCCTGCCTATGAAATCCTCGAAGAAAAAATCCATTTCATCGTTTACATGCGATGATTTGCCCATGCCTGTGATCATTCACAGAAAAGACACGGGCCTTGTTATAAACTATAATAAGGTAGCCAAAAAGTTTTTTGGCATTCCTGCCAAAGGCAAAAACATAACTGTTGATAGGTTGAGGCCTCAATTGCTTCCATCCAATTTGATGGCAAAAACAAAAGAGTTTACCAAATATGATTCCGTTATTCATCATACGCTAAAAGGAAAAAAAGTTTCTCTGACAGTTTTTCAAAAACAAGTGATTTGGAAAAGACAGCATTGCTTTATCGATTTTTTAGAGCAACCGATAGAAGGTTCTGATGCAATAAAAATTGCTGCGCCTGATGTGAGAGAAGAAGAAAGATCATTTTCTACTACCAGGTTTAGTGATGTGCTTTTCTTTGGAAAGATGGGAAAAGCTGAATTAAACCTTCAAACGTTTTTGTTGGAGCTGAGCGTTGAACTTCTGCTCTTACTTGATGTAGAAACCAGCCAGCCTCGAACAATTCCATTGAATGATTTCCTAAACACATACGTTCATCCCGGGTTTCAAACAATCATAACAGAAAAAATAGCTGGAGCCATGAACGGAGTTAAGTCGATGGAAAAAGTGGTAGACGCAGAATTTGCTATGATTACCGCAAAGGGAAGGAAAATATGGATTGAGGCAAAAGGATTTTTTAAAGACAATACAGCACTGGGAATTCTCCATGACGTTACCGAACGCACAGCAGCAGGGCAAAAATTACAAGACGCAATAAAATTATTCGACCGTCTTTCAGGTAACGTTCCTGGCATGTTGTTCAAGTTTTCAATTACTAATGAGGGAATGCCCTATTTTCATTTTGCAAGCAAAGGGGCATATGAACTTTTTGGCGCTACCGGAGAGGAATTGGAGAAGAATGCCAGGTTGATGCTACAACATATTCATCCGGAGGATTTAGCCAGGCAAATGCCACAATTGCGCCAGGCATTTTTTGCCGGTGCGCCATGGGAGGATGAGTTTAGGGTTATTCAACCCAATGGATCCATCAAGTGGGTTTCAGTCTCAGCTCATTCCTATCAGGAAGAACCTTCAAAAAATTTCTGGTACGGCTTTATGCACGATACTACGGATCGCAAAAATGCCGAAAGGATAATTATGGAAAGCTATACCGCTTTGGAAATCGAGCGCAATAAATTTCACTCCCTCGTGAGCGACATTGACGGCATTGTTTGGGAGGCCGATGCACAAACATTCAAATTTAGTTTTGTTAGTCAGCAGGCGGAGAAAATGTTGGGATATCCTGTTTCAGATTGGCTTTCCGATCCTTCTTTCTGGGCAAACAAAATCCACCCGGAAGACCGTGATCGTGTTGTAAACTATTGCGTGAGTTGCACAAAAGAACTACGCGACCATGATTTCGAGTATCGCATGATAAGGCCGGACGGCAGTGAAGTTTGGATGCACGACCAGGTCACCGTAGTGCATGCGAATGGTAAACCTATTCTGCTCCGGGGCATTATGATTGATACCACCCAAAGGAAATTTGTTCAACAAAGATTATTGGATAGTGAAATTAAAAACCGTTTAATCATTGAAAATAGTGGGGAGGGCATTCTGTTCAGCGATGCCAATGGAAAAATATTATCGGCTAACCCGGAAGCCTGTAAGATTTTGAGGATGACAGAAGAAGAAGTATGCCATGCTGGCCGGGAAGGGTTGGTAGATATTCATGATCCGAAATTCAATTATATCTTGAAGCAACGTGATGAAGAAGGATTTTTTAGAGGTGAAATTTCAATGAAACGAAAAAATGGAGATTTATTTTCTGCAGAAATCTCTTCGAAATTATTTGTTGGTTCAGAAGGGCAATTGTTTGGCACCACAGTTTTTCGCGACATCGAAGAACGCAAAACCATGGAATTCGAGCTGACGCGAATAAAAAATAACCTGCGGGCCATTTTGGATGCTTCCACTGATGCCATTTGTTTTTTAGACAGCCAGGGTAAAATTCTGGAGGCCAACTCCACAGCAAGAAAAGTTATGTGCGCTGTTTTGAAAAAGGAACTGATCCTGGGCGACAAATTGGTTGACCTAATGCCTGAGAAGGCACGGGATAATTTCAATAATAAATTTAACCGGGCGTTGCAAGGCGAAATTACCGAACAGGAAACAGAACAATTTATGGATGGCACCTCCATTGGATGGTACCGAAGCCGGTTCCTTCCTGTAAAGGATGAAGCAGGAAATATTTTAGGTGTTTCGTTTGATGTCATCAACATAACCGCCCGAAAACAAGCCGAGTCTGCTCTTAAAGGCAGTGAAGAGAAATTCAGAAGCATTGTGAATTACAGTGGTGAAGGGATTTTATACACTAGCCCCGATGGCCGGATATTCTCGGCAAATCCGGAGGCCTGCAGAATTTTTGAAATGTCGGAAGCGGAAATTTGTGTGGCCGGGAGAAACGGGCTTATTGATAAGAGTGATCCCACTCAGCGCCAAGCAATAGCCGATGAAGAAGGTTTTTTCCAGGGAGAGTTGCAGATGAAGCGCAGCAGCGGGGAAGTTTTTACAGCCGAAATCACCTCCAAAGTATTTGTTGACCCCCGGGGCGAACTCAAGGCTACTGTAATTGTGCGCGATATCACAGAACGAAAAAAAATTGAAAAGGCCCTTCGCGATAGAGAGGTACTTCTGCAAGGAGTTTTAGATTCAACCAACGATGGAATCCTGGCTGTTGGCTCAAACGGTAAGGTGATCAACTATAATAACCGATTGGGTCAGCTGTGGCAAATGCCTAAAGAATTGATTGATTCAAATGATGAAGATGATAAATTGATCAGTTTTGTGCTGGATCAGTTAACTGATCCGGAAGCATTTTTATTAAAAGTTCGGGAATTATATAATTCAGATACCACAAGTTTTGATTTAATCCACTTCAAGGATGGAAGAATATTTGAACGGTATTCCACACCCCTGCTGCTAAGTAAAACCAATGTAGGCCGGGTTTGGTCATTCCGCGATATTACATACCGCTTAAAGGCTGAACAAGATCTTAAAGAAAGCCGCGATCAGTTTTCCAACATGATTGATAACCTGCCGGGTTATGTTTATCGATTGGCCAACGACCCAGATCGCACACCCATTTTTATCAGCGGTCAGGTGGAAGAAGTAACAGGCTACCACCAGGACGAATATTTGGTTCAGAGAACAATTTCTTGTGGCAAAGAAATTCATCCGGAGGATGCCCGCAAAATATCGGAAACAATTCAGGAGGCAATTGCCTTTAACCAAAGTTATGAGGGTGAATATCGGATCATTACCAAACAGAATATTGAAAAATGGGTAATGGAAAAAGGGAAAGGAGTTTTTGATGAGACTGGAAAACTAAAACACCTGGAAGGCTTTGTAACCGATATAACAAACCGAAAGCATGCAGAAGAAAAATTAAAAAACTCAGAGGCCAAGCTTAACGCTTTTTTTCAAAGCACAACAGATGCGGTAATTCTGCTGGATCAAAACTATGAAATGCTTGATTTCAATCATAGCGCCATATATTATGCACACCAATTGATGGGCATTGAACTGAAGGTAGGAGGGAATATGAGTGAAGTGATTCCGGGCCCTCAATGGAAATTATTTAGCTACAATGTGCAACAGGCTTTCTCTGGTGAAACTATACTGAAAGAAGTTGAAGCCCAATACCCAAGTGGAAAAAGAGTCTGGTGGTATGTTCAATACATACCCATACGCACCCAGTCAGGGATAATAGGTGTAGCTTTTAATTGCACTGATATTGATGAAAAAAAACGAGCTAACGACAGAATAAAAGCATTAGCCGACAACATTCCGGATGGTCTCATTTTTGAATTCTGGACCAGTGCCGATGGAAAGGACTATAAATTTATTTACATGTCTCAGGGATGCAAGCAACTTCACGAGTTGAACCCCGAAGATGTTTTAAAAAATCCCGATTTACTTTTCAGTCAAATTATTGCAGAAGACCTACCTGCAATGATGGAAGCGAGCAGAATGTCGCGGGAGTCTCTTACCGATTACGAATTTGACCAGCGAATAAACCTGCCATCGGGCAAAAAGAAATGGATTAAAGTAAAATCCAAGCCCCGCAGGTTGGAAGATGGTTCGGTATTGTTTGAAGGAATTAGCCTGGATATAACTGCCCAAAAAGTGTCTGCTCAATTGTTAGAAAAATCAGAGAACGACCTAAGGGCCATGCTCAATGCAACAACCGACAACATTGTATTTGTAGATGTAAACGGCCTGATACGAGTAGCCAATAACTATGCCGCCAAAAGTTTTAAAAAATCGTTTAACCGGGAATTAGAAATTAATGAACTCTTTATCAACATTATTCCTGAAAGCCAAAGACCCGAAATGCTGCTTCAGATAAAAAGGGCTTTAAGTGGTGAAGCTTTTGATTTTGAAAGGGAATATGATCAGTTCGGTTGGCGCCAAATTCGATATCTGCCGGTTAGAAATGACCAATCTCAAATTATTGGTGTATCTATCAATACCATCAACATAACCGAAAGAAAACTGGCGGAGCAATCACTAAAACAAAGTGAAGAGCGGTTCAGAATAATTTACAATCAAACACCTGTTATGATGCACTCCATTGATTCGGAGGGAAAACTGGTTGGGGTGAACGATTATTGGCTGGAGAAAATGGAATACGCTCGAGAAGAAGTGCTGGGCAAACAGTCAATAGATTTCTTAACAACAGAATCGTTTAAAAAAGCTGTCCAAGAAGTGCTGCCGCAATTTTACTCGGAAGGAAAGGTCACCAACGTGGAGTATAAGTTCGTTACCAAAAGTGGAAAGATCTTAGATACATTTTTGTCGGCCATTGCGGAGTACGATAGTCAGGGCCGTATTACAAAATCTATGGCCGTTATTACCGATATAACGGAAAAGAAAAAACTGCAAAAAGAAGTGGAAAAGCTGGCCATGATTGCCAGCCACACCAGTAATGTGGTGGTGTTAACCGATGTTAATGGGTGTATTACCTGGGTAAACGAGGGTTTTGAAAAAGTTACAGGATATACCAGGGCTGAAGTAACAGGCCAAAAACCCGGGAATATCCTGCAGGGGCCTGAAACCGATTCCCGCACCATTCAGGTGATGCGCGATGCCCTGAGAAAAGGAAATGGTTTTAAAGTGGAAATACTCAACTACTCTAAGACTGGCAAAAAATATTGGCTCGACATTGAAGTAATGCCCATTCTCGATGAGCATAAAAAGTTAACCGGCTTCATGGCCATCGAGTCCGATATTACACAATTAAAAATGGCTGTCGAAGAAATGCTTAACAGTCAAACCCGCCTGCAGACCATGATGGACAATGCGCCCATGGTAGTATTCCTAAAAGATATTCAGAAGCGATATATCTTTTTTAACAAGATGTATGAAAATGTTTTTGACAAGGTGAAATCCAAATCAGTAAAATCAAATCAGGACGACATCTTTGAGCAAAACGATGAGGAAATCTTAAGATCGAATGGATCCATTTCATTTGAAGAAGAGTTTGGTGATCGGCAATTCTATACAACCAAATTCCCGATAAGCGACTACCACGGAAATATTTACGGATTAGGTGGGATATCGCTCGACATAACCGAACGGAAAGCAGCCGAGGAACAATTTCGTTCTCTGGTTCGCGATGTTAGTATTGGTGTGCTGCTTCAAGGTCCTAATGCAGAAGTATTACTATCGAACCAGGCAGCCTTGGATTTATTGGGGTTAACAGAAGATCAACTGCATGGCCGCAGTTCTTTTAGCCACGATTGGAATGTAATTCACGAAGATGGCACTGACTTTCCAGCTACAGACCATCCGGTTCCACAATCGATACTAAATAAAAAACCCGTGCGCGGTGTAGTAATGGGCCTATTCAGACCAGTAAAAAACGACCGGGTTTGGTTGTTGTTGGATGCTATCCCCCGATTGAATTCCAATGGTGAGGTTATCAATGTAATCTGCACGTTCAACGATATTACACCGATTAAAGCAGCCCAGGAAATTGCAGAAGAAAGCCGCAGCCGCTTGCGTGTAATTGCCGATGGGCTGCCCAGTGTGGCCATTTTTCAATATGAAATTTCACCTAACGATGAAGTTGGCCATTACAAATACTTCAGTTCGGGGGTAGAGCGCATCACCGGCATCACGCCCAAAAAAATGATTGAGGACCCCCAACTTTTTGAAACGCAGATTCACCCCAAAGATGTACAGCTAATGCAAGCCCGGTTTTTGGAAGCCATTGAAAATTTTTCGGTTTTTGATCATGAGTATCGCTTTAAACATTTGGATAATGGCTGGCGGTGGTTGCGCACCCGAAGCCAGCCTTCGCGTATGAGCAATGGCCGCGTGGTTTGGAATGGTTTGGTAATTGATATTACTGAGCAAAAAGAAGCACAACGAAAACTTAAGCGAAGCGAAACAAGGTTGCGGGCTATCATTAACAACGAACCGAATTGTATTAAAGTGATTAATATAAAGGGTGAATTGATTGAGATGAACGCTTCCGGGCTGAAAATGATCGAAGCGGATAATTTTAAATCTGTTCAGGGTCAATCGGTTATCGGCATGATCGATGAACCGTTCCGAAAATCATTCATTGAGTTGACCCGCTCGGTTATTCAGGGCGGCACTGGCACTTTAGAGTTTTCTATAACCGGCCTGAAAGGAGCTAAGCGGTGGCTGGAAACATCTGCCGTACCCCTTAAAAAACGAAAAGGGAAACGCAATTTATTATTGGGTATAACCAGGGATATTACTGAACACAAAGCGGCCGAGGCTGAACTGATCAAAAGTCAATCGGAATATCAACGGTTGATTCAAATGATACCCGTAGGGGTTTTTAAGAACGGTAAATTGCCTAACGGTAAAAGTAAAATGCTTTATGTAAGCCCCAGGTGGTGCAACTTAAATGGTGTGGAGTATGAGGAAGTCATGCAAAATTTCAGCATTGCGCTTAACTCCATTCATCCTGAAGACCTTCCCACATTTTTAGAGCGCGGTAACACGGCTCTTCAAAATGAAACCGATTTTTCATGGGAAGGCCGAAGGATTGTTAAAGATTCCGTCCGGTATATCCACATTGAATCTAGCCCGGAAAAACTGGAAAACGGAGAGGTGATTTGGAATGGAATTGAATATGATATTACAGAACGGAAAAATGCGGAGTTGGGATTACTGAAAACACTTGCTGAGAAGGAATCACTCATTAAAGAAATCCATCACCGGGTAAAAAATAACCTTCAACTTATTTCCAGTGTTATTTATATACGCATGAAGGGCATGAAACAGTCGGTGATAAAGGATTTTTTGGAAGACACCCGACAGAAAATCCGCTCGATCGCCCTTATTCATGAGCGGCTTCTGCAAACAGGCGCTGTTAATGAAGTGGATATTTCCGATTACCTGGGAAAATTGATTGCCGATATGCAGATGACATGCACCCGATCGGATTTACACATCAGCATAGATTCCGAGATTGAACCCGAAAAAATAAACCTGGATGTGGCGATAAACTGTGGCTTAATACTAAATGAATTGGTAACGAATTCAATTAAGCATGCATTTGTGAACAGCGCGGCAGGACGAATTGACATTTCATTTCACAAAAACGGCAAAGGTTATGAATTAATCGTTCAGGATGATGGAGCATCCCTTCCTGAAACAGTTTCAATAGGACAAACAGGTTCATTCGGTATGCAAATGCTTGACATTTTTATTAAGCAATTGGGAGGAACGGCTGAAATTAACAGGGAGGGTGGAACACGGTTTCTTATTCGGTTTTAACAACAAATGAGGCCCCTAAAGAAATTTTCCATACCAAAAGAAAAGGAAGCTGCTTATTCCAGTTTCATGATGGATTATAATATCGGCATCACCCAATGGCTTTCCATTTTGGGGGCTGTACTCTCCATTCTATTCATCATTTTAGATTTCTGGCGCACCACAGATATCTTGGTGGTGCTTATTTTAAGAGGCATTACTGCGGTCACATTAATCCTTACAGCCAACTACCTGTTTAAAAACAAGCCAACTGCATTTGCCTTGCTCGCAATACAACTTGGGGTAGCCATAATTTTTTTCACAGCGAGCTTCTTCCAGGACAAGTTGGCTCTTATGCCCTCCTATTTTTTGCCCAACTCGCTCATCCTGGGGCTGCTGGTTTGCAATGCCTTAACCGGGCTAAAGTTTCGATATCAGATTGCTTTGACCATAGGAGTTGCGGGTGCATATGTAGCCTATTCCTTAACCATTACACCCCACCCCTCCCACCACATTTCACAAATGTTCAATCTGCTTACTTATGGATTGATGATCAGCCTGATCGGTTTTTTGATTGAACGATTCAAGCGACAAAACTTTCTTAACCGGGAAGAATTACTCGAATTACAAAAGTATCTGAAGGATGGTGAATCAATTGCCAGGCTGGGCAGTTGGGATTGGAACCTGCTAACTAACCGGGTGGTTTGGACAGACGGTATGTATAAGATTTTTGGCGTTGAGCCTAAATCATTTAGCGGAGATGTATTTCAGATAATTGAACAAACTGTACATCCGGATGACGCTCAAAAAGTAAGGGCATCGGCAGAGGCCAGCATTGCGGCCGGCAAAGTAATACCTTACAAATACAGGCTATGCATGCCGGGTGGTGAGATCAAACATGTTTACACGCAAGGAAATATGTATCATGATAACGGTGGAGAAATTATTGGAATGCGTGGCACCGTGCAAGACATTACTGAACAGGAACTAGCCAACCAATCACTGGCCTCAACCAAAGAAATGCTGGAGCGCGTCATACTAAGCGGCCGCGAAGCTATTTGGGAAATGAACTTCATTACAAAAGAGGCCTACTTTTCTGACGCATGGAAAGAAATGTTTGGCTACGATAATGATGAGATAGAGATTATGCGAACCAATTGGATGCATTTTATTCATCCTGATGATGCTCCAATGGTATCAGAAGTTTATAAAGAGGCACGGGAGGAGAAAAAAAATCAAGTTGAAATAGAATTCAGGGTGCTGCACAAACTTGGCCACTATATTTGGACTAAGCTACACGCCCGAATAAGTTACGATAAACTGGGTGTTCCTTTTAAAATTACCGGGGCCAACTCAGACATTTCTGAACGTAAATATGCAGAACTGAACACGCTCAAAGCTTTATCTGATAAAGAACTCCTGATTAAAGAGATACATCATCGGGTGAAAAATAATTTGCAATTAATCTCCAGCATTCTTTATATCCGGATGGATGGAATGAAAAAATCGCTGGGAAAAGATTACCTGGAAGACACTAGGCAAAAGATACGATCCATCTCCCTCATCCACGAGCGCTTGTTGCAATCCGGGTCGGTTAACGAGGTTGATATTTCCGATTACCTCGGAAAACTAATTACAGACCTTCGGATTTCTAATTCCCATCAGGAGTTACCTCTTCAATTTGAAACTCAAATTCAATCCGAGCAAATGAGCCTCGATATGGCGATAAACTGTGGTCTTATTGTTAATGAAATGGTGACCAATTCCATTAAACATGCTTTTGTGGGGCGCTCCGATGGAAAAATAGAGATCAGCCTAAATAAAAACGAAGGTATTTACCGATTAATGGTTCGCGACAATGGGAAAACCATTCCAGAGTCCGTTAAAATTGGGCAGTCGGGTTCTTTCGGCATGCAAATGCTTGATATTTTTATCAGGCAACTGGGTGGCACTGTGGAGGTTAGCCGGGAGAATGGCACGTGCTTTACAATAATTTTTCAAGGATTGAATAGGAATCAACCAATCGATGAGTTACCAGTCGAACAAGTATTGTAAGTTCATGAAGAAAAATATATATTTCCATACACAGATAAAAAACCACGGCAATCGCCCTGAAAGGATTTCAGTTTTTTCTATTAGCGGGTATCCAGCCTGTTTCAAGGGTTGGGTTCCTACACAACCAAGAAATTAAAATATGGCAAAAGCAAGTATTTTAATTATTGAGGATTCCTTTATCGTAGCCTATCATCTACAAGCTACCCTGGAAGGGGAAGGCTATGCCATTTTAAACAAATTGGATTCAGGAGAATCGGCCATTAGTTTTATTGAACACACCCGGCCCGACCTGGTATTGATGGATATTATGTTGGCCGGCCCGATGGATGGGATTGAAACAGCCAGCATAATTAAATCCAGGTTTAATATTCCGGTAATATATATTACTGCCCTCACTGATAAAAATACTATAAGCCGTGCTAAAATAACGGAGCCCTACGGCTATCTCACCAAACCATTTGAAGACCGCGAGATATTTACGGTAATTGAAATGGCACTTTACAAGCACGATATCGAATCGCGTCTAAAGCAAAGTGAAGAAAAATATTTTTCAACGGTAAACTCAATTAGCGATGCCGTTATTACTGTGGATCGTGAATGCAACATCACGTTTATGAATCCCACGGCCATTTCACTTAGCCAATGGACTCTGCATGATGCCCTCGGCAAACCAGTGATGGAAGTGTTAAAATTGAAAAATGAAATCACCAAGGAAGAATCGATCAATCCCGTGCAGTGTTTGGTAGGGCGCGGAAACCAAAATCGCATGCCAGACGATTTGATTTTGGTTGGACGAAAAGGAATGCAAGTTCCGGTTGGGGAGAGCAGCCTGGGTCCTCAGCTCAACAGCAGGGGTGCATTTATTGGCCTCATCATTGTGTTTAAAGATATGACGGAGAAACGTGAGCATGAGCGGGTACTGCGGGATTTGCAACGCCAACGAATGACGGCCCTGATTGAGGGGCAGGAAACCGAACGAAGCCGGATAGCCAAAGACTTGCACGATGGCCTGGGCCAAATGTTGAATGCAATAAAAATGAATGCCCGGATGATTTCGGTTGATAACCAGGCGGCTAATGATTTGTCTAACCTATTGGATGAGGCAATTCTGGAATCGGTTCGGATTTCGGAAAATCTTTTACCATCCAAGCTCAAAGATTTCGATATCGCTGTTTGCCTTCGCTCGCTCTGTACCACTGTTGAAAAATCCACTCCACTACGCATTTCATTTCAGGCCAGAGGCTGTTCATTTGAAATGGATCAACTTGAAAAAGTGAATTTCTACCGGATTACCCAGGAGGCGCTTAGTAATGTAATTAAGCATGCTAAAGCCACTGCCGTTAATGTTAATCTTCTTCAGGAAGGGGAAATTATTCACTTAAGCATTGAAGATAATGGTAAAGGTGTTTCAGAAGATAATCGAAATTCTATCGGAAAGAAGGGATTGGTAAACATGCGCGACCGCGCTGAAATTATGGGTGGAAAATTTATTATGGAGAGTAACAATGGATCAGGAACCATCGTAATGGTTGAAGTGCCAGTTTCAAAACTAAAAGTCCATGCAGAAGCATAAAATATTAATTGCCGATGATCATGCCATGATTCGCCAGGGAGTAAAATCCCTGCTGTCGCGAAATAAAGAATGGCATGTGGTAGGCGAGGCTGTAAGCGGAGCCGAAGCCATTTCCCAATATCAATCACTCAAACCCGATCTTCTGATTCTTGATATTTCCATGCCTGATATAAATGGCATGGATGTTTCTCAACGGATCTTATCAGAAGATGCCCAAGCCAAAATTATTATCTTGTCTATGTACGATGATGAAGATTATATCGGGCGTTGCATGGAACAAGGCGTGAAAGGATATGTAATAAAAAGCGAAACCTCAGGTGAATTGGAGTATGCGGTTCAAACGGTCTTGAGAGGTCAGAATTATTTTAGCAGCCAGGTTCAAAAAGTAATTTTTAACAAATACTCAAATACGGTTGCCCGGAAGAAACAGAAGGAACCTGAAATAAAGTTAACCACTCGCGAAAAAGAAATTGTAGGCCTTATGTCCGAAGGCATGACCAGCCAACAAATGGCAGGAACGCTTTTTATCAGTCCACGCACGGTAGAAACACATCGTGCTAACCTCATGAAAAAGGCAGGCGTAAAAAATTCCATCGAATTGGTAAAGAAAATGGAGAAATTAGGGCTGTTATAGCATTACATGCCCACCATCACAAATGCTCCCCAAAAATAGGGTTCTGGAAATTTGGTCATTAGTTGGAGTTGCGCCTGCTTAAACGCACTTTGCTTATTGCCACTTTTAATCCAATTGGTGTAAAAATTAGTCATGAGCAACTGGGTTGCCTCATCATCCACCTTCCATAAACTCATAATGAGTGTTTCCGCGCCAGCCACCTGGAAAGCGCGTTGCAATCCGTAAACGCCTTCTCCCGATTTCACTTCGCCCAACCCAGTTTCACAGGCGCTCAGAATTACCAAACTCGTTCCCGATAAATTCAGGTTCATGGCTTCGTAGGCCGTGAGCACCCCATTCTCTTCACTCACCAAATCAGCATCGTTTTCAGGGTCCGCCCCACTAGCGCCAGCCATTATCAAACCGGAACGTAGCAATGGATTGTTGGATGCGTTCTCCGCGTGAATTCCAAAAACAGAACCATCGCGGCTATCTTTTTCCGGAGAAAAAAAACCGTGCGTGGCAATATGAACCAGGCCCTGTCCGCTCGCATTTTTAATATTTTCTTCTGTGGCCGTTTTCGCCAGGTGCTGCGTCACTTTGTAGCCTGAAGCGGTCAATATTTTTGAAATCGCCTCGATCTCTTTTTTAGTTCCGGGCAGAGAAGTAAACTTATCGGAACCATAATCGGGGAAGCCCAATAAAAAAGCATTGGCCATTTTACCTTCACCTTTTTTGGACTTAATTCGAGCCAGGTCCTTACTGTTTCCGAGCAAAACAACATCGTATTTACTTATGATATATTCGCCCGAAGGATTCTTCAACGTATTGATGTTAAGCTTATTGAAAGCACCATCAGGAGAAAAGTAAATAATTTTGCTCCCGCTGATTTGGCTTTCGATCTTACTCCAAAACTGGTTGTACGAGAGTTCGTCCGGAATGCGATTTTGAATGGCCCGTTTATAAAACTCCATCGAGCGTCCTTCCAATTGGGTTCCGTTATCAAGCAAAACGAGGGCTGGCGATTTCATTCCTTTCTTTACAATAAAGGCCACATACTTTACATCTTCTGTAAAATCCTGTTGAAATCCTCTCACCCGAACAATGTCAACAATCACTTCCCCCTCACCGAGAAATTGTTGCAAATCTTTAAACTCAATATTTTGTTTCGAGAAACCAGAAAGAAAAAGTGAGGAGCGTTCAGAAATTTTTTTTTCGAGATCATTCGTTTCCCGTTCCAATTTATCAAGGTCGATATTTTGTGCCTTGAGTTTGGCTTTGGAGTAGGCATAAAGCTTCACAAGCGACTCTTTGTTGCTTTGCCACTGTTCATAATCGCCAACGAGCACTTTATCGTTGCTTTTTAAAATTCCTTCCTTAATACGATTGGTTGAACTGAGCAATAAGGCTTTCGTACCAATGTGATAATTAAAAAAATCCGTGGTTATCTGAGGATTGGAGAAGTTGCTTTCCAATGCGAAATTGTAAAACCGCTGGAACCGGGGTGAGTTAATTTCCCAATAACTTGCTTTCTCGGCTTCGCTCATGGGCGGGAAATACCGATTGATGAAGTCGAGTGATTTTTCCATTACCTGTTTATATGCCGCATAAGCTTTGTCAGGCTTATTACTCTTCCAATATAAAATAGCCACGTCCTCCAGCGAGCGAACATACTGGGGATGGTTTACGCCCAATAATGTCTCTCTTATCTGCAACGCTTTGGTCAGCTGGGTTTCTGCTTCCGCGTAACGGGCATTCACCCGGTAAAAATTACCCAAGTCGTTAGCCACCTTGGCATAATAAATATTTTGCTCCGTGTAGCGCTTTTTATAAATCTCCATGGAGCCTTTTAAAATTGTCTCCACCTTGTCCATTTTCCCCATCTGTATGTAGAGAATACCAAGCTGGTTTAGCACACCTGCATACTCGGGTGTATTTTTTTCCTTTGCACTAAAAGCGTTTTCGATGGCAAGGAAACTTGTTTCTGCGTTCGCATAGTCACCGGAAATTTGTTGAATGAAAGCCAGGTTAATTTGAAACTTCCGGTTATCGAACGATTGCCCGCCAAAAAACTTTTTAGGCGCCACCGATGATGCCGCAATAGCCCCGTTCATCAGGCTGGCCGCTTCCTGGTATCGCCCAACCGTTAGAAAAAGCATTGCTTTATTATTAAGTAAAATGCCCTTGGCCTTTCCTTCACCAAAAACTTTTTCTGATTGTAATAATGCCTCATTAAACTCTTTTTCCGATTCGTTGTACTTACCAATCGTCTGATGGAGTTTGGCAAAATTATTTATGTTCGCCACATAAGCCGCACTGGTTTTACCCATTGCCTGCTCACTCATTTGAAGAGACCTGCTGATTAATTTTTCTGCTTCCAGCGTTCTGCCCTGGGTTAAATAAACCAACCCGAGATTGGAAAGCGTGCGCAGATAAACTACTTCACCAGTCAGGCCACGTTTTTCGAGCAGACTTTTCGCAGAAAGAAAACGCTGCTCAGCTTTCTCATAGCGCCTGATTCCAAATAGTTCAACACCCTGATCCAGTGTGTCCCTCGCAATATCAACTACGGTTTTGTCTTTCTGTGCTTTTTGCTGGTACATGAGTTGTTTCCATGTCTCACCTTTCTGCTCGATGTCGAAAAAACCTGCGTTTTCATTTACGGAAACGGCAAATTGGAAATCAACTGAATCCAATGCCTCCATTAGCCTGGTGCCTTTTGCGGCCATTGCCTGGAGTGCTTTATCACCAAAAATTTTTAGCAGATCCTGGCCCTGAGCGTGAATTGCAAAGGCACAAAAAAGAAATAAAAAAAAGATTCTTGGGCGCATCGTGTTTTAGCTAAGATAATTCTAAATATTATCCATCGCAACAACCGACCAAATTTGATTCTAACAAACGAGGTTATTCTACCCGGAACCAATCGAATTCGGCATAGTTGGTTTCAACTGCATTAATATTTGCACTTAACGCATAAATGCCCACCTTGGCGCCAATCCAAATACCTTTCTCTACTTTGAATGTAGCAGGTATGGAAGTAAAATTCTTTCCGTCATTACCAAATGCATAGGTGCAGGTTTGATCACTTTTCAGCTTTACCTGCAAGTAAATTTCATCGCCTTTAAATTCCTGTTCGAAAACCTTTACCGGCTCAAGATACCTGCGGTTCTCCCGCCTGGCTTCATAAGCAACAATAAAATTTCCGGAAACTCTTTTTTCCATCACAAGTGTGGAGTAGGTATTTCCCATCATCGTGATGCCGGCACGTTCACCCGCCAGTTTGAATGATACCTTCATCCGCGTGGTAGCGGTAAACTCTGGCGACATAACTTTTTGCAGCAGCAGGTTTCCTGTAAAAAATAAACTCCCGCCATCTGAAGGCGCACCAATGGTGAATAGCCTTAGTTGTTGGTTGCTGAAACCATACCAACTCTTGCCTGGAGCAGAATGCCATTGCCATTGCAATCCTATTTTAGTTGAATTGAATTCGTCTGTTGTCTGTGGAATCTGAATTGGGTATTGCTTACCAACATTGGGCTTACTATAACTTTCAAGAGGTTCATAGATCCCATCACCATCAAAATCTTTTCCAGGCATGGGCCAACCATCTACCCAGGTTACGGGTTGTAGGTGAACGATCCTGCCGTATGCATCCTTGTCCTGAAAATGCATAAACCACCAATTGCCCGATTGATCATCAACAAATCCACCCTGATGCGGCCCATTCGTTTTTGTCGTTCCCTGATTCAGAACGACTTTATCTTCATATGGCCCATAAATATTTTTTGAGCGAAGTACTGATTGCCAACCCGTTTGCACTCCACCGGCAGGCGCGGCAATGTAGTAATAGCCATGGCGCTTATTCATGAACTTAAAACCTTCCAGCACAGGCTGACGATTGATATCCTGATAAACCATTGTTCCATTATCCAATATTTTTTTTCCATCCGGTGACATCTTGTGAATGTAACAAGGGCCCGCGCCTACAGCGCCCCGAACTAAGTAAGCCTGTCCATCGTCATCCCAAAAAGGACAAGGGTCTTCCCATTTTTCAACGGCCAGTACACGAGTCAACTCCCATTTCTCCCAGGGACTATTTGAGATTCCAACAAATAATCCATCTTCGGGAGTGCAGAAATAAACGTAGTACTTGTTGTTGTGAAATCGGATGGATGGCGCCCATGAACCCTGGCCGTGTTGCGGCTTTTCATATCGCTGCAATGGCAACCGATCATATACATAATTAATGATCGTCCAGTTGACCAGGTCTTTTGAGTGTAGTACAGGAATGCCAGGCTGGCATGTAAAACTGGATGCCACCATAAAATAATCATCCTTTACCCGTATAACATCAGGATCGGAATAGTCGGCATAAAGGATTGGATTTTTATAAGTACCATCGCCATTATCGGCAGACCAAAGCTGGGCGTGCAGGGGAAAAGCACACACCATTACATAATAAATGGTAAACCCGGAAAAAATGCTTCTTAAAGACATGGTGAGCCGTCAACAAATAACAAATGAAAAAATATTCATTTTTTTTGCGACTTCACAAATCTATAACTCTCCGGTGGCCCTAAATAGCTTGGCTTTAGTTCCTTGGTCTCAATAACAAGTTTCTGCAACACAACACCTGGATCAACCATCCAAAATTTCAAGAGATGGTTTCCCGGCTTAAGTTTGTGGACAGAAACTTTTTCGATGATATTGTCGGCTACCCATTTTTCCCACAACCGGTTTGACATGCCTTCATGAAGGTTAATGATTTGTGGTGGCTCATCATCAATAGACACTGCGTATCTGAGTCCATCACTACCATTGAAGTTCAGCGTTGGTGAGAAGTAAGCATGTACTTTTACCTCTCCATCAGCAAATACATAAATGTTGTATTCCAGGTGTGGACTATTTGCGGCAGGTGCTGCAATGCGAGTAGCTGTTACAGGAAATGTAGTCATGGCAGAAGCCGTCTTTCCTAAATCGGGTAGCAGTTTCCAGGAAATTCCCGAACCATTGACGGCCTTACTAAAATGTTCAGCATCAATTGAAACATAGCCGTTGCTCTCCACAAAACCATTTACTTTTTGCTCTGAATTTTGGATGGATAATTTGATCACCACGCTTTTACCACCATCCTGAGAAATCACAACACTGGAATTTTGAATTCCTTTGGGTGCTTTTTTCCAATCAATTCTCACATAAATACGTTGTTCCTTTTCTACTACTCCTTTTGCGTTACTAAGTTTTACCCAGGTTACTCCAGGTTTAATTGAAAAATTAAAAGGTGATTTACCTCTATTAAAAATATCAATATAAAAGTTCTGTTGGTTATAAGCATCAAAACGGGGAAGCGCTGCTTCACCCTCTACTATAAAATTTTCTGACCCTTCAACTACAACGCCCATTTCGCCAGCCCCTGGCAACTCAATAATTTTTACTTCCGGAAGCGTATCGCTTTTTGGTTGCTGCCAATAGGTATAGCTGATATGAGTTTGATCCATCATATGGTGCCATTTCCCGGCAGACATCACATTGTTATAGTAGTTTGAAATTTCGGCATCTTTATCAAACAACACTTTTGCATGTGCGGCCAAATCGTTGGCAGAGGCGCGACCTTGCTGGGCATACCACCTGTTCTTCGCGACAGTGATCCACAACTCATTTAAGTTGGCCGAAGCTTTTATAGGATGCAAAACCAACTGAAAGTATGCGTCTCTCATTTCAGCTGGCAAGAGTCCATTCATTATTTCGGCTTCTGCTGCCAGTCTATTATAGTCAGAAAGAATTGCTTCTGCTTCACGATAATTAACGAGACTGTAAGTCTCCGATGACAGCAATTCTGGTTTCCGTCTGGAGTTAAACTTAGAATATTGCGAAATAAATTTGGCAATCTCTTTAGCATACTGATTTCCGAATTGACGGGCTGCCCATTGCTCAGTGTAATCATCCAGGTTGTCTGCATTCCACAACTCCGGGTTCCATGCGTAATCGAGAAAGAATTCAATGGGGAATTCAACCGGTTTTATGTCTCCCACATTCACGATCCAAATTCTATTCGCTCCATAGCGATAAGCCAAATGCATTTGCTCCCAAACACGTGAAATAGGATTTGTGTTTACCCACTTGTAATTTCTTGGTCCGCCTACGTAGTCAAAGTGGTAATAAACTCCATAGCTGCCGGCACGCAAACTATCTTCAACTTTTGGCAGTTTACGAATGTTGCCCCAGTTGTCATCGCACAGCAAAAGGGTAACATCATCGGGAGTGCGCATTCCCTGATCGTGATAGTCTTGAACTTCTTTATAGAGCGCCCAGAGCTGGGGTGTTTCTCCAATATTTTTTTTGGTAATGCTTGTGATCATTTCGCGCTGCTCTTTAACGATTTTTTCCAGGAGAGCAACATTGGTTTCGCGCGACATGGCCATGTCTCCATCACCTCGCATACCAAGCGAAATTATAGTTTCCCGATCGCCCATTTTTTCGATTCCCTCCTTCCAAAAAGCGTTTAACACTTCGGAGTTGGTATCATAATTCCATGGGCCTTTGCCTGTCTTTCGCCACTCGGCATGAGCCCGGTTCATGGGTTCGTGATGCGTGGTGCCCATCACAATGCCATACTCATCAGCCAGCGATGCATTAAGCGGATCATCGGCATTGAATGCAGCCCACCACATAGCAGGCCACAAATAGTTTCCTTTCATGCGGAGGATGAGTTCAAAAACCTTTTCATAAAATTCATGAGTGAACCCTCCATATTTTTCTACTGCCCATCGTCCCAGGGCGGGTTCTTCATCATTAATAAAAATGCCTCGGTATTTTACGGCCGGTTCGCCTTGTGTGTATCGGCCGGGAACTACAAAAAGATTGCTGTTCTTCTTTGGAGGAACATCGGCCCACCAATACCAGGGCGACACCCCGATTTGTTTAGACATTTCATAGATACCGAAAATAGTTCCGCGTTTATCACTGCCTGCGACTACCAAAGCCCGTTTCACCTCAGGGAAAGGATTTTCAATCACCTGAATTAAAAAGGTCTCCCACTTTCCTGATATACCTGTGACGTCCAATTTTTTATTTTGGATGAGTTGGTCAACCATTGTGCTTTTCCCTATGGTGCCGATAATTATTATTTCATTTCCTGTGGGTTCATTGAATTTCAATTCTGGTAAAGCACCGGTAACCATCTGCATGTCTGCCTGAAAACTTTTGGCGGCACGGTGAACACCAGGCCAATCGGTGGAACTGGTATATAAGGGTGTTGATTTTCCTGATGTTGAAAGTGGGAAAGCACCGCTTTTGTTTTCAGAGACGATGGGAATATTCTGAGCAACAAGGGCTGATGCGCAACTTGTGATAAGTAAGATCAACCAGGTATGAACAATATTGATTTTCATATTAAAATTGGTGTTATCAAAAGTGCGAAAGCAAATATGGTAACGTTAGTAGAATTTTTTTGACGGGTATCGAACACAGACAATCAATATTGTCTTTCATGTATAATCCTAATATCGGTGTTAGATCACCTTATAACAACCTTCCCATATAAAAACTGACCGGCTCCGGAAATCTGTAATAAGTAAATTCCGGGCGCAACATCAAGATGGACATTGACTGGCTGGCCACCGGAAACTTGAATATTTTTTACCTGAAAACCTCTTGCATCGGATACCTTAACTTCAAAATTTCCTTCACCCAACTCCAACGTAAAATTCCCGTCAATAGCGGGATTAGGATAAAGCTCCAAACCGGTTTTATTCTCTTCAAATCCTGTAACAGGAAAGCAAAAAATCCCTCCTGGTGCTGTCGGCATGTAAGACGACTCAAGCCAGGTAAGTGCAGGGCGTTTTGTTCCGTTGGTGCGAATTAAATACGCGTCTGTTCTCCAAATCTGGTTTTGTATATATCCCCAAAGGGTGATTCCTCGAACTCCGGGATGTGCCCATAGCAAAGGGAAAACTTCCTGGTAACGCGCTGACTGCTGATTGTCATCCGCGAAATTTAAATCGAATTCTGAAATATATATAGGAAGGCCCGTGTCAGCCAGCCTATCCAGGTTCCCGGTCATGGTTGCCAAAGATGTAGTTTCTAAAAAATGGCCTTGCTCGCCAATGCCATCAATCAGGTTTCTATCTTTAAGTAAATTAATGATGGTTAAATAAGATGTTGTAGCGCCATTATTACTAATGATATTGTAATCGTTCAGTATGAGTTTTGAATTCGGACAATAAGCACGGGCTTTTTCAAAAGACCATATAACCCAGTCCCAACCGGTGGTGCCCGTACCACCCAAAGCAGTGTAGTAGTCCGGAACAGCATGCAGGGGTTCATTTACCACATCAATCATGTCGGTATCAGGATACCGGGCACAATAAGTTTGAATCCATTCTTCTACTTCTTCTTTTTTTTCTGCCGCTGTTAAGGTTGCCCCCGACATCCAGGCGGGTTGTTGCTGCCCCCAAACAAAAGTATGTTGCTTAAATAAAAAATTGTTGGTCTGTGCGGTGTTGTAGGCATTGTCCAACTGAGTCCAATTCGGTGCGTCCCTTGTTGCTTCAACCGTTCCCCATTTGCCTCCATTTTCAGGAGTAATCTGGTTCCAGTATGTTGTAAAATTTGATGGTGTAGAGCCGGCAATAATGTTTCCCAAAAAACGGCACTTGTCGTTGGCCAATTGGGCGCTTACTATGGTTGGTATGAGTGCGAGCAATACACTCATAAGTTTAAATAACCCCGTAGTTTTCATATTCCAATTTTTGATTAAAAACACAAATTAAAATCAATTCAAAAGCTGCTGCCTGCCAAAACTCACAACTAATTTCAAATATCCAAACCGTACGGCAATAAGAGTAGTTAAGATCGGATAAACGGTATTAATCAGGCGTCAACAATAAAGCAAAGAGGAGAGCCTTCGCCCTCCTCTTTATAACTTTTAACAAACATTAAGTCACCTTAGTACCCAGGGTTTTGTGGGTATGGAGGCCCAACTGTTACCAGGTTTATCTGATCCAAAGGAATGGGTCTTAATGAATGGAACGATTGAATATACGGTGAAGCCTCACGGTTCCATGCGGCTACCCGGCTTTGGAGAGATTTAGTTCGAACTAAATCCAACCAGCGAAAACCTTCTCCAAAGAATTCGCGGGTGCGCTCATCCAATATAAGGTCAAGCGTAACATCTGTAGACAAAAGTGTCATAGCTGCCTCAGCTACCGGCAATGTTAACCCGGCAGGCCAGGGGTCACCAATCATGGTTGCTTTTGATGTTGAGGATAACCCAAAGGCACCAGCTGCAACATACGGGGCACCGCTTCTATACGCGGCACGCTTTCTTACCACATTGAGCATATCTGCAGCCTGCTGCAAAGTACCTCCTCCTTTAAAAGCAGCCTCTGCTGCAATCAGGTAAACATCTGAAAAGCGTGCCAGTACAAGAGGCCTATTGGAGGGATCGTTAAAACTAGCCCTGCCTGGATCCTGATATTTTTTCATATATGGAAATACATTGGCGGTCTGCATACTTGGGGTAATTATAACGCCCTTAAATGGTCTGGTTCCAAACTTCTGGGGCGCACCAACTACCTCATAATCTGGACACCATATAGCCGTATCCAGTCCACCCATTAATTGGCCACGTGTTCCTGTCACCGATGGGCCAGTATAATTACCAGTTATAGTCTGGATACTCCCACCTGGAGGGGAATTTGCCAACCAAACTGTTTGAAATGTTTTTGAGTAGCGTGAGTCGTTAACTCTATCTGCAAAAGCTTGATCCATCAAATAACTTTTTCCAACATTCGCGCCCGATGTAATTGGCGTACTGTTGGGTCTAATTCGTGAGAACGGTCTTCCATGCTGAACATCCCGGCTTATAAGTTGTATTACAGGGGTTAAATAACCAGCTATCGGATTTCCATCACCATCTGAAACAATTTTTCCCCTATTGGCTTGAACTGGATCGCTCTGTGGAACCACATAGTAATCTGGTTTATTTGTATCTGTTCTTACCGGGCTGCTTGCGCCCACTTCACACAAAATAGGGGGTCCGAATTTTCCATTAGCATCTTTCACGTGATTAACACCCACATTGCCCGGGGTGTTCATCAATAACATCCAGGGGGTAAGATTTACAGGTCCCCCGGCAGCGCCTGCTACCCAATAACCATATTTCGGATCACTGCTGTGATCACTGACGAAAAGTGTTTCCTTACCATAGTCATTGGCTGGCTTAAAGGCGTCCTCATAGTTTTGCCACAAATCAAATCCGTAAGTGCTCTTAGTGGTAATCAGGTCATTGGCCGTAGTATAGGCCAGTGTAAAGTCAGCGGTAGAATTAGTAAGCCATCCTCTGGTGAGATATACTTTGGCAAGCAACCATTTTGCCGTACCTGCCGTTGCCGCTTTTCCAAGAAAAGGAGCGGTTGGTGTGTTTGGCAGATTCGTAATAGCGCCCTGCAGATCGCTTACAATTAAGGCGTAAATATCCAAGGGATCGGCAGGAGCATCCGCTTGCGATGGTTTTGTAATATATTCCGAGTGCAGTGGAATATTGCCGAATGTCTGAACCAAGTAAAAATACAGGAACGCCCGAAGGAATTGCGCCTGGCCAATGTAGGCATTCAGGGTGGCAGGAGGAACATTGGGTGTTGTTGGACCAAATTCCAAAATTCCGTTCAATGTATTGATGCTGGTATAAAGACCAAAGCTCCCACTAAAGTCAGCGGCCGCTAAACCATTGTAAGTGCTGGCACGCGATTCGCCCGCTGTAATCAACCCTCCCATAAGAATCTCATCCGTGCCGGTATTAAGGTTAACGTAAAATCCTTCCGTTCCCCAACTGTTCCGCATGCTATGATACACACCAGCTATACCGCCCACAAGGCCCTGCTCACTATTAAAAGCTGAAGGAACCACGCCTGAGTGGGGGGTTTCCTCCAGTATGCTGTCACAACTGTTGCTAATGAGCATCATCACTACTAATGCTGTGCAACTGATTAATCTATATCGTTTCATACTCAATTTTTTTTGTTTAAAATTTCAAATTCATGCCTATCATAAACTGACGAGTAGACGGGTTGTTCGCATTAACCGATATCACCCTATTCACAACCGCATTTAATGTTCCATTGGCATTTACACCACCGCCATATCCATTCCCTTCCGGATCAGGGCCAAAACCATCTTTAACAAACGGAGAGTAAATAATAAATGGATTTACGGCAGAGAAATAAATCTTTAAAGAAGTAATACCATACTTACCTACAATTGAGGAAGGAATGGTGTACCCCAAATTGATAGTCCGGCATTTGATGAATGAGCCATCCATATAGGACATTACTGAGCTATATAACGGAGCACCTACGCCTGCGTCTGGCTGAGGGAAAGTTCCGGTAGTGTGAGTAGGAGTCCAATAGTCTACTTTCAACTGGTTAGGCCGGCTCTGATTAAAGAAACTATAACCGGCAGTATTCGATCCACCTGGCTCGCTTGCCAGGTAAGGAACAATCATTTTCATGCCCATTCTGCCATACACGCTGATGGATAAGTCAATCCCTTTAAAAGATACCGCTGTGCTAAACCCGGCATCGAATTTAGGTTGGAAGTTTCCTATAATCTTCCTGTCATCTGCGGTTATTCGACCATCTGGCACTCCGTAGCCCGTATCGCCAGGCTTAAGAGCTCCTGTGGTATTCCAGTCGAGTACTTTTATATCTCCCGGGTATTGCACAGGAGATACCTGGGTAGTCAAACCGGGATCTCCCGTCTGCCATATTCCCAATTTTTCGTAGTCATAAATTACGCTAAGAGGATGACCAACAAACCATCCATTTCCAATGTCGTTGATTACCCCTGGTGCCGATAGCTCTGTAATTTCTTCCCTGTTAAAGAAATAATTCATATCGGCCGACCAAACTAGTCCATTTGACATTTTAAGGATATCCCCACCAAGAGTCAATTCAAAGCCGTAACCCTTCGTAGTGCCAATATTCTTAATCGTACTATTAGCTCCGGATGATGGAGGCAAGGATACGTTTAAGAGAATGCCCGAGGTCTCTTGTTTGTAATAATCAATGGCACCACGCAAGCGGTTTTTCAAAAGCCCAAAATCCAGCCCAATATCATACTGCGAGGTAGATTGCCATTCTAAAGACCCATTAGCCAAAGTGTTTACTGTATATCCAACCTGCTGACCTGCTGTTGATTGCCCGAAATTATAAGCCGATGAAGCCAAATCTCCCAATGTTTGGTATGGTCTAACACCAGCCTGGCTGGCCGTTACGCCCCAGCCTGCTCTGAATTTCAGTTCATTAATAGCGGAAATAGACGACATGAAACCCTCATTGGATATATTCCACGCCAAGCCCAAGGCAGGATAAGTATAATACTGGTTGCCGGGTGATAATACCGAAGCGCCATCGGTTCGAACAGTGGCTGTCGCGCTATACTTTCCATCATAGCTATACGTGCCCCTTGCCATATACGACACTAAGCCCCGCTCAATAAGAAAGTTATCAGCGCTATTCCCCACATTGGTAGAATTAGCCTGAAACAAGTTGGAATTCTGCATGTAATCAAATGGTATTCCTTGGCCAAAAACATAACTTGCCTGCTGCGTGTTTTTTTGAATACTGAACAGACCGGTGAACCCAACTTTATGTTTCTCACTAAAGGTCTTTTCAAAAAGCAACAAGTTTTCGAAAGTGACTTGATAATTATCCGTGTTTCTTACACTTCCGGTTGATTGACTTTGCAGTGTCGAATTATTAACATAGGTGCCAGGACCTGAATATACATCTGTTTTATCCTGGAAAAAGTCAAGGCCTAAATTAGCTCTATATTTAAGTCCCTTTATAATATTTATTTCGGCATAAAGAGAGTTGAACGTTCTCACTCTGCGCGTCTTATTTAAAATCGCTTGTTCCTTAGTTTCCAACGTAAGTGGACTTACGGATGCACCATCGAATGTTTGAGCCTGTGGGAAAGTATTCACTGACCCATCCGGGTTATACGGTGAAGTTAAGGGAGTCAATCGCATCAATCCTCCTGGAACTCCGCTTCCACCAGGGATATTTTGATAGGAGATTGAATTAATGGAATTTATTCCAACTTTCAGGAATTTATTCAATTCATTGTCCAGGGTGGTGCGAAGACTGTACCTGGAATAATTCTGGTTTGGAATAATACCGCCCTGCAAAAAATAACCGGCACTCATGGAATATTTAGTCTTCTCCGTTCCACCGGAAATACTCAGGTTGTGGTTGGTTATTGGAGCCTTCTGATAAATCAAATCCTGCCAATTGGTTGATATGCCAGCATCCAACGCTGCTTGCTCATTTGCCGTAATTGCATAAGCATTTGTGTTGGGGGCCACGCTATTTCCTGCAGCAGCATCCAGCTTAAATTGAGCAAATTCCGGTCCGTTAAAAACCCTCAATTCATCCATCACTGTGGAAACACCATAATAACCATCGTAGGTAAACACGGCTTTCCCAGTCGCTCCTCTCTTGGTGGAAACCAAAATTACACCGCCAGAACCCCTTGATCCATAAATAGCGGTAGCTGAAGCATCCTTTAAAATTTCAAGACTTGCTATATCATTTGGGCTGATGTCGTTCAGGTTTCCATTGTAAGGAATACCATCAACGACAAGCAAAGGTCCATTGGCTTCGTCCGCATTTCTTGCATCGTTGGTTGTATTCGCTGTACTGGTACTAGTATTAGGGTTGTTTGTTGTCATTCCACGGTTTCCCCTAATCCGTATTTGGAAGCCACCACCTGGAACGGCACTGTTACTGGTGATATCCACACCGGCAGCCCTTCCTTTCAACTGGTCCAGTACGTTTGGTGATGCCGTTTGCATCAAAACTTCTGAGTTCACTTTCACAATAGCGCCAGTGATGTCTCTTTTTTGCTGAACTCCATACCCCACAACGACAATATCGGCCAAAGCTTCAGCACTTGGCAGCAATTGAACATCAATCGTGGTTTTACCACCAACAGCGATCTCTTGTGTGGCAAAGCCAATAAAAGAGAACACGAGAGTTTGGTCGCCTTCGGGTACATCAATTTTGTAAGCTCCATCCGCGTCTGATGTGGTACCATTGGTTGTACCTTTCACAACCACGTTTACGCCCGGCATCGAGGCGTTAGTGTCGTCTGTAATCTTACCGCTAACACTTACTTGTGCAAACGTTGCAGACGTGAGAAAAACCGACAAAAACAAAAACAAAAACCTGATTGAGCCGGGACTTTTCCCCGAATCAGGCAGCAATCGTAGAATTACATGCTTCATAGAGTTTGATTTTAGTGGAACGATTTATTTAAAATTCTTTTAAAATATGGGTATTCTGAAGGCTTTGGGGCACCTTGGCACTTCCGAAACTTGCTATTGGCACACAATAAAGTAAATTATGCAACCGATTGCAACAAATATTTCGTTAAACTTACTTTTTAGCTAAAAAGCAAACATTCGGTTTAATGCAACCGATTAATAAAAATCATTTATTTAGGAAACCAAATTCTTCGTTCTTTCGGAAGATTTCTTAGGAAGGAGATAGGCTTGAGCCTGTTCGCTCAGGATTTTAATGTACTATTGATTGAATTAAACAAACATGACGAACCTTCAAGCCCCCTTCAATACATCCGGCACTATCAGGAATTACAGGTGGTACGTCTGTGGTCTGCTGTTCGCGGCCACTACCATCAACTATATCGACCGGTATGTGCTTGGCCTGTTAAAACCATTATTGGAAATAGAATTTAAATGGACTGAATCGGATTATAGTTATATCGTAATGGCTTTTACCTTATCCTATGCCATTGGGTTGCTTGGATTTGGTCGAGTAATCGATAAAATAGGGACTAAAGTTGGCTACTCCATTTCATTGGTGGTGTGGAGCCTGGCGGCAATGGCTCATGCATTGGCGAAATCCACATTTGGTTTTGGCGTGGCAAGATCTGTGTTGGGGGTAAGCGAAGCCGGTAATTTTCCCGCAGCCATAAAATCAGTTGCCGAATGGTTCCCTAAACGCGAACGTGCATTGGCTACCGGTATTTTTAACAGTGGCACTAACATTGGAGCCGTGGTTGCGCCCTTGGCTGTGCCCTTGATTGTTAGCTGGTATGGATGGCAGGAGGCCTTTGTTATTACCGGAGCCATTGGTTTTATCTGGCTTATATTCTGGTGGCTATACTACGAAGTGCCCGCCAAACAAAAGCGGTTGAGCCAGGAGGAGTATGCCTACATTCATAGTGATGAAGAGAAAGAAGAATCGGTGGTAAAAATTTCATGGAGCCGGTTGCTCACTTACAAACAAACCTGGGCGTTTGTTTTTGGAAAATTATTGACCGATCCTATCTGGTGGTTTTTCTTATTTTGGCTCCCTTCCTATTTCGCCTCAACCTTTCAACTCGATTTCAAAAAACCAAGCTTGCACCTGGCAATCGTTTACACAGCTACCACTATTGGCAGCATAGGCGGTGGGTATTTTTCGAGTTGGCTTATTCAAAAAGGCTGGCCTGTGTTTAAAGCGAGAAGAGTAACTATGCTTATTGTTGCATTGGCAGTGGTACCTATAATATTTGTTCAGTTTTTGGATAACATTTGGGCGGTTGTAGCGCTGATTAGTCTGGCCGCTGCCGCACACCAAGCCTGGAGTACCAATATATTCACAACAGTGAGCGATGCATTTCCAAAAAGCGTATTAAGTAGCGTAATTGGAATTGGCGGAATGGCTGGCTCCATTGGAGGTTTTCTCTTTCCATTATTCGTGGGCTGGCTACTGGATTATTATAAACTGCTGGGTGACATTACCTCGGGTTACAATATCTTATTCGTGATTTGTGGCCTGGCTTATTTAAGTGCTTTGTCAATTATGCATTTACTAACCCCCAGGCATGAGGCTATCAAGATTTAACCTGGAAAATCTCTAAAACATTAAATTGAACCAAGCTTGATGCCTGATTCGACTGCTTTCCTCAACGAAGATTTACGAACAATAAGTTGATGACGCAAAACAACAGTATTTACATTATTAGTAGCCTGGTGTTTTAATGCATTGATTAATGTTGTGGCGGCCACCTGTCCCATTTCGAGGCCAGGATAGAGCACAGAGTTAAGATTTGGTTCAATTACTTTCGAAATATGATAGTTGTTAAAAAACACAACTGATATTACGTTAGTGACATCAAAACAATAACG
>Ga0315912_10001096_pt1 | contig 36203 bp, 31 predicted proteins | sample VfabasoilMG_FD_204469 | JGI IMG/M metagenome (GOLD analysis project Ga0315912, IMG submission 204469) | Garden soil microbial communities collected in Santa Monica, California, United States - V. faba soil | ecosystem: Environmental > Terrestrial > Soil > Garden | place: USA: California... | reverse complement strand
GTGACGACCCGCGCTGTCCCCCGGTCTCGACGACCTCGGCTACGACGGTCTATCACGCCCGAGTTGATGATGTGCCGTATCATTGCCACCCTCGCGGCAAGATACAAGGCTATCCTCAGCGGCGGGTCAGAGATGAGCTCAGTCAATTCGGGCTGATCGCCGCCGTCGTCGATATTTATGACGCGATCACGAGCGACCGCTGCTATCACAAGGGGCGAACGCCTCATGAGGCGCTTCAGTTTCTCTATCGACTGGCACTGGAAGGGCATCTGGATTCCTCGGTGGTGGAACGATTCATTCATATCGTGGGCGTGTATCCGGTCGGTTCGGTCGTCGAATTAGACAGCGGCGAGACGGCCATTGTTCAGAAGACAAACCGCGGTGCGCCCTTGAAACCGCTCGTGCTGATCGTGAAAAGCCCGGGGAATACGGTCCGGTCGCGGCCTAAAGCGGTGGATCTCTCGCAGCAGGCGGTGTCACCCCGGCGGAGCATCGCTGCCGTCAAAGATCCGTGCAGCAGCGGGATCGATCCAACTCTCTATCTGAATAAGGAGGCGGCATGAACGAGGTCATGGCATCCACACCCGTATCAACATCGTTTTTGAGCGTCGGGTTGCCGCTCAAGATCTCACTCTCGCTCGGTCAGCAGAAGGTCATGTACGGCAGTACGTTGCTGGGCTGGAAAGAACATGCGTGGCTGGTGTGTGAATTACCGTCGCAGCTCAATCATACGACCGATATTCTGGCAGGCACATCCTGTACGGTCAGTTATCTGTTCGAGGGAAAGCTGGTCGGTTACAAGACTGAGATTCGGGATCTGCTCTTGGCGCCGGTGCCGATCCTGTTTCTGGCGTTTCCCAAGACCGTGGAAGAGATGCACTTGCGCAAGCATGCGCGTGTCTCATCCAGCGAGCCGGCCCTGCTGACGAGGGCGGATTTCGGGTCCCGCGCCGTATCGGTCTTGTCACCGGCGGACTATGCAGGAGGGCTTGTCAAAGATCTCAGTCTGGGCGGGTGCAGCATCGCGTTGGCAAAGGTTCCGGTCTGGCTCAGGCCTGGCGCCACGATTCATCTGGAATTTGAGCTGCCCAGCTTAGGCCATGTCACAAACTTGGCAGGGGTCGTCAAAAATACAGAAGGCGGAGACGACGCCAATGTCATCGGGATCGAATTTCAATTCGACCGATTGGAATTCATCGAATATCGAGGGTGGGGTGGTTCTGTCCGCGACGCCATTGAGCAGTGGACCGCTCAAAAGTCCCCCGACATGTTTCCTATTCGCTGACCGCATCGATCTTTCCTGTCCGCCCGGCATATTTTGCCGAGTGATTCCGGTGTGCCCTGGATCCCGTCTTATCTCTTCAGGAAATTCAAGCCAGACAGTCTGGCGCATATTTTGCTCTGATCTCTTCTGAAACAGAGACCGTGCTGTCACGATTGCCGGCAGTCTGTCCGAGAGCAAGGGGCAATGTGCCACGGGCCGAGGCGAGATCGGGCTGCAGCGCAGCTATGGATACAGGATATGGGGCCGGTCTTCATTGGGAGTGAGGACTCATCATGAAAGCAGTCATTCTAGCCGGTGGCCTTGGATCCCGTCTCAGTGAAGAGACAGAAACTCGACCGAAACCGATGGTCGAGATCGGGGGAAAACCAATCCTCTGGCACATTATGAAAATCTATTCCGCGCACGGCGTCAACGATTTCGTGGTGTGTCTCGGATACAAGGGAACCGTGATCAAGGATTACTTCGTCAACTATTTCATGTACCGGTCGGATGTCACGATCGACATCGCGCATAACAAAGTTGAGGTCCATCAGAATCATGCCGAGCCATGGCGGGTGACATTGGTGGATACCGGAGAACAGACCTTGACCGGCGGCCGCCTGAAGCGCGTCGCAGGGTATCTGCGTGGAGAGGAGGCGTTCTGTTGCACATATGGGGACGGAGTTGCGGATCTTGATGTCAGTGCCGAAATTGCCTTCCATCGCTCCCACGGCAAGCTTGCCACCGTGTGCGCGGTCGTGCCGCCGGGCCGGTATGGAGCGCTCGTGCTGGATGAGACGCGGGTGACCGGATTCAAAGAGAAGCCGCCCGGCGAAGGTGGATTCATCAACGGCGGATTCTTTGTGCTTTCCCCCAAAGCCATCGATCTGATCGATGGCGACCACACGCCGTGGGAAGGAGCGCCACTGGATCGGCTTGCATCCATGGGTGAGCTGATGGCGTTTGAACACCGCGGGTTTTGGCGTCCGATGGATACGATACGCGATAAAACTCAATTGGAAGAGTGCTGGCGGTCCGGCTCTGCGCCCTGGAAGGTGTGGTAATGCCGCCGCTGGACTCATTCTGGCAGGGCAAGCGCGTCCTGCTGACCGGGCACACCGGATTCAAAGGGAGCTGGTTGTCTCTGTGGCTGTCTCGTCTTGGCGCGCATATCACGGGAGTGGCCTTGCCGCCGGCGACGGAGCCCAATCTCTATCAGCTCGCACATGTTGATAAAACGCTCGACAGTTACTATTGCGATATCCGCGCTGAAAAGGCGCTTGTCCCGATCGTCCGCACGGTTCTGCCCGATATCGTATTTCACCTGGCCGCTCAGCCCCTCGTGCGCGCAAGTTACTGTGCGCCGATTGACACGTTTGGCACCAATATCATGGGCACGGCGCACCTGCTCGAAGCGTTGCGCGGGATTGAACGCGTGCGCGTCATTCTCATCGTGACCACAGACAAGGTCTATAAACCCGCCGGGGCGTCCGCCGCCCACGGTGAGAACGATCCGCTCGGCGGCCATGATCCGTATAGCGCCAGCAAAGCGGCCTGCGAGATGGTGACGGAGTGTTACCGTGGGTCATTTTTTGAGTCTCGCGGTGTCGCCGTGGCCACTGCCAGGGCTGGGAACGTGCTAGGAGGGGGAGACTGGTCTGCCGATCGTCTGATACCGGATGCGATTCGCGCGTGGAGTTCCGGCCTTGCGCTTCATGTGCGCCGTCCGAACGCAGTGAGGCCCTGGCAACATGTGCTGGAACCTCTGGCAGGATATATGAGCCTGGCCGAGAAACTATGGGAGAACCCATCGCTTGCCGGTGCGTATAACTTCGGTCCGCTGGCCCATGAGGCTGCGACGGTTCGCGAGGTGGTGGAATTGGCCCGATCGGCCTATGGCCGCGGAGAGGTGGTCTACGGTTCCGGCAACGACGGGCCGCGTGAGGAAGACTCGCTCAGGCTCGAAGTGGACAAGGCTCGTACCGTGCTCGGCCTGGCTCCCAGGTGGCCGCTGGCCGCTGCTGTGGGACGGACTATGCGATGGTACCGCGGACATGCGAATGCCAAAGATCCGCGTGCGCTTTGCGACGCTGATATTGCGGCGTGGTGAAAGGAATCACGCCATGGTACCGAGGACATGCGAACGCTAAAGATGCGCGTGGGCTCTGCGAAACCGATACTGCAGCGATATGGCCGGGAGGGAATGTGGGGCGATTTGTCGTTGTCGATACTCCGCTGGCCGGCTTGAAGGTGATTTGCCGTATGCCGATCACTGACAGCCGCGGATCACTCAGCCGGGTATTTTGTCAGGAGGAGCTGGCCGGTGCAGGATGGCGGAAGCCGATCGCGCAGATCAATCATTCCTATACGGCCCGTCGCGGCACTATCCGCGGGTTGCACTTTCAGCGTTCCCCCAATGCAGAAATGAAATTGGTGTCCTGTATTCGCGGGGCGGTGTGGGATGTGGCCGTGGACGTCAGGGCCGGTTCCCCGACGTTGCTGCAGTGGCATGCAGAGCAGCTGTCTGCGGACAATGGCCGGTCCTTGTTGATCCCGGAGGGCTTTGCTCATGGCTTCCAGGCGCTGACTGACCATGTCGAATTGATCTATTGCCATTCCGTCGCCTATGCGCCTCAGACTGAAACAGGATTGTGGCCGCTCGACGCAAAAGTATCCGTCCCCTGGCCCTTAGCCGCGACGGATATGTCTGATCGGGATGCCAGCTTTCCCAGAATCAGCCTGGAGTTTGAAGGAGTCCTCCTGTGAAATGCCGACATTGTGGAACGGAACTGCGTGTGCAGTTTCTTGATCTTGGCAGTGCGCCGGCCTCCAATGCCTACCTCTCGGCGGAGCAATTGCGGGCACCTGAGCCATGGTTCCCACTTCGGCTGGTCGTGTGTGAGGACTGTTGGCTTGTGCAAACCGAAGATTATGTCGGGCGTGAGGCCCTGTTCTCAGATGAGTATGCCTATTTTAGCTCCTACTCGACTTCGTGGCTTCAGCATGCCCGGTCTTATGTCGACGCCATGATTGCCCGGTTCGGTCTCAATGCGGCCTCCTGTGTGGCAGAAGTTGCGGCGAATGACGGGTACTTACTGCAATACGTGCAGGCCGCGGGCATCCCGTGCTACGGAATCGAGCCGACCGCGAGTACGGCCCGTGCGGCCCGTCAGAAGGGGCTCGATATTGTTGAGGAGTTCTTCGGTCAGGCGTTGGCGCGTACACTGGCCTCTGCGAATCGTTCCGCCGATCTCATCGTCGCCAATAACGTTCTCGCCCATGTTCCCAACATCAACGATTTTGTTGCGGGGTTCTCAAGGCTCTTGAAGTCTGAGGGAGTCGCAACCTTCGAGTTTCCGAGCCTTCTGAATATGGTCCGGCACAATCAGTTCGATCTCGCCTATCACGAACATTTTTCTTATCTGTCGTTGACGACCGTGGAGCGCATATTTACCCGCCATGGCCTCCACGTATTCGATGTGGAAGATATTCCGACTCAGGGCGGGAGTTTGCGTGTCTATGCGCAACGGTGCGACGCCGGACGCGCTTCTCGGGAACCTCGCGTCGAAGCAGTGTTACGGCGGGAAGCCGAGGCCGGCATGTTCAGCAGAGACTTTTACATCGAATTTCAGGCAAAGGCGGAACAGGTCAAGGACGATTTGCTGAGCTTTCTGCTGAAGGCAAAACATGATCGCAAGATCGTCGCCGCCTATGGCGCAGCTGCCAAGGGCAACACCCTCCTCAACTTTGCCGGTGTACGGCCTGACCTGTTGTCGTATGTGGCGGACAAGAACCCGGCCAAGCAGGGTCATTTTCTACCGGGCAGTCGAATCCCGGTGGTGCCGGTCGCTGCACTGCGCGCGCGGCGGCCGGATTACCTGGTTATTCTGCCCTGGAACATCGCGGGAGAGGTCATAGAACAGAATGCCGATCTGGCGGCGCAACAGACACGATTCGTTACTGCGATCCCCAGGCTGGAGGTGACATGAGCGGCAAGGTGCTGGTGACCGGCGCCACAGGCTTTGTGGGGCGTCAAGTATTGCGTGCCTTGGCGAATCAAGGACTGTCGACGCGCGTCGTTATTCGTGACGGCACAGACGCCAGACTGGAAGCCGTTCAGGGGCTGGACAGGGTCATGACGACGGCGGATCTCTTTACCGAGAATGCGCAGTGGTGGGCCAAGGTCTGTGACGGGATCGATACGATTGTTCATGCGGCCTGGTATGCGGAACCCGGGCAGTATCTCCACTCGCCCAAAAACCTGGACTGTTTGCTCGGTACGCTGCACATGGCACGGGGTGCCGTCATGGCAGGTGTGCGACGCGTGGTCGGTCTGGGGACTTGCCTGGAGTATGACGTCCGCCAAGGAATGTTGACTGTGGAGACACCGCTGAATCCGGGTACGCCCTACGCGGGGGCCAAAGCGGCGGCGTATACGGCACTGGCAAGCTGGCTCCCGACACAGGGCGTCGAATTTGCGTGGTGCCGGTTGTTCTACCTCTACGGAGAAGGTGAGGATGAGAGGCGACTGGTTCCCTACCTGCGCGCGAAACTGGCGATCGGAGAACCGGCAGAACTGACCAGCGGCAATCAGATTCGCGATTTTCTCGATGTGCGGGAAGCAGGGCGCATGATTGTCAGTGTGGCGCTTGGGACCCGACAAGGGGCCGTGAATATCTGTTCCGGCGTGCCGATCACTGTGCGCGCTTTCGCCTCTACCATTGCGGAAGAGCTCGGCAGGCATGATCTGCTGCGATTTGCGCCCTGTCCGGAGAGTGTCATCGATCCGCCCTGTGTGGTGGGAGTCAGGTAGTGTGATACCGGTGCCGCAGTAGGATGACAGGAATCGATTTGGGCCATCACCAATCGGGGAGAACGGAACATCATGAAAGCTCAAATTAAACCAAGAATCAATCTGGAGAATCGCACTCCGTTGCAGGAGGTCATTCCGTTGGAGACCCCCTTCATTGTGTTTATCGACCCTTCAAGCAGCTGCAATTTCCAGTGCACCTTCTGTCCGACCGGCGATCGCGATCTGATCAAGGGGACCGGACGGTTTCAGGGGGTAATGAATTTCGACCTGTATCGAAAACTGATCGATGATCTGGCGTCTTTTCCCCAATCCATCAAAGTGCTGCGATTGTATAAGGACGGCGAACCTCTCTTGAACAAACGGCTTGCGGACATGATTGCCTACGCCAAGGCTAGCGGGCATGTGCCCTACATCGATACGACAACCAACGGAGCCCTGATCGATCCCTCGCGCATGGGGCCGCTGATTGAAGCCGGTTTGGATAAAGTGAACATTTCTGTGTACGGCATGAGGCCGGACCAGTACACCGCGTTCACGAAAACAGAGTTTGATTTCGACCAGTTCGTCACGAATGTGCGCTGGTTGTACGAGCACAAGGGAAGTTGTGAAATCGTCATCAAGATACCGGGAGAACTTATAACGGAAGCTGAAAGGCAAAAGTTTTTTGACACGTTCGGGGATTATTGTGACCGCATTTTCGTGGAGAACTTTGCCCCTTGTTGGCCGCAGTTCGATGTGGAGGATCGATTGGGGGTGAAAATCACCCAGGGGATCTATCAGCAGCCGATTACTCCCACCGATACCTGTCCCTATATCTTCTATGCGATGTCGATCAATGCGGACGGATTGGCAAGCGCATGCTTTGTGGACTGGGGGCGGAGGTTGATTGTGGGAGACGGCCGCAAACAGTCGTTGCGCGCAATATGGAACTCACCGGAGTTCAATGAATTGCGTCTGGCGCATTTGGAGGGCAAGCGAAAGCAGAATCCCGTCTGCTCCCAATGCGGGCAGTTGTCACATTGCCGCCCCGATAATATCGACGCGTATCGCGAGCAGCTCATCCCGAAAGTCAAAGACCATCTGGCTGCACGATCGTAGTAGGCAACGAGTTCACTGTGCCTTTCTCGAGAACGGCGGCTGTTATGGGAGAGCAGGTCAGCTACGGTTCAGTACGAACGGCGCATGTGCCGGACACGCCGGCTGCCATCGCCCGGTTGGCTGAAATCCTATCGGCGCCACCCGGATCCGGGCCACGCGCAATCGATGGCCCGTTTGGGCTGTATGGGGCCGGCAAATTGGGGTGCATGGCCATGGATTTCTTTCGGCACGCCCGGCTGGCCCCGACCATTGTCGTGGATGCCAACGCCGAGCAAGTCCGTGATGTCCCAAGTTGGCAGTCGTGCAACGTGCTCCTGCCGAGTGAGGTGTCGGCGCACATGAAGCGTGCGTTGCCGTTGGTGGTCAGTGTGGCCACGGTCTGTTTCACGGAGTTGGCGGAATCATTGCAGAGCCAGGGGTGGCGCGATGTCGTGCCACTGTACGATGTGATGGAGGCGTACCGCCGCTGTTATCCGATCGGCAACGGGTGGTTCATGGGTGACCTGAACGGCGCCGAGCAACAGATGGTTGAGCAGGTATTGGCCGGTTGGAGTGATGATATGTCCCGCGCCCATCATCTGCAGTTCATCGCGTGGCATCGTCTCCGCCAGGACTGGGTGTTTGAAAACGCGCCCATAGATTTGGAACATCGCTACTTTATTCCCGAGGTGGTGTCGCTTCTTGGGGATCAGGAAGTGTTCGTGGATGTCGGAGCCCATAGGGGTGAAACAACGAAGGTGTTTCGAGAAACGGTCGAGAACCGGTTCAAAGAGATTGTGATGTTCGAACCTGATGCTCGCAATGCGGATGTGATCAAAGAGGGACTCGCATCATTGCCCGAATGTGTGAGGCGGCGCCATCGCCTCTTGGCCCAGGCCCTATGCCGGCGGGCGGGGAAGCAGCGGTTCTTCTCCCAACTAGGCTATGGGTCGCAGCTGTGCGAGTTCGGTCGAGACGTAGTCGAGGTGATCACTCTGGATGACATGAACGTGGCGCCAAGCTATCTGAAGCTGCATCTTGAAGGACATGAACTCGACGCCTTGCAAGGGGCGGAAAAGACCCTCCGCCTCCATAGACCCATCATAGCGGTCACGACCTATCACAGCGAGGCGGGGCTGTGGAAATTGCCGTCCTGGCTGATGGATACGCTGACGAACTACAGGTTTTACCTGAGATTGCACAGTTGGTGCGGCACTGGAGCGGTCATGTATTGCCTGCCGAATGAGCGCGGCTATGCCTCGGCCTGAATGGAATTGAACATCATTGTGGGGGAATAGGTATGAAGGCCAAAGTCAAATCGAAGTTGAATCTGGAAGGGCGCGTGGCGCTGCAGGACGTGATTCCGCTCAGCACTCCGTTTCTTCTCTACGTGGATCCCTCCAGTGCCTGTAATTTTTCCTGCCAGTTTTGCCCGACCGGCCATCGAGATTTGTTGAAGGCGTCTGAGTACACGCGCAGCGTGATGAAGTTCGAACTTTTTGAAAAGCTGATCCAGGATCTGGACATGTTTCCCGAGCCGCTGAAAGTGATGCGGATGAATAAAATCGGGGAGCCGTTGTTGAACAAGAAGTTGCCGGCGATGATCTCCCTGGCTAAGGCCAGCGGGAGGGTTCGCTATATCGACCTTGCCACGAATGCCGCCTTGTTTTCCCCGGACCTGCTGACACGTCTCGTCGCGGCGGGTCTGGACCGGATGAATGTGTCTCTGGAAGGCATCAGCCAGGAACAGTATGCCAAGCATGCCAAGGTCGAGGTCGATTTCGAGCAGTTGGTGAAAAATATCCGGTGGCTCTATGCCCACCGCGGCGACTGTGAGGTGACCATCAAGATACCCGGCAACTATCTCACGGCTGACGATAAAACACGCTTCTTCGATCTGTTCGGGAATTATTGCGATCGGATTTTTGTGGAGGAACTGGCGCCGATCTGGCCGGAGTTCGATGTGGAGAAGCGAGCGGGTGTGGAAATGCAAGACCGGACCGGGCAATACCGGCAATCCCTCGAGGAGAAAGACGTCTGTACGTACATCTTTTATGCCATGGCCATCAACGCCGATGGCACGGTGAGCGCGTGCTGTCCGGATTGGGACCAAAAATTGATAGTCGGAGACCTCAATCGGGAGAGTCTGCGGGAGATCTGGAATTCGCCTGCCCTTCATGATTTGAGGTTGCAACATTTACGCGGGGCGCGGCGAGATAATCCGTTGTGCAAGGCGTGCGGGCATATCAAATACGCGCAGGCAGACAACATCGATGCGTACAAGCCCTTCCTGCTTGAAAAAGTCGCCGGTCATGATGCGCGTATGGCTGAGAAGGAGTGATGCCGGTGGAAGCAGCAGATACAGATCGTTGTCCAGCCTGCGGCGCATCGGTGTGTTACCTCGTGGACTGGACGTACAGCGGTTTGGGGAAGTCGATCTTTAATTACACGGCACAGTTTTACTCCTGTCGTGACTGCGGCATCGTGTTTGTGAACAATATTAGCGATGCACGGCTCGCTGAGTATTACGCGGAGGAGTGCAGTTATTTCGAGAACGCCCATTTCTCCGTCACCTCTCCGGAGAACAGGGAGAAATATTCAGCGTATGCCGGTGTGCTCAGGCACCATGCGATCGACTCTGTTCCCATGGCCGATGTGGGCTGTGGACGTGGAGGATTTGTCACGTGGCTTGGGCAATACGGCTGGGACGCCGCATGCTGGGGCGTGGATGTGGATGTGAGAAGTCTGCAACAGGGCTGTGCGGCGTCACCGAATGTCACATTTCGGACTGGTGATGCCTTACATCTCCCCTTTGAGGATCGTTGTCTCGGCCTACTGACCTACTTCCATGTGTTGGAACATATTCGCGATGTGCACGGTCTGCTACGCGAGGCGGACCGCGTGCTTGAACCGGGTGGGCAACTGTTGATTGAGGTTCCGGATGCGGAACGCTACGGAGAGTTTCCGATCGGATCGGCTTTTTGGATTTCCATCCGTGAGCATATCTTTCATTACACCGCCAGGGCGCTCACAGCGGCCCTGCGAGCCCACGGATTTGAAGTCCGCGAGGTCGTGCGGAAGACGCTGCCGACGCCGGAGTTTGCGTATCCCTCATTGATGGTTCTGGGTCAAAAGACGGGCAGGCTTTCTCCGGCGGTGTGCACGCCTTCAGCAGGAGATGTGGCCGCTTATCTGTTGGAATCGAAGGAGGTGCTGCTTCGACAGGTCCGGGATATTCAGGCCATGGCCGAGAAACAGCCGGTCACTATCTGGGGGTGCTCGGCCGAATTATTCAGTGTGTTGCCCTTGCTCGATCTGCGGGACTACCGGATATGCGATTCTTCCAAGCGCAAGCAACAGGCGCAATATCAAGGGAGAGCGGTGGAGGATCCCGCTTCCGTGCCGGTGGAGGGCACGTTGATCGTTGCGCCCTATCTTCATGGGGCGGCGATTCAGTCGGCAGCCAGCCGGCTCGGGTGGCCGGCGCACGCCATCTATCTATTGCATTGAATGTACGTGGGAGAAAGGTATGACAATTAAGTACACCTCTGAGCAGGTACAGGTTGCCTGGGAGCGGCAGGTGCCGGCCGCTGCCGCCATCGAATCCCGATACGCTGACGGCATTGCCATCTACGGGGCAGGGTTTGTCGGGACATGGGCGTCGCAGTATCTGCAATCCCGGGGAGCTCGCATCACAAAATTCATCGACAGCGACAGCCGCAAGATTGGAAAAGAGGTGAACGGCATTCCGGTCGTAGAGCCCAGCCGCGATGAGCTGGCCTCTGCCCATGCGTTATTTATCGCAGCCCGCCATGCTGTTCCCGAAGTGGATCAGATGATGGCTCCCTACGGCTGTCCGACCCTCTCCTTCGATGGATATTTCGTTCTGCGCAACTATGACCGGCTCTGCGCGATTCGCGACCAGTATCTGGGGGATGTCCGTTCGGTGCAGGTCTTCAACGCATTGCTGATGGCCATGCTGACCGGTAGCACAGAGCCCTGCCGCGCCGTGATGGATAAGGACATGTATTTCTGCCTGCCCGAGTTCAGCGGTAATTTTGACGAGACCTTCGTCGACGCCGGGGCGTTCGTCGGCGACACCGTGGAGCGGTTTGTCTGGGAGAATCTCGGCACGTTTCGGCATATCTATGCCTTCGAGCCGGGGCTGAAACAATTTCATGCCATGCAACAGCGTGTGCAGCGATTGGTGTCGGAGTGGGCCTTTGACCCCTCCTCGGTGTCTCTGGTCAGAGCGGGCCTGTCGGATGCAGCCGGTCGGATGGCGTGCACGTTCGTCAATGATGCGCCATTGCGGCATGGGTTGTCCGGCGTCATGGTTCCATCAGGCCCGGCGGGCGGCAATGAGACAACGGCGCAAGTGCTGACGCTGGATGCCTATCTAGCCGGCAGGCCGGTGAGTTTTCTCAAGGCGGACGTCGAGGGCATGGAGATGGAGCTCTTACGGGGAGCCGCGCAGACGATCCGTAATTGTAAACCCAAAATGGCGTTGTGCATCTACCATTATCCCAGCCATCTCTATGAGGTGGCTGAATATGTTCGGAGCTTGGTGCCGGAATACCGCTTCGCGCTCCGGCAGCATGCGCCGCTGTTCGGCGACTTTGTGCTGTACTGTTGGGTCTAATCAGCAGTGCGTGAACACATCGATGATGCAATGAATCAACACTGAATGGACAAGAGGTAGCACATGACGCCCATCGAACAATACCGGCAGGATATGGCCAACCGGGTTGCGACCTATCGTTCCAATGCCGGCTTGCAAACTGCAGCCCGGACTTTCTTTGATCAGATCGGTATCGGCAAGGCCGACTACGTGTACAACTTTACCTGGTTGGGAGTTCCGATCCTGCAAATCCCTCAAGACCTCCAGGCTATGCAGGAGATTGTCTGGCATGTGAAGCCTGACTTGATCATCGAGACCGGGGTGGCATGGGGAGGGTCCCTGATGTTCACGGCGTCCTTGCTTGCCATCTTGGAGGCCTGTGGTGAAATCGAGCAGGGGCGTGTCCTGGGCATCGACATCGAGATACGCCCTCACAATAAGGAAGCGATCAAAACCCATCCTTTGTCGAAGAAAATTACCCTGCTGGAGGGGTCGAGCATCGGCGACACAATGACGAAACAGGTGCACGCAATTGCGGCGCAGCACAAGCGGGTACTGGTGTGTCTGGATAGCAACCATACGCATGACCATGTGTTAGCGGAGTTGGAGGCCTATGCCCCCTTAGTCAGTCCGGGGAGTTACTGCCTCGTCGGCGATACGATCATCGAGGACGCCCCGGCTTCGATGACTGCCAAACGCCCGTGGGGTAAGGGCAATAGCCCGAAGACGGCAGTCTGGGAATACATCCGGCGATTGAACGACGAAGGCCGTACGGACAGAGCCGGGAACGCCATCCGGTTCGAGATCGACCATAGCGTCGAGGACAAGATCGTGCTTACCGGTTCCCCGGATGGTTATCTGAAGCGCGTCACATAGAGGAGCCCGGCTGCGCGCATAAAGCAGACATGACTCCGATACATGAAGGCCATAGCCGATCGGATCGTTGACGTGATCAATCTGTTGCACATCACAGCACATTTGGGGGGAGGCGTGGGGAAGGTGCTGGCTCGCCTTGCGGCGGAGTCTCGACGCCGGCAAGACGGAATCAGGCATACGGTGGCTTGTCTGGAGACGATAGAAAAGACTCAGTTCGTCAAACAGTTTCAGGCGCAGGGGGGGCAGCTTCTGCTCTGTCCTTCTCCACAAGAATTAGACCGGCAGATTCGTCTGGCCGATATCGTCCAGCTCGAATGGTGGCATCATCCCGTGGTGGCAGGATGGATGTGCAGCGGGCAATTGCCGCCGATGCGCCTGATCGTGTGGAGCCATGTATCAGGATTGCATGCGCCAGAAATTCCCCCTGCTTTTGCGGCGACGCCGCATCGCTTTCTGTTCAGTTCGCCCTGTTCGCTCGAGCATCCTGCCTTGGCCGGGCTTATGGGTACGGTCGGGAAGCGACTCGGCGTCGTGGTCAGTTCAGGCGGTTTTGCCGAGATGCCTGCTCCGGCTGATCGTTCATATGGTGGCCCCCTGCGAGTTGGTTATCTGGGCACCCTGAACTTTGCAAAACTGCATCCCCGGATCCTTGATTTTGTCGCGGCGGCCCGGTTGCCTGATTTTCGTTTGGCGTTAGTGGGCGATCCGACGACAGGGGCGAGACTCCTGGCAGCAGCCGCTTCGAGTGGATGTGAACAGCGCCTCGACGTGCGCGGCTATACAACTGACAGTGCACAAGAACTCACGAGCTTTGATGTCTTGGCCTATATCCTCAATCCGCTTCATTATGGGACGGCCGAGAACGCGTTGCTTGAAGCCATGGCGATGGGAGTCGTCCCCATCGTACTCGACAATCCGGCCGAGCGGTATTTGGTTCAGCACATGGAAACCGGTATCGTCGTGCAGAGTCCTGAGGAGTTCGCCGATGCGCTGGACTGGCTGGCGACACATCAAGTCGAATGCGCCAGGCTGTCCGCAAATGCTGCGGCGGCCGTGCGTGCGGCATTTGCCATCGAGCGTACAGCTGAGAGCCTTCAGGGTCATTACCAGGCTGTTCTGGCAGAAGACAAACGCGTGTATGATTTTCGTCCGATCTTTGGACGGGAACCGGCCGACTGGTTCCGTTCCTGTCAGGGGGATGAAGTCTGGCGATTCAGCGACGACCGCGATTCAAGACCGGTCGCCGGCCGTGGTCCTGAGTTTCTCTACGAGCGGACCAAAAGTTCGGTATTCCATTACCGAACGGTCTATCCAACCGATAGGCGTCTCGCCTCTTGGGCGCATGCGCTGGATGCCGAGCAATAACGTCCTACCTGCAGAAAGTGCCTACCTGGTCGGAGTCCTCAGTCTGATCTTCTATTGAGATCAGGGCTCGTTCCCCAGCCTCGAACCCCCGTTGATGGCTTGTCTTTGGCGCGGGCGACATCGCGCCGGGGTAGTTGGAATAAGAAGCAGCTACAGTTGGCTCCGACTATCCGGCTGGCACAGGGATTGCTGAATGGCATAGGGCATCACTGTGCCTCACGTGTTTCCCATGAGAGGAATTCAATGAGCACTCATACTCCGCTTCTGACGGTCGGCCTTCCGGTGTTCAACGGCGAACTCTATCTTGCCGGTGCGATCGAATGCATCCTGTCACAGTCCTTCCGTGACTTCGATTTTATTATTTCCGATAACGCGTCGACCGACGGGACGTAAGACATCTGTCAGCATTATGCGAAACGCGACCGGCGCATTCGGTATTGCCGGAATTCAGTGAACCTGGGAGGAGCGAAAAATAGTGATTTGATTCTGGATATGGCCAGAACTGAATTCTTTGCGACGGCCTCCCACGATGACTATTTCTCGCTCAATTATCTTGAATCGTGCCTTGCCACACTGAAGAGCTCGACGAATGCTGTCTTATGCTGTCCTGCTCAGGTGGTATTCCTCGACCCACGCGGGAATCCGACGAGGCTCCAGCCCAATTTTGATGCAAGCGGAATGGACATGATCGGGCGGATGCGTGACCTTGTGAACAGGCTGGGGTGGTATGCCTATTACGGCGTGACACGTACCGAAGAACTCCGGTCCATTTTGAAAGATATGAGCCGCTATCGATATGCCTATGGAGGCGATGTCATTTTAATGGCCACGGCGTTGCTGCGAGGAGAAATCGTTGCGGCTCCGCGGACGACGTTTTTCTATCGGGAGCCGTACCGGGCGAAAGAGTTTGCCACTCACGTGGAAGAAATCCTGCCTGGCTCGAAGGCCCCGGCTCGCCCGTACACGGGGCTGGCCCGGGACCTGCTGCAGGTCGTTCAGGATTCAGTGTTGCCGTCTGACATGAAGTCGGATGTCTGCATGGAGATGTTGAAGACGATGGCAGATCAGCAGGAATGGGTCATCGTGCTGTCGAGGGAAAATAGCGGCGGAGGGATCGGGGAATTGACGGCCGGACTGCAGCCGGCGATGCCGGTCGGTCCGGGTACGCGCGGGAAGAACAGGGCTGGAAGGCGACGGTTGAAAGAGGTGTCCGCCAAACCTCGGCTCGCCGTGGTCGCTCCGTTTCCCGTCTCTCCATCCCTGACGGGCAGTGAGCAACGAATCTTTCATCTCTATCAGGCTTTCCTCAGCGACTGTGATGTGGACCTTATCACATTTGCCGGTCCGGATAGGCCCGCCGGCGAGTTCCAGCTCGGTCCGGGGTATCGGGAGATTCGTATCGCCAAGAGTCGGATGCATCTCCGTAAGGAAGAGGAACTGAATCGGTTGGCCGATATGCCGGTGGAGGACATCGGCATGATCATCCATGCCGGGGAAACGCCGGCCTATGCGGCTGAGTTGCGCAAGAGATTGACGGAGGCCGACATGGTCTGTGTCAGCCATCCCTACATGTTCCCTGCCGTCACCCAAGTGTGGCGTGGTCCTGTCTTGTATGACGCGCACCATGTTGAGTGGGATGTACAACGGCAGCGGTTTCCTGACTCGCCGGTCAAAGACACTCTGCTCAAGGCAGTCGAGCAAGTCGAACGTGCTTGCGCGAACCACAGTGAGGCGATTCTGTGCCGCTCCGGGAAGGAGCAGCTGCGTCTGAGTGAACTCTACGGTGTGCCGCTCAACCGCGTGCATGTCGTGCCCAACGGTTATGCATCGGACCGTGTGGCATTCCTGAGTATGAGAGACCGCAGAGCCCGCATTGCAGCCGAGCATCTGCCTCCCATTGCCTTGTTTATCGGCGAACATTGCCCTTCCGATAAGAAAGCCGTGGAGCATATCCTGGCCTATGCCGAGGAGTTGTCGGACATACAGTTTGTCGTGGCTGGAACTGTGTGCCGGGGATTCCCCGACGTGGGAGGCCCGAAGAATGTGCGCTTCGCCGGTCCGGTAGGTGAAGAAGATCGGAAACGGTTGCTTGCCATCTCGACGGTTGCCCTCAATCCCATAAACTCCGAAGCGGATAGGAGTCTCAGCATCGTCGAATGTTTCGCCGCGGGTATTCCGGTCATAAGTACCGGATCCGGTGTGGAGGGATTGGAATGCGGGGAGTGCCCGCCGTGCCGGCTGTGTGACATCGACGAGTTTCCTTCGGTGATCCGTCAGATGGTGTCACAGGCAGACGCGAAAGACATCAGTGAATTGGTGGAGCAGGCCCGTGTCCATGCAGAACGCTGTTTCGAATGGAAGGGGATTGCCAAGCGATTTCTGGACGAGGCGAATCTGCCTTTGAGCGCCGGATCGGAATGCCCTGTCGACGGTGCGCCTTCGTTGCCCGTGTCGGTAACCAGATCTGCGCCATCTTCACCGGGAAAGAGTCAGGAGGGCGCCCTTGGTATCAATGTCATCGGACATGTGAGCGGCAATCTTGGCGTAGGGGTTACTGCGCGCAGTGTGGTGCGCACGCTGCTTGATCGAGGATGCAACGTCTCGATCCTTGATCTCGATCCGGGATTGCAACGAGGAGGCCAGGACAAGACCTATCGCGATCACATGGTGGGGTCATGGACCCAGTTGCCGCACGAGATCACACTCTTTGTGCTGCCGCCGACCGCGATTGCGATGTTGTATGAGGGGTCGCGCACGTTGTTCTCGGACCGGCGTCTCAACGTTGCATTCAGCATGTGGGAGTTGCCCGTGCTTCCTGCGGCCTATCGACCGGCGCTCGAATCGCTCGATTGTATCGTGGCGGAATCGGAATATATTCGCCATGCGTTTCAGGTCAATCTGTCCGGTGTCCATACCTCCTATGCGCCGCATCCCATCTACCTGCCCGACGGAATCGTCGGCGATCGGATCCGGTATGGATTGCCTCAGGACAGCCTGGTCTTCGTGACCGGATTTGAACCGCTCAGCGATGTGGAGCGGAAGAATACGCGTGCGGTGATCGACGCGTTTCGCCTCAGCCTGGGGGAAGACCCTCGTGCGTACCTTGTGATCAAGGTCAACAACCCCATGGACAAGGGGCAATGGCATGAGTCAGTCACGGCGCTCCAGACATACGCGCGCGAACACCCCCGAATCCGCTTCATGACGGACGCGTTCACCTATGAAGAAATTCTCGGATTGTACGCGACGGCAGACGTGTTTGTCTCGCTGCATCGCGCGGAGGGGCTCGGGCTGGGCATGATGGAAGCGATGGCTCTCGGGAAGCCGGTCATTGCCACCGGCTGGTCCGGCAATCTTTCCTTCATGGATCACCGGTGCGCGTGTCTGGTTGGTTATCGGCTGATCCCGCCGAACGGGACCCTGGACATGTACCGCCATGAAAATCTGGGATCCGGGGCGGTCTGGGCCGACCCCGACATCGTGGACGCCGCCGACTGGATGCGCCGGCTTGCCGACGATGGGACCCTGCGATCAGTAATCGGTGAGAAGGCACGGGCTCATATGGCGGCATTTCAGGAACGTGCAAGGCGAGGCGATTTCGTCGATGAAATAGAGGTGCTCTGGCGGCATAAGAAGCATCTCCTGGCCTGTGGTGATAGGCGACAGTTGGTCGATGCCCCGACGCCTGTAGCGGAGCGGCAGAATTCTGCGAGTCTTGACGCATCGAGCGCGGGAAGCCTGCGGCCGCTTCGAGTCCTATTTCAGAACCGGCCCACTGCCAAATCCCATCCCGGCGGGGACACAGTTGTGATGGATCTTCTCCGTCGCGAACTGGAGCGTCTGGGCCATCGTGTCGATGTTGCCCTGGGGCCACATGATCCCACGGGGTATGACCTCATTCAGGCATTTAACTTTGCCACTCCGGAAGTCACCGAAAACTATGCGCGCAGAGCTGTGGCGGCGAACGTGCCTCTGGTTGTGGCTGCAATTTATGAAGACTGGCCCCTGTTCCTCAATAAGAGTCTTGCGATGACTGAGGCGTTGAGGGACTACCTTCAAGGGGGAAGAAATGAGCCAACCTTTCGAGAGGGCGTCCGTCAGGTGAAGCGGCTGCCCGCCGCCAAGCGTGCAGAAAACGAGTATGCGGCAAGACATTCAGCATGCCTTCTGGCCTGGAGCGATTCGGAGAAAGCGCGATTGCTCAGAGACTATCCCGGTTGCCGGGTGGAGGTGATCGCGCTTGGCGCAGATCACCTCCACCCGAACGACATCGGGCCAGATCTTTTTCAAAATACGTATGGGGTGAAGGATTTTGTTTTGTGCGTCGGCAGATTGGAGACAAGAAAGAATCAGCTGATGCTACTGAAAGCCCTGGAACACGACCCCATTCCGATTGTGTTTCTCACGGGCGGGTTCAGTTATCAGCCCAACTACGTCAAGCTCTGTCAGATGTTCGGGCGCTCGGCCAAGACGCTGTTCCTGGATCGTGTGTCCGATGAGATGTTGGTGTCAGCCTATCGGGCGGCCCGTGTGTTGTGCATGCCCAGTTGGTATGAACTGCCGGGTCTCGTGGCGCTGGAAGCGCTCCAACTCGGGTGTCCGGTTGTTGCGTCACGATGGGGAACGTTGCCGGACTATGTTCCCTGCGGTGTGGAATATTGCGAACCCGACGATCCAGAGGACATTCGGTCGGCTCTGTTACGGTCCTACGACAAAAGCAGTTCGGAAGCGCCTCAGGAACTGGTGCGTCACTTCCAGTGGCGTGAGACGGCGGCGCGATTGGTGTCGGTGTATGAGGAGGTATTGCGCCGGCATGGGCAGGATTCGGCCCCGCACAGCCAGGGCGAACCGGATGCATTTGGAAACACGAATACGGCGTCCCGCGAGGAGAACTCTGTGCCCCTAACATTTGACTGCTCAATCGTTATGCCGGTCCGTAACAACGTCGAGTTGACCAGGCAATGCCTCACGGCGCTCTCGAAAATCCCCCAGGATATCGAATACGAGGTGATCGTGGTCGACAATCACTCGACGGACGGCACTCCGGAGTTTCTCGCCTCCTTGGGAGGTGACGTGCAGATCATTCGCAATCGTGAGAACCTCGGATTTGCCAAGGCCTGTAACCAAGGGGCGCAAGCGGCCCGGGGGACGTATCTTGTGTTTCTGGGCAACGAGATCATTCCGCAGGATGGCTGGCTGCGAGCGCTCGTGGGAGAAGTTGAAACGCATCCTGAGGTTGGCGCCGTCGGCAGCAAGTTGCTGTATAGCAACGGTACCGTACAGCACGCGGGGGTGGTGTTTTCCCGTTCTGAGCTCTCCCCGTACCGCATGTACCACCACGCTGCGTCGGATTTGCCGGGCGTGAACGTCCGCCGAGAATTTCAAGCCGTGGCCGGAGCCTGCCTGCTGATTCGGCGCACATTGTTCGAGGAGCTGGGACGATTTGATGAGGGCTTCCAGGGTGGATTCGAGGATGTCGATCTGTGTCTCAAAGTTCGTGAGAAGGGCTATCGGGTTGTCTATCAGCCGAGGAGCGTGCTCTGCTCCCCGGAGAGCCGGCCATCCGGCTGCACACGGCACGAGGGCAGCGATACGACACGTTTCCGTGAGCGGTGGGGTGCCCACTGGTGGCTTGCCGACGAGGATCTGCATTACCACGCCGACGGGTACAAACTGATCGGCAACGCAGCGACCGGAGAGTCTGTGCGCGATCTACAGCTACTGGAGGGCATCAAGGAACGTGCGGCATGGGCGCATGTGGCGGCGACGCAAGCTGCAGCGCAAAAGCAAGACTGGAGTGGTGTCAGGCGCGAGCTGGGTCTCGTGCAAGATTGGCCGCGCGATGCGTCCGTACTGTCCTGGGCAGCCATGGTATGCGAGAAACTTGGAGAGCCGATCCTCCAGCAATCCTTTCTCGTCCGATACCTTGATCTGAACGAATCACCGGCGGTGCGTCTTTCGCTCGCGCGTGCGCTGCTGACGCAAAAGAGTCTCACCGAAGCAGAGCGGCATCTGCGTGCACTTCTTGCCGGTTCCCCTACCCATGCCGAGGGACTGTTGTTGCGAGGAGTGCTCTGTATGCAACGCGAGCAATATCGAGAGGCCGAAGCGTCATTCTCGCTTGCCATACAGCATGGGGCCGACCGTAAAAAATGTTTGATGGGGATGGGGATGGCATCGCTGGGGCGCGCCTATGCGCAGGGAGCCTGGGAACAATTTCTTCTCGTGCTGGCTGAACATCCGGACGATGCCGAGGCTGTCCATTGGCTGCTGCGGGCCGGCACAACTCAGAATCGCTGGACCGAGTTGAGCGGGCACTTGCGGCAGTATGTCTCGCGCAACCCCGGCGATCTTGCGGTGCGGTTTGCACTTGCCGGCGTGCTGGTTCGCGCGGAGCGGATCGACGAGGCTCGTCGTGAGCATGATGCGCTACAGGCGATTGCGCCGGAGTTTGACGGATTAGCCGACCTCGGGCGGATGATTGCCGGTAAGGAAACGGTGCTGGCCATGGAAGCGGCGCAGACCTAGCGCGTTGTTCGTGAAGCGTATCTCGTCGGGGAAAAGAGCTGATAGCTGATGGCATATAGCACGTGATCGGACGAAGCTTCGATTCGCTCTCCGGTCCTATGCCATAAGCCATACGCTATAGGCTCTTTCGACTGATTATGCTTCACGAGATATGTGGGCCTCGCTGTGGTTTGGGCAGGCAACCGGATTGAGGGATAACGACATGAGGCATTCGCTCATCGTACAACTGGCCCGGCTGGGCGACCTTCTGCAAACGCTTCCGGCTATTACCGCCATCAAGTCAGCTGATCCATCACTGACGCTGGATCTTCTCTGTCCCGCGCCGCTCTCGCCGATCGGTCGAATGCTGCCTGGAATTACCCGCGTGTTGGAATGGGATGGTCTGGCATGGCGGCAGCATGGACAGGAGGCCGGTGCAGGATTGCACCAGGAACATCTCAGAGATGCTGAGCGACGGATCTCCGAACTCTCATCGGAACGCTATGATTGCGCGTATGTACTCAATCAGCATCCGCGCGCGTTGTTGGCCGGCGCGTTGCTGGCGCGGGAGATGAAGGGGCCTCGGTTGCGCGGCCCGCTCGGCGAGCAGCTGGCGCCATGGGCTTCCTATGTCAGGGATATAGCCGCGATTCGACGTGGGTGCCGTGTTCATCTGGCGGACGCCTTCTGCGGCCTGTGCGGGGTGTACCCGCCTGGCAAACCGGTGACGATCAGCCGTTCTCCGCTCCCGCTGCCTCCGGATTTGGAGCCGATCGCCATGCAGGGAGGGCCGTGGATCGGTGTCATCGTAGGGGCGGGGGCGGACGAGCGTCTGGTGCCGATCGAGGTATGGCGGCGATGGATTCTTGAGTTCATGGCCACGGCTCCGGCTGGGCGGGTGGTGTTGGTCGGCCAGGAACGCGAGCGAGCCCGGTACATCCAGGACCAGTTGCCTTCGTCGATCCTTGGGCGGCTGTGGGATGCCACCGGCCGCACCTCGCTTCCTGAGCTTGCGGAGATTCTGGGCCGCTGCCACGCCGTCATTGGCGCGGATACCGGGCCCCTCCATCTTGCCGCCGCAGTGGGCACACGAGTCATCGGATGGTATTTCGCACGGGCCCGCGTCCATGAGACCGGACCCTATGGGACAGATCATCTCGTGTGGCAAGCCTACAATTCCGAGGAAGGCGCCGCATCGGGACAGTTCGGTGTTCAACCTACAAGTTGGCCGGTCCGGGAAACCATCGATGCCGTACTGACAGGCCGGATGCAAGGTTTGGAGGGATGGTCCGTGTGGGTAGGTCAGTGCGACCGATGGGGCGCCTACTACGGCGAAGCAGGCCGGCATCCGGCTCCTCCACGCGAACGGGAAGATCTATGGCGTGAATTGCAACCTCTGCAAGGATGATGAGCAGGCCATGGACTATTTAAACCACAATCTCGAAAGTTTACAGCGCACCTGTTCTGCGCTGGCCGCCGCCGTGAAGGACGCCTCCGGCGGAGTGCTCATGCTCAAGGAGTCACGCGAAGGCAGCGTATCGGCAATGTGCGAGGGACAATGGATTCATAGCGCGTACGATCCCTGCAAAGAAGCGAAGGTCTGGGCCGAGGCACAGCTGCGCGAATGGCAAGCGGGAGAGCTGGCGGTCGTTCTAGGGGTCGGCCTGCTGTATCACGTTGAAGCCCTGGCTGCGGTGAAGCCGGCCGGTAGCCGTCTGGCGGTTGTGATCCCGGATGTTCCGATTCTGAAGGATGCGTTGCGCGCACGTCCTATGGGAGCCTGGTTGAATGCCGTCGAATGGATTTGGGGTACCGCGCCGGGAATGGCCGAGCAGCTGGTCTCCCACTCGGCCGCGTTGCGTGTGCTCACCTATGCTCCGGCTGCCCGTCTGCATGCAGAGGTTCATCGGGAACTGGAGGAATGGCTGCGTCGGTCTGTGGCAAAGCGGCAAGGCGGGCAGCTGCATGTCGCCGTCGTCGGTCCGATCTATGGCGGATCGTTGCCCATCGCGAAGTACGTGGTCACCGCGCTGGAAGCATTGGGCCATCGCGTCAGCTGGATCGACCACAGCCTGCATCGAGCCAGCTACGATGCGTTTGGAGCCTACCGCGATATGCGGCATCGGCAGGCGATGCAGAGTCGCTTTGCGGAGGTGCTGAGTCTGAGCACGATCACCCATTTGTCGGAAGATCCCCCGGATCTCGTACTGGCGATCGCGCAAGCGCCGCTCACGTTGGCTGTGCTTGAGCATCTTCGCAAGAAGAAGTTTCTCACCGCCATGTGGTTTGTAGAGAATTACCGCCATCTGACCTACTGGCAGCAGTTGGCTGCAGGGTACGATTATTGGTTCGTCATCCAGCAGGCGGAGTGCCATGAGGCGTTCAAGCGAGCCGGCGCCCGCTCTGTCGGCTACTTGCCCATGGCTGCCGATCCCGCCGTGCACCGGCCTCTCACATTGACCGATGCCGAGCGGACGGAGTACGGCGCCGATCTGTCGTTTGTCGGAGCGGGATACCCCAATCGGCGCGCGCTGCTGCCGCGCTGGTTGTCGAAGGACTGGTCGTTCAAGTTGTGGGGAAATGAATGGGAAGGGGCGGCGGATCTCGCGCCGGTGCTGCAGCGGAGCGGAGCCCGTATCGACACCGAGGCCTGCATGAAGGTGTTCAATGCCAGCGCCATCAACCTTAACCTCCATTCCTGCGGAGGAGATGCGCTGGACCCGCAGGCCGACTTCGTGAATCCACGTACCTTTGAGCTGGCGGCGTGCGGCGCGTTTCAAGTGACCGATGAACGGGCGCTTCTTCCGGAACTTTTTACGGACGAGGAAATCGTTCGATTTCGGCGTACAGAGGATGTGCCCGCTCTGATTCGTATGTGGCTCGATGATCCGAGCGGCCGCCGGACTGTGGCGGAGGCGGCGCGGCAGCGAGTACTCCGGCAACATACCTACGGGCATCGGATGAAAGAGCTGTTGGCTGCCATCGGCCTGCGGCAGCCCGATCGAATCGGGGCGATCCTTCGGGGTGACCGGAATGCCGGTGCCCTGGCCGTGCGCGCCGAGTCTGCGCCAGAATTCTCGGCGATGCTGCGGCGGTTTCCTTCGGGCCAGCGGGTTGAGTTAAAGGACGTGGCTGCGGATATCCGTGCAAATGGGGTTGGGCGGGCATTGGAACGAGAGGAACTGCTCATTCTCTTACTCGACAGCTATCGGGCGGAAACCAGAGATCTTGTGTGATTGTGAGAGGTGAGGGGTGAGTGGTAAGTGGCGAGTAATGAGTGGCAAGGGGCAAGGAGCTGATGCCTCAGCACTCAGCACTGTATCTCCATATTGGTTTTTTGTGATGCAGCGATGAAACAAGTTCTGATCCTGAATATCACCCGCATGGGCGATTTGATTCAAATGGGTCCGCTGCTGGCTCGTCTTCGGGAAGAACAGCCCGGAGTGGCCATTGACCTGGTCGTCGACCGTCAGTTTGCCCTGGTAGCGTCCATGTTGGACGGGCTTCGAGACGTGATTACGTTCGACTTTCATGAATTGATCGATTCCAGCCGGGCTTCCGTCAAGGATGTGGTGTCGCTGTATCAAGAGGTTGCAGGCTGGGCGCGTCCCATGCGGGACCGGGGCTATGACCGCATTGTCAACTTGACGTTCAACCGGCCCAGCGCGTTTCTGGCCGGGTACATCGGCGCGCCGGATATTCGCGGCGGGAGAAGCGCGTGGGACGGCGGAGTCGTCATCGACAATCCCTGGATGGCCTACTTCACCGACATTCATCGGTTTCGACGGATCAATCGATTCAATCTCGTCGATGTATATGCCTTGGGCGGCAGCGGGCCCGGCGAATGTGCTCCGCTTCACATGACGCTACGGACGGAATCCAGAGACTGGGCGCGCCGGTTTCTCGCGTCAGAAAAGCCGGAGGCGGCACAATGGATCGCCGTGCAAGCCGGCGCCAGCGACATCATGAAAGCATGGCGGCCGGCGCATTTTGGCGCCGCCCTGGCTGCGCTGAGCGAGCGTTGGAAGGGTGGGGTTCTGTTCATCGGGGCGACGTCTGAACGGGAGACCATCGCCCAGGTGATTCAGTCCTATCGAGGGGCGGGCGGCCGCAACCCTTTCATCAATGCGGCAGGCCGGACGTCGCTCGAACAGCTCGCGGCGTTGCTGGCTGAGTCCCGGCTGCTGCTGACTAATGACACCGGTCCTATGCATATGGCTGTCGCCGTGAAGACTCCTGTCGTCGACCTTTCGGTGGGGCATGTGGACTTTTGGGAGACCGGTCCCTATGGGGCGGGGCATTGGGTGGTGCAACCGGATCTGGACTGCGCGCCCTGCGGATTCGAACAGGTGTGCGCGCATCACTCGTGCAAGGACCGTCTTGTTCCCAATCAAGTGGCGGCTCTCATGCTGCACGCCCTCGGAAGCGGTCCATTTCCGGCGGGCATATCCCAGTGCCGCATTTATGAATCAGGGATCGATGAAGACCGGCTTGGGACTTTTCGCCTTAGAGCCGGCAGCGAGCTTGCCGCCGCGGCCTGGTATGGGACATTCTGGCGGCGCTATTGGTACCAATCCTTCACGGGCGAACCCAGCCATGTGCCGGAGCCGGAAGGGCCTGCTCCGGACGCGGAGATTGCGTTGGATGTGATAGCGAAGCTTGGACTTAAACTGGATTCCCTCTGCAAGAGAGCGGAGGAGATTGTAAGAGCGGCTCGCGAGACACCGATCGCTGTGCAGCGGCTCAAGGCTCTTCAGCAGGAACAATCGCGGGAACGCGAATCTGCTGTGTGTGTGGGCATGACAAACTTCGCTGTGGCCCCCCTGACGACGGAGTGTATGAGAACGATCCACAGCGATAATGTGCAGGGCATGGAGTTGCTGGCGCGGCACCATGAGCGGGCCTATCGTCGGTGGCGGGATCAACTCATCGAGGTTCGTCGGCGCCTTTCAGAAACCGGAGGTCGCTCATCTGCCAGGAAGCTGCCGATGATTCCGGGATCGTTTCCAGCCTACGCAGGATAACGATCAGTTCTAATCAAAAGGATCGATAGAAGGAGACAGACCATGCGCGTGACACTCGATCAGGATCAATGGGACACTGGAGCGGCGGCGACGATTGGGGAGGTGCTGGCTGAAGTCAGCGATCGGGCGCAGGCAAAGTCGCGCATTGTGACGTCGCTGCAACTCGATGATCGGGCCATCAGCGATCGAGATCTCGATGCCGGGTTCTTACGGGAGCCAGCCGAGAGATACTTGGCGTTGACAGCCGTGTCGATATCGAAACAGGAGATCGTGCGCTCGGCCCGGCATTCTGCCGAGCGCTATGCGCAGGTACTGCATGAGGAAGGGAGATCACTTGCCGGCTCCTTCCGCTCGGGACAGTGTCAGGTCACGAGGTTGGATCTCTGGTTGGGAAAGCTCGCCGACTATCTCGAACTGACAGAAGGAATTGGGACGACATTCAACGGCGGCCGGGAGGCGAAGCCGTTCAGCGCATGGGTGCGCGATCTTCTCGATGCGAGAGCCGGTCAGGATATCGTGATGATGGCAGATCTCCTGGAGTATGAGATTCTTCCCCGCTTGGCGACGAAGGCGTGCTGAGCCGGGGGAAGTGCTGAGGTTGTCGACTCTTCGCCACTCGCTACTTATGACTCACCACGGGCCGTTCACGTCAGGATATGGCCGTTGGTGTTCGTTGTGTGAAGTCGGTGACGGTGCATTGATAGCTCAAGAGGCTCAAGTCCCTTCCGGATCGTCCGATACAGCAGGCAATCAGCTCACAGGCCTGAGCGGAGAACAGGCTTCTGCACGGATGCGGAGGCGAGCACGTACGATCCGGTTCTTGTATCAAGGAGGAAGGGTCCATGGCACTTATCGTTAACAACAATCCTGCATCCATTTCGGCTCAGCGCAACCTGGCGGCCAGCACCGACCAGTTGGGTCGTTCGGTCGAGCGGTTGTCGTCCGGTCTCCGGATTACCCGCGCGGCCGATGATGCCGCCGGGCTCGGTCTGTCCGAAACCTTGCGCGCCCACATTCGCAGCATCAATCAGGCGGTGCGGAATTCGTCGGACGGCATCAGCTTGACGCAAATCGCGGACGGCGCGGCTGCCACGATCGGCAACTTGCTCGGCCGGCTCCGGGAACTGGCGTCCCAGTCCTCGAGCGGAACGGTGGGCGCGACCGAACGGTCGTACATCGATCAGGAGTTCCTGGCGCTGCGTTCGGAAATCGACCGCATCGCACAGGTGACCGAATTCAACGGACAGGCTCTGACCAGCGGGAGCTCGATCAGTTTCAGCATCCAGGTCGGGTTCAAGAGCGGAACAGGCAACACGTTGTCGATGGATCTGAATCAGCTGACGATTTCCACGCTGGGGATCAGCAGCGTGAACGTGTCCACGTCGGCCAATGCGCAGAGCGCGTTGAGCAACATCGACAGCGCCATCAGCTCCGTGGCGACCGCTCGCGCCGAGTATGGGTCGCTCCAGAATCGGTTCGAAGCGACGATCGCGAATCTGACGATCTCGTCTGAGAACCTGACGGCTGCGGAGTCCCGTATTCGCGATGCGGATATCGCGTACGAGACGTCCCAGTTCACGAAGAACCAGGTCTTGGTGCAGACCGGCATTGCCGTGCTTGCGCAGGCGAATACCCTGCCGCAGCAGGCACTGGCGCTGCTCCAGTAACCGTCGCCGATCGGGTCTCGTCTTCTCGTTCGAGAAGACGAGACCCGTAGGCTCATAAGGAGGCTGCCATGATTCATCATGTGGCGCCAAAGGTAGATCTGTCTGCATTATCTCAACGAGCGCATGAACCAGCCGAGGTGGTGGCCCGACAACTGCGCGAGGCAAGCACACGTGCCGATTCCGGCACGGCACGGCCGGACCAATCAAATCCCTCAGAGATCGACCGGGACCTAATCGAACGGGCGGCGGCCAAGGTGAGCAAAATACTCGATTTCACGGACCCACGCCTCAAAATAGAAGTCGATAATGAATCTGAGCGCGTCGTTATCAAAGTCGTCGAGCAGGACTCCGGCAAAGTCATCCGGCAAATCCCTCCGGAGGAATTACTTCAACTTGAAAAGTATTTGTCGAGTGCAAAGGGCCTGCTGCTTCAGGAGCAGGCATAGCGAAGGCGGGGAGAACGCATGGCAACAATAAGCTTCGGCGGGCTTGGGAACGGACTCGATTTCGGCCAGGTCGTCGACCAGTTGGTGAAAATCTCCCGCCTGCCGGTCGATCGGCTGAATGAGAAAAAGAGCACGCTTAACTCGAAATCGACCGATTATGCCACCTTGAGCACGAAACTGGCGTCGCTCCAGGGCGCATCTGACGCGATCCGTTTACCGTCGAACTTCGACCGTTCCGGCGTATCCGTCAGCGACTCGACGGTATTGAGCGCATCAGGGTCATCGTCGGCGACGCCGGGGAGCTATACCGTCAGGGTGACACAGCTGGCGCAAAGTCATCAACTGACGAATACGGCTGCAAAAGCCGTCGCCGCCACGACCACGGACATCGTCAGCGGTTCATCCGCTACGTTCACATTTCAGGTCGGGTCGGGCTCGAATCAAACCATTACGTTGGGGGCATCTGCGACGATCGAAGATCTTCAGACCGCCATCAATGATCTTGGCGCAGGCGCCGTCGCGTCGCTGGTGAATACGGGAACCGAAGCTGCCCCCGCCTATCGGTTAGTGCTGACCGCCAGCAGTACCGGCGCCAGTAGCGGGATCACGGTTGTGGCCGACAACACCGATTTGGATTTGTTAAACGCCAGCGGGACCGGAGGAACGGATACGTTGCAGGCGGCGCAAGACGCCATTATTGTCGTCGGCGATCCATCGTTGAATCCGCTCACCTTCCAGCGCAGCAGCAACACGATTACCGATGCGATAGCCGGAGTGACAATGGCACTCACCAAAACGACGGGTGCCGGCACGATTTCGGTCAACGTGTCCCGTGACACGGCCGCCGTCAAGACCAGCATCAAGGCGCTTGCCACGGCCTATAGTGAAGTCGTCAAGTTTATCAACGAACGGAATACCTACGACATCACGACAAAAGAGGGCGGGATCTTTTTCAACGAGCCGACGGTACGGACGGTCTTGAGTCAGCTGAGAAATGCCCTCTCTTCTTCGGTGTCGGGTTTGACGACGTATACATCGGTGGGCGAAGTAGGGTTCAAAACGGAGCGGGACGGTACCGTGACAATCGACGATGCGAAGCTCGATGCCGCGCTTAGTTCGAATTACTCGGCGGTCAAGAGCCTGTTCATCAACCAAACCGGCAGCACCGGCGTCGCCCAACTGGTGACGAATGCCGTGGATGTGCTGGATGATATTGAGGCGGGGGCAGTGACGCTCCGCAAGGAGAGTCTCACCGATCAGATTTTCGACATCACGGACGAGATCGCGAGAAAAGAGGACATGATTTCGCAATATGAAGAGCGATTGCGCCGTCAGTATGCCGCTCTGGATGGACTGCTCGGCCGACTCCAAAGTCAAAGCGGCTTTCTCCAGGCCAATTCCAGCCTGAAACAATAAGCAGCGTCTACGGAAGGAATCTATGGTCACCCAGTACGCACGGCAATATCAACAGACCCAAATCATGACTGCTTCCAGCGTCCAGATCGTCGTGTTGCTGTACGATGCAGCCATTCAATCGATCGAACTGGCTCGTGTGGGGATCGAATCGAACAATATCAACGACAAAGGCCGGTTTCTTGGCCGGGCTATTTCTATTGTGGGAGAACTGAATAGCGTGCTCGACTTCGACCGCGGAGGAGAGATCGCGGTTTCGCTCCGACGGCTGTACGAGTATATCCTGACCGAGCTGATTGCGGCGAACGCACGGAATAGCGCAGGCCATCTTGACGGTCCGCTCCGCTGTCTCAAGACTCTTCGGGAAGGCTGGCAGGAGGTGGCTGTTCGGCAGCAACCAGCGGTGGGGGCTGCCCGGTGACTGGCGTGATAGCCGACGGGGAGATCAGCAGGGACGAACTGGAACGGTTGACTGTGTCCGCGAGGGATGCGGCGGAGCAGGGCCGGTGGGACCTCGTCGATGAATGCTACCGCCTGAGGGACATTGCGATGCAACGCGCATCGATTCCCCGGCAGGACGCCGAGCGGATGTTGGCGAGCGATCGACAGGTTCAGGAGCGGGCGTTGGTGGCGAAAGCGGCAGTGGCGGAATTGTTGCGTGAATCACAGGCCGTTCGCCTACGGCTCAGCAGGTTGCGGCATGGAGCAGGAGCTATGGGGACGATCGATAGAAAGGCGTAGATCGTGAAGCCCATTTCACCAGGGATGCCGGGCAAACGGCGAAGGGCACGCTTCGCAGAACTGAACATCAACCAGCCAAGGCGGCGACAATTCTGATGGGTATAGCGGTGACTGACGGCATGCAGATTGTGCTGGTGGCTGATTCTCGAGTCTGTCGGGCGAAAGTCTGGACAAAGCTTCCCGGTATGAAGGTGGATGTCTTCAACCGGCGAGCCTATTCAGTCGAGACACGGTTGCCTGCGGATGTCCCTGTGTTGCTGTTTCAGGTCGGAGCTCGCTTTGCGGACACCGTGAAGGTGCTTGACCGTGTCTTCAAACATCGGCGAGATCTCTGCGTCATCCTGATCGGGCCGGATATCGGCGCAGACCACACGGCGCGGCTTCTGCGGAAGGGGGCCTACGATTACCTTGCCTGGCCCTGTCCGGCATCGAGACTCCTGGAAGCGGTCCACAGCGGCCTCGCTAATCGACGGACGTTCCTCTTAATGAGGGATCTGTCCGATGAGCTGGCACGGACCAATCAGGCGCTGGCACAAGACCGTGATGAACTTGCGCAATGCAACCGCCACTTGTCGTTTCTCCATCAGCTGACGCAAGCCTTTTCGGGGACGTTGGAGGCTGAGACTATCGTCAAGGCCTTGTTTGCGGGACTGCCGTCGTTGATTGCCGCCGATCTGGTTGGACTGGTTCGAGCCAATCCCGATCAGGCCTGGACATGGTCGCAGGCGCAAGACGTTCAAGGGGCGGACGCGTTACGTTCACGACTGTTGAACCGCCTCGGTCGGATGACCGGCAAGGCAACATCGTGGCACGGGGCGATTCGTCCTCTGCGTAGCTCGAGTCTGGCGCTTGTGCCGGCAGCTGCGGGTTCTGACCAAAATCAGGATGGCCACGCAGTCAGTGTCCATGAGGTCACGCTGGCTATCGGTTCGCATGGAGTCGGGATTTTGCATGTCCAGCGGACACGTGAGCGCCCGTACACCCGACAAGAACAGCAGTTGCTGGCGACGATTGCCGCTGCGCTGGCAGTGGCCTTGGGCAATGCCGACGTGCATGGCCAGATTCAGGAGTTGGCCTTGCGGGATCCCTTAACCGGGGTGCTCAACCGGCGCGCACTCAATGGACCGCTTCAGCGGGAACTCAACGCCGGACTTCGCTATGGGTCCTCCGCCTGTCTGCTGTTGTTGGATCTCGACTATTTTAAAAGCGTCAACGACCGCCTTGGACATGTAGCCGGAGACGGAGTACTCGAACGCGTAGCAGCGCTGGTCCAGGAGCGAGTTCGCGAGGTCGATAGTGTTGGCCGGTATGGAGGGGAGGAGTTCGCCGTCGTTCTGCCTCATACTGATCTTGCCCAAGCGCAGGCGCTCGCCGAACGGATCCGCGCCGAGATCGAGCGCCGCGCATTCGATCTCGATGACGGGTCGGTGCGGATTACAGCCAGTTTTGGCGTGGCATCGCTTCACGATTCATCGATCGACAGCATCGGCCGGTGGATTGCGGCAGCTGATTCCGCATTGTATGAAGCCAAGTCTCAAGGGCGTAATCGGGTGGCCGTTCATGCCGACCATCGTCTAGGGCGGCCGCATACTGCCGCCATGCGAGCCGTCGCGTAACTTCTGAAAGGATTTTGTATGGCTCTTTCAGCCATGACCAATCAGCCTACCGCGGGTGATACTGCTTCGGAGGATCGACGGGAATGGCTTCGCATCGATGACAATCTATTACTCGAATATCGGTTGCTGGATGAATCGGCCGAGATGCCAGCATCCGTCAGTGCGCCGGTAACCGACGAGGTCATTGCCGCTGCGGTGGGAAAGCCTACCGCGGAACTCTTGGCGCATTCCGGGGAGGCGCTGGTCGATTCTTCGCTGGTGCCATGGATGATGAAGGTGGACTGGTTGCTCGAGGTCCTGTTGAAGACGTTAGCCAAGGCGCATCCGGGCTGTATGGACATTGCGCGTGTGACGGCTGTCAATATCAGCGGCGGCGGGGTGAGCTTTACGTCGCCTCGGCAGTTCAATGCCGGCGACCGATTGGCGCTGAAAATAATTCTGCCGCCCTTTACGCCGGTTCAGACGGTTATCAAGATCATCCGATCGTCTCCCGACCCTCAAGGACATGGATTTGCGCTGGCTACGGAATTTGTGGATCTCAACGCAGACGATCAAGAACACCTTATCCGGCACATCCTTCGTACGCAAGCCGAACGGCTGCGTGCCAGACGGGGCCAGGGGCTCACGCCGGCGTGATTCATGCCCGTGGAAGTAGCTAGGAACGAATGAATGGCCAACCATAATATCAAACAGATCATCTACGGCATTGAAAAGCAGATTGATGACCATCGGCATGCCAATGCAAGAATAAACAGTGAAATCACCATCCTTTCCTTAAATGCGACCATCGAAGCGGCGAGAGCCGGCGACAGCGGCAGAGGGTTTGCCGTGGTTGCCGCCGAAGTAAAAAAACTAGCCGGGCAATCCGCCGAAGCCTTAAAGCACCTGGGCACCATCCGGGAGGCGACGAGCGAATTGGAGATGCGGGTTACTGAAAAAGAATGCGATCGCCTTTCAGACCTGGGGCACACCCTCGTGCAACTGATCGTGCGCAATTTGTACGAACGTACCGCCGATGTTCGCTGGTGGGCGACGGATGAAGCCTTCGTCAAGGGCCTGGAGATCTTCGAACGGGCCGCAATCCACCGTGCTGCCGAACGGCTCAGTCTGATCAATCGATATTATTCTGTGTATGTGAATCTTGTACTGGCAGGAAGCGATGGGAAAATTCTGGCATGCTCGCAACCGGAGCAATTCCCCAAGCTAGCCGGCGCCGATGTGACCAAAGTGCCATGGTTTCAAAAGGCTATGGCAACCATAAGCGGTGATCAATACGTCGTTGACGAAGTATTTCGCGATCCGCTTCATGATAATAAACTTGTCACCGTGTACGCCTCCGCCGTTCGAAAGGATGGACGAATAAATGGAAACATCATCGGCGTGTTGGGAGTGGTGTTCGATTGGGAGAAGCAATCGAATACCATTGTTCACAGGGAGGTGCCCATTTCCGAAGACACATGGAAGCGTACCAGAGTCATGCTGCTGGACAGCCGGCTGCGCGTGATCGCCGCTTCCGACAATCAGGGAGTACTCCTGCCCTTTGCGCTCGATCATCAAGGCCGGCAACGAGGTCATTACCTCAACGGCAATCACGAGGTCATCGCCTACGCAAAGACGATCGGTTATCAGGAATATGATGGCCTTGGATGGTATGCGGTGATTGTTCAAAAGTTGCGATAACGACTCGAGCCGCAATGATGCGGCGAGCGTCCGTTGTATGACGGGATTGAAGAGCAGGGGCGGCCGTCCGGCTGATTCCGAGCCCGCGGCTCCTAATCTTCATGTGATAAGTACGAGAAGCGCTTCGCGGCACTTAAGAATGTCCGCGGTGATGCCGATAATGCAGTTGCCATGAATGATGCCGCTTCCAAAACAACAGCGCTCGATCGGGATTCTGCCTTCACGGGAGACGGCGACATCTTGACGATCATGGATGTGGCCCGGTTTCTGCGGGTCCCGAAATCCACGGTATACAAGCTCGCACGAATCGGCGAATTGCCGGCCTCGAAAATCGGAAAACATTGGCGCTTTCTCCGCCGTGATATCCATGAATGGATGCGCAGCCGATCTTCGCTAGTAAAACCCGATCGCTGATTGTGCAGGCCGTGCCGAGTCTTCAGCGAGGAGTGTGTAGCGTTGAGTGATCAGATGCAACGCGCGAGCGCCTGCCGTTCCCGACGCATTCAGCCTCCACCGCATCGTTCATGTCCTATCTGTGAGCCATGCCCGGCCGCCTGACAGATGCGCCGCATGTCTTAGGTTTTCCCAAGAATATGCCGATAGTGATGGGCGATGGGCACTCGAATAGGGGGCTCAGTTCTGGATGGCACCGAGGGCAGCCCTGCGCTGATTGTGACGTATTGTGCCGCAGATGGAGGGAAATGTTATGCCGGCTGATCCAAATATGAAAATCCTTGTCGTGGACGATATGGCCACGATGCGGAGAATCGTGAAAAACATCTTGAAACAGTTGGGGTTTGCCAATGTGGAAGAAGCCGAAAACGGGCAGGAAGGGCTGCAGAAACTGCGTGCAGACACGTTTGGCTTTGTCGTCTCCGACTGGAATATGCCGGTGATGACGGGCATCGACATGCTTCGCGCGATTCGAGCCGACGACAAACTTAAAACGATTCCAGTCCTCATGGTCACGGCTGAAGCGCAACAGGCAAATCTGGTCGAGGCGATTCAGGCCGGGGTCAGCAATTATATCGTCAAGCCGTTTACGGCGGAGACGATGCAGGAAAAATTGGGGAAGATTTTCAAGTAGGCGCGCCGGACCCGTGAGAGAGCGGGCGTCGAGTTGGATTGCAAAGGGAGAACCCGTGCAACAGAACGGTCAGCAACTATACGAAGAGCTCGGGGAATTGGCGCGCTTCGTCGAAAAGGCTATGCGGACCATCAGCGAGATCAGCGCTCCGATCGTGTCCGGCAGCGCAGGTTTGCCGATGGCCTCATCGCATTTGGTTGATCTCAATAAGATGACGGAAGAGGGCACGCTTGAGGTGATGCGGTTGACGGAAACAATTCAAGACAATCGAGGCCGTGTCGTCAAGGAGTTGGCTGCCGTCGCAGAGACGTTGAAGACTGTGGATTGTACGACGCTTTCGATGCGTGTTCAGAGCATCGCCGCCGACCTGGCGCACGATGACAAGTATTTGACGGAAATTATGACCGCCTTATCCTTTCAAGACTTGGTCGCGCAGCGGGTCAAAAAACTCGTGGCGATTCTCGATGACGTGCGGGACAAGCTGGTCGAACTGGTTGTCGTGTTCGGTATCCCGCACGATGCGGACGGCATTGCCGCAACGGGAAAAACGGGGGAGATGCTCAAGCAGCTCGAAGAATCAAAAACGACATCCATGAAACAGAATGTGGCTGACGATATTCTGGCCCAATATGGGTTCAAATGATGCCGTTCCTCTTTTGTGTTTCGTGTTATCCGGGGAAAACGTCTGAAAACGCGAACCTTCCCCCAGGCGCTATGAAACACGGTAGCTGACGAACCGTTCTAAGCCATGCAGGCATGACGTGCCGCATGTATGAGGTCAATGGCGAATGGACATTGCAACAATTCTCGGAATCGTCCTGGCGATTGGAGCGATTCTTGGGGGGCAAGCGCTGGAAGGGGGTCATGTCGGATCGATCCTTCAGCTCACGGCGTTCATCATCGTCATGGGTGGAACATTCGGCGCCTGTTGCGTACAGAATCCGCTGTCGGTGGTCCTCAAGGCGTTCAGCTCGCTGTCGATGGCATTCGCCGGCTCTCGCATCGACAATAAGGGGACGATCGCGCTCATTCTTGATCTTGCCAACGTCTCACGGAAACAAGGGCTGCTGGCGCTTGAAGGAAAACTGAAGGGCATCAAAGATCCGTTCATACAAAAGGGTGTCCAGTTGATCATTGATGGCACCGATCCCAAAGCAGTGCACGAGATTCTGGAAATCGAAGTCGAACATCATGAAGAAGCAGGGCTTCTGGCGGCCAAAGTCTGGGAGGCTGCCGGAGGGTACGCGCCCACCATCGGCATCTTGGGCGCGGTGCTTGGACTGATCCATGTGATGGAAAACCTGGCGGACCCGTCAAAGCTCGGCGGCGGTATTGCCGTCGCGTTTGTCGCCACAATCTACGGGGTCGGCATGGCCAACCTGTTCTTTTTACCGCTGGCGAACAAGATCAAGCTGAAGCTTAAAGAAGAGGCCAGCGCGCGAACCATGACGATCATGGGGTTGGTCGGGCTTGCGCAAGGGGAAAACCCCAGGCTCTTGCAGGAAAAGCTCGAAGGATTCCTCCCGCACAGCGAGCGAACGCACCCGAAGAAGTGACGTTGCTCGTGAAGCGTCGTTCGTATCTCGTGAAAATTATAGACGGAGATAATGCCCGCGTTTCACGCTTCACAAGGTATGGTTCTAGATGGCTAAGAAGAAACATGAAGAGCACGAGAACCACGAACGCTGGCTCGTGTCCTATGCAGACTTCATTACGCTGCTCTTCGCATTTTTTGTCGTCATGTATTCCATATCAGCCGTCAACGAAGGGAAATTCAGGACGGTCAGCGAATCAATCAAGGCAGCCCTCAACCCCATGTATTCCCCGCCAGTGAGTTCCAAACCCTTTCAAGTCGGCGAGAGCAAGCCGATGACCTTCCAACCCTCGGTACATGCGAGTCGCGAGCACGTTATCCGGCGGGTACAGGTTCTGACGCAACCTCTTGGTCAAGCTGTCAAAGTCTCCTTGGGCTCCGCTGCCGAACAGCGGGTCGGGGAGATTGTCCT
>Ga0315912_10001094_pt1 | contig 36313 bp, 27 predicted proteins | sample VfabasoilMG_FD_204469 | JGI IMG/M metagenome (GOLD analysis project Ga0315912, IMG submission 204469) | Garden soil microbial communities collected in Santa Monica, California, United States - V. faba soil | ecosystem: Environmental > Terrestrial > Soil > Garden | place: USA: California... | reverse complement strand
TGATCAACCTCGCGGTGGACGCGCTGCTCGGATCCATTCCCGTGATCGGGCCCGGCATCGACATCTTCTACCGGGCCCACACCCGCAACCTGGAGCTTTTGCGCGAGCGCGACGTGGAACAGTCGCAACCTGCCGATTGGCTGTTCGTGGGCGGCGCCGCCCTCTTCTTGCTGCTCACGCTCAGCCTACCGATCGTGCTCATCGTCGCGCTCGTGCGCTGGTTCTGGTTGAAACAATAGCTCCAATCCTCGAGCGGAGATGCCGAGGTCCTGGCCAGCGCTTTGCGGCTTGGTCGGAGCGGGCCCCGCGATTTTGAACGCCGAAGAGCGCCTGCGGTTCCAGGTCGAAACGCGCTGCATTTTCAGCGACGGCTTGCCGGCTCATCGGCTAAGCTCGCGCCATGCGCCTCGCGTACCCGTTTTTCGGCGTCGGATGGGCCCTCTGCATGGGCCTCGCTTGCTCGGAAGACCCGCCCACCCGGCCCCCCACGCTGAGCGACTGCAATGAGGCTACCTGCACGGACGTGCGGCGCGGCAACACCACCGTGAGCGTGGGTGCCCTGGTGCCCGCCGGAGAAGGCGGAGCCGCCGGCAGCAGCGGCATGCCCCCCGCCACCACCACCCTCGCGGGCAACGTGCGCATGATCGTCGAGCCGGACCTGGTGGCGTTGAACCCGCCCAATGCTCCGGTGGAGGTCCGCGCCGCGGGGGGTTTGGGTACCGAGGTCGTCGCCATCCCCGCCGCCGATGGCAGCTTCAGCCTGGATGGGGTCGTGAGTGAGACCGCGGGCTGGGCGGCAGTCGGGGCATTCACCGACCCACCGACGGAGCCCTTCATGGACACCTTGCAGGGCGTCGACACCGCCGCGGGGGAGCCCATGACGCTGCGGGTGATGCGCCGTTCGGTGCTGGAGGAGGTCGCGCTCACGTCCTTCTTCACTACCCCGCTCGAGCTGGACCCGACCCGGGGGCACGCCATCCTCACGTTCGTCGATGAGCTCGGCAACCCATTGCCCGGGGTACGCTTGACGTTCCCGAGCCCCGCGGATGTGGGCATCGCCTACGACAGCGGGGAGATCTACAGCGACGCGGAGATCGAGACATCCGTGCGCGGGACTGTGGTCCTGCTCAATCTGGCTGCGGCGGCGTACCCCGGCAGCCTGACCAGCGTCGTGGCCGAATTGGCGACCCTACGCGATCGGCAGTTTCGGCCCGGGTTCCGCGTTGCCGCCGCCTCCGTCACGCTGCTCACCGTCGAGATCGACCTCAGCGTCGCAAATCCCTGAGCCCCTGAGCCTGCAATTTTCGTGCAACGTGTTGTTCAGCGTGCCTCGCTCGTCGACGACGCGCTGGGACTACCCGGTGATTGTGGATGCCGACGGCGATGAGCACACGGAGATCGTGACGCCCTCCAACGACCAGGACCCGGCGCTCGCAGACTGCCCGGCGACCGATCCTCTGAACGAGCTCGAGAGCGTGCGGTTCGTTGCCACCCACGGCGTCACGATCTGGTCCGATGCGGAGCAGAAATGGGCGGGCTCGCGTCCGGTCTGGAACCAGCATGCGTACTCGGTCAGCAACGTCCGGGATGATGGCACCATCCCGCCCATGGATAGAATCGCGAGCCAGTGGAATAGCCCCGAGATCGACCCCAATTCTCTCCGGCAAAACGTGCAGGGGCAGAGCCGCGTCTCACTGGCCCTGCCCGACCTCACCGTATCCGCAGATCCCGTGGGGAGATGCCTGTTGAACCAGCAGCGCGCCCAGGTCTCCCTCAGCCTGTGCAATCGAGGGCTACGGGAGTTAGCTAGCGGGCAGGCCAGCGTTGCCCTGGTCGACGCCGCCGACCCGGCGCGCAGCCTCTGCCAACTCACCAACGCCAACGTACTCCGCTCCGGTACTTGCGAAACGTTGAGCTGTGACGTGGACGTGCCCTACACCAACTCCGGCTTCGATATCGCGGTCCTCGCGGACCCGGCCGGCAGTGTCTCCGAGTGCACCGAAGGCACGAACAACACGGCGCTGATCTCGAACGTGTTTTGCCAGCGGGATCCACGGTAGGTCCGACGTCGACCATTGGGTCGCGCAGTAGCAGAAGCGCGCCGAACCTGATGTGGCGGAGCGGAAACGCCGTGCGTGGAGCTCGGGCCGATGCCGCGCGCCCGCCTAAGAAACTCGACGGCGGGCCCGTAGGAAGAGGAGGCGCGCCAGAACGAAGCTTCGCGTCCCCGCGCGCCGTCGAAGGGGGGAACTCCTGGCTCCGATTCAGATTGCCGCGCTCGAACGTCACCGGAACCATCGCGCCAACGGAGTTCCGACCGTTTCCGTGCTGCTCGGAGACCCGGAGATCTGGGAGTGGGTCTGGACGCGCTGGCAACGGGCGCAAGGCACGACCGTGGCCGTCGGCAGAGAGCCAGGCCGCGACGCCGCGCTGCGCACCTGGCTGTGCGATGGGCGCGCCCAGGTCGCGCTGCGCGACAATATCCTGACCCGCGCCGCGGAGCGGCTAGAGCTGAGCCGGGAGGAGCTGTGCGCTCGCCATGCGGCGCACGCGCGCTCGCAACTGGAGCAGTTCGTGGAGCAACTGGACCGCGCCACGAGCCTCGGCCCGGCGCTGCTGCATGCCACCCTGGGACAGGACGCCCTGGCGCTGCCAGAGCTGGTCTGCGGCGACTTTCCCTGCGGCGTGCGTCTGGTCGCGCCGGCGCTCGGTGCGCAGCTGCCCGCGCTCTTGCTCAGCCCGACCGCGCCCGACGCGAACTGGCTGAGCGAAGCCTGCTCGACCCTGATCGCGCTGGCGGAGACGCTGCCGCGGGCCGAGCTGGCGCTGGCCACGACCGAAACCCAGTTCTCGGCCTGGCTCAGCCGGGCGCGGCCGCGCGACGTGGCGATCCTGCACGCGGGCATGCTGCGTCTGGCGACCCAGGCCGATGGCGCCGCGCTCTCCCAGGCCTCGCTCGTCACCTACGACGAGGACGAGTTTGCGCGCTCGCGCGCTGAGAGCACGTTGTATCGACGCCTCGAACAGCGGCCGCGCACACACGGGTTGTTCGAACTGAACACGCGCTTGCCCGCCCGCTTTGGCAGCGCCCACCTGGAGGTGGATCTGTTGTGTGAAGACCTGCGCATCGCGGTCGAAATCGACGGCTACCACCACTTCCGGGACGAGGCCGCGTATCGCCGCGACCGCTGCAAGGACGTGATCCTGCAGGGCCTCGGCTACCTGGTGGTGCGGGTCCTGGCGTCCGACGTCATGAGCGAGCTCGACTTCGTGATCGGCACCATCGACCAGGTCGTCGAGCGCCAGCGGAAAGGCAGCGTCGCGTGAAGCCCATCCATTCCGAACGGCTCGGCGAGCTGGTGCTGGCGCGCCTCTCGAGCGCCGCCAAGACCCCCCCCAGCCTGAACACTGCGCGAAAGAGCTTGTACGCCTTCGTCGCGCGCGACCTCAGCGTCGGGCAGTGGCAGGAGTTGTTCGAAAGCACGCTGGCCGCGCTGCGTGCCGCGGGCAGCGTGGAGAAGGAGCGCCTCGTACTGACCGAGCATGGCCGGGCCCGGCTCGCGACGGCCCTGGGGCTCCGAGCTGCGCCGAAGGCCAAGACCTGGCCCGAGTTCCAGCGCAAGTATCTGCCGCGCCTCCTGCTCGATGCACCCCCGGCCAGCGACGAGGACGCGCCCCCGCTGACGACCGCGTTGCTGGCGCAGCGGCTGAACGTGCCGTTGGCCCCGCGCAGCACGCCGGCCCAGGTGATCGACGCCTGGCTCGCGCGCTCGCTGGGCCTCGCCGGCAAGCTGAGCCTCGATGAGCTGCGCAAGACGCTACTCGCCCGGGAGCTTGGGCTACCAAGACGGCCGCGCCTGACGGACATCACCCGCCTCGGCATCGCCCAGCTGGCGGGCGCCACCAGTGGCAGTCCAGCAGCCGTGCTGGAAGCCCTCACGTCGCGCTGGCTGACGGGGCCGACCGAGCTCCCGCCAGCGCAGCCCCGGCCCACCCAGCCGCAGCCGAGCGCACCGGAGGACGGCCCGCTGCGCCACTTTGCCCTGCGCGTACGCCGCGCCGCCGACAGCAGCCAGGTGCGCAGCTTCGGCCCCGACAAGGCCTTCATTGGTTCGGTCTGGCAGGCGCTGGCGTCGGATCCGGAATTTGTGGGGCTGGGCGAACGCGAGTTCAAGCGCCTGCTCGTGGAAGCGCACCGCCGCGGCGCGCTCGTCCTGGGCCGTGCGGATCTGGTGGCAGCCATGGATCCGGGCGACGTCCGTGCCTCCGAAATCACAGATCAGAATGCGACGTATCACTTCATCCATCGAGGACAACCAGCATGAGCGACCCGGTCCAATTCTCCACCGCGAAGATCGAAGGGCTGGCACGCTCCATCGAAGCCATCATGGACGCGGAAAATCCGTCGCTGATCATCGGCACGGATCTGACCAAGCTCGCCGCTCGCATCCCCTCCGAGCAGCAGGTGACGCCCGGCGCCGTGGTGCGGCTCTCGCTCTTGAATGACACCCTGTGCGTGGCGGAGCGAGCCATCAAGACCGACGGCCTCGTCAGCGCGGCCGAGGTCGACTATGTGGGGCCTCTGGTCGGCGAGACGCAGAAGTACCTGGGCCGCTTCCGCGAGCTGTACCGCGATGTGGACGCCGCGGGTGAACAGGGCGTTCGCCACTTTCTCGAGCAGCACGCCGGCGATGGCCAGAAGTTTGGTGGCCGCTGCAAGAGCACGGCCTGGATCGGTCTCTCTCTGTGCCAACGAGCCGCCGAACTCACCGGGGACCAGCACTTCGTCGACGACTATCGCGATCTCGTGGTGCGGATGCTGGACGATCTGTTCGACGACATCGGTTCGGGATCGGAGGGCGACAAGCAGGCCGTCGTTTCAGAGCTGAACCGCCTGGCGCCGCCGGTCTCGCCCCAGAGCGACGCTCGCGAAGCCGCCTACTGCTCCCCCGTTTCCGCAGAGGTCTTCCACGCAGTGGCGCACGGCTCCGACGTGTTCGAGCCGGATCCGCTGGATGTCGAGAAGATCCACGGCGAAGCCCGCGCCGCATTTTCACGCCTGGTCGGGCGATCGAGTGATGCCAACCATGGCCGCATGCTGCTCGTCAAAGGCGTGGCCGGCAGCGGCAAGACGCACCTGATGCGCGCGTTCCGCAATCAGGTCCACGGCAGTGAACTCGGCTTCGTCGCCTACCTGCAGATGTCGACCCGCGTCGAGAACTACGCGCGTTACGTGCTGGCCAACCTGATCGATTCCTGGGATCGCCCCTACTTTGGCAACGTGATTCCAGACCCTGCCATCAGCTGCCTATCCGATTCTCTGACGCGTGATCTGCACGAGACGGACGCCGACCAGCTCCGAGACGAGGCGTTGCCCGAGCCGGACCTCGATCTGCTGGTCAACCGCTCGGCAGATCGCTTGCTCGGCATCAGCAAGTATTCGAAGCTGAACATCGATCTGCTGCGCGCCATGCTGTATCTGCAGCGCCGCGATCCGCCGCGCCGGGCTCGTGTCTTGAAGTTTCTGCGCTGTGAACCTTTCACCGCGTACGATCGCCAGCTGCTCGGCGGGGTCACCTCTCTGGATGACGAGCACGCCGCCGCCCGCATGTTGGCCGATCTGGGCAAGCTCGTGGCCGCTACCGGCAACGGCGCGCTGGTCCTGCTCGTGGATCAGCTCGAGGACATCTATCAACTGGACGACGCGCCCAACCGCTTTCGCGTGGCCATGGATGCGCTGCGCCACATCAGTGACCATGTCCCGACCTCGATCATCGTGATCGCCTGCCTGGACGACTTCTACACGCACCTGCGCGGCGCCTTGAACAAGCCCATGCTCGATCGCCTGGAGCGGGACCCGGAGCCGGTCCAGCTCACGGCGAGCCGCAGCCTGGAGGAGATCGAAGACTTGGTGGCTCCGCGCCTGTTGCGCCTGTTCGAGCATCAGGGCGTACGGATCCGCGAGGATCAACCGCTGTTTCCCTTCTCACACGCCGAGCTCGAAGCGCTGGTGAACCAGCGCACGCGAGACGTGCTGGAGTGGTTTCGTACTCATCATGAGTCCAGCGTGCGTGCTGGAAAAATCAGCGTGCCCGTCCTGGGTTCGACGCGTCCACCGGTCACGCCGGAACCAACGCTACAGCTCGCTCAGGAGTGGAACGACTACTGGCCGAGCGTCGAGGCTCCCACCGAGCAACCACAGATGCTGCAGCTGATCGCCTGGGCGCTGGAGCACGCCGGCAAGGAGCTGCCGGAGGGGCGCGATATCGCGGCGCAAGCCAAAGACAGCTACGTGGACACCAAGTGCGGCAGCTCAAAACTGATGGTTGGGCTGTGCGACAAGAGCCCGATGGGCGGAGCGCTGGGCAAGCAGGTGGACGCCTTGCGCCAACGGGCGAGCTCCAGCCGAGCGATCCCCGTAGCAGTGCGCAGCAGCGAGTACCCGCGGCCGGGCAAGGCTCAGGTGTCGGAGAAGTTGAAGGGGCTGATGCAGGATGGCGGTCGCCGCGTGGTGATCACCGACACCGAGTGGCGGCGCATGCACGCGCTGCAGCGCTTCATGAGCCAGCGCCCCGGAGCGCCGGCGATGAAGGCGTGGCTCGAGCAAGACCGCCCGCTGCTCGGCATCACGGCGATCCGGGAGATCCTGAACCTGGACGCCGTGCCGGATTCCGTGCCTCCTCCCTCCCCCGTGCCCGCCGCGCCGGGCACTGCCGCGAGGGGCGCGTCCGCCCCGCTCGCTGGCACGCCACCGGCGAAGGCCGTGTCCCCCTCGCGGCCTCCCCTCGTGCGACCGGGCGAAGAGGGATTTCAGATCGGCCACACCCGAGCGCTGTCGCCGCAACCGGTGACCGCGACGCGCCGCGACTTCGTCACGCATGCGGCCTTCCTTGGATCGACCAAGAGCGGCAAGACGACGCTCGCCCTGAACATCATCGAGCAACTGCTGGCTCGTGAGGTGCCGGTGCTGATGGTCGACCGCAAGGGGGACCTGTGCAGCTACGGCGAGCCAGACTTCTGGCACATGCCGATCGAGGATGCCGGGCGCGCCGCGCTTCACACCACGCTTCGCGAACGCGTGGACGTGCGCATCTATACGCCGGGGGAGCCGCGCGGGCGTGGCCTCGATCTGCCCGTGATCCCGTCGGGCTTGAAGGAACTCCCCGCGCACGAGCGGGGCATCGTGGCGCGGTCCGCTGCCTCGGCGCTCGGTGCCATGATGGGGTACGGCAAGTCACAGGCCGACCAGACGCGGCTCGGCATTCTGGGCAAGGCGATCGAGCTGGTCGGGCAAATCCCTGCGACGCGGCCGCTCGGCATCCCCGAGCTCGTCTCGCTCCTGGATGATGAGGATCCGGATCTCGTCAATGCCATCGGCAAGCTCGATCCCAAACACTTTCGAGCGCTGGTCGAAAACCTGGAGACGTTGCGACTCCGGCATGACCACCTCTTGCGCCACGACAGTCAGCGGCTGTCTCCCGAGTTGTTCTTCGGGCGGGAGCCGGGCGGCCGCACGCGCCTGTCGATCATCAGCACCAAGTTCATCGGCGACAATGCCGCCGTGGACTTCTGGGTGGCACGGCTGCTCGGTGAGCTCAGCCGCTGGGCGAGCCGCAATCCCGCGCAAGCGCTGCAGGCCGTGGTGTTTCTGGATGAGGCCGACATCTACCTGCCCGCGCAGAGCAAACCCGCCACCAAGGAGCCCATGCTCGACCTCTTGAAGCGCGGGCGAGCCGCCGGCCTCGGTGTGCTGCTGGCCACCCAGAGCCCCGGCGACCTGGACTACCGCTGCCGCGACAATATCCGAACCTGGTTCGTGGGCAGGGTCGCGGAGAAGACGGCCGTCGACAAGATGAAGCCCCTGCTCTCGGAGAGCCGGATCAACGTGGCCGCCAAACTGGCCCTGGCCAAGACGGGCGAGTTTTTCCGGCTGGAAGAGGGCGAGGTCGTGGAATTCAAGGCGGGCTTGTCGCTGATGCAGACGAGCCAAGTTCCCGAAGAAACCATCCTGCGCCTCGCGGCGCGCGACCCGCAATGAGGCCTCTCACACCCGCACTAGAAGCGGTTCTGCGGCCCCTCTCCGGCCCTTGCAAAAACCGGCCCAAGAGGTGTGCCGGGGTTGCGCGTAAGGATGGTTCGAGCTAGGCTGTCGGTTCCGCGTACGCACCCGTTGCGGCCTCTTCAGATCCCTCTGTCACGAGCACAGCGCGCCTATCACCTACGATCAGCTCCGCTGTGTGTTTCTGAAGGCCGAATTCGCCGACGCTTCGACCTGCCCGGACTGTTGCCTGGTTGATAGCGGTAGTCGCCGCATCGGCGTCTCGGTGCTGCGCGATTTCACCAACAGCAGGAGGACGCGATGACTACGACTTTCTCGAAGCGGAACAAGGAGAAGGTGCGACAGGACAAGCAGCGCGAGAAGGCGTTAGATCGCCAGCAGCGCAAGCTGACGCGTAAGGATGCCCCCCCACCTGAACCGGGCGTAGACCGTGACATCGCGCACATCATTCCCGGTCCGCAGCCAATCGAGGGATATGAAGTGGCGTAATCCGGAGGCGGCGGGGCGCATGGCGGAGCGGCGCAAGCGTGAAGCTGACGCGCCCCGGCTCGCCACGATGGTCCCCACGCTCGAGAAGCTGCGGCTCGAAGTGCAGGAGCACAGCTCCAGCATCTCGCGGCCCGAGCACACCCACACCCGTCACGTCGTCGTGGCGAGTGCGCCCGCGTTGTTCGTCCTGCCCTGCCACGACACGCAGTGCAAAGATGGCGGGCACGACCTGACCAACGAGATTCTGGCGGCCCTGCGCACACAGAAGGTGCGTTTCGAGGGTGAAGACGCCTGCGGCGGCGTCGTCGGCAGCGCCGGCTGTTCGCGCATCCTGGGCTACGTCGCCGTCGCCGAGTACCACAGCAGCTAGACGAACGCGGCCGAAGCCGAGATAGCCCCACGCGCTGTCCTCGGCCTCGGCCGTCCTGGCTCGTGCGCTGTCGCCCGCTGGACTGCCGCCCTTCGGGCGAGAGCGATCCACGGAGCGACAGCGCTCAGGGTAGCCGCCGCGGGGACGTCGGGCAGCCCCGACCGACATACCGGCACCCCGAAGTAACGGCCCGACGCTGCGTGGCACCAGCAGGTGCCAATCGCGAGGCCTCGCCTCTGGCTGTTTCACGCGGTTTTTGAAATCCCCTCCTGGCATGTCGCTTGCCCTATGGCGCCCCGGAGGTGCCGTGTGGTTCGAGAGGCGAGAGATCTGCAACCCTGGCAGGAAAGAGCCGTCGAGGACGGCGGGCGCGGCCAGGCGCGCCCCGGATGGGCGGAGGCTGGTCGTCGAGACACGGGAGCCGCACGCGACGTGCGCCGTGGGCATGTACGGTTCACCAAGACCCGTCGGCCCCGCAGGCTAGCCGCGGCGGAGCATCCGTTGCCCGCTTCCCCGAGCGGCGTGGCGGACCCGTCGCAGGCGCTCCTCGAGGCCTACGCGACAGGGCAAAAGGTCTGGGCGGACGTGCCGCTCTCGTACCTGCAGTTCTGCGCGTACCTGCTTCGGTGTGGCGATGGGTCCCTCCCCACCGCGCACCCGGCGGAGCTCTACCTGTGTGCTGCCTGTACGCTCGGACATCCCAGAGCCCACCGTGAGCTCGAGAAGACCTATTTCCCGCCGCTGAGGCTGGCCATCCAGGCGCTGGTTCGCGACCGTTACGCGGTCGAAGACGTGCTTCAGGAGGTCCGCAGCCGGCTCTTCGTCGGCAGCGAGCCCAAGATTGCCAGCTACCGAGGCGTGGGCTCGCTCTGTGGCTGGCTGCGCAGCGTGGCCGTCCACGCCGCGCAGGACTATCTGCGCGCGAGCAAGTCCAGCCGCCAGCGCCTGCAAAGGCTCGCCGACGCCCAGCGCATCCACGAGGCAGCCCACGCCTCGTGGACCCCGGCCAGCGACGACCGCGCCTTCCGCAGCGACTTCAGCAGGGCATGCCAGAGGGCCTGGCGCGCCGCGGTCCACTCGCTCACCTCGATGGAAAGAAAGCTCCTCCACCACCACTTCGTCTCCGGCCTATCCATCGACATCCTGGGCAAGCTCTACGGCGTGCATCGCGCCACCGTCGCCCGCCGCATCCGGCGCGCGGCCGAGCGCCTCTCGGGGCGCGTGCGCGCCGCGCTGTCCGCCCGCTACCAGGAGTGGAGCGGACCGGCGCTGGACGCGCTGGCGCGGGAGGTTTGTGGGGAGCTGGATTTGGTGGGGTTGCTCGCGTGAGCTGAGCGGGGGGACGCCTGGAGCCGCGCGGACGGCTCGAGCCATCCGTGACCGGGGCGAGAACGAATACCGTTGGCCGTGCAAGCTCGCTCCGCGCGCCGCGAATCAGGGGCAGGCCGGCAACGGCGAGTCCTGTACCATCAGCGGAGGTTCGATCTGCAGCGTCTCCGACGCTGAGTCAGCAGCATCGATCAACAAGCGACGAAACGGTGCGAGCCGCGTTGCTACGGTCGAAGCGGCCGGATCTTCACAGGAGAAGTCCGTTTGGAATCCGATCGTCCCGATCACCGCACGGCTATCGTCAGCGACCACGGGACCACCCGTCTCAAAGTCACAAACTGGGCCCGCCAAGAGCAACGACCGCGGGGGTGCGGTTGCATCACCTGCTTCGAAGGTGACAGTCTCGATGGTGGAGGGCAGCTCATGTCTAGTGAAGCTGTTGTCGGCGACGCCGAAACCGCTCATGGTGACAGAATCCCCGACAAGGCTCGTCTCCTCCAGGCGCAGCGTTGCCGGCCGCAATCCCAAGTCGTGATCCAGAACCAATACCGCCAACGTATCCCAGCATCGCGAATCGGTATGCGGAAGAACCATTCGGCTCACGCTCGACGTGGCGATCGCTTCACCGCCTTCCTCAATTGCGACTGTGACCGCGGAAGGATCGAGCATCTCGCCCAGCCGCGCAGAGAAACTTCCATCTTCCCTCGGAGCCCAGCCGCCATCGTCGGCACGACAAGTCCCGAGGTAGTCGACGTCTCCCATGTAGTAGCGCTTGAAGCCACCGGTGAGGCCCTGACCAACGTCGTCGAGGTCGATCGAGTCTAGATTGGGTGGCAGAGCGACGCACAATAGTGTGGTGAGAACCAGCGTGGGCGCAATGACAACACCACTGCAATGGATGGAGCCGGCTTCCCGCAAGTCGCTGTTCACCATGACCACGGAGTTCCAGGGAGTGGGAGCCGGCTCGGGCGCCACGCACAGCGACAACGACTCGATCGTCGTGGAGCCCGTGTCGACACAGCCCATGCCGCAGGTAGCCGCAGCAAACCAGGCGCACAACTTCCTAGTCGTTCTCTGCATCGGTCGCATCCTGCGTGCACGCGAAGCTACTCGAGGCGCTCGTTGTGCCTTCCGGCGGCGGCGGTTCGAGCGTCAGCGCAGCTGGGCTAGAGGGACTCTCGACGTCACCAGCCTCGCCGAAGCAGTAGACCCGAGGATCTGCGGTTCGAACGTCGCCTCCGCTAGACGCGGCGGATCCCGTCGCACCGTAGGTGTCGAACGAAATTTGGGCCGACAGTAGCGCCGTTGCCTTCTCCAGTCCATCCGGCCCCGGCCCAACGTCGACCCGCTCCCCCTCGTCATCCGTAACATACTCGAGGCCGGCCAGCACATCCTGCGCGGCCAAATCAGTTCCGCCGCGGGGGGCCGCGGCAAGCGCATACGCCAAGTAATAGAAAGCATCATACGTTCCAGGCTCCACTCCCAACTCCGCTCCAACACTCGTCGACTCGGGAAAGGCCAACTCGAAACGCGAGGCGAGTGACGTCATCAGAATCGAATCTGAGATGGGATCGGCCGTGGCTCCCGCGGCACGGGCCCGAAACGAAGCGCTACTTCGAGCCAGCCATCTCAGCAGCGGATCCCGCAAGTTGCGCGGCCCGAGGATGTACAGCGGACGCCAAGATGCCGATGAGGACACGATTTCTTCCAAGCTCCGCAGAACGTTGCTGCGCAGCATACCCTTGGGCGCGTCAAACGACCCTCCCAGGAAGACCAAGATGATGTCCGGAGCATATTGTGCGAGGCTCGCGAGCGCCTGTGCTCGCTCGTCGCTCGAATCGTCCGATAATGGCACTATTCGCAGCCGATCTTCACGGATCAACTGGTCGGCCCCCTTCCCGCCTAGCTCCAGCAGAGGCCGGACGGACCGCTCCAGTGCATCATCCTCCGCCGCGGCGCTGACCAGGCTTGCCACTCGCAGCAACTCCGGATTCGCGCCCCGTCCTACCGCAGTCTGCTCTGCTAGCTGGATCAGTTGGGGATAGCTCGGAGCGGCGTCGTTCGTAGGCGTGCCCAGCGACCATAGCAACGGTGCCGCTGCTTCGGATGCGGCAAGCGCCGAACCGTTCGGAGTGAGGAGCAAGCTCGAGCGGCGCGTAGCCGGCAAAGAGAAGGCGGCCTGCAGCGGAAGCTCCTCGAGAGAGGCCAAAATCCCTCGAACGCCAAGCCTGTCCAAATGCAACATCGAGGTTTCGATGCCGCGTATGCGGTCTTCGCAAGCGACGACAATCAACGGACGGCCGGCACCGGAGCCCGTGGGCAGGCCACCTTGGCCATTGATCTCTTCGGCAGCGAGCTGCAACGTTAGCCAGGTCGAGGACTCGATCTGAGGGGCGAACGCGCCGATGAGCAGCAGTTCCTGCCCCGTCAGGGCCCCCATTGTCTCGTCCACATACCCGGAGCTCACGGGGCAAGCACCGCCCTCTGTCGTCAGGGCCACGCAATCCGATCCAACGGAAGGGCAAATAGGGAACCGTGGATCCACCGTCGAGCAGTGACGATTGTCAGCGCAACCGTCGACACAACGAGCCTCTTCACAGCGCATCACCGGTCCACTGAGCGTGTCGCAATCGGCGTCGTTGCTGCAGGCTTGAATTTCGAAGTTGGATACTGCGGTGCAGCTGCCGCACAATAGCGAAACGAGCCCGGCCGCCCGCAGGTCCACGATTGGCCGTAGGCGCGGCTTGCAGCCCACGACGCCGTTGCCCGTGACCCAGGAACGAGGCCGGCGAGCTATGGGCCGCCCTCTCCGCAACTGGACAAGACGCCGGACGCGCCAGCATCCCAGACGCCCTCCGCTGTCTTCCAGAGTTGGGCCTCGACCTCACTGTTCTCCGACTCCGAAAGGTCGAGCGCCGCTGAGAACCCTGCCAGATAGTGTTCGATCAACAACGCCACGTCGTCACGCCCCAGCACCGGTGGGGGCAAGCCGAGCACGCTAATGTTCGCCGGACCAAACGCCAAGACACCCCCCGGAACCGAGACAGGCAGTGGAGGACACCCCGCCAGAGCAGCGCTATAGCCGATGAGGTAGTCTCGCCAATCCGCGCGTTGCTCGGCGCTCAGCGTCGGCAATAGCGCCGCCGTTCGACAGTCGCTTTCACGTGTGGTGTCGTAATCCTGGGCGATCCCATCCATGAGCAGAAGTCTTTTGACTGCGTTTTGGCCGGGCCCATCGCACCAGCCGGCCCGAAATTCATCCGCGTCATCTTGCACGATCTGCCGCGAGACCACCGCCGATGGACTCTCCTCCGCCGCGCTGCGCGTGGTCGCTGTGGGTGGCTGCTTGTCGGAGCTTTCGCTGACGGATTCGATCGAACGGTCCGAAGACGTCTGTGGGGACGCGCCGCCTCCGCAGGCAACCAGCCCTGGTACGAGGGCCGCCACGAAGCCATGACTAGCGCGAACCGCAGCGTTGGCAGCTAGCATGAGCCGCAAGGTCCACTGCCCCAGTATCTGCCGACCTGTCCGCAACACCCGCAGCTGGGACAACGTCCCGACCTGAGGGCACGCGGCGCGTTACTCGCAGAGTAATTCGATGCCGCTGAATTTTCTTCTGCCAGCGAGCTCTCGGGGAGGGTCGCCTGAAGCTGCTGCGGATACAGACCGGTCAGCTGCGCGCACTTCCCGGGGACAAATAGCGAAGGTAGAACGGGGCACCCGGCGGGTGCGGCCCCGTAAAGCGCTTGAAAGCACGTACTCAATTGCTCGTCCGACGGTTTCTCCGGACCTGCAAAGTCCCAGTGGTACATCTCGATTCCCGGATCTGTCTTGTCATCACGCGTCACCTTTACCGGATAGGATTTGGCAGGGCACTTCGCTAGGTTCTCCGGACTGGTAGTCGTGCGGTACGCAGCCTCCAGGAGCGCTCGCGAGACCGGATTGGCGTTCACCTTGCTTAGCGCTTGGCTCAGCGGACTCGCTCGGCCGGGCTCGGCTCGCACCAGCGGCGGGGTCACGCGCAGCATTCTCGTCGCAGGGTCTAGGCTGTAGACTCCTGCGTCGATACGCCCCAGCTTAAGAGCTTCGAGAGCGAGGGCCGCGAACGACTCCTGAGCTTGCGCCCAAATTACACAGGCGGGCTCAAAGGCCGCCGGATTGGGCTGTTCCGGACAAGCGCTAGGCGGCTCTGGGGGGGCCGGAGGCTCCGGAGGCTTGGCGGGAGGTGGTTGCCCGCAGGCGTAGATGACCGCGGCAATGGCCGCCAGGCTCAAGAGCGCCGTCGTCCGTCTGCGCCATACTCGCACTGAAAATTCAGACGTGGTTCTCATGCTTGCCATGTATTTTCCTGCGCTTTCAAGGGCATTTCCAGCTGCGCTCGCATTCGGGAGCGGGCCCGCTCGTCTCAGTAGCCCGTGAACATCTCCCCCGTGGTGGACGCAGAATTTCTCGGATTGTCGCAGCGAGCGCTGCGCAGGTCGGTTTCGAGACGACGTCCAGTAGCACCAGGTCTCCAACCTAGATGCGACTGCCGCCTGACGCGAACTGCCTAGCCTCCGAACTCCGCATCCCCCTCGGCCCTCTCCAACGTCCCCTCCCCCATGAACTCCTCCCACGCCGCACGGATGCGCGCGTTGCGAGCCTGGATCATGGAACCGAGGCGTTCGTTCAGGCAGGCAGCGATGCGTTCGTGGCCGTGGTCGACGGTCTGTGCGCTGCGCCAGGTTTCGAGGGCTTGACGCAGAGCATACGCGGTGGGGAAGCGCTGCTCGCGGTCGGACTGGAGGGCGCGCGTCACGATCTCGCGCAGCTCGCGCGGGATGGATTCGTCGAGCGGCCGGTATTTGCCGGCGAGCACGAGCTCGAAGGAGGCGACCTCCGGCGGATAGGGCAAACTGCCGGTGAGACAGAGGTAGAGGACGCAACCGACGGCGTGCACGTCCGCACGCCGGTCGACGTGGCCGCCCAGCAGTTGTTCCGGCGCCAGATAGCCGAGCTTGCCTCGCAGCTCGCCCGAGCGGGTGCGGGCCCGCCACTGGCCGCGCGCCTTGGCCACGCCCAGATCCGCAACTTTTACCTGACCGAGCTGGGTCAACAGGATGTTGTGCGGTGAAACGTCGCGATGCACGGCGCCGAGCGGCGCTCCCGTCGGGTCGCGCGCTTCGTGCAACGCGTGCAGGCCCGCGCACGTATCCGCAGCGATCTGACTGGCCAAGATCGGATCGAGAGGCTTCCATGGCGGGGTCGACCCGGCAAAGCTCAGCAGTTCCGCGAGCGAGCCCCCATCCACCCATTCCATGACCAGAAATGGGTAGCCAGCAGACTCCCCCAACTCGGTCACGTCACAGAGATGCGGGTGATTCAAGGACGCGGCGAGTTGCGCTTCGTCGCGCAGCGCGCGCGCATATTGAACTTCATCGGCAAATTCCTGCAAGATCGTCTTGATCGCGACGAGCTTGGAGAAGCCGCGTTCCCCGGCCGAGCTCGCAACCCAGACCGTCCCCATCCCGCCCACCGCAAGGGGGCAGAGTAAGGTATACATACCCAGGGGGTCGCCGGGGCGAAACTGTTCCGGGAGGCTCGTCTCTGGCATGCCGCCACCAGGGACTCTATCACTCACCTGGAGATCTCACAGCTTGGGCGTGGCAAGGGCTCGTTCCGCCGACACGTTGGCACCCGGACAGCGCCTGGGGCCGTTCTTGCTCCTGGCCCCGCTGGGTTCCGGCGGTTCGAGCCGAGTCTGGGCGGTGGCCCGCGCCGGTCAGCTCGGCTTCACCAAGCGCATGGCGCTGAAGGTGATGCGTCAAGACAAGCTGTCGAGCGAACGGGCCCGGCAGCGCTTCGATCGCGAGGCCCGCCTCGGGGCGGAGCTGAATCACACCAACCTGCGCGTGGTGCATGACCTCGGCAGCCACGACGGCAGGCCGTACATGGCGCTGTCGTGGGTGGACACCTCGCTCGCCGAGTTGCTCGAACAGGCTCCGGGGGGTCGCCTCGAGCCCAGCGTGGTGTGTTGGCTGGGCATGCAGGCATGCGCGGCGCTCGGCGCCGCGCACGGCCACCTCGATCGCCAGCATCGTCCTTGCCCGATCGTGCACGGAGACGTTTCACCAGGAAACATTCTGCTCACGGCCGCGGGCCACGTCTTGCTCGCGGATCTCGCAGCCAACGCAGCCTCGAGCTCGTCGCGCGAGGGCTCGGTCTCGCCCGCTGGGCGCTTCTTCGGCAGCCTCGGGTACGCTTCGCCGGAGGCCTTGAAGGGGGTACCGCTCGACGGTCGCTCCGATCTGTTTTCGCTGGGCTGCGTTCTGTATGAAGCGCTCAGCGGCTCACCCGCGTTCGAGGGCGATGACGAGCGCTCGCTGATGTTCCAGGTGCTGGAGCGCGGACCTGGCGATCTGCGGCAGCGCTGCCCGGAGTTGCCCGAGGGCATCGCGAGCGTGGTCCGGCGCGCGCTCGAACGGCGCGTGGAGGAGCGCTTTCAGACGGCCGAAGAGATGCGGCTGGCGCTCGCCGCCTGCGTTCCGCAACTGTGCGCGTTCCGTCTCGAAGAGAGCACGAGCAGCGTCATCCGCGAGGTGCTGGGCGAGCGCATCCGGCAGCGTGAGGAGGCGATGTTTCTCGCGTTTCAGCGCTTTGCGCCGTCGCAATTCGAGCGCACGGACACCTTGCCCATCGCGGGCACCGTACGCGCACCCGACAGCAGAACGCTCCGGACGTCCCTACCGGCGCACCCCGTCGAGGCGCAGGGCGCGGCGCGCAGCTCGAGCTCGGGTGGTGTGGTGGCGTCGGCCGAGCGTCGCCCGGCACGGCGGCATCTGCTCGCGGCGGGCCTGGTGTTGGTCGCCATCGCACTCGGCGGCTACGCGGCGTACCGCCCCCGAAAAGCCGACCCGGTCGCAGCCGTCTCGCGGCTCCAGCCGCTCCGCCCCAGCCCCGGCGTCAACCCCGGCACTGGCGCCTCGGGTTCTGCCGCGACCTCGGAGGGCGCGAGCGCCCCAGGCACGAGCGGCGCGGACGATGCCGCGTCCAGCGATCCCGCGCCGGGCCCGGCCAGCGTTGCAGAGCGCCCGCCGGCGCCGCCTCGCGAGCAACCCGCCGCGAAGCGGCGCACGAAGGCAAGCAGCAGCCCCTCCCCCGCAGCCCCTCCCCGAGCGTCGGTGGCACCGAAAGCGAGCCCGAGCCCGCCGAAGCCGTTCGAGTGGCAGTTCCCCGACGACCCCTATGGGCAGCCCGCCAAACCGAAGCCCCCCTCGAACGCGCCGCGCGAGCGCTGACGTGGCCGCCTCAGAAATGGCCGGAGACGCCGAGCGATAGCCCTCGCGACGAGCGCTGCGGCGGGACCGCGGTTTTTCCGTTGGGACGCGGCGGCGGGTCGGACCACCAGGTGAGGTAAGCGCTGACCCCGGCGCTCGCCAAGGTGGAGATGAGCAGCACATCGCTGACCACGGCGAGCGTCCGGTGCAGCTGCTGTGCATCGTCGATGCGCTCGGCGGGTACGCCGGGCTGCTCGATGGCGTCGCGATCGTGACGCGCTTGCACGGCCAAGGCCGCCGTCGTTACCCAACCGACCGCCAGCGCCCCCGTGATCGTCCAGGGGATCCACAGCGGAACCCCGCTCGGCTCGAGCTGGAGCGCAGCGTCGCTGGCGGGCGGGGGCAGCACTGCCTTCGCACCGCCAGACGCACCGGTCGCCAAGGCAGGGCCGCCCAGAGCCACGCCCTCCTCGGGGACCAGTGGAGCCAGCGGCAACACCAGGTGTAGATTCTCGCCGGTGCCGGCCTCGACCGTCTGCTCGAGCGGCTGGAACCCCGGCTTGCTGACGCGCACGACGTGCTCCCCGGTTTCCAGGATCAGACCCGAGATCGAGGTCGACTCGAGCTTGGCCCCGTCTACGTGGACCTCGGCTCCGGGCACGTTCAGCGTGAGCGTCAAGGTGGCGGTGTGCTTGCTCAATTCCTTCAAGTGCACGCGCACCTCCGCGATGCGCTCCGGCGCGAGCTCGGCGGACCCGAGCTCCAGGTACAGCTCGAACGCCTGGCGAGCCCGCGCCCAGCGCTGCAGATCGGCGCTGACCGCGCCGATGTAATAGAGGACGGGATAGGCCGGTGACAGCCGATACGCCTGCTCAAACTCCGCGAGCGCATCCGCCAGCGCCCCCGACTTCTGGAGTTCCACCCCGCGGCGGAAGGCCGCCGCCGCCTCGTCCCGGGAGGACGCCGGTGCCGCCGCGGGATCCTGAAGCTCGCCGGGGGCCGCCCACACCCCTCTGGCCCCGAGCACCACGGCGAGGCAGCAAAGCCAAGCCAGGTAGGCGATCCTCCTCGTTGGTTCAGTTGTCATGACAGGCGCCGGCGATCCACCGCTCCGGTGCGGAGCCGCTCTTGGCCGAAGGAAAGCACAGACCCGGTGCGGATGCGATTGTCGGGCCAAGCGGGGTGACCTCCACGGGCCGCAGGGAACACCGGTAGGTGGCAGGGTGGAGTGCCGTCAACGGCGCGTGACCCAAACCCCTGGCACCTCGAGGTGCCGGCTCGAGGACAACCAGTTACCTGCCGGAAACGATCTTCTTTCCTGCGTTGCAGCATGGACAGGAACGCCGTGGCTGCCAATATGCGGGCCGGCGCCCCGGAGCCTACCGGCTGCGCCCCTTGCCCGCCGTTGCGCCAGCCTCCGCTATGCCACCTCCCGTTGGGCTCACGCCGGAATCGTCGCCTCCCGAAGCCGGAGCGTTCTCCGCGCCGCGCGGCGACGCGACGGAGCCGCTGATCTCGAGGAAACGGCACGACTCGGATGCGCTCAAACTGGTGGTGCTCGGAGGGCCCTCCGAAGGGCTCGAACGAGCGCTGACCACGTCGCTCAGCGTCGGCGCCGACCCGAAGAGCGATTTGTATCTGCGCGATCGGGGGGTTTCGCGAACCCACGCCGAGTTTCGCTTGCAGGAGGGCCGCGTCTGGGTTCGGGACCTGGGCAGCCGCAACGGCACCAGCCTGGACGGCGTGCGCGTCACCGAGGCGGAGCTCCAGCTCGGCTCGGTCGTGCAGCTCGGGGAAACGCCGATCGCGCTCTACCCGCGCTGGCACGTGCGCGAGGTCGATCCTTCGAGCGCCACTCATTTCGGTCAGCTCTTTGGCACCTCCCTACCCATGCGCGAAGTGTTCGCGATCCTGGAGCGCGTGGCGGCCACGAGCGCAACGGTGTTGATCGAAGGCGAAAGTGGCACGGGCAAGGAGCTGGTGGCGCGCTCCCTGCACGAGGCCTCGGGGCGCGCGAAGAAGCCCTACGTCGTGTTCGATTGTACGACCGTGACGAAGGAGCTGGCCGAGAGCGAGCTGTTCGGACACACGAAGGGAGCCTTCTCGGGCGCGGTCTCCGATCGCGATGGGGCGTTTCGGCAAGCCGATGGGGGCACTATCTTTCTGGACGAGCTCGGGGAGCTGCCGCTGGATCTGCAACCCAAGCTGCTGCGCGTACTGGAGAGCGGCGAGGTCCGCCGGTTGGGCGACACGCAGCACCGCAAGGTCGATGTACGGGTCGTGGCCGCCACGCACCGGGACTTGCACGCCGAGGCCCGGCGCGGCCGGTTTCGCAGTGATCTCCTCTATCGCCTGAGCGTGGTGCGGGTGCACTTGCCGCCGCTGCGTGCGCGCCCGGAGGACATCGCGATCATCGTCGAGCGTTTGCTGGCGGGGCAGTTGGAGCCGACCAGCCGCGTCGAGGGGCGCAACCTGGAGCGGCTGATGTGCTACTCATGGCCGGGCAACGTGCGCGAACTGCGCAACGTGCTGACCCGCGCCCTGGCGCTGGCCCCGCGCAGCAGCGGCCAGGCCCGCTTCGAGGATCTGGTGCTCAACCTGGCGTCCGATGTCGCCTCGCCCACCACGCTCGGTTACTGCTTTCCGGGAGTCGACGCGCATCTGCCCTACAAAGAGGCCAAGCAGCGGCTGATGGCTCAGTTCGACGACGAGTACGTGCAGGCGCTGATGCGCCGCAATGCCGGCAACGTGACGCAGGCGGCCAAGGCCGCCGATCTGAGCCGCAAACACGTCTATGCGCTGCTGCGACGCATCGAAGGGGACAGCGAGGAGGAGCCGTAACGCAGGGGCACCGGGGCCCGCGGCGTGAGGCCCCCGTCCTCAGCGTGCCGTCGCGGCGAGGGGCAGCTCGGCTCCCGCCAGGGTGGTGACGCTCAGCTCCGCCGGGCGTGAACGGGCCGCCATGCCGGGCGCGGGCGTAGCACTGGGCGCGGCGCCCGACACACCGTAGCGGCTGAGGGCCTGCGCCACGCTGCCGTCGGTGACCTCGTACTTGCGCGGAGCGAGCTCCGTCAGCCGCACGAACGGCGCGATCTGCCGCGCGCTCAGCGCCAGGCGGTACTCGCGCCGGGGATCGATGCGCGCCAGATCCGGCTCGGGCTCGAGCGCGGCCGGCGCCGCCGCGATCGCTCGCACGGCATCGCTCAGCTGCTTGCCCGACAGCGTCATCACGCTCACGGGCGCGAAGTAGTTCTGGGCGAGCAGATCGGCCAGCCGCGCCTCACCGGGCTCATAGGCATGCGGGCGAGCGGATTCGGGCAGACCCGCCACGGCGAAGTCCGCTCCCGCGGAACGCCGCACCGTCTCCGCGACCGCGCGCGCGAGCTCGCTGTTCTGCGCGAGCTCGGCCGGCAGCAGGCTCGATTGTTCCCGCGAGAGCCAGCGCCAGCGGCTGTCAAAGCTGCGGCTCTGCACGAGAGCGGGATCCGAGACGCGGACCACCACCGCGTCGGCGCCGGTCGGGAACGCGCCGAGCAACTCGGCCGCCAGCGAACCAGCGCCGTACGCGGCGGGCTCGGCGGCGGCGACCCAGAAGATGAGCCGGCTCGGGGCGTCGGGGTTGTAGTGCACCAGCCCGAGCGCGCGATCCGCGCTGCTGAGCTCACGACCGTCGTTCCAGCGGATGCTGCCGCCCTCATAGCGAACGGGCAAACGTGCCGCCAGCCGTGCCACGACGGAGTTCTGCGCTGCGCTGCCGATCAAGACCAGATGCCGGCGCGCGATATCGTCAGCGGTCACCTCACTGTCGGCCTTGATGTTCAGGTCCCCGTACAGGTTCTGGTTGTAGGCGACGCCGTCGTCCCCACCCTCCTTGCTCGGTTTGGGCCAGGTCGCATTGCTGCTGCGACTGGCAGCGACGGCCGCGGCGCGCAAGGCGGCCCGCATCTCCCCCTCCGCCTGCGTCCCGTAGACGATCAGCAAGGGCTCGCCCGAGTACAACTGGTTGGCGCCGCCGGGTGTGTGCAACCGAAAGGGAGCCATCGGCGCTTGATCGACAAACAGCCACGAGGCCTCGCTGCGCTGCAGCCAGATCTCGGCGGGCAGCGGCGCCGGCAACGTCACGGGCGCGGAGCCCTCGATGCTCACGCGCAGCGGCTGCCCGGGGTCGATCGGGGATTGAGCGAGCCGCAGCCGCAGGCTCGTGATGTTCTCGAGCCTGGCCTTGACGCGGTTCTTCGCGCCCACTTCCAGCGCAAACCGGGCCGGCCTGGGCTCGGTGCCCCATTCGGCGATCTCCGCCCAGAAGGCGCGCACGGCCGCACCATCGAGAGCCGTAAAATCCACGCGCTTTACCTCGCGCGAGGCCGGACGCACCTGCTGCATCGACCAGGCCTCGGCTCGGGCGTTGCCCTCTTCATAGTTCCAGACGGCGTGCCCATAACCCGTCGTTTCGTCGAGCGTGGCGTTGCCCCCCAGGGCGCGCAGCTTTGCCAACGGCCCGCGCGAGAGCAGCACCGGGACCCGGTAGTCGTCGTCGCTGTGCGTCGCGTAGATGGGAAAGGTCAGCAGGTTGCCGAGTGGCTTGTCGCCGGCGGAGCCACACACCGGGCGCCCTGAAGCAAAACGCTCGGGATAGCGCGAGCCGAGCCAGAGCGTGCCCGCGCCGCCCATGCCGCCGCCGCTCAGGTGCACGCGATCGAGGTCCACCGCCCAGTGCGCGGAAACGTAGTCGAGCACCGCGAGCACGTCGGCCTCCGAGAGCCCGCGATACGAGCCGCCGCGCGCCCGCCCGAGCACCGAGACCTCGAACTCGCCGGCATGCTCGCGCATGTCTGCGGAATCCTCGAGATGATTGCCCAGGCGGCCGTGCAGGTAGATCGACACGGGCGCGGGCCTCTGCGGATCGTAGTCGGTCGGAATGTTGATCTTGAAGGGCTGCCCGGAGCCGTCCACGGGCGACAGATAGGCCCACTCGGTGACCCCGCGCAGCTCACTCAAGAGCTGGGGGTTGTCGAGGATGCGCCGCGTCCAGTCCGCGAAGCGCAGCCGATCCTCCACCACCTGGCCCGGCTTGTCCGCAAACCGCTCGCTCGCATGCGCGACGCGGAACTGCAGGTAGCGGATCCAGCCGTGGTACGGCGCCAGATCCTCACGCGCGAGGATCTGCTCGGCCAGCGCCGCCGGGCTGCCCGGTACCGGGGCCTCCGTGCTGTCCGCGCTCGGGGAAGCAGCCGGCTCCCCCACGGCCTCGCTGCCCGATGGGTTGGATTCCTCGTCGGTGAACGCAGCGACGGGCGCTGCACTGGGGGACTGCGCCCCGGCGTGCGGCTCCGCCGCCGGCTTCGGGCCCGCAGCCCAGACCTCGTTCAGCAGCTCGTTGGCATCCGCGCCGTTAGCAGGCGAAGAGCCCGTGTTCGTTTGAGAAACGCAGGCGCACAGCGCGACGGACAGGATCCAGGGACGCATCCGAACACCTCCAGCTGCCCCGGGCGAAAGACCCGAGCTGAAGGCCAGTGTAGCCGAAAACTTGGCCCAATGTGAGACGATGTAGGTGCGCAACCCTCATTTAACTACGTTATGCATATGCGCTCGCTCACGCACTGCAATTTTTGAGAAGCGCTGCCCGGCAGCCCACTTCCGGCGTGTGACACGTCCTTGGCTTCCGCACAGCCACGGCGGGCGCGTCACCAATAGAGGTCGTCGCCATCGATGAACGACTCGAACGCACGGATCTCGGCTTGCGATGGCCGAGGTTGCACGCCCTGCGGCGGCATCTCCCCTCTGCGGATGCGCCGGAGCAGCGGAGACTGATCGGCGTTGAGCGGGATGATCCAGGCTCTCTCCACGAGCTCCTCGAGGTCCTCCACGTAGTCGAAGGCGCCCATCACGTTGTCGTTCGCGATCGCTGCGGCGCCGTGACAGTTGCCGCAGTATTTGCCGAGCATCGCCTCGGCGAGCTCCAGCGGAGAATCCACGCCGGACAACGGATCTACCTCGGGTGGCGCCGGGCTCGTGGTGGGAGGTGAAGCCGTATTGCCGCGGTACGCGGGCGGCGGTGCTGCCGGCGGACGAGGCGGCCCCAGCGCGTCGTCACCCTCGCCGCCCTCCGCCCGACCACCACACGCGAGCGCGGCGGCGGCGAGAAATGACCCCAGGCATGCGCGCCACAGCTTCATCGCCCGAGTCTACGGTGCAGACCCGACCCGGGCCACGCAGAAACTCTCCATCGCTGCCGTGGCGCGCGCCGCCGCGGCACGAGTTGCACCGTCAGTCGACACCGACCAGGAGACTGGACGGCTGGAGCTGCGAGCGGCTCGCCTTCCGTCTTAAAGCGAAGGCTTGCTTCGCTCACGGGATGGCACTCCAGCCAAGCTGTTCGATGAGGATGCCGGTCGTCGCGTCGATCGCCATCGAAGCACCGGACTGACCGTCGACGCCGTCGTCGCGGAGCGTGTTTTGCACGCCCCACACGACGCGCTTGTAGCCATAGTTGTAGACGGACCCCACCGACCTGCCGGTCAGGCCCGGCGCCAAGCCCGCGACCGTTGCGATACACACTGCGGCGTCGCTCGAGATAAATCCGGCAGCGTCACAGCCGGTTCCTCCGTCCGTGAGGCAACTAGTCTGTTCCTGTGCCGTTCCGGACGGGGGTGACGACGGAGCTGGATTGTCCCGGATGCACTCGGCGCGCGCCGAGGCCAGTGCATCACAGCCAATGTTGTCGCGCACGCACTCGAATTGATTGTCCCACAACACTCCGCAATCGCGGCCAGCGCAATTGCAGTAGATCCGATCGCACGTCTGGCCACGCCAGGCGAATCTCAGCGTCGAATCTTCGCAGCTCGGTCCCTCCCACGCTTCCTGACCGACACATTCCGAGGCTCGCGTCCCGGCTTGCCATTGTTGGCAATTGGAATGTCGCGCTTCGCACTCGGCGCGAGTTTGCGTCAAATCGCCGGAACCGCATTGCGCGCCCGAGCAACAGTCTACGAGCGCGCAAGCGCCGCCATCGTAGAACCAACCGGTCCGCGCCGCGTTGCAGCCCACCTCCCCGTCCCGCACGTCCATGGCCAGGCAAATATTGGGGATGGGGACCGACGTGCTACCGAGGCCGGAGCCAGAGCCGCTCGGCGCCGGCTCCGAGGGCCCGCCGCTTCGACAAAAGCCGACCTCGCAGCGGTGGTCGCTGCCCAAGCTCGCGCAGTCCGACGTATCCGAGCAACTCACGTCGCAGACCGCGACCTGACCCGGCTCCACGCTCTGGTTGGTGCACTGGGCGCCGCCGCCGAGATCGGAGCAGCTGGACGTATCGGTGAGACACGAGCGCGTGCAGATGCCGCCGATACACTCGAGGCCAGCGTCGCAAGCCCCGTCGCAATACGCGAGAAAGTGCGACTCACTGCCGAGGATGGGCGCTTGACCCACCGTGCCGCCGCAGGCCCCGACGAGCAGCGCAACGGCCACGGCACGGCCACGCGACCGTCTGCGGACTCGCTCATTCGTTTTCATTGGGATCCTCACTGATGTCTCTTTCGCGTTCGAACACGCACTGACCTACGTAGCTGACGACTTCCAAAAACTCCGCGGGCAGCCCTGCTTGGCGGTTGTGTGCCTCCACCCGCGCGCGCAACTCCCCCGAGCGCTCGCGGAACGTGCGCAACAGGTCCAAGACTTCCTGCTCGTGCGGGTGGCCCGGCCAGATGTCGAAGCCGTACGTGCTGCCGCCGACGGTGCCCGCATCGGCAGCGCCGGACTCGGCGAGCTGCAGCCGCTGACACACCGTCTGCACCACGGCCTTCAGATGGTCGAGCACGGCCGCTTCCCAGCCCCGGGCGGAGCCGAGCGGCACGACGAAGTCCCGCGCGCCGAGCCGGCCATCTGCCAGGCGCTGCACACGCCCCTCCGCCTCCAGCCGCGCCAGTGCCGCGGCAAACACTGCCGGCGGGCTGACGACGCGCTCCGCGAGCTCGCTGTCCGAGAACGGCCCGTCCCGGTACACCAACACCCACAGCCACTCCTCCAGGCCTTGCTCAGAAGAGAGCCGGGAGAGCTCCCCGAGCTCCGCCTCGCTGGCGGCGCGGTAGGCGGCCTGCGCGCCCGAGCCGGAACGAAACACCAGCCCGCTCTCGACCAGGTCGTGCAGCACCGAGAGGAGCTGCCGCTCCTCGTCGCGGGCGAAGCGCTCGGCCAGCTGTAGCCGGGTCACGAGCGGGGCCGAACGAATGAATTCGAGCGCCGTACGCCAGAGCGTGGAGCCCGGATCCGTGGCGCCCTCGCTGAGTCGCCGCAGTTTCCTCTGATATGCCCGCAGCGCCATGCCGAACATATCGGCGCTGACTTTGCGGCTCACCCCCTGCGTTTCCAGCTCACGCGCCAGCTGCACGAAGACCTGGTTGGCGATCTGCGCGACCGGCGCCCGCAACCCGCCGGAGGTGGCCAGCTGCGCGATCAGCACCGTGACCTGTTGCACCACGGCGTCGATGAGGAGTTGACCGTTCATTTTCGACTCTCGACCATCATGGCGGGGGCCGAGAGCTTGCGCCAGGTGGCCGCTCGGTCACCCCCGCGCCACAGGGTCACCCCCGCCCGCCGCCCGTCATCCCTGCGTGCCGGCGCGTCTTGGGCTATACCGGCGCTGGCATGGGGACCACGGAGCAGCCAGCACACGAGCCCGAGGCGTTGCTAGTGCGCGCGATGCGCCTGGGGCGCGCCCTGATCGTGGGCAGCGGCGCCACCCTCGCGGACTTCAGCGTGTTCACGACGTGTGTGCGCGCAGCGGGCATCGCACCGAGCGCGGCGCGCGTTCCGGCGCTGCTCGTGGGCGCGGTCGTGCAGTTCTTTGGCAATCGCTCCTTCACGTTTCGAGCGCAGGCGGGCAGCCTCTCCTTGCAGGCCAAGCTCTTTCTGGTCTTCGAGACCGTCACCTTCGGCCTGAACTGGGGCGTGTTCCACGCGCTCGAGCAAAACATCGACGGGGCTCCGCCGGAGCTCGTGAGCTTCGCCGGGACGTTCCTCGTGTTCATCGGCTTTGCCTACCCGATGCGCCGGCTGGTCATCTTTCGCCTGCCGCGCTGAGCTCGCCCAGCGGCGCTCGTGCCAACGCTGCGCATGACGGAATGGCGGGGCGCTGGGCTCGACTCGACGAGCGGCTGCGTTCACGCCGCAGGCAGAGTCGGCGAGGTATTGGCGACGACGTCCGAGATGCCGTCCGTGCCCGGCTCGTTCGGCAGGCTTTCGGTCAGCAGCGCGAGCGGCGCACCGAGCCAGAGCGGGTTGCGTTCATGATCGTCGCGAGCGTGGCCCGTGTTCGGATGCACGAGCACGCTCAGCCCGCCCCGATTCAGCATCAACCAGGGCGTGAGCCCAGCGAAGACCTCGATCGAAAACGCGACCTGGTACATGGCGATGGGATGCGGCCCCACCGCCACATCGTGGACCCTGCCGAGCTGCACCGAAAAGCGCGCCGCGATCTGCTCGCGAACGCGCAGCGCCACTGCCCGCTGCTCGGCGGTGCTCCAGTAGATGTGGGCGTGGTAGCTGCGGATGCTTCGAAGCTCGAGCGGTTCGGCAGGGCGTTCCTCGGTCATGTCTACAGTGTAGTCCCGGACACCGCCGGCTCGGCCAGCACCATTCCAATTCCCCGCAAAGCAAAGGCCATGCCGAGGGGCGGAACGGCAGCAAAATTGCGACCTCGCGTGCTCCACGGCGTCTGGCACGGAGGCGGGTCGGCAGCAGAGCGGTGAACTTCACATGAACCTTACGCTCGGCCCTCGCGCTGCCGTCGACGACGAATAGGGATCCGCGTAGACTGGGTCCTCTTTTTTGGGTCGGCGGCGCAGGATGTCCGGTCCGAAACGTTCTCCCGCGGGGCCCGGAGCCCGCTCAACGCCCGCACGGCTCGAGTCTGCATCGCGATGACTAGCGGCAGAGACAACTTGGTGGAGGGCCAACTCCCTCCTGGATCTGTGGCCTTGGCGGAGCCGACGATCGGCGTGTATGCGGAGAGCGAAGACGACGTCACCCAGTTCGTGGAGACGCCTCGCCCCGAGCCGAAGTGGATTGTTCAGATCACGCCCTTCGATCGCCGGCAGATGTCGACGGAAGGGCTGCTGCGGGAGTTGCGGCGCGGCCAGCTGGTACACCGACAATCGTTGGTCTGGCGAGGCGGCATCGCCGATTGGCAGCCCATCGCTCGCGTCGACGAACTGCAGGCGGACGCCCGAGCGCACTCGGGGCCAACGCCGGGGCGGCGCGGTCGCGGGCCGGAAGCTCTGCGGAACGGGCCCCGTCGCGTGCCCGCCGTGGTGGCCGCCGGTGCCGCAGCGTTGGTTGCCGGGGCGCTGACCCTGTATGCCCTGGCCTGGGCCGGCGCCTTCGAGCCCGGAGGTCAGAGAGACCGCTCGGCGATGGCCAACGAGACCCCGCGCTGACCTCGCCATCGGGCCGCCGAGCTGGTTTCGCTCGCGCTTTCGAGCTAAGCTTCGGGTCGAGCCCATGGCCACGCTGCGTCTACGACTGGTCGCGCTACTGACGCTGCTATCGGCGCTCTTACCCCTCGGCGGGTCCGGGCAGGCTCGCTTCTTCTGCCAGATGATGGACCGCGTCGTGGACGGCTGCTGCTGCCCGGACGCAGGCAGCGGCGCTCCCGCAGCGGCGGAGCTCGAGTCCAAAGCCAGCGCCCCCGATTGCTGTGTGCGGCTGTCCCAGGGTGCCGCGCTCGCCGTGGCCGTTCCACGCGAGGCCACCCGAGCCATCGCGGCCCCGGCGCTGTCGGCAGCATCCACCGCGATCGAGGTACGGACGGGGCCCGAACGCGAACCGCTCGAAGTGGCGTGCGCGGAGGGCCACCCAGCATTGAGGCCGGGGCGGCGCCTCTTTCTCGAGCACTGCGCTCTTTTGATCTGAGAGCGAGCTGAGAGCGTGCTGAGATCGGACGTGGCGCGCCCGTGGCGCACACGCCCGCACGGCTCCCGAGCGCTCGTGCAGAGCATCGGGCAACCACCCGTGGCGGAGCCCTGCGGCGGCTCCGCTCGCCCGTCGGCAGCGCCTTTCCCTGCGAGCCCGCTCGCACATGACCGGTGCGCCCGCGCGCAAACTCGAACCGCAATCGGCCCCAGCGCATGCGTCGCGGCAGCGCGGGGCGCTGCAAAACGTCCATCCGTCGCCCCAGCCTGAGAGATCTGTCCATGAGTAGGCAATTGCAAGGAGCGGCCCCGCGCACCGAGCGCGGGTGCCTGGCACGGCGCCAGAAACGCCGCCCCCCGTGCGCTTTTTTGGCTCTATGTTGCAGCGCGCTCGGCTGTGCCGCCACGACGGGCAGCGCGGTCGCGCCAAACGCCACCGCAACGCCGAGCGCAGACGCGCCCCACACCGCCACGCCGAGCCGCGCCGCGCCGGTTCTGTCGCACGCCCCGGCGGGGCCCGAGCCACAGCCAGCGCCTCCGCGCGACAAACCTGTGTACCTCACGGCGCCGGTGTTGGAGCGCGCACAGTTCGTACGCGCCGTGCTCGAGCGCAACCCGACGCTGCAAGCGGCCCGGCACGGCTGGCGTGCCGCGCTCGCCCGGGGGCGCCAGGCCGGAGCACTGGAAGACCCGATACTCGACATCGGCGTCGCGCCGCTCTCGGTCGGCTCCTCCGAGGCTCGCTTCGGCTATGAGCTGAGCGTCAGCCAGAAGCTGCCGTGGTTCGGCAAGCGCGACCTGGACGCGCAAGCCAACCTGGCCGCCGGGGGCGCGGCCAAGAGTGACTATGAGTCGCTGAAACGCGACCTGGCCCTGAGCGCGGTGACGCTCTACGAGCAGGCCTTCGTCGCCGGCAAGTCCCTCGACATCAACGCCGAGCACGTCCAGCTGATGCGCGCGCTGCGCGACGCGGCGAACACCCAGTTTGCCGCGGGCCGAGGCTCGGCTCAGGATGCCCTGCAAGCGGAGGCGGAGCTCACGCACCTGGAGCACGACTCGGTGATCCTCACCTCGCAGCGCAGTGTGACGCTGGCTCAAATGAACGAGCTGTTGCACCGCTCTCCGGAGCTATCGCTGCCCCCCCTGCCCGTCGAGCTACCAGCGCCGAGCGACGCCGCCCTGGACTCGGCGAACTGGCAGCGAGATGCGGCGCAAAGCCGCCCGGACATCCAGGCCGCCCAGCAGCGCGCGCGGGTCGAGCAGATCCGAGCGCAACGCGCCGAGCGGGAGAGCTACCCCGACGTCACGCTCTCCACCTCGTACAGTTCGATGTGGGACATGCCGCAGCACCGCTGGATGGTGGGGCTGGGGCTCACGCTCCCGGTGCAGACGGGCCGGCGCGATGGCACGGCGGACGAGGCGCGCGCCCTGAGCGCGCAATTTGAAGCCGAGGTGGCGCGGCTGCAGGATGCCGCGCGGACCCAGGCCTTCGTCGCGCTGAAACGGCTCGAGGAGTCCAGGCACGTGCTGCGCCTGTTCGAGACCCGGCTGCTGCCGGTAGCCCGGCAACAGATCGACGCCGCGCGCGCCGGGGTCAGCACCGGCACTGCGTTCATGAGCGTCATCCTTGCCGAACGCAATCTGCGCGGTGTGGCACTCGAGCAGCTGCAGGCGCGGGCCCTCTATGTGCAACGCCGAGCCGAGCTGGACCACGCCCTCGGGCGCATTGCCGGACTCGACTGGAAAGAGGCCAACCCATGATCGCGCTGGTTTTGCCGCCCAGGCTGCGGCGTGCGCTCCCCAACCTCGCGTTGTCGCTCGTGCTCGTCAGCGTGGTCGTCGTCTTTCGAGGGCCGTTGAGCGCCTGGTTTCGCGGCGGGAGCGGCGAAACCAATGACGCCGTCGTCGACCCTCTCGCTGGGGTTGCCCCCAGCGCTGCCACACCGGCCGGCAACGCCGACCCCGCTACCGACGCCATCGACCACTACACGTGCTCGATGCACCCCTCCGTGCAGCAACCGGGCCCGGGCAAGTGCCCCGTCTGCGGCATGGATCTCAGCCCGGTGACGAAGGCGGAGCAAGAGCAGGGGGTGGTGATGGTGGACCCAGCGCGCCAGCAGTTGATCGGTGTCCGCATCGGTACCGTCAGCGAGGCGCCGATGCAGCGCACGCTGCGCGCCGTCGGCCGCGTCACCTACGACGAATCGAAGCTCAGCGACGTGGCGCTCAAGGTCCAGGGTTGGATCACCCGGCTCGTGGTGAACCAGACGGGCCAACGCGTGACGGCGGGGCAGACGCTCTTCGAATTGTACAGTCCGGAGCTGTTCGGCGCCCAGCAAGACTTCCTGCTCGCCGCTCGGGCCAGCGGCGCGGCCGGCGCGCCCGACCCCGCCTCGGAAGGCGCACGCCTGCTCGCCCGCAGCGCTCGCCAGCGGCTGCACCTGTTGGGCCTCCGCGAGGTCGACATCGATGCCCTCGCGCGCGCGGGTGTGCCTTCGGAAAGCGTCCCGTTTCCTTCGCCGGCCAGCGGCTTCGTGATCGAGAAGGATGTCGTGGAGGGCGCCGCGGTCCAGGCCGGCATGCGGCTCTACCGCATCGCCGCGCTCGGCAGCGTGTGGGTGGAGGCCGACGTGTACGAGGCGGATCTACACCAGCTGCGCGTGGGCCAGGACGCCACGGTCACGCTCGATTACGTGCCCGGCCGCTCCTACGCGGGCAAGGTCTCTTACCTGTCTCCATTCCTGGATCCGCTGGCGCGTACCGGTCGCGTGCGGGTCGCGTTGGCCAATCCCGAGTTCGAGCTCTTGCCCGGCATGTACGCCAGCGTCCAGCTCGCTTCCCCGCCGGTCCCGCGCGTGCAGGTGCCCGCCTCCGCGGTCGTGTATACGGGGCCGAGGCGCCTCGTCTTTGTGGAGCTGGGCGAGGGGCGCTTCCGTCCTCAGGAGATCCGCGTCGGTGCCGAAGCGAGCGGGATGTACGAGGTGCTCGAAGGGCTGCGCCCGGGTGATCGCGTCGCCACTTCCGGCGTATTCCTGATCGCCGCCGAAGCACGCATTCGCACGGCCGCCCAGTACTGGGAAAAAGCAGCGCCGAATGGTCCGCCCGCTCCCGCAGTGCGCGAGGAACCGCAGCCCCCACCCGTGCCGTCTCGCGAGACGCCGGGCTCGCGTGAGCCGAGAGTTCGCCCTGCCCCGGCCCGCGAAAACGCCGCCGTCCTCTACAGCTGCCCGATGCATCCAGAGGTCGAGAGCGCGGCGCCCGGCCGTTGTCCGAAGTGCGGCATGGCACTGGTGCCGCGGGCGAGCGGAGGCTCGAAGTGAGCGGGCCCGACGCAGGCGACGCCTCGCCGGAGAGCGGCTGGATCGCTCGTCTGATTGCGGCGAGCGCGCGCCGGCCCTTTGTCGTGATCGTGCTCGTCGCGGCCCTGGCCGGCTGGGGCTGGGTCTCGCTGAAGAGCGCACCGCTCGACGCCATCCCCGACCTGTCCGACGTGCAGGTCATCGTCTTCACCGAATGGATGGGGCAGAGCCCGGACCTGGTCGAGGCACAGCTCACCTACCCCATCTCGGCGGCGCTGATCGCGGCGCCACGCGTCCAGGCCGTGCGCGGGCAGTCCATGTTTGGCATGTCGTTCGTCAACGTCATTTTCGAAGATGGCACCGACATGTATTGGGCGCGCAGCCGCGTGCTCGAATACATGAGCTCGGCCCGCGCCCGGTTACCAGCCGGGGTCAACCCGACGCTCGGCCCCGACGCGACCGGCGTGGGCTGGGTGTTCCAGTATGCGCTGATCGACAAGAGCGACAAACACGATCTTCAGGAGCTGCGCGCGCTGCAGGACTACAACCTGCGCTACGCGCTCGAGAGCGTGCCCGGCGTCGCGGAGGTGGCGGGGGTCGGCGGCTACGTCAAGCAATACCAGGTCAACGTCGATCCCAACAAACTGCTCGCTTACCAGGTCACGATCGAAGACGTGACACGGGCCGTACGGGCGTCCAACCAAGAGGTGGGCGGGCGCGTGATCGAGATCGCCGGCCACGAACACGTGATCCGCGGCCGCGGCTACGTCCAGACGCCGGAGCAGATCGGACAGAGCCCGATCAAGGTCATGGCTGGCACTCCACTGCGGGTACGCGACGTCGCGGAGGTCAGCCTCGGGCCAGACATTCGCCGCGGCGTCAGCGAACTCAACGGCGAGGGGGAGGCGCCGGGCGGCATCGTGATCATGCGCTACGGAGAAAACGCGCTGCACGTGATCGATCGGGTCAAAGCGCGCCTGGAGGAAGTCAAGCAGGGCCTGCCCGAGGGCGTGGAACTCGTCGTCACCTACGACCGCGCGGGTCTGATCCAGGACGCCGTCTCGACGCTCCGCCACACGCTGATCGAGGAGATGCTGGTGGTCAGCCTGGTGATCTTCGTGTTCCTGCTGCACGCGCGCAGCGCCCTGATCCCGGTCTTGACCCTGCCGCTCGGGGTGCTGCTGTCCTTCATTCCCATGCTCCAGCAACGGCTCACCGCCAACATCATGTCGCTCGGAGGCATCGCTGTCGCGATCGGCGCCATGGTGGACGCGTCCATCATCATCATCGAGAACATCCACACCAAACTGGCGGACTGGGAGGCCGAGGGCCGCCCCACCCCGCGCGCGCTCGTGCTCATCCGCGCCATGCAGGAGGTGGGTCCGTCCATCTTCTTTTCGCTCCTGGTGATCACCGTCTCCTTCCTGCCGGTGTTCACGCTCGAGGCCACGGAGGGGCGGCTGTTCAAGCCGCTCGCGTTCACCAAGACGTATTCGATCGGCTTTGCGGCGATCCTGGCGGTGACCCTGACGCCCGCGCTCGCCGTGCTCTTGATCCGAGGCAAACTCCACGGTGAGGAGAGAAATCCGCTCAACCGCTGGCTGATGGCCGCCTACGCGCCGGTGGTGCGCTTCGTCGTCGCTCAGCGCGGCAAGGTGATCGTACTGGCCCTCCTGGCGATGGTGCTCACGCTGCCGGCGCTATCCCGGCTGAAGAGCGAGTTCATGCCACCGCTCAACGAGGGGGTGATCCTGTACATGCCGACGGCGCCCCCCGGCATGTCGGAGAATGAATCGGTGGTGCTCCTACAGGCGATGGATCGAGAGCTGAAGAAGTTCCCGGAGGTGCAGAGCGTCTTCGGCAAGCAGGGCCGCGCGGAGACGGCCACCGACCCGGCGCCGCTCGGGATGGCGGAGATCACGGTCGTGCTCAAGCCGCGCGCCGAGTGGCGGCCCGGTCTCAGCTGGGACGCCCTGCTCCAGGAGATGGACCAGACGCTACGGTTCCCCGGCATGCCGAACGTGTGGTGGATGCCCATTCAGACGCGCACGGAGATGCTCGCCACCGGCGTGCGCAGCCCGCTCGGCATCCAGGTCTTCGGCGACGATCTCGACGCCATCGAAGGCCTGGCGATCGCCGTCGAACGAGCGGTCTCGAAAATTCCCGGCACGCGCAGCGCCTTCGCCGAACGCTCGACGGGCGGCTTCTACATCGACTTTGAGGTCAAGCGGGAGGAAGCCGCTCGCCACGGCCTCAGCGTCGCCGACATCCACATGGTGGTGGCGCAGGCCATCGGCGGCGAGAATGTGTCGGAGACCGTGGAGGGGCGCCGCCGCTTTCCGATCTCCGTGCGCTACGCCCGCGAGTTTCGCGACGACCCCGAGGTGCTCGGACGCGTGCTGATCGGCACCCCCGGCGGCGCGCAGGTGCCGCTCTCGCAGGTCGTGACGATCCAGAGCGTGCTCGGCCCTCCCATGATCCGCAGCGAAGGTGGCAAACTCGTCGGCTTCGTCTTCGTCGACACCGAGCGTCCGATCGCCGACTACGTGGCGGAGGCCAAAGCCGTCGTCGCTCGCGAGGTCGTGCTGCCCGCCGGCATGCGCCTCGACTGGGTCGGCCAGTTCAAGTATTTCGAGCGCGCCAAGGAGCGCCTAAAATGGGTGATCCCGCTGACGCTGGGGCTGGTGATGCTGCTCCTCTACTGGAGCACGCAGTCCTGGACGGAGACCGGCATCGTGATGTTGGCAGTGCCCTTCTCGCTGGTGGGCGCCGTCTGGCTGCTCTACCTGCTCGACTACCACATGAGCGTGGCGGTCTGGGTGGGCCTGATCGCGCTCGCGGGGCTGGACGCGGAGACCGGCGTGGTGATGCTGCTGTACTTGAAGCTCGCGCACCGGCGGCGGGAGCAGGCGGGCACCCTGGCGACGCAGAGCGATCTGCGCGACGCCATCGTGGAGGGCGCCGCCAAGCGGCTCCGGCCCAAGCTGATGACGGTCGCCACCATGATCCTGGGGCTCGTGCCGGTGCTGTGGAGCACGGGCACGGGCGCCGACGTGATGAAGCGCATCGCCGCGCCGATGGTGGGCGGGCTCGTCACCTCGTTCCTGCTCGAGCTCACGGTGTATCCCGCCATCTTCGCGCTCTGGAAGGGCCGCGGTGTACCGGCTGGGGCGGATGTGCCCAGCGCCGTGCCGTAAGGAGGCAATTGCCGGCAGCAAATCCCAGGCGGCCAAGGCCCGGCAGCAATTCCAGGCAAGACAGAGAGTTCCGCGGGGATGTTTCGGCTCGGACTCTTCGCTAGACTGCTGCCGTGAACCGCAGATTTGCAACAAACGCCGCCCTCCTGACGCTCCTGCCGCTGGCCGCCCTCGTGGGCTGTTCGGACGCTCCGGACGCGGAGGAAGCGGGCCCGGACCTGGAGATGTACTCGGGCCCCGGAGGGATCGCGCCTGCGCCGAACTCGAACGGCAGCACGGCAGCCCCGACCCCGACCCCGTCGGGCGGCACATCGACGAGCGAGACCACGCCGACCCCCAACCTCGCGGCGCCGCCCGCCAACGGCCAGAACGGGACCACCCCGCCCACGACCACCCCGCCGGCAACGCCCCCGGCGACGGTGCCGCCCGCTACCGACCCCACCTCGCCGCCGGTAACGCCGCCCCCCGCGTCCGGTGCCGCCAGCGCCGGCTGTGGCCTCGCGGCGGCCGCGCCCGCCAACGCGAACGTCGCCAACACCATTGTCACGTTCCCCACGGGCTACGACGGCAGCACCCCGGTGCCCTTGCTGTTCGCGTTCCACGGCGCCGGGCGAACGAACCTGGACATGCAGACCGTAGACTCCCGGACCGCAGGCGGCGCGCTCGAGAAGACCTACGTGGTGGCGTACATGAAGAGCGCTGGCAACGCCTGGGACCTCAACACGGACTACCCTCGCTTCGAGGCGGCGCTCGCTCAGATGCTCGGCCAATTTTGCATCGACACCGCGCACCTGTTTGCGATGGGGCACAGCTCGGGCGCGCAGTTCATCGCCTCGATGCTGGCCAATCGTGCCGAGAGGCGCTTCGCCGGCGTGGTGCCGGTGTCCTCCAACCGCGTCGGCACCTGGGCGCCCGTGCCCGCGATGCTGATCCATGGCCTGATGGATACCGAGCGCCCAAACGACCCGAGCGGCGCCATCGACATCACCCAATACACCGAGAGCAACCAGTGCTCTGGGGGCACGACACCGGTCAACGTGCCGAGTTGCACTTCGCTAGCGATGGGAGCGAGCGTAAACGCGGGCTGCGTGCAGTACAACGGCTGCGCGGCGCCCACCTTCTTCTGCAATCACAACGACCCGAACTATATCGACGGCGCCCGGAACAACCTGGTCACCAACCACGGCTGGCCCTGCTTCGCCAACAGCGAGATCCTTCGGTTCTTCGAGTCGCTGCGCTAGCGTCTGCCGATCGCGGCGCTGGCGTCTCGAGGCGCCGCGATCGCGTCCCGAGTCGCAGCGTCCTCGCGCTCAGCCCGGCACGCGGAAACCGAGCAGGCGCTCCTTGGCGTAGCCGGCGATGCTGACCTGGTTGGACTGATTGCCGCCCAGCACCAGGTGTTCGGCGCCT